>WNFL01142137.1_pt4 | contig 13204 bp, 12 predicted proteins | sample 5400361 | NCBI WGS metagenome assembly WNFL01 (sample SAMN13153351, study PRJNA577476) | soil metagenome | isolation source: 40 cm soil on Douglas fir-dominated hillslope | place: USA:California | collected 2013-09-17
AGGGTGCCACTCGGTTTCTTTACTCCGTTGCGAGTCGTTACGCCCGTCTTCCAACAAGGAATCCTGCATCAGGCTGGAGCTCTTCGAATCCTTATATATCCGCAAAGTTCTCCGCAAAGCGCCCGTGCCGTGGGTGGTACCGACACCTTGGCTGGGCTTTTGCGGTCGTGTGTTCCTCCACACCAGCCTTTGTCCGGCACAGGTTCGGCTTCTAATGGACTTGAGAAAGCTGTGATCTTGCAGGTGACGCGTTTCTGCTACCCGAGCCAATTGCCCAAGAACAACGAGGCAACCGCGTGCCACTTGTGTAGAACGCTTTTATAACGGTGATCGGGCGAACATGTGAGCTTCTCTTCCCGCCTATTCTCTACTTTCCTCTAACTTACGAGTTCCCGTCTCACACGTCAACAGCACCCTGTGAGGCCAATCCCCTTTCTCCTTCGCTCATTGCGTACAACTCGCTCCATGAAAGCCATGGCACCAAGTGATGCGATCGATTTGAACCGACCAATGGCCACCGGTCGATTGATGCCAGCTGCCCTGGTGCAAGAGAAGGCCGGTTTGCCCAAGGCTGCCTGCATCCCTGGGAATATAATGGCTCCTCGAGCGCATGTGAGATTGACTGACGTCCTTCCTCCGTATTCTCTGTTCGCTCAGACTTCGACTCTATAGGTTAACTCAAGGATGAACGATCCTTCTCGCGACGCTTTATTCCCCACCGACGTAGAAGAACGAGTCGCGACCAACCAACACAACGAACATCTCTTGTTCCTTCTTGGCGAAACCTTGGAATTGAAGGTCCCCCGTCTTGGGCTCCTCTCGTCCCTAAAGCGGATGATTATCCGGCCTTCAATTACACCGAACATACCACCGCCATCTTGCGTGCCCCTATCGTATACTCCTCAATTTGCTTCATCTATTCCGGTTGCTTTGGAAGAGTCCCCTCTTTTCAAAGCTCCATCTCCTATGGCGATCACCGCACCGCCCCGTGAAGAAGCCCCTCAGCCGAATGCCTCAGAGTTCTCTGGAAATCTCATGCCCCAGGGACTGCATTTTCAGCTCCGTATGGCTATGGAAACCACATTCACAGCAAACCGAGCTGCCGTTGGCTCCGTGGGACCTACGGAGGCCTCTCCACAACCATTTTCCGCCCATCACGCTGCCCCAAACCATACCCTCAACTCCACCTCCTTGTTCACCCCAGCTCTGAAGAACCCCTTCGTTGACGCGGTGTCAGAAGTAACTACCGAGGCCGATTCGAACTCCTTCCCTCTTACTCCCCTCCTTTCTCCATTGGAGCGTGCCATTGCCGAGGCTCGTGCAGCTGGTTACCACCTCCACAAGCCAGTATCACTCGTTCCACCCCCTTCCACCCCCACGTCACCACGCAGCTGCTCAGTGGAGACTCAGCGCGTCCTCCACGGTGATGGTCTCCGTCGCCTGGTGCTCTTCAAAAACGCGTCCGCCTATTACACCCGTCACAATAATGACAAAGATACCGAGAAATCATCATCATCCAGTTCTTTAAAGATTGACGTAAAAAATATCGACTTTGCACTCTGCCTGAAGCGCGTCGGACGGGGTGTTGGAGACGATTGGATCGACCGCGTCAGACTCATGCCCTCGACAGTCAACCTTGATGTGAGGCTTTGGGATTCGAAGCGGACAGAGGACGACAAGATCGAAGTCCAGCTGGGGAAGGCGTTGTTGAGGGCTTCGCCGTTGAAACGAGTACTAAAGAATACCACCCAAAAGCATTCGGTCGATTTAGAAGAGTCGCGTTCAATCCGTAGATGTTTGCGAAGCGTACGCTCAAACCTCCATCGGCATCGGGTCGTAGTCGATGTTGGTGCCAAGAGAGCTAGTAAATCTACTCCTTCGTTGGTATGTACCGCCTTCAAAGCCACTCGACTGCCCGACTGAAGTCCACCTGCAGGTCCCTATTACGCCTGAACGAAGACGCGAACGAGTCCGCAATAGGGTCAGGGCCAAACGAAGGGATGTGTCCAAGGGAACAGTGCGTACTGCTGGCTTCTCTAGCAAGTTGTATGGTGCTGATGGACTTTCTAGTTTGAAGCTCTAGATAAAGTCCGTCGTTGGTCCGACGGATGGAAACGCCGTGCTCGGCTTATGGCCATGCCAAAGCCCGATATTGAGGCAGCTCGTTCGAACCAAGCTCAAAGGACGTCTGCCCTCTCCGCTATTTTAACGACCACCGTCGTAGATCGTCGGCCCGGTTGGTTCAATCCCAAGGAGCACGTGAAGAGCGAGCGTATTTATTTCGAAGAGGATTCGTCTGATGAAGAGCCAACGGAACATGATGACGAGACGGATATCGATGACGTCTGCCACACGAGCTGCGAGGTATGTTACAACCGTTGCTCGTGTTCCTTGTTCCAAATCTGACTCGTCTTTCTATAGCCAGTTTTCGTCTCACTTCCATCGCCAGTCGACACGTCCCCTTCGTCCAAGTTGTCCAATAGCGCTCGACTTCTTGTGCAGGTCAAAGAGGAAACCCAGGCTAAGGGCCCCGAAAACGGCAAGCACGGTAGAATTCCTTTATTCGGTGTTTACTCTCTGAAGGCGTTTGAACGTCAGTCAAAGCGGACTTGATACCAGCACACCTCTTTAGAGACCTATGGACGTCTGTGATATGGTCCCACTGGAATATTCTATCATCTTTTATGGTTGACCACTGGATCGCATGAGGAGAGAGTAGACACTCCAAACATATTTGCACTTCAGGCTTGCTTGTCCTAATTTATCTGTTCACCCAGTTGTCGTATGTCTTCAAATAGACCTGTAGCTAATGTAGCTTTACCAAATGAAAGTCAGGAGGCCATAATTTTCCCCATCTTCTCCCGTTGTCACTCGTCCGTCAGAGCACGGTGCAGTGTGAGTTGGTTGAGTTGGTCCGAATCGGCCACTGGGCCTGCCTGATGATAGTCTATGGACAAAATTCGGTTCAGCTGTACGCCGACATGCTTGGTTTGACGCTCCGCACCTTGCCTTATTGTTAGCCAGACGTAGTTCCCAAATCACTCACAGTTTGGGACTGATCTTTACATTGGTACAGGTAAATCATACACCGTTTGGAAGGAGACAATATTGTGCGTGCGATTTCCAAGGTCATTAAAGAGTAATGCAGCATATGGACCCGCACATATAGATCTGGCTGCTCCGTAAGTCAGAATTATTTGACAGCCTGCAGGCAGAACCCCTGAGACAAAGGCATGCGTGGCTTGGACTCCAATGTAAATCGTTAATTCCACTGAGCATCCTACTTCACGCCCTACTTTGCGTCCTACTTCGCGTCCTACTTCACGTTGTGCTTACCGGCCTACTTCAACGGGTCGAACCGGGGAACTACAGTTAGGGTGTCAGCGGAGGAGTCGTATATTGTATTTATCACCGATAGAAGCCCGTGAAATCGATGAATCGTGAGGTGCCCCAGCCTTGAGGTTGCCCATGCATCCCGCCGCCTCGTGTCCACCGTGCTGCCCACCAACTCACGTATAAAAACCTCAAAACCTGTGGAACGACCGCACGTCTTTCATCGCAGTTCCCAAGATGTCCATCTCCGTTCCCAGCACCGTCAAGAACCTCCTCAAGGTGTACGTTCGAGCTCCTCGTACCTTGTGATAGATAGCATGGATCCTAAACAGCGGCTCGTAGGCGATGATATCTCAGTTTGGCGGTGACGACTCGTCAGATGATGACGACCTATCCTGCGAAAAGTGCAAACCAACCTCGGCTGTAAATCCAAAATCAGCACGCGCACGACTCGACCGAGTCACTCGTCTTCGGGATGCTATCCACGAGCACACCTCTCACGGCAGCGACGCGAACAATGCTCTCCGGCACGCACGTTTGGGTCGCGCTCTCCACGCCCGGTTCGAGAAACACAGCGACCCTCACGACCTCGACGAAGCCATAGCGGAACTCTCAAATGCCATGCGTATCCTTCCCCCTCGACACCGGCACAAGCCCATGTACGAGTCAAACGTAGGGCTCTTGCTCTGCGTGCGATACGAACATACTCACCAGGAGGTCGACCTCAAACGCGCTATCAGTCATTGCCGCACTGCTCTAGAAGCTGCAGACAACAATGACGTTGCTAGCCCTTCTGACAAGGCGTGGTATCGGGCAAACTTGGCCACTTCGCTGCTCCACCGTTACGAACGCTCGAAAGATACCTCCTTGCTCAGCGAATCTTTGGCCCTCTGGAGAACTGCCGTGTCCTCGCTTGAGGAGGGCCATCCCGACAAGCCTTCCTACTACTCGAACATCTCTGCCGTCTTCCTCGCAAGATACAATCACACGGCAGAACTCGGCCACTTGAACCGAGCCGTCGACGCTATAAGGGAATCTGTCAAAGGACTAAATTGTGAGGATTCTCACTGGATTATTTATCAGGTATGTCTCTATTTTCAAGGTCGGACATCCACTGATGATAATCGCGCTTCAGTATATGAGTAGCTCTCTCTACTACCGTAGATATAATGTCACTGGTCGTGTGCAAGATTTAAACATGGCTATCACCACTGGTCGATCCGCGCTACAGGCCCTACCTGACAACCACCGCTACATTCCTCGCTATCAGACCGAACTTGCCAGCAAGCTCGTTTCGAGATTTGAGAAGCAAGGCGTAATCGATGACGTCAATGAGGCCATCGACCTCTCTAAATCCGTAGCAGCGGCCCCAGCACCATCCACCATTCCAAACGACCCGGTTAAGGGTTACTCGGATCGATATACCATCCTCAGCAAGACACTCGCCAAGCGATTCGAGATCACGGAACATGACGAGGATCTCGAAGAGTCAATCAAGTATGCCCGCGCTGCTGCTTCTGCAGCAGACAAATTAGGTTTAAAGCCACTGGAACGGCACGCCGCACATCAAAACTTGGCGGATCGAGCGTATCAACATTTTGAAAGGACTGGTGACCTCGAAGATCTCAATGAGTCGATCTCGCACGGCATCACTGCTTCGGAAATACTCACTGTCAATACCGGACTGTTAACAAAGGATACCACCAAAGCTGAATTCGCAAATCATCTTACTTCCCTCTCGAGTCAACACCTCACCCGCTTTGAGTACCAACGGGAAGCCGCCGACCTCGATAATGCCGTCACTTATGCTCGCGCAGCACTGGATATGGCGAGTCAGCGGTCTGATAAGGTACCCCCCAGTGCAGCGGAGAGATATGCTCTTGGTATTGCGCTCTTCCGGCGATTCGAGCAGTATGGGCAAGACGAGGACCTGGAGGATTCCCTTATTCAATCCCGCCTCGCGTTCGATTTGGCATCACAGCAAGTAACGGGCTCACTGAGCCCCGGTGCCCCGATCTCTCGCAAGACCCTCTACCAGTTCTTGCTGAGCGGCGTGCTCTGTGCGCGGTACAAACGCAAGCAGGAGAAAGCCGACTTAGATGGGGCGATTGTTCATGCTGAGGCAGTTGTCAAGNNNCCATTCGATCTACACCTATGCAGTCGGCGCCGCTTCGGAGAATGGGACGAGCATCGACCAGGCTATCAGTCAAGCTCGAGAGGAGGCGGAGAAGGCCGCTGCGGCCCGTGACCCTAGCTGGGGCAAACACATGCTAAAGCTCGCCAACTTGCAGTATACGCGATTCGAGAAGGGCGTCGAGGAGGGTCGGAGATCGTCCGTCAGTGCGGGAGGAGGCTTAACCGGAGATCTCGATTTAGAGCATGCGATGAATGCGTGGAAGAAGGTCGCTGCTGGCCCTTCGAGTGGGACGAAAGGTGCACATGGGCTTGGATCGCAGGAGACCGCACAATTCCAGGCTTTGAGTGTACGAATGAGGGCCGCTCTCAGGTGGTCAGATGCTGCGTGTCGGCATGGGAGGATGAAGTCTGCTGTCGAAGCGTACAAGGTACTCCTCGACCTCGCGCCACGAGCTGCTATCGCCGGAATCACTCCACATGTCGCGAAAGGGAAGGGCGACGAACTCGCACTTCACACACTGAGTCTAGCGTCCGACGCCGCGGCCGCTGCTATCCAGCTCAACCAACTAGAGACAGCCGTCGAGTTCCTCGAGCGGGCTCGGAATGCCCTATGGGCCCAGGAGCTGGGCCTCCCTTCGGAAGTAGATAAGTTGGAGAGAGTCAACCCTCATTTGGCGAAGCACGTCCGAGAGCTAGCTTTGGAGCAAGAGAGAGGCAGCACCTCATCGCCCCGCAGCCCGGTTACCAAACCTCAGTTGCACCTACAGATTCCCAACAAGACTCCTACGAGGGTCAAGCCAGACCTGGAGGATCGTTGGGAAGCAGCGTTGGGTACAGTCCGTGCGGCTGAGGAAGGCTTTGGAGGGTTCATGCGCCCTTGGAAGTTTGAAACTGTCAAGGATGGTTTGCCTCTTGATGGTATCATCGTCTTCCTTAACTGCAGTCGACTACGTTGCGACGCTATCGTCCTCACCCCATCGGGACATCTGCACTCCGTCCCCTTATCGAATCGCACGAACCAAAAAACTCTCGAAGACTTTACCAGGCTTTTCGTCCAGGGCTCTCGTGACATTTGTGAGGGCCGCATCAGTGGGTCAGATTTTGACAGAGACGTTTTAAGCCCTATTTCGTTGCATCTATGGGAGGCGGTCGTTAGGCCGGTCACGGAGAGCCTTGGGAAGATGACTTTGGGTCCGAGAAGGATATGGTGGATCTCCACTGGAGCATTCACCTGGCTTCCGATACATGCAGCTGCTCCGCTCCAGTTGAAGTCGGAGTCTGGCGACGCACTGGGACTTGAACCAGAAACTATCATTCCTACCGACTGCGCTTCGTCCTATGCTGTGACATTACGATCGCTTCTTCGCCCGTTGCACGGAGCGGCGCAGAAAGCTATGCTTCGTACCTCTCCCACTCGCAACATCCTGGCCATTGGGTCTCAGCCGGCACGCAGAACAACGTCTTTACTCGGAGGTCTTGGCACGAGCGTACAATGTTTGAAGAACCATATTACCGGCATGGACAATGTCGCCTTAGTCGCACTGGAGGGTCCGTCACAAGCCACGTTCACGAACATATGCCGAGCTCTCAAACCAGCTGAGTACTCGGTTGATGTCCTTCATATTTCATTACCAGTACAAGTCGATCCGATTCAACTTTCCAACAGTGCTTGGGTCGGAGCGGACGGGGCGCACATTAAACTCGCTGACGTGCTAACTATCACTACATCCGGGAGAGACACGATGCCAGAGTTTGCGTTCATCACCAGCCCCTCGCTCCGAATCGACGGTTTTGACGCTATTCCTCTCGATGGGGAGTTCTTGACTATGGCCGGAGCGATGCAGTTTTCCGGTGTTGGCTCTGTCGTGGGGGCGTTGTGGACTACGGCCACTGAGGATTCGGCGGCTATTGCAAAGAGGGTTTATGCGAGAATGTTCCCTGGAAGGACTCCTCCCAGCACTGTAGATGGGGACGAGAAGCGTCTTGATGGTTTCGTGGATGGAGTAGAAACGTTGCGAAAGGCACAGGTCCCATTGTATCGTACTCTGCCCTTTGTACATTATGGCCTATGATCCGCGTGTTGTTGCTTAGTTGAAAAATCTATACAAAGTAGTACACACATTCAGTCGATGGAGACCCTCTTGGAAGCACTGTGAACCAGGGACGAGTCCGTTCATCGTATCAACTAGGAGCGAAGCTGGCCGAAATTCTATGTAGCCCACAGTCCTGCTAGAATCCCGTCCTTCCAATTTCTGGAGCAATCCTCTCAATCTTGTGGATGACACCAACAATGACCCCAGGCTCTGCCCGAAAATTCGAGTTCAATCCCTCGCTTTTGGCAGAGTTCTTGGAGTTGATCGTCTACCTCAGTAGAATAGGAAGGTACCCTCAACCTCTTTACTCCAGGCCATGTTCCTTCCACACTTAGCACCTCAATCACCTCTGGCCTAAACACCCTCGTCACAATTAACTCCTCGACAGGGATACTGGCAAGTTTTCTGAGTTCCCATGCCTCTGCATGATCAATGTGCATTTGAACAAGGGGGGCATGGAGCTTGATCTCCTCGGGTTGAAGAGGCGCTGGGCACTCTTGGTCGTCGGAAGGGTCACCGCATACGACGACATCCAGAGTCTTCAGATTGGTACCTATATACCCACGTCCGACGTGAGAAGCGACAATGCCCAAGTGACCGCCTAAACAATCTCTAAGCGTGAGGTGCTCGAGGGTCTCGGCGCAGGCCCAGGGGAGGTCTTCTGCGAAGAGAGAACGGAGGGCAATGCCCAGTCCCATCCCTATATGCAGGTACGTAAGCCGCGAAGCGGTCTGTCGTAAGAGAGAAAGTGACGTGGAATGGAACGATTGAGAGGAATGGGCGATAAAGCGACGGAGGTAGGGGGCGTGTGTCTTGAGCATGGTTTGCGTCGCGTTGTGGTAGAAGGTCTTAGGGATATCATCTTGGTCGGGCTCGGCGTAGTACCGTTCATAGTCGATGCCGATCTCAAAAAATTCGAGACTGTGTAGTCGAGGAAGGTTGGCGCGATGTGATAAAAATGAGAGGAGAGCATCATGAGAGCAGAGGTCGATTGGGTTGTACAATATTGACAGGTCGCCTAGATTTTTAGTATGATGCAAGAAGTCGACAAGAGGGGTATCGAGCTTTTGACATTCGTCTAGGCAAGGGCTTTCATCAAATTCGGAGGGAATATGAGGCCAGGTTTCCAGGGTAAGGATCCGTAGGTGCTTCGCAAGGTGGGGGGCGTTCCTTAATAGAGCTGTTGGAGTCCTATCCGGCCGGGTAAGATCCATCGCTCTGAATGCCAGCGAGGAACACAACGAGGCAAAGTACTTGCAGGTCCTGGGTAGATTAATCGAGCGTGAGACCATCAAGCGCAGTGAGCGAATTCAAGTTGAAGACGTACAGCCTTAAATTGAGCAGTAGCTTTCTCTCGACCGGGTCTGAGGCCGCATTGGAGATATCGTAGAGGCAATCAATGACCTCTAACTGGAGTTCGACTGGGAGTTGTAGTAATGGGAAATGGCGTGGATACGTTGGGCCGTCGTCGACAGGAGGACTGTCGATGGATAGTTTAGATGTATACAGTGCATTTTGAAAGTATACTGGCTTTTCGGGATCCTCTTCCGATGGCCGAGGTGCCCGCTTGAGACAGAGTGCCCCCAAAATGCGTTTGCAACCTCTCCGAAGCCAGCGAAACTGCTTCGCCATTTGGACAATATGGATGGGTACGATCAAACCCTAGTTTTTGTTTTTTGGTATGGCCCCAATAGTAAGCGCCGCGGAGGATGGGTCAAAGCCAGGCAGCTGTCGATGTCGATGTCACTTGCGACGGCAGTGAGTTGGGTTCAGAACATGCCGCGATCTGGTCGTAGCAAGTCGTGGAAACACCTCACCACGGTCTTATAGGTTGATCCGTGAGAACGTGATGACAAAGACGATTTGAAAAGTCGTTCCAATGAAATAAGCACAACTTAGGGAGGATTTTCTGAGCATGCTGTGACCGAGAAAAGTACCAAATATCACCTAGCTTCTGTCGGGATCTGCCGAAAGGGAGAAACATCGAGCGCATGACTTTATCAGAGATCGGTGAATCACAATGGTCGCCCATACATTTGGGTAAATGCGCAACAGTCTTAATAACGGCGCTCACGTACCGGTATCGTCACTTCAATCGTCGTTGCATCCAACAAATAGGCACATAACCCCTCTATACCAAAGCCCCATTCGCATATGGCTCCCCAAAGTATTTCTTTCAAATTCTGTCTTACATCGGTATGATGACTGAGCTCTGAAAATGGGTATAAACTCTCCTGGTGCGGGGAACTCAAGGGCTCGATGGGCTAGGATTAACCACGTGACTGAGCATGAGTTCCCAAATCGAATCTCATTCATTTCTTACCAATTTTACCTCGCCTGTAGACTACATAGGTACATCAATACGCTGGTCTCGATAGTATTGACCACTGAGCGTGAGGGTATATAGTCCACTGGTAACAGCTTATAAGCTAAGCAAATACTCACCACTCACTACCACTCACTACCACCACTACTCCCAATCATTTTCCTTAGGCTTATACCACCGGAAAGGCCTTCGCTGCCTTTGCAATATTCAGTGGCAAGAATTATCGCATGGGAGGCCAGTAAATGTGGTGGCAAATTCGCGCTCTCAGCCAATGGGAGGTATTAACAGGGACACTCACTGCGCCAGTACCAGTAACCTGACTCCAAATAAAACCCGTCAACTTGATGCCTGGAACCTGCGAACAGCAAAAGTCTATGCTGAAATAGCGCGTCGTGTGGAGGGTGATTATGGGGAGGTGATTGCAACGATCACTGATCTTCATAATGCATGGACAGTGCTCGAGAGAAGCTGTGGCACACTGCAATACGGCATCAGTTTGTCATTAATTCCGAACTCACCTTGGCAAAATGGGGCAGTCAGATTCCCATTAATGAACACCACGACCAAGCAACGAGGTGACTGAATAATTATAGAACTGTAGGCAGGGGATGCTCAATCCAGCATCAGCGAGGCGTGCGCAGCATCTTCATATGGTCGCTGTGTTACGTTCATTGATGGGGGTCTGACTGTTCCATTTTGCCAAGGTGAGTTCAGAACTAGGCAGAACTGAAGAACGCCTTCTATCTTTCAATTTGTGTAGCAATGGTACATCCGGTACACAGAAGAGGACAGTGGACAAAAATATTCTATTCCCGCAGAGTCAGTATTATTGCCACTCCGCTGGTCCGCAGGTGCCTAGCTGCAGTAGTGGACGACCCATCCACAGGCCCCCCAGCACGCAATGTCGTTGCACCCTGCTTTGGGTCGATATTATAATGGTTGAGTCGGTCGAAGGAAGGCTGCCAATTACACCTACTCGCTTCATCCTGCATATATTAAACTAAACAGTTGCACATTTTCGCAGTGCTTTTCCGTGAGGAGTAGGTCATGTCACTGCGTAAGGATCTGACGGGGCATGATCGCAAGTGATATTCCTGGCACCGCACCACAAACGCACGCCTCTCACCTGCGTCGGTGCTTATCGAATATGTCCAGAGCAAGCAATACTGTACTGCAATGTTTGATGACCACTTGCAAGGTAACCGGGAGTCGCATGGATTGCTTTTGATTGCATTGAAACATTCCACTGAGTTGGTTAAAAGAGAGGCTTCTGAGCTGCGCTGAGCGAGGAAATGTCTCTGTGGAAAGAACTACCGTGTCCCAGACCGATCCGCATTTTTTGACCGGGGGGATGTCATTTTTTTTTCCGTTTTTCCAGAACGATTACCGATTCTCTGAACCCTGAACCGGGATCGAAAGACCGGGTCCTTGAACAGGTGAGTACCTGATTCTGGTACATAACCCCGCAAATTCCCTGACCGGGTGGTACCAATTCTCTGCTCCGCCATCTGCCTGTTCCCCGAACAGGGGCGTTTCTCAATATGATCGCAAAATTCCTTCGAATTCCTTATACTGAAAGGGAGTGATGAAGGTACAGTGTGCAATAGGACGGGGAGGTAGATCCGGTGTATAGGGGTGTAAAGTTCTAGGGGTCCAAACAAACATATGTGTTTGGGGGCTTATAACACAAGACGATTCATTCCATAATATAAGACCTAATACCCCGTACCCTTACACCCTCCCCCATTAGAAACGATTTGAGCTAAATCGTGCATTCATGGCGGCCGTCTCGGAATCCTTCATATTTCGGTGTCTCCCGAGGTGAAGGGATTCGTGGCTGGTATGGTGATGTTGGCTGAGCTGCCCGACGGAACCGATAGTGCATTGGCGGCGGATTTCGGGGCTGAAGGTATCGTCGAGGACTGGGATCGGGGTTCCAATTAGAGTGCATAGGAAACCGGCCACTGTGTCGCTAGATATGGGTGCTACGGACACGTCAGGGGCAATGGGGGTCCTCGAGCCTGTCTCCACTTTGGTGGAACATCGTTCTCTGTGAGAGAGGGGAAGGGTTGCCCCAGCTCCGGCGCCAAAAAAAGAAAGAAAGTGACCTGTTACTGTACTATAAAGTACTTTTTGGGTCCAGGAGATCAATGGGCCAACCCATTATATTGCGAAGTTTGATGTTTTAAGCTGCCATGGCGGTTGGGGAGAGGGAAGAAGCGTTGTTGTCATGCACCCATACTCAGTGTATTCGCTTCCTTGACTTTCATTCGACCCGACCAGTCATCATGACTTATGGCCTCTATTTCGCGCGGCTAGCTCAAGCAGATGATATTTTGGATAATGAAGATAGTAAAAATACTGTTGTTAAAACCGGTGCAGGGCCACTACCCGATTCGAGAGACATTTCGAATGTTGAGGCTGGAAGCTGTATGAGTCGAGTCGGTCGAAGGGTTACAAAGCAAGTACTTGAACCCGTACACCTCGTCGCACATGGCGGGCCCCACGATGGGACCAGATCAACCACCCAGTATTCCCCCAAGCGACGCAATCTGCTGGCCTCAGCCCGCAAATAACGACAATCCAGCCTTCCTGGGCAGCCAATTTGATGAGCGCTTCCTCGATCCCTCTTTGCCCTCTCCAGGGACGTCAATGTTTCCCGAAATGGTTCAAGGGAACTGTTTACCCGATCCTTCTAATCAGTCAATCATGCACCACGCTTTGCTCGGCAGCGTTCCAAATGGGGACGGGGCAATTGCCGCTTTGTAAGCAGAGATATTGCATGTTCTCAACGTCGACTAATGTGCACTCCTATTATACTCAGCATGCAGCAATCAGAAACATTTCACGAGCCGCTCAACCTTGGCACTCTGCCACAGCAAATTCAGTGTGGCAACACGGGGACTTCGGAGCATCCATATGTCGGGCAACCACAGACTATTTACCCACTTGCGGCTCCCGACATCCCTCTCAACAACTGGCAGCAGAGCCCGTCTCTGCCTCAAAACAGCCTGGGTCCTCATCCGCAATTCCAAAAGTGGACCGAATCGGCCCTCTTAGAATCTTTGTTTCGCGCAAGTACCTCATCTGGACCGCCACCAGAGGCTGCAACCACAAGCATTCGCCATGAATTCGTTGACGAGTCAGAGCCACAAGTCACTAATCTACTCCCAGGGTAAGGTGTCTATTACATTTAAAGTATGATTCCTTATGAACTCCGTAGTGCTGAACGAGGAATTGAGCTTGTAAGCCCACGACCAGCGGATGGAGAGACCACGGTTGTAGTAAGGCGCGACATTCGTATCACCCTGAACTT
>WNFL01415410.1_pt1 | contig 13200 bp, 8 predicted proteins | sample 5400361 | NCBI WGS metagenome assembly WNFL01 (sample SAMN13153351, study PRJNA577476) | soil metagenome | isolation source: 40 cm soil on Douglas fir-dominated hillslope | place: USA:California | collected 2013-09-17
GATCGTCAATTATGGCGCGACGCCAATTCTGTTTCAGACCAGCCGGCTGCACGGCCAAACGGCCAGCGAGAAAGTTGCCGTGTACCGAGAAGTCGTGCGCGGTTATCCGAACGTGCTGGCGTTCGAACTGGGCAGCATGTTCGCCCCGAACGGTGAGATTTTTGACGACCAGACTTTTTTAGGTTTGCTTGAGATTCCAGAAATCAAGGGACTGAAGCATTCTTCATTGGATCGTGTGGTCGAGCTTGGACGCCTCGCACTGCGCGACACGCATCGCCCGGATTTTCGCATCTATACGGGCAACGATCTGGGCATCAACATGATCGAATACGGTTCGGACTATCTCCTGGGGCTCGCTACCTTTGCTCCGGAGAAATTTGCGGAAAGAGACCGGCTCTGGGAGCAGGGAGACGCGGGATACTACGCGCTTTCCGACGCCTTGCAACACCTCGGGAATGTGGCTTTTCGCCAGCCGGTGCCGGCTTACAAGCATTCCGCCGCGACGTTTCTGCATTTAACGGGGCGGATACCCTCGAGTCTGACGCATCCGAGGAACCCTCAGCGTCCGGCCTGGGAACAGGATATGTTGCGAGACTGTGCGCTACGCCTGAATTACTCCGAATACCGAAAATCGCATGAAACGATTTAGGCCCGGCCTGCACTATTGAGGTGTAATCCGATTTAACACCGTTGTCGGTGTGGAGCCTGCCGATGCCCAGCTCTGTGCAAAACACCAAAAGCCGCGATCCGCTGGCAGCGAGAGCACCGGGATTTCTGCTACTGGACGCCAGACACCGGCCCATCTTCTACAACGCTGAAGCCGAGCGGATTTTGAATTTCTCCATCAACGGCCATTTTCAACGGCCTGGCAAAGCCACCATTGCCGAAGCGGTGCGCAGCATCCTTTCTGGCACGAGTGCCATCATGAAAACAGAATCGGAAGGGGAGCCGGAAATCCTGTCCGGAAGACGCCGCTACAGCTGGCAGACATTTTCGTTGCTCGAGAAGAATGGGAAACGATCTCCACGGATCACCGCTGTACTGATTGAAGTGCGTCGCGATCAACGGAAGCAGGCCGGAATGCCGGAGGTTACGCGGGAATACCGCCTGACCGATCGCGAGGGAGAAACAGTAACCCACTTAAAACTCGGGCTGACCAGCAAGGAGATCGCGGCGCGTATGCAGGTAAGTCCCAACACTGTGAAGGTATTTCTGCGTAGCGTCATGAGCAAAATGGCGGTCTCCACACGTTCCGGAATACTTGGGAAAATTATGCAGAACTCGTCCGATTCCTACCTTTCGCTGTGAACTAAATTCTCCGAATTCCGCCCGCTAACAGCATCCGGGCCTGGTAGGCGCGAAGTGAATGCGCCAATTTTCGCAAATTATTAAACCTATAAACTTGCGGAATTACGTGCGGAGGCGCAATCCCCTCAGGCTACTCCATCCGGACTAAACGCCTCCACGTTGCGATCAGTCTCTCCCTAAATTGGATCGCTGCTGCTTCTTTTTGGTCAAAGCGACGTTTCCTCGCCCAGAGTGCTGCTGATCTGTTTTCGTTCCAACATTCATACAGGTAGAATACACCCAGCACGAGAAGTGTACGCGTAAGCGTTTGCAAAGGACGCTGGGGTTCGACTCAGTAATGGCTGGCCGCGTGAGTGGTTTCGCGAGGGGAGTTTTTTAACTTGGACGTCTCGATTAGTGCCGCCAACGTTGCTGCCGGTGACGCAGCGACGACTGCTGAGTTCCTGTGCACCGATTTGGACGGATCAATTCTTCTCGTAGATTCCTTCTGGGAGTCGCTGCTGGCGTTGGTCGGGAAGGATTTGTGGTAGGTTTTATTGATTCGATTCTGGAGCTTGCGAGGCAAAGCCGCGCTTAAATACGAAATCGCGCGGCGCACTCAGGTAAACGCCGCGAACTTACCATACCGGGCGGAATTGATCAGTTTCCTGCGCCAGGAAAAATCCAGTGGACGAAAGATAATTCTTGCGACCGGAGCAGATAGCACAATTGCCCGCTCTATTGCCGACTATCTTGCGTTCTTCGATCACGTTCTGGCCAGCGATGGCGCTGCGAATCTTACTGGCGACAAAAAACGGGAAGCGATCCAGAGCTACACAAGTGGACGGGCTTTCGATTACGTCGGCGACAGTTGGAAGGATATCCCGGTGTGGATGGCAGCGAACCATGCGATTCTTGTTGAGCCGAGCGAGAGTCTCTCTCGATCGGTAAAAAAGATCGACCAACGTTGTGTGGTATTTGTACGCCGCACCGAGGGCCGCGCTCCGCTCTGGAAATCACTGCGGCCCCATCATTGGGTGAAGAATCTGCTGGTGTTCGTGCCGATCGTGATGGCGCACGACATCAATCAACTGCCAAAACTGTGGCACGCGCTGGCCGCATTCGCAAGTTTCTCTCTGTGTGCATCCGGCGTCTATATATTGAACGATCTGCTCGACCTCGAAGCTGATCGCTCGCACCCGGAAAAGAAATCGCGACCGTTTGCGTCGGGCGACGTGCCGGTGTTGACGGGGTTGATCGTAGCGCCGTTCCTTTTCTTGGCCGGATTCGTAATCGCCGCGGAATTTTGTTCCGTGCGATTTTTGCAGGTCATGGTTATCTATGCTGCAGCAACGACTTTCTACTCGATTTACGGAAAGCGAGTGCCGGTTGTCGACGTATTGCTTCTGACCGCGCTGTATTTACTGAGGATTCTGGGGGGCGGCGTGGCGGCCGAAGTTCCAGTATCGCCATGGTTGCTGGCGTTTTCGATGTTCTTCCTGTTGAGCCTGGCTTTCACCAAGCGCCACGCGGAACTGACCAATCAGGAGATGAACGGCGGCGACCAGTCGTTCGTTTCCAAGCGCGAGTATCAAGCTGGCGACCGAGGCCTGGTTCAGCAATTTGGCGTAACCAGTGGTTATTTGTCGGTGCTGGTGCTGGCGCTCTATGTCAACGGCCGCGAAGTTACCGCGCTCTATCGTCATCCGCAATGGATTTGGCTGGCCTGCCCGATGCTCCTGTTTTGGATTTCGCGAGTGTGGTTTCTTGCAAATCGCGGCAAGCTGCACGAAGATCCGGTGGTCTTTGCCGCGATGGATCCGGTCAGCTATGCTCTTGGAAGCCTGTTGCTCCTCCTTCTTTTCGCGGCAGCGTAGCGCGACTCCACTATGACCGCATACGAATCATGGGGACGGTATCCGCGATCGACTCCCGCTCAGGTTGTCCCGCTGTACTGGATTTCAGAGATTCCCAATCTCAACCAGTCTGCTCGGCCGCTGCTGGCGTATGGCAAGGGAAGAAGCTACGGCGATTGTTGCTTGAATGACGGCGGGACGCTGCTTGCCACCAGCGGGCTGGACAAATTCATACAATTCGATGCGATGAACGGAATTCTGCGTTGCGAGGCGGGAGTCACGCTCGGCGCGATCCTAAGACTGATATTGCCGGAGAAATGGTTCTTACCAGTTACGCCCGGCACGCAATACGTGACGGTCGGCGGGGCAATCGCAAATGATGTTCACGGCAAGAATCACCATCGTGCAGGATCCTTTGGCTGCCACGTTCGCGGGTTAGAACTGATGCGCTCAGATGCGGGCAGCGTGATCTGCTCCCGCGAACAGAATACTGACTTGTTCGAAGCGACGATTGGCGGGCTGGGACTGACCGGATTGATTTTGTGGGCGGAAATACAATTGAAGCGTGTGTCAGGCCCATGGATCGATTGCGAAGAGATTCGCTTTGAGAGATTGCAAGAGTTTTTTGAATTGAGCGCGCAGTCCGATGAGACTCATGAATATACCGTGGCGTGGTTGGATTGCCTTTCGAGCGGGGGTGATCTGGGCCGGGGGGTGTTCACGCGTGGGAATCACTCCGAGGCGCGCACCAGCGATCTCTCAGTCGGCCGCAGGCGCGTATCGATACCTAGGTTGCCCATACCGGAATTTGTGATCAGCCGGCCGACCATACGTGCGTTCAATTGGATGTACCTTCATCGTAAGTGGCGCAAGATTGCGCGTAGCGTGATGCCATTCGATAAATTCTTTTTTCCGCTGGATCGGCTGAATAACTGGAATCTGCTGCATGGGCGGCGTGGATTCCTGCAATATCAGTTTGTCGTGCCGGAAGAAAGCAAGGACGCGGTCCGCGAAATTATTCAGCTGACTGTGGAATTCAAGGCGCCCTGTGCGCTTTCCGTGCTGAAGATTTTTGGCTCGCTACCGTCACCAGGAATGATGTCGTTTCCGAGGCCGGGTGTGACGCTGGCGTTGGACTTCCCGTTTCGCGGAATGAGCACGCTCGAGCTCTGCGAACGATTTGACGAAGTGGTCAGAAAGAGCGGCGGCGCGGTGTATCCGGCGAAGGATGCGCGGATGTCGCCGCAGAGTTACAAGAATTATTTTCCGCGCTGGCAAGTGTTTGCCAGTTTTATCGACCCGAAATTCTGCTCAGACTTTTGGCAGCGCGTCACGGCAAGTGAAGTGGTGAAGGAATGAGCCGACGTGTCCTGGTTCTCGGAGCCACCTCTGGTATCGCTCAAGAGACCGCGCGCTGCTTTGCTGCCGAGCACGCCAAGCTGTTTCTGGTGGCGCGAGATCCTCGCAAACTTTCGGCATTGGCAGATGACCTGAAGATTCGCGGGGCGGAATCGGTTGAAACAATGCAAGCGGACTTGGCCGACGCATCGTCCCGCTCGCGAATTGTTGGCGAAGCGTTCGGCATTTGGAATGGACTAGACGCCGCATTAATAGCGCACGGAACGTTGCCGGGCCAGCGTGCCACTGAAACTGATCCCATCGTGCTACATCAGGAAATCGAAACGAATTATGTGAGCGTTGTATTCCTGCTGATGCAACTGTCGAAAGCGTTTGAAGAGCAACGCGCCGGCGTTCTTTGCGTGATTGGCTCTGTCGCGGGTGACCGCGGGCGCCGTAGCAATTACCTATACGGCAGCGCAAAAGCCGGAGTGGCGACTCTGGTTGCCGGATTACGTGTGCGCCTGGCGGCGGCTGGCGTTCACCTCGTGTTGATAAAGCCGGGCTGGGTCAGCACCCCAATGACTTCTCATTTGAAGCAAAACTTTCTATTTGCGACCGCCGAAGAAGTAGGCCGCGGAGTGTACGACGCAATGAGCTCAACGCAGGCCGTGGTGTACCTGCCATGGTACTGGAAATGGATTATGGTAATCATTCGATTGATTCCCGAGCCGATCTTCGCGAAGCTGAACCTTTAAATTAGATGACAGTGCGCTGATTCTAAGATAGTGCCCACGCTACGGGAACCTGATTGTTAATAGGCATGGATTAGTAGAAGTCGTGAGCCGGAGCCGCAGCGCGCGAAAGGTGTAGCGGCTTGATGATCCCGGCCTTGACGGAAATGACGCCATCCTGGTTTTGCAGTGTGCCTTCGATGATCAGAAATGAGTTGTGCACGACAGTGGTGTGATCTTTTTCGAACAGCTGCGGCCTGATGATGATGTTGGCGATGCCGGTTTCATCTTCCAGACTGAGGAAGACGAAACCTTTGGCGGTGCCAGGCCGCTGGCGAACGATCACCGCTCCGGCCACGCGAACCAACGTGCCATCCCGAAGTGTGGCAAGGCGCGATGCAGGTACAACTTTCTGGCGCTTCAGTTGCTCCCGGTGATGGGCCATTGGGTGGTGGCCGGTGGTGAGGCCGGTTCCGTGAAAATCGGCGACCAGCCGCTCTTCGCCATTCATTGGATCAAGCGGCGAGAAAAGGGAAGCGGGATCGGAGTTTTCTGTCCTGACATGCGCTTCGAATAGTTCGCCCGCGGGGCGCCCGGCGCGTTCCACTTGCCACAGTGCGCTGCGGCGATGGATGCGAGTTTTGCTGGAGATGAAATTCAGCGCGCCAATGCTGGCAAGAACGCGCAGCTCGTCTTTCTGAAGTTGCGGCACACGCTGCTTTAAATCCTCGATTGAAGTGAAAGGTTGAAGGTTTCTTTGCGCAGTCCTTTCACGTAGCGGAGGCCGATTCGAACCGGAAAGTGTTCGGAAGGTTCGCCGATGGTGCATTCCCACTGCGAACAAGTGATATCGATCGGTTTGAATTTCAGGCCGTGGCGCTGGGCGTCCTTGATTAAAGTCGCCGGCTGGTAAAAGCCCATAGGCTGATTGTTGAGCATCGCGGTAGTGAATGCCGCAAGGTAGTGGCATTTTAAAAATGCGCTGGCATAGGCAATCAGCGCAAAACTTGCCGCGTGCGATTCGGGAAATCCGTAGAGCGCGAACGAGGTGATGGCCTGAACGATTTTATTCTGTGTTTCGCCAGTGATGCCCTTCGATTCCATGCCGTGGCGCAACTTGATTTCGACTTCCTTCATGCGCGCCTCAGAGCGCTTGAATCCAAATGCGCGGCGCAGTTCTTCCGCTTCGCCGCCGGAAAATCCCGCGGCAATCATGGCGATACGAAGAAGCTGTTCCTGAAAAAGCGGAACACCGAGTGTGCGTGAAAGTGTGGATTCCAGCGATGGATGCAGGCTCTCGGCTGGTTCGCGGCCCTGGCGGCGGTTCAAATAAGGATGAACCATTTTTCCCACAATCGGCCCGGGGCGAATGATGGCCACCTGTACCACAATGTCGTAAAAACATTTTGGTTTAAGGCGCGGCAGGCAGGACATTTGCGCACGGCTTTCCACTTGAAACAGGCCGATGGTATCGGCGCGCTGCAATGCTGAGTAGACGGCGGGATCGTTTTGCGGCAGATGGCCGAGATCGATTTCCTCTTTGTGATGCGCGCGAATCAGTTGGATGGAATCCTCGAGAACCGCCATCATCCCGAGCCCGAGTAGATCGATCTTGATGATACCCATGTCCGCGCAATCTTCTTTATCCCATTGCACGACAACGCGGCCGGACATGGTGGCCGGCTCAAGCGGCACCACGGAATCGAGCTGTCCCTGGCAGACCACCATTCCACCGGAGTGCTGGCCGAGGTGACGCGGCAGATCCTGCACCTTTTGGCAAAGTTCAAAAAATTTGTGGATGCGGTGATTGGAAAGGTCGAGGCCAGCATCCTTGAATTGCCGCGTTAACGTATCGTTCGAATCGGTGTACTCCCAAGCGCTGACCAGGCTGGCCAGTCGATTCAAGGTTTCCGGATCGAAGGAAAGAACTTTTCCAATTTCACGCGCGGCGGATTTGCCGCGATAGGTAATCACGTTCGCGGTCATGGCCGCGCCGAGCTTCCCGTAGCGTTCGTAAACGTATTGAATGGCGCGCTCGCGCTGGTCACCGCTGGGCAGATCGAGATCAATGTCCGGCCATTCGCCGCGTTCATCCGAAAGAAAGCGTTCGAACAGCAAATTCATTCCAACCGGATCAACGGCGGTGATGCCGAGCGAGTAGCAAACCGCGCTGTTGGCTGCGGAACCGCGGCCTTGAACCAGAATGTCTTTCTCGCGGCAGAAACGAATGATGTCCCAGACAATCAGGAAATACCCGGGCAGATCGAGTTTGTCGATGACCGAAAGTTCGCGCTGAATTTGCAGTTGCGCGCGTTCGTTCTGCGTGCCGTAGCGATGGACCATGCCTTCCAGCGTGCGTCGGCGCAGATATTCCATCTGCGATTCGCCGTTTGGTGTGGGATAAATGGGGAATTTGTAGCCGAGGTCCTTAAGCGTGAATTGCAATCGCGAAGCCAGTTCGGTCGTGTTGGCGATGGCTTCCGGCAAATCCGCAAAAAGTGCGGCCATCTGTAAAGGAGATTTCAGATAACGCTCACTGTTGCTGGAAAGCAGCCGCCCGGCATTGGCGAGGACGCGATGGCGGCGCAGGCAGGCGAATACATCCATGATTTCGCGTTGCGCTGACCATGCGTGAGAAACGCCGTTGGTCGCGAGCAGCGGAAGGTGCATGCTGCGCGCGAGTTCGACTGCAACCTGGTTGCGGCGTTCTTCTTCGATCGAAAAATGCCGTTGCAGCTCAACGTAAATATTGTCGCGGCCAAAAATCGCGCAGAGTTGCTCGATCGTTTTACGGGCGGCTTCCTTTCCGCCGGAGCGGAGCGCATGTGCAAGCGGTCCTTCATCGCCGCCAGTGAGACAGATCAATCCTTTGTTCGAATGTTCCAGCTCCGCTGCTTCAATAGCGCCTTCTCCTTTTGCCGCGCGAAGTTTCATCCGGGTGACCAATCGGCAAAGGTTTTTGTACCCCTCGGAGGAAGTGACCAGTAGCGGATAGCGCCAGCCGCCCACGCAAGTGACTTCCGCGCCGATGTGCGCGCGAACTCCAATTGTGTTTGCAGCCAGATAAAATTGTGGCGCGCCATACAGCCCGTCACGGTCGAGAAGCGCCATCGAAGGCACGCCGAGCGTGGCGCAGGCGCGTGCCAGTTCTTCCGGCGAAGAAGCGCCTTCCAGAAAACTGAAAGCGGAGCGGGCGTGCAGTTCGATGTACATCAGTCGTATATGCCCCGTACAAACCATTTGTCCAGCAACCCATCATAAGAAAAGCGATAGAAGCTTTGCGCCGGCAAACTTTCACCGGAAAAAACAATTTCCAGATCCCACGCGTCTTCCTGCCATGGTTGCGTTTCCCACCAGTCGCCCGAAGTGCGCCACGGCCCGGATGCGTGCATGACTTTTCCGGAGCGGCCTTGAAAGAAAACAGAGACGGGCTTGCTTCCCTGCAACTGGACGCGCGCCGGGACGGGCGGGCGAAATGCGTGCAGAGCGATGGCCGGAGCAGAAAATGGTTGCGGATTTATTGCCTGCTTACTTTTGGAGCAACTGTTCGAACCGGAGGAAGCCGGTGCGGCGGTGGAAAAAGTCCGCACACGAAATGCATCGGGCCGGTGAGAATCGACTAATTGCGGCGCGCCAACGTTTCCTTCGCCAACCACTGCGGCGATGCGCGCGATGGTGAGTTCGAGCTTATCCGGATCGGGCGCGGTGGGTATAAAGAGGGATCCTTGCGTCACCCGCGCCAGCGAAGACTGCGCACTCATCTGGATTTTCTGGATCGGCGCGCCGGGAGGATGCGTTTGCAGCCGAAGGCGCAGCAGCTTCAGCAAAAGTTTGCTGTCGCGCGTGGGCACTGGAAGTTCGAGATTGCATGAAAATGTGCGTGGAGGCGGCTTCACTCGCAACAGGCCGCGCGAAGTATCGAAAGCATTGTCAAAAGCGGGCTGCAATTCGAAATGTACGAGAATCGCAGCGACAGAAAGCGCCCGAGAGGAAAGCCGCGCGCACAATTGATCGAGAAGCCGGCCCAGTAGAAACGATAAAGATTCAAGATCGTCGACGGCCTCATCCAGTTCGAACCACTCCTCGAAATGCTGAACCGGCTCGGCGAGTAGCAACGGCCGCATCCCTTTGCCGCTGGCAATAGCATGCAGGCGAACTCCTTCCTGCCCTACACATTCGGAAAGTGAAAGCACCGGCAGAGACGCCAGCGCTTTACAGGTGGTCACGCCCCATCGATTGAAAACGTCGGCAAGTTCCGGGCTCGGCGACAACATACTGGCCGGCAGCGTTTCCAGAAAACGGCGCTCTTCGTCTTCCGGAACGATTGTTGGCCCGGGTAAAGCTCGAGCCACGATGCGCGCGGTTTCCACATTCGTGGAAATTGCCACGTGAACGCTCATTCCAAATGTGGAAGCGCGGGCGGCGATTTGCCGTGCGATTTGTTCTTCATCGCCGAAAAGCGATATAAGGCCGGAAATATCAAGCAACAGTGTATCCGGCGCGGCGTCTTCCACGCGCGGAGTGATCGACCACGCCACATCGAGCAGCGCCGCATGCGCCGCTTCTTCGCGAATCCGGCAGCGCGATCGGATAGTGACTTGCGCGAACTGGCTGGCGGCCGCTTTGGTCATGCCGCGCGCAACGCCAAGAAGTTCCGCGAGCCGGTTGAACGCGACTACCTGATAAGTCGGTGGCGGCCCGTCGATGATGGCCAGTGGTTGAGTGCGCAGCTCGGGCTCGCAGCGCCCGACAGCCTGCAAAATAAAGTTGGGAACGTATACGGCACCAAATAAAGCAGCGAGCGACATGGCGACTTGCGACGAACACGGCGAGTTGGGAAGGCTCAGCCAAAGTTCTGGGTCCTTTCGTTTTGTGCAGAGTCCACGGAAGGAAAATGGTTCGAACGGAGCTGAAAGCGGGCGACATCCGCATTTAGGTTTGCACTGCCAGTATTTTCCGCGTGATCGATGAAGGAAATATTTCTTCGCCGGGCGCTGGAGCGAATCATCTCCACCGTGGTTGTCCATCCATCCAGCAGGGACGCCGGAGTATGAAAATCGCGTGATGGATACTGGCGATCCCGCAGCGACCAGCGCGCGGCTTCTCGCTCCATGCGCAGTACCAGCGATGCGCAGGTTTTTGCATTCGATTCGCGGGAAAGCACCAGCAGGATGGTGGAAGTATTTTCCAAGGTGCGCCGCAAACGAAACCAGAAGTGCAAAGGAATTTGGCGAACCAGACGAACCGGCGCGCCGCTCAAGTCCATCGCGACCAGGCTGAATCCCCCGCCGTGTAGCAGCAAATCCACCGAACGCAGCGCCTGATCCAGACTACGGCAGCGCACCCAAAGCAGTTGACGCAACGCAACGCCGGCGGATTGCGCGCCTGCGGGATCAAACGAATCTTGCGCGTCAACCAGAGCACAGACTTCCGCATTCACCGTACGCGCAGCCAGCGCGGAGTGCAGCAGGGAAGTAATTCCCGACGACGGCGCGCCGAAAACTTCGGTGAGGCAGCCGCGCGGCAGGCCGCCAGCGTGACTATCCAGCGCGGCGATTCCCCCGGAAGCGGTGACCGGTTGCGGCTGCTGAAAATGAAAAGGTGTGGAGACGCGCCCGGCAAGAGCGGACTCGACGTGCAAGCGCAGGGCGTTGGACTTGGAGAGCATGGCGTAAAAGGCGAGGGAGCGGCGCTGGGAATATTCGCTTTTTGTTCGCCATGAGGATTTTCGCGCGCCACGGCGCATTTGTCAAATGCTAACCGGGCAAAACAAAATCGTGGCGGGTGTGAGTTAAATGTGAAAAGTCCTACAGAAAACTGGTGCGACCTGAAATGCCGCAAAAAACTATGCGGCGCTCTTGGCCTGATCTTTCCCGCCCCAGTAGCTCGGACTTAAAACGCTTTGCCCTTCGGCAAGCAGCGCTTCCGCATTGCTTCTTTCACGTTTCGCTTTGGCCGCATCGACGACTTCGGCGTCGATCGCCTTTTCGTGAAGCAATCGTTCCGTCGCCGCCACTTGCGGCTCCGCATGAAAACGCCGCTGAATCGAGGAATCACACAACACATTGGCGACCGACAGCAGGCACATACCCTGGTGATGCGCCATCCACGAACGCACAAGAGTGAAGCGCTTGCGGTTGATCGTCACCTTCGGCCCGTAGTCCAACGCCTCGTAGAAACCGTAAGCGCCGACCGCGCCAAGTTTTTTGAGCCGCTGCAGATTTTTCAGCGCATCATACGAGCCAGTCATCAGGCTCATAAACGTCGAGTACGGAGAAATCACCACGCGCTCTTCGTCCGGACGATGCAGCGCCAGCGCTGGAACTCCGAACGCGAAATAGTGGTAGTGGCCATCTTCGCTCATAAGGTTGCAGCCCGATTCCGAGATGCCCCACGGAACTGAATAGCGTCGCGCGTGTTTCTGTTGCGCGCGAACTGCGCGGCACATATTGCTTTCCAAAAGTGTTCCCGCCGACGATTTCATCCACAGCGATGGCATCAGGTATTCGAACATGGTGCCGGTCCATGATTGCAGAACTCGCTCGCCCTTGAACGAAACGTGCGAGCGATCCAAGCGGAACCACGAGTCCTGTGGAATTTCACCCTTGGCCACGCCTGCAAAAACGGCCGCGCGCGCTTCAGAAGCGAGCAAATCGTAGTGATGTTCACTGGCCGCGCCTTTTGCCGCGTCGTAGCCGATCGTTAGCAGCTTGCGAGAATCGTCGAACACTAGCGAAAAATCCATGCCCTTTGCGAGCTCGTCGGAATAAGTGACAATTTCGTTCAGCGCTTTGCTGGCTTGCTGAACGCTCTCGCTGCTGGCAGCCAGCGCTTCGCGCAGCAGTTCTCGAGAAACAATTTCCGCCGTCCCCTCTTGCGGAAAGGTACGGCACTCGCTATTCAACGATTCCGCAATTTCTGAGTAGATGCGCTCGGCAGTTGCCAGGCTCAACTCGGCAATCCATTTCCTCTGCCGTTCATGGTCGGCGCGCAGAGTGCGAAATTTCGTGGAAACCCACGGAGCAAAATGCACCGCCAATTGTTCGAGTTCCGAGAATCGCACCTTCAGCTCGGAAAGCCACCACTGCAATTCTTCGGAGTCCGGCGCGGCCAGGCGTGCGGATTCAAGCAGCTCGCCGATCGTCTGCTCCAGCGCAGGCATGGCATTCAGCCATTCGAACGGCGTGGCGCCCATGTTGGCGATGCAACCTTCCAGCGCGTGCAGCTTTTTGCGAACTTGTTTTCTCGCCCCGGCCAGTTGATGAATCAGCCGCGCGTGATCACGAATGCCGTTCCAAAGTTCGCTGCGGAAGATCGGCCGCTTCAATTCTTCAATGCACGCCTGCTTAAGAGTCCACAGGCAGCAGACCAAATTGCCGTTGTCCACCGTAGAGAGAAAAGGATCACCGACCGGCTGCAGCGTCTGGGTGTCATACCAGTTGTAAAGGTGCCCATGCGATTTTGGCAGCTGGCGCACCGTCGACATCGTGGCTTGTGTACCGCCGATGAATTCTTGCATCGTGATATGGCCCAGGTCGAGCGCCGCGATGCGCGCGTTCAGCAGCAAGCCCAGGTTGGTCGTCGAAATCCGGTGTGCGACGACTGCGCCGTCTTCCTTGAATATATCGGGAATCAGATAATTTTCGTGTTCGTTGCTGAATTCCCGGAAAAATCGCCAGGTGCGAAGCGCGGAGTTGCGCAGCAGTGCTTCGTCGCGCGGACGAATGCGCAGCCCGTCTTCCGGCAGCGGCTTATCGAGCCAATTGCAGAACGCTTCTGAACCACCCCACAACAGCAGCAGCGGCCAAGTCACCGCAAAAGTCTCCGGGCGATCCACGGCGAGAAAAACTGCGCCAACCAGCGTGAGCCACGGCGTCGCTTTTAAATAGATATCCACAGGGCTCATCTTTTCGCCGCTAACTTCCGCCTCGGCCGCGGTTTCCCACTCCAGAAGCTTGCGGCGCGTGACCGCCATGCGAATGGCG
>WNFL01140707.1_pt3 | contig 13198 bp, 12 predicted proteins | sample 5400361 | NCBI WGS metagenome assembly WNFL01 (sample SAMN13153351, study PRJNA577476) | soil metagenome | isolation source: 40 cm soil on Douglas fir-dominated hillslope | place: USA:California | collected 2013-09-17
CGCAAAGCCCGCCTTCGAGAAATAGACACCCACGGCGAAAACCAGCCGGTAGCGCCCCACCGTGAACGCCGATCCTTCCAGCAACGGCTCGTCGCAGCGGCCGTCGGCGTTCGTCACGGCATCGCGGATGAGCGCATATTTTTCGCCGAGATTCCGGTAGAGCGTCACCGCAATGCCCGCCCCGGGTTGGCCACGCGCGGTGTCCAGCACGTGCGTAGTCAGATGTCCCATCGGCGGCCTCCCAGGCAATTCTTCCGCGGAATCGTGTCTGCGAAGATTGCTTTGATGATCAGGATTGCATACAGTTTCCGCACCCATTGTATGCGATCGACCGCACAAGCCACGAAGCCGCAAGGCAAACCAAGCGTGCCCTTTGCGTGCCGTACGACTGAAATGACCGCCGCCGCGCCATTCGATCCTGATTATCCGCGGGACCTGCCAGGGTACGGCCGCAATCCGCCGCACGCACAATGGCCGGGCGGTGCGCGCATCGCCATACAGTTCGTCCTCAACTACGAGGAAGGCGGCGAAAACAGCGTCCTGCACGGCGACGCTGCCTCCGAGACCTTCCTTTCGGAGATCGTGGCGGCCGAAGCTTTTTCCGCGCGTCACATGTCGATGGAGTCGCTGTACGAGTATGGCTCGCGCGCCGGTGTCTGGCGGCTGCTGCGCTTGTTCCGCGAGCGCGAAATGCCGTTGACGGTGTTCGGCGTGGGCATGGCGCTCGCGCGCAACCCACGCGTCGTCGACGCATTCATCGAAGACGGTCACGAAATCGCCTGCCACGGATGGCGCTGGATCTCGTATCAGAACATCGATGTGGCCGTCGAACGCGAGCACATCGCGCAGGCGATCGAGACGATTACGCGTCTTGCCGGCCGACCACCCGAGGGCTGGTACACCGGCCGCGACAGCCCGAACACGCGGCGGCTCGTCGTCGAGCACGGCGGGTTCGTCTATTCGGCCGACGGCTATGGCGACGATCTTCCCTACTACACAGAGGTTCACGCGCATTCCGGCGTCGAGCGACTGCTGATCGTGCCCTACGCGCTCGACACCAACGACATGCGCTTTGCCACTGCGCAAGGGTTCAACAGCGGCGAGCAGTTCCTTGCATATCTCAAGGACGCGTTCGACATGCTCTACGCGGAAGGCGATCCAAACGGGATGAACGCACCGAAAATGCTGTCGGTCGGCTTGCATTGCCGGCTCGCCGGCCGGCCGGCGCGCGCCGCGACGGTGGCGCGCTTCCTCGACTACGTCCTGCAGCATGAGGACGTCTGGGTCGCGCGTCGCGTGGACATCGCGCGGCACTGGTTGCGCGTTCATCCATCGTCATGAAACTCGCCGACCTGAACCGCATGGAACGCGGCGAATTTGTCACCGCCCTTGGCGCCGTCTTCGAGCGCTCGCCGTGGGTGGCCGAGCGAAGCTTCGGCGATCGTCCGTTCGCGAGCGTCGGCGCGCTGCACGCGGCGATGGTCGCGGCGATGGAGCGGGCACTGGCGAGCGAGCAACTGGCGCTGCTGCAGGCGCATCCGGACCTTGCCGGCAAGGCAGCGATCCGGGGCGAATTGACGGCTGATTCGGCGCGGGAACAAGCAGGCGCCGGACTCGACCAGTGCTCGCCGACCGAATACGCGCGGATCAACGATCTCAACAAGCGCTACCACGCAAAGTTCGGCTTCCCGTTCATCCTCGCCGTGACAGGCAACGACCGCGACGGCATCCTGCGGGAATTCGCGCGCCGCGTGACGCACGATCGCGAGGCCGAATTTGCGGAAGCGCTGCAACAGGTGACGCGGATCGCGCGCTTTCGCCTGGAGGCGCTCATCGACAGGTGAGGCGATCGCCGGGCAATTTATACTGCGCGACTCGAGGCCAATGCCAAGGTGCGCATGGAAACCTTCCCCAAGGATATCTACACCGAACCGGAACCCGACCCCGACACGCTCGCCAACCTGGGGCCGCTCACCGGCATGGCCGGCATCTGGACCGGTACGCGCGGGCTCGACGTGAGCCCGAAGCCCGACGGGCCGGAAAAGCAGGCGTATATCGAGCATTACGAGCTGCAACCGATCGACGCGCAGACCAACGGGCCGCAAATTTTCTATGGGCTGCGCTACCACACGCGCATCGTCAAGCCGGACGATGTCGAGACCTTTCACGACCAGGTCGGCTATTGGCTCTGGGAGCCCGCGACAGGCGCGTTGATCCTGACGCTTTCGATACCGCGCGGCCAGACCGCGATGGCCACCGGCCGCGCTTCAGGTGACGCGAAATCGTTCCGGCTCGAAGCGGTCCGCGGCTCGCTGACGAACGGGATCGTTTCCAATCCGTTTCTCGAGTACGCGTTCAAGACCGAGAGCTACGCCATCACCGTCACGATCAATGCCGACGGGACATGGTCCTACGAACAGCAGACCGTGTTGACCATCCCGGGTCAGGCGGAGCCGTTCCACCACACCGATCGCAATACGTTCCGGAAGGTGGGCGAGCCCACGCCGAATCCCACGGCGCAGGCCGCCGCGAAGGAACGAAGTCAGCGCAGTTAACGCAGGCCGGCGTTGATCGCCGCGAGCGCGGCCTCGCCGGGAACGAGATCGGCGTCGGTCAGCGAGTTGAGCGGGACCGTGACCGTTTCCAGCGCGCCGTGCAGGTCCGTGCTGTGCGGATGCAGGTAGAGCAGGCCCGTCACGACTTCGCCCGCTGCACGTCGCGCTTCCAGGAACGCCGTCACGCCGACCTTGTCGGTGGGATCGTAGTCGTCGTTCAACTTGCGCAGGCGGATCGTGCCGCCATCGTGCAGAAGCACGTCGCGCGTTTCGCCCGGCGCGTAGTCCGCGGTGATTTCCTCGCGCGTCGAAATGAAGTCGAGGCGGTTGACCGCGTCGTTGTGTTCACGAACGTAGTCGTAGCTCTTGGTCGAGCCCGGATGGTTGTTGAACGCCACGCATGGGCTCACGATGTCGATCAGCGCGGCGCCCTTGTGCTCGACCGCCGCCTTGATCAACGGGACCAGCTGCGCCTTGTCGCCGGAAAAGCCGCGCGCCACGAACGTCGCGCCTAGCGTGAGCGCCAGCATCGCCAAGTCGATCGACTCGTCCAGATTGATGGCGCCGCGCTTGCTCTTGCTCCCGCGGTCGGCCGTCGCCGAGAATTGCCCTTTGGTGAGCCCATACACGCCGTTGTTCTCGACGATGTAGACCATGTTGACGCCGCGGCGAAGGCTGTGCGCGAACTGGCCGAGGCCGATCGACGCCGAATCGCCGTCGCCGGACACACCGAGGTAGATGAGGTCGCGGTTGGCGAGCGCAGCACCGGTCAGCACCGACGGCATCCGGCCGTGGACGCTGTTGAATCCGTGCGAGTTGCCGAGAAAATACGTGGGCGTTTTCGACGAGCAGCCGATGCCCGACAGTTTCGCTACCCGGTGCGGCGGCACGTCGAGCTCGAAGAAGGCCTGGATGATCGCGGCCGAGATCGAATCGTGGCCGCAGCCGGCGCACAGTGTGGAAATGGCGCCTTCGTAGTCGCGGCGGGTGAATCCCAGCGCGTTCTTCGGCAGCGACGGATGGTGGATCTTCGGTTTGGCGAGATAGGTCATGGGTTCAGGAATCAGAAGTCAGGCATCAGGGATCAAAACCTTGCGTTACGGCGCGACTTTCCGCAACGGAGCGACGTTGAAGAGGCGCGCCTTTTCGGTGATTTCGCGCGTGATGTAGCGTGCCGGGACCGGCGTTCCGTCGTAGTGCAGGATCGAAATGAGCTTGGCCGGATCGATGCCGCATTCGTTGACGAGCAGCGACTTCATCTGCGCATCGCGGTTCTGCTCGACGACGAAGACGTGCTCGTGCGCGTGGATGAAATCCGCGACGGCGTCCGCGAACGGGAAAGCGCGGAGGCGCAGCCGATCGAGGCGAATGCCATCGGCCTCGAGCGCGGCCAGCGATTCGCCCATGGCCGCGCCGGTCGAGCCGAACCAGATGACGCCCGATTTCGCGGGCTTGGCACCCTGCTGGATCACGGGCGCGGGTACGTGTTCCTTCGCCGTCTCGAACTTGCGCTGCAGCCGCTGCATATTGTCGACATACGCCGGCCCTTCCTCCGTGTACTTCGCGTAGCGATCCTTGGTCGTGCCGCGCGTGAAATAGCCGCCCTTGGACGGATGCGCGCCCGGATACGTGCGATACGGAATGCCGTCGCCGTCGACGTCCAGATAGCGGCCGAAATCGCGGCCCGCGTCGAGCATCGCCGCGGTCATGACCTTGCCGCGATCCATCCGGCGGCTATCGTCCCACTCGAACGGGTCGACCAGCCAATCCTGCATGCCGATGTCCAAGTCGAGCATCACGAAGATGGGCGTCTGCAGTCGGTCCGCGAGGTCGAAGGCCGTGGCCGCGAATTCGAACGATTCCTTCGGGTCCTCGGGAAACAGCATGCATACGCGCAACACAGGAGGTCCGCCTGTTGGGTGCGCGTCGGCATGCCGGTCGATGGGCTGCCGCGCTGGACATCGAAGAGCACCGCGGGAATTTCCGCGAAATACGCGAGCCCCAGGAATTCCTGCATCAGCGAGATGCCGGGACCGGACGTCGCGGTGAACGCGCGCGCGCCGTTCCACGCGGCGCCGATGACCATGCCGATCGACGCCAGTTCGTCCTCGGCCTGCACGATCGCGTAGCGCTTCTTTCCCGTCGCCTTGTCGGTGCGCAACTTGCGGCAATGGCTCGCGAACGCTTCGGCCAGCGACGACGAGGGCGTGATCGGATACCACGCCGCGACGGTCGCGCCGCCATAGACGCAGCCCAGTGCCGCCGCGCTGTTGCCGTCGATGAAGATCCGGTCGCCGACCTTGTCGCTGCGCTTGACGCGAATGGGCAGCGGGCACGCGAAATTCGCGAGGGCGTAGTCGCGTCCTAACTTCAGCGCCTTGCGGTTCGATTCGAGCAGCGCTTCTTTCCCCTTGTATTGCTCGCCGAAGAGCCTTTCGATCTCGGCCGGGTCGATGTCGAGCAGCGCCGACAGCGCACCCAGATAGATGATGTTCTTGAACAACTGGCGCTGGCGCGCATCGCTGTATTCCGCATTGCAGATCGCGGTGAGCGGGACGCCGATCGGCGTCACGTCCGCACGCAGTTTCGACGGCGGCAGCGGCCGCGTCGAGTCGTAGAAGACATAGCCGCCGGCGTCTACCTCGGCCAGGTCTTTGTCCCACGTCTGCGGATTCATCGCGACCGCCATGTCGACGCCGCCGCGCCGCCCGCGCCAGCCAGCTTCGACGACGCGCACCTCGAACCACGTCGGCAGTCCCTGGATGTTGGACGGAAAAATGTTGCGCGCGGCGACCGGCACCCCCATGCGCAGGATCGCTTTCGCGAAAAGGCCGTTCGCCGACGCCGAGCCGGAGCCGTTGACGTTGGCGAACTTGACGACGAAATCGTTAATGCGCGAAATAGCGCTGGAAGGCGGCGACATGCTTGTCACTCCGCCGGTGCAGCCATCATCGGCGCCGCGACCCGGGCCGGGCGCTTCGGCGCGGATGTCGATCCGTGTTGCGCATGGCAACGATCGTCGGCCTGCGCCATCTCGAGCAGGAACTTCTGCATGTCCCACGCACCAGTCGGGCAGCGCTCGGCGCACAGGCCGCAATGCAGGCACATGTCCTCGTCCTTCACCATCATGCGGCCGGTCTTGAGGCCGCCGGCCACGTAGAGGTCCTGCGTGAGATTCAATGCGGGCGCGTTGAGCCGCGTGCGCAGGTCGCCCTCCTCACCGTCGGTGGTGAACGTGATGCAATCCATCGGGCAGATGTCGACGCACGCATCGCATTCGATGCACAGCTTGGCCGCGAAGACCGTCTCGACGTCGCAATTGAGGCAGCGCTGCGCCTCGGCGTAACCCACACGACGGTCGAAGCCCAACTCGACCTCGGTGCGGATATCGCGCAGCGCAATGACCGTGTCCTTCAGTGGGACGCGATAGCGCTTGTCGTTGTGGATCGCGTTGTCGTAGCTCCACTCGTGGATGCCCATCTTCTGCGACATGAGGTTCACGTGCGGCGGCGGCCGCTTCGCGATCGGTACGCCCTGGCAATGGTTGTCGATCGAGATCGCCGCGTCGTGACCATGCGCGACGGCCCAGATGATGTTCTTCGGGCCGAATGCCGCGTCGCCGCCGAAATACACACCGGGGCGTGACGACGCCATCGTCGTCTTGTCCACGACCGGCATTCCCCCTTCGTCGAAAGCGATTCCCGCATCGCGCTCGATCCAGGGAAACGCATTTTCCTGGCCGACGGCAACCAGCACGTCATCGCAGGCGAAATGGACATCCGGCTCGCCGGTCGCGACGAGCTGCCGCCTACCCTTGGCGTCCTTCTGCGGCGCGACCTTCTCGAACGTCACGCCGGTCAGCTTGCCGCCGTCGTGCGTGAATTCCTTGGGCACCAGGTAGTTGTGAATCGGGATGCCCTCGTGCATCGCGTCTTCCTTCTCCCACGGCGATGCTTTCATTTCATCGAAGCCGGAGCGCACGACGACGTGCACTTCGGCGCCGCCCAGCCGCCGCGACGATCGGCAACAGTCCATCGCCGTGTTGCCGCCGCCCAGCACGATCACGCGCTTGCCGATGCTCGTGACGTGGCCGAACGCGACGGACGCGAGCCAATCGATGCCGATGTGGACATTTGCCGCCGCCTCGCGGCGCCCGGGAATGTCGAGGTCGCGCCCGCGCGGCGCGCCGCTGCCGACGAACACGGCATCCCAACTTTCCGCCAGCAGCTTCGTCATGCTGTCGATGCGCTGCCCGCCGCGGAATTCGATCCCCAGGTCGAGGATGTAGCCCACTTCCTCGTCGATCACGGAATCGGGCAGGCGGAACTTGGGAATTTGCGAACGGATCATGCCGCCCGCACGAGCATCGCCATCGAACACGACGCACTCGTAGCCGAGCGGCGCCAAGTCGCGCGCCACCGTGAGCGACGCCGGCCCCGCGCCCACCAGCGCCACGCGTTTGCCGTTACGTTTGGCCGCGGGTCGCGGCAAGCGGTCGCGGATGTCTTCCTTGAAGTCCGCGGCGACGCGCTTCAAGCGGCAGATCGCGACGGGCTCGGGCTTGGCCTTGGAATTCGCGATATCGGGCGAGCCTTCCTCGACTCGGCCGCGCCGGCACGCGGGTTCGCACGGACGATCGCACGTGCGGCCGAGAATCCCGGGAAAGACGTTGGATTTCCAGTTGACGAGGTACGCGTCGCCGTAATGGCCCGCTGCGATCAACCGGATGTATTCGGGAACAGCTGTGTGAGCCGGGCAGGCCCACTGACAATCAACGACTTTGTGGAAATAGTCGGGGTGAGCGATATCCGTCGGCTTCAAAGCCTTTTTTCTCCGGGTGGCACGCCGGGTCACTTCGCACGTGGCGCGGAATCTCTCCCGAGAAGCAGGATTCACGCCTGGACCCACGCTTGTACCCTTACGCTGCCGCGATGCTACGCCTCAAGCTGCCACAAGGAAAGAGGTACCGTTGCCAAGGGCTTGTTATCCGTGGGGTTTTTGCAACGCCAACACCTGTTTACAGTGCATGGCGCGAGCATCCGGAACAAGACGCTAGAATTGAACACTTCTTCCCGCCAAATTGGCCCCTGACTCCACCGGTGAGATGTTGCCGTGAATGCTCCTGACCCCATGCCGCCGCGACTCACGTCCTTTTCGCACGGCGGCGGTCTGCAAGATCGCACCCGGCGTGCTGCGCGAGATCCTGGGCCGCACCGCGCCGGGCGTTGTGCCCGAAGGCCTGCTCGTCGGCATCGAAACCTCGGATGACGCTGCCGTCTATCAACTGAACGAGCAACAGGCGATCGTCGCGACGACCGATTTCTTCATGCCGATCGTCGACGATCCTTTCGATTTCGGCGCCATCGCGGCGGCCAATGCTCTGTCGGATGTCTATGCGATGGGTGGCACGCCGCTGTTCGCGCTCGCCATCGTCGGCATGCCGGTGGACCGGTTGCCGGTCGACACGATCCGCAAAGTGCTGGACGGCGGCGAGTCGATCTGCGCCAAGGCTGGAATTCCGGTGGCGGGCGGTCACACGATCGATTCGATAGAACCCATCTACGGCCTGGTCGCCATCGGCGTCGTCGATCCGAAAAACCTCAAGCGCAACGCGGGCGCGCAAGCAGGAGACGCGCTCATCCTCGGCAAGCCGCTGGGCGTCGGCATTTACAGCGCCGCGCTGAAAAAAGGACGCCTCTCCGATGATCGCTATGCGGCGATGGTCGCCGTCACGACGCAACTCAACACGCCCGGCATGGCCCTCGGAAGATTGCCGGAAGTTCACGCGCTGACCGATGTCACCGGTTTCGGATTGCTCGGTCATTTGCTGGAAATCTGCCGCGGAAGCGGCGTGGCCGCGACAATCGACTTTGCGCGGCTGCCTCTGCTCGCGAATGCATTGGCCTTGGCGCGCGACGGTGTCGTGACCGGCGCTTCGACCCGCAACTGGGAAGGCTATGGCCACGACGTCGATGTCGGTCCGGCTCTGGGCGATGCCGAGCGAGCACTGCTGACCGACCCACAGACTTCCGGCGGCTTGCTCGTCGCGTGCGCTCCCGAGGCTGTCAGCAAAGCGCTCGCGCTCTTTCACGCCGAAGGGTTCGTGGACGCGGCTATCATCGGCGAAGTCAGGCCCGGTGCGCCGCGCATCGCCGCCCGCTGAAGAGCCGCGATGAAGCGGCATCTCCGGTCCGTTGTATGGTTGCCAAGCTAAGCGTCACCGCGAGGTGGCTCGCGCCGTCGGTCGCGATGATGCTTGCCCCACTCTGCCCTGCCGTGCCCGGACCCCAACCTGCCAACGCCAGCGGCGCCTTCGGTCTCTACCCGGCGGCTGACTTCCGCATGACCACCGGCGAATGCCGCGACTGCGCAGCGATTCGGCAGGCGTTGTGGTACTTCCGCGACCAGGCGATCGCCGTCCCCGTTGCCGGCCTCCCGGTCGCGGGCTTCGCGACGGGTGTACATGCCACCGACGACGTGCGTCAATGGGTTGCAGTTCGTGCACCCGGAGCGGTGATCGACTATCCGCCGCTCGTGTGGGTAGCTGCGACCGACATCGTGCGCAACGCGACGCTTTCGCCCGATGGGTCGCAGCTCGTCACGCGCGAAGGCTCGTTGGCGTTTCATCCGACGGCGAAGATTCCGCTCAATCGCGCCTACTACGATGCATCGTCGATGGCGTTCTTCCGGCAGCGGACGCTGTCGGTGCGCGGAACGCCGACCGCCGATACATTCGTTGCACGTTCGCTCTGGCCCGAAGACTTCCGCGTCGGCGGCGACGCGCCGCCCGCGCGCGTGATGCCGCCCGGGGTCACTCCAGCCGAAGCGCTGCGCAGCCTGATGCGCGAGGAACCGCGCGGCGGTGCGCAAAGTCCGTACATCGCGTCGACGCTGTGGCAGAAGCCCGGCACGCCGCGTGAATGGGCCGGTCGGCCGGTCCTCGCGTTCATGGTCAACGGCGCGCAGGGCGACGATGACGAGGCGCATGGCGGACATTTCGCCGTCGTTACCGGCCGCGTGCAGGCGGACGGGCAGATCGGCGACTGGCTCGTCGACAATTTCTATTCGCTCGATGTCGAGAGCGAAAAGGGAATCCTGGCGGCGCCCTTGCCGCTCGATGATTACCTTGCCGACCTCAACTCGGGCCAAGGCTGGTATCGACCTTCCTACATGGTGGTTGCGATATTGAAGGACGAGCGCGCGGCCGTCCTCGTGCAATCGGCGCTCAATCGCGTGTACAACCAGTTCTGGCGCCACCAGCTCGTCTACTACCACCCGAACGAAAATTGCGCGAGCATCAGCATCGACACGTTGCGCGCGTTAGGCTGGAGCATTCCGACGCGCGGCCCGACGTCCCGCACACTGGCCTGGCTCGGCTTCCCTCTGATCGCCATGAAGGAGCTGTCGGTCGGCAAAGCCAAGCTCGCGTTCGACTACCTGCGCACCGAACAGACGCGGCTCATGCCCGCGGCTGCGCTCGAGGAAATCTTCGGCAGCTTGCTTGCATTGGGCAACGGTGCGATTGAATCCGGCGACGGACCGCTCGCGCAGATGCTCGGCGAAGACCTGGAGGCCATCGCCTTCGTGCGCTTCCCGCAATTTCCGTCGAGTCGCGCGTTCGGCGATGCACCGGCCGTCACGACGTGGGAATACCGGGCGCTCATTCCCAACGATCCTGCGCTTGTGCAGATCGTCCCGGTGCCGCCGAGGCCATTCCCTGAAGCGTTGCGCGATCCAGACCTGATCCGGCCGGCATGGCGCCCGTCCGACTATGCCGTCCTTGTCTGGGGCCTGCTGACGGTGATCGGCATTCCTTTCGTGCTCTGGCGCCTGTGGAAGTGGCGTCAGATGCGCCGCCGGTAGGACCGACGCCACACCAAAACATTTTCACCAAGGGGCTTGACGGTGCGCCTATATTTCCATATTATTGGAATTATGGAATCGAATACCCAAATCCGGGGCCGGGAAACGAGCACGACCGAGGCGAGCCATGCCGTCGGGGCACTCGCCGCGCTGGCCCAGGAGACGCGACTCTCCATCTTCCGGCTTCTGGTCGAATTCGCGCCGCGGGGTCTCACGCCTGGTGCGATCGCGCTGCGACTGAAACTCGCCCCCGCCACGCTGTCGTTCCACCTCAAGGAATTGGCGAATGCAGGATTGATCGCCGACCGCCGCGAGGGCCGCTTCATCTGGTACCAGGCCGATGTCGCCGCGATCAACGGGCTGATCGGCTACCTCACCGAACATTGCTGCCAGGGCACCGGCCGCGCCGATTGCGGGCCGGGATGCGCTCCGGCCGCGTGCGGCCCCTCCTCCAAGCGCACAAGGAACAAATCATGAAACGATTCCACGTTCACCTGGGAGTTCCCGATCTTGCCGCCAGCATCCGCTTTTATTCCGGCCTGTTCGGCATGGCGCCCACGATGCAAAAGCCGGACTACGCGAAGTGGATGCTGGACGATCCGCGCGTCAATTTCGCGATCTCGATCGGCGGCCGAAGGGTGGGACTCAATCATCTCGGCCTGCAAGCCGAATCGGCGGACGAGCTCGCGGGCATCCGGGCACAATTCGAAACGGCCGACGCAAAATCGACGGTCGCCGAACCGGGCGCGCGTTGCTGCTACGTGAAATCGGACAAGCACTGGGTGACCGATCCGCAGGGTATCGCGTGGGAAGCGTTCCACACGCTGGAAACGATCCCGCTCTTCGGCACGCAGCAAGAAGTCGAAGCGGCCACGTGCGGCTGCGGAGCCACATCCGCGCAGGAGGGCGACGTCGCGACTACAACCGAAAGCCGTTGCTGCGCGTAATAGCGCGGGCAGTCATTTGCGTAGCGGCCGGCCGCGGCGACCGCCAGCCGAAAGGCGACCAGCGCCGCTAGCGCGACGAGCAGCAGCGCGTACGGCGTCAGCACGCGCGACGGATCGACGACGAACAACAAAGTCAGCGCAACCGGCGCAATCGCCTTCAGGATGAATTGCGGGCGCGCGAGCCGCCCGAGCAGGGCGCCGTAACCGCGGTGTCCGAACAATTCGGCGGGCACCGTTCCGCGGACGATCGTCATTACGCCATTGCTCCAGCCGTACACGACGGCGAACGCGAGCGCGACGATCCACAGCCCGCGAACCTGCGCAAAAATCGCCAGCGCGATGGCCATCAGCGCAAAAGCCAGCGTCCCGACTGCGAGCGCGCGCAAGTGGCGGCCGAAGGAGAACTCCATGATCCGGCCGGCGACCTGCATGGGACCGATCAGCGAACCGACCAGGACGGCGTCGCGTGCCGTCAGCCCGGTTGCCGTGAGGAGATCGATGATGTGCGCGGCCATGGCCGATCCCAGGAACGCGGCCAGCGCCAGCGCCGTGGCGAGCCAGGCGAAGACAGGGCCATTGCGCGCCGACATCGCGGTTGCGGCATGCGGCGCCTCCGCCACCGGCCGCGCTGGCTGCGCGCGTGGAACGAACAGGATGTGCAACGGAAGGCACACGAGCAGGTGCAGTCCGGCGTACACGGCAAACGCATTGCGCCAACCGATGGCCTCGAGCAGGAATTGCGAAAGCGGCCAGAACACCGTGCTCGCAAAGCCGCCGAAGAGCGTGAGCGCGGTCACCGAACGGCGATACGAGTTTCCCGCGATCTGGTGCAGCGTCGCGAATGCTGGATCATAGAGACAGGCCGCCATCGCGACACCGGCCAGCAGCCATCCGGCGAGCATGCTGAACGCACCTTGCGCAGTGGCGAGCAAGGCCATCGCCAGCGTGCCCAGCAACGAGCCGCATGCGAGCACGCGCCGGCCGCCGTGCATGTCGATCTCGCGGCCGACGAGCGGAGACGCCAATCCCGACAGGAACAATCCGGCGGTAAAGCTGCCGAACAACACAATGTCCGAGAGGCCCAGTTCCCGGCGCATCGCGGTGCCGAGCACCGCAATCGTGTAGAACAGCGAGCCCCACGAAATGATCTGGGCAACGCCGAGCGCGCACACCGTGCGCCAGAGAGACGGAACGGGCAACCCCTAGCCTTCCGCGAGTAAATCCGCGAGCGCGAGGGTGACGACTTCTGTCGCGCGGTTAAGGTCATCGAGCTTCAACTTCTCGTCGGCGCGGTGCCCATTGGCCTCGACCAGCGTGCGCGGCCCCGCGCCGTACAGCACCGCGGGAATGCCTGCAGTCGTGTACAAGCGCGCATCGGTGTAGATCGGCACGCCATGCGTTCGGATTTCTTCGCCAAGCACCGCCTTTGCGTGGCGTTGCAGTGCGGCGACGAGTCGTTCCTGCCCCGGAATCGGCACGAACGGCACGGCAAGCAGGATGCGCTTGGTGCTCACGCGAATCCCCGGCCACTTTGCCGCGAATTCGTGGATTTGCCGGGTCAGCGTCGCTTCGGCTTCGGCCGGATCTTCTTCCGGAATGATCCGGCGGTCGATGCGGAACGACACGCGGTCCGGCACGACGTTGGTGTTGATGCCACCTTCGATCAGGCCGACGACGAGCGTCGGCGATCCGATGCCCGGGACCGCCGACTTCCTTGTCGCATACGCTTTGCGCAGCGCATACAGGTCGGAAAGAATTCCAGTCGCGGCTTCGAGCGCGTCGATGCCCTTTTCCGGCTCCGCGGCGTGACCGGACTTTCCATTGACTTCGACT
>WNFL01088870.1_pt2 | contig 13197 bp, 10 predicted proteins | sample 5400361 | NCBI WGS metagenome assembly WNFL01 (sample SAMN13153351, study PRJNA577476) | soil metagenome | isolation source: 40 cm soil on Douglas fir-dominated hillslope | place: USA:California | collected 2013-09-17
AATGTAGAAAGTTGGCGCGCGCGTTGGAGAGAACTGGAACTAATTGCGACCCTCTTAATGACCCCCCCAAGGCCGACCATACCGCCACAATGTGCACAAGCCGTTTGATAAATTCTACTCGTATTCAACCATCTTCCACCGGGATAGCTCCAAGGCTTTGATCCGGAGGCGGCGAGGACGGGTATTCCATAAGCATCAGGATTTAAAACACGCACAAGGAGATGCTTGAATTGTGAATAGAGTTCCCGTATATTGCTATACACAATGGGCCACTCTCCGTCGTTTGAAGGATGATCCCGATCCGTCTGGAAAATCATGCTGTGGGGGTAAAATATGTTAGGCTCAGGCAACGTAACGACAAAAAACAGTGTACCTCGACATGTCAGAGTGAATCCGGTTGTAGTCTGGCAAGCCCTCAACTCGACCGATCGCAGCAGGGGCAAACTTTCAATGTGTCAGTGCCCGACGAGAAAACAAACAAACAAATATACTCACATCCTTATCCCATAGGTACTTTCGTGCAACTCGCCTGATCTCGTCCACGCTCACGGCCTCGACCGCATTCTAGATCTGCTTTGGCATGAAGCGTCGTCCGCTCGTGGCGACACGTCGTCCAATATCCTCTGCAATCGCCGGGGTGCCATCAAGACTGAGGAACAGCGTCGCCTTAAGCTGGCTCTTCGCGCGCTCCACCTCAGCCTCGGTCGGCGTGGTGCTCATCCGCGTCCACTCGCGGAGCGTGAAGTGCACCAGGTCGTCCACCGGATGAGTTTGCGAGGCTGTTCGCGGAGATGATATGGCTCAGGCGCGAGGAGTGGAGTGGGGACGCGCCGAGCGAGCGGTCCCAGTTGCCGAACACGGACTGGAGCACGAGTATCGCGAAGTAGTCTGGCGAGCTCCACCCCACGCCCTCGACTGCGAGCGCAAAGTTGACCGTGAGCATCGTATCGTCCCGGATGCGCACTTCGGCGCCCACAAAGTCTGTCTTCGGGTACAGCGCCGTCGGTTTGGACGACACGGCAGTGAGGAAAAGTGTTTCTCGGCGAGTTGGACGTTGGACGAACGAGGCGAGGACTACCCCACCTGTACCGACGAGTACCATCCGGTCAGCGGTGTCACTGGTCTTAACATACCCCTTGAGTTAGGTTCGTTTTGCGAGGTCCGAGGATGGTGCGGCCGAGTGGCTGAACGTTGTCGGGACCGAGACACGTAGTAGAGTGATTTTGGAGATCGTACCCTGGAAAGCAACTGCGTGCACATGATCAAACACCACTTCCTCGTATTGCTTGTCGACCTCAACCTGTTCATGCAAAATGACATCCCGCTCGCGCTCAATTTTGCCCTCCTCCAGTTTTGAGTTCTGCGGTATATCCGAGATGAAATCCGCGGCCTGGGGGACGTCCTACTTAGACGCCTTAGCATAGTAAACTGTCTGCTCGCGGAGGCGTAGGCGTTGAGGTGCGCGCATGTTCTCGACTTCGAGCTCAAGCGCCTGGTGTGAACGCCAATGGTTACCCTTAAATGACACGTGCTCCAAAAAGGTGTGCGGTGCCGTTGGTCGCGTCGGTTTCTGCGCGGGATCCCGCGTCGATCCAGACACCAACCGTTGCTCTCTGCGGGTGCGGGTGTGACTCTGTGGCTACTGTTAGGCCATTAGACAGGGTGGAGAGTTCGGTAAAGGGCGCTGGGACGTGCGTCGCGAGCAATCGGATCCTGTAAACAAATGTCAGCGAAGGTTGGGAAAGGGCCAAGGGGAGTGACGTACTAATGTTATTTTTGGTAATATGCTGCTTCGACGCAGCGGACGAGCTAGCGTCCGACTCATGAAAGAAATTTCAGCGGCCAAAAGTGGTTTTTCGACGGCGTCGTTGGCGTCTCTGCGACCCTGGTGCTCATCTTGAACGGGGACGAGAAGAACAAACGAATCGATAAAGGATATAAAAAAGTCGGTGCTGTAGGTCACAGCGAGCGAGCTGGATGCGGCTACGCGCGGGCGGTGGTGGTCAAGGTCAAGAAGCGAGTATTTGAAGCCACTTGCACTCTGGTTATCAATCCATATCCGTATCCATATCCATAACCCGTACCCATACCCACCCTCACGTGTCCTACTCTGAACACTGGTTGACTCCGACACCGGGCTGTTCCTGGTCGATGGCCTATGGTAGACAACACTGGCTAGCGAAGCCAGATTCCCGCAACCAGGAGCGTTCTAGTTTGGACCGGCCTCCGACTTGCTTTTGTTAACTACATTTCCAGGATGTGCTGTGGACGGCTGTGGACGTATCTAGCAGACCGGATTCACGCTGCTGGATGGTTAGCTGAAGGGCAATCAAGGCACGCTAAACATAAACATACTGACATGCTGGTACCAGTTTGAACCAAAGAAGGAGATTGTCAAAGAGTGTGTGTGAAGTGGCATATCCAAGGGGATGACGTCACGGTCTCGAGTCGGTGGGTACGGATTGCCTTTCAATTCTTCATGCAAAGTTTGATAAGACTGCCAACAACCCTCCAAGGCAGTTGACCCTGCATATTGCACATATGAAAATTAGGAATGGCGAAATAACGTCTTCTGTTGGTAGACCCCGGAATGATGTGAGCTGCTTCAGTACAGATAGAACATGTGGGAAAGATCGTCAAGCTTTCCATTATCAACCCTCATTGATTGGCCAAGTCGCTCCAGCCTAACTCAGATGCATTCACGAGGCCAGTCTACATCCTTGCTTATGTCAGGCTGGATGATCTCCCCTCTCAGGTCCTTCAATACAAAACTCTAATGGAAGGGTCGACTGCTATTCTGGAGAATTAACACGGTGATTGAGGAATACTACGTACTCAGAGGATTGCACCAAAGAGTTCGATGATAGTAAAGAGCCACAACTATATTCCAGTTGGAATGAAAACTCCGTCTCCACAAGTTATACAGCCAACCAAATCATAGTCGGTGTTACTGATACAGGAGGACAGAGACTTGGAAAGATAATGTAGGTCGGTGGAAGTGCAGCGTAAATGGGGTGTAGATATAGATCAACGGGTCCAGCCCTGTCACTAGTCGTAAAGCAGTTATTACGAAGGTCGAGTGACGAGTTTCATCGGTAGTCGAGGTCTGTGTCGTTGCGTATTATGCTAAGACATGGTATAAGTCTTATGAGAGGGTTTCGTGTAAGTGGTATGAACGCATACCTCTGAGGTCAACCATTTCCGGATCATTATGACTGTCGGATCACGCGCCGGTAGCTCGTTAAATCGATCCAAAGGGTCTCTTCCATAGTTATCGTAGTACCACTGGGTAAACGGTGGGTATTCAAGCCACCACCAAGGGTAATCCCCGATAGGGGATGTCCCCAGAGTTCCTACCAGTTCCAGAGCACCTATACAATCGCAGTGAATGGATTCGTGATGGAAAAATTGGCACCACAACTGTGCTCCGAGGACCATGCTTGTCATACGTTCCCGAAGTTCTGTTGGGGTTTGGCCTCCTTGTGTGACCACGGAGCCAAACATGAGATACCATTTCACCATGGGCCATTTCAACGCCCCATTGTCACCACGAGAAGAATCCTTGGGGAGTGGGATTGGAACGATTGCACGCACGGCCGGAAGTTGCACTGAAACAATACCACTGACATCCTGACACTGGGATAAGGTGTGCTGAAGCTCTGGAAGATCACTTTCGGAAGGAGGCCCGACACGCTTAAGCTCGAGTGTCTTCTTGCGCTTTGATGGTGACTCTACAAGTGCAAGATCGAGGCACAGAATCGGCGGGTTGACCTTCGTTGTAGACCACTGGAAGGCTTGACTGGCTAAGTCGTGCTGCAATGCTCGATCAGTCTCAAACTCAAACGACCCCATCGAGTTCCTAAACGCCTCACAATAATCATGTTGTGGAATGCGGCCCATTTTCGGAGCTCTTTCTGACTCATTTTCGTCACGTCCCGGTCCTGGGATCCATCGGCTGAGCTATGGTCGCCATGAGAGATGCCCCGGTGGACGCTCCAGTCGAGTTTCTGGCACTCCTTGCTCTGTGGTCGAGTTAGTTTGAAGGAAACGATCTGACTGGGTATCTTACACAGTAATATGTAGAGATGCCCTTTGTATGACACAGAGAGCACCGCTTCATGATGACGCCTGGGTCCTTTGATGATCTTCCGCATTTTTGGCAAAGCCTTTGACTGTTCTCGCCCGCTAATCCCCGTAGGTGGCCCGAGAGGTTCGACATGAGAAATGGATATAATATTGGACGTTATTTGGTATTTCCGAGGCCGCGTGCGCGGAGGTGGGGGAGAACAACCCGACGCCCCTTTGTTGCTCAATTCTCTAACCCCAAATCATTCAGCATAAGCAGGAAACCCGTCGTATCGTCACTGTCGAGCTTCGGAAATTGTGATTGTTCACTGGGAGACGCGCTTACACCAGTGTATCACCGCGACAAGGCGGCAAGAGGCAAGACTGCCCACAAGCAAGACTGCTCTCAGCAAGCACGCAGCAAGCACACCGCAACCTGCTTCTTGTTCCATTCCGACATTTCTACTATCACTTGCAGCTCATACAAATCCACAGCGTTTGTATTCAGGGTGTTAGAGGTCTGGGTGTCCTTCCAAACTTTCCATTGGCGGCCCGTCTGGTCGGGAATCCAAGAAAGCCATAAAGAGTCTCAAGAACCGACCAAGTGACTTTGATAGTGCAGATTTGTGCTCTGGAATAGTGCTAAGAATCAGGCTGTGATTATTCTACGCCTTCCATGCTTCAGTTCTTGGTATTATCGGCGTTTTGTTGCACAAGGAACGGGAGGAGGTACTGTAATGCTACTCTAATATCCTTGACGAGTTGTGTTCTCATACGGGGCAGGCAAGTACGAAGAGCCGCCTATTTGCTCTCTCGCAGTAGAAGAAAATTTGGAATATAACTCATCATTTGCCGATGCTTAAAGAGTTGCTGGAGCCTTGAACTTCCTATGTTGTTTGACGAGCGTTGGAATATTGGTGTTCTCGTCACGTAGGCGATTATTGCGGCTTGATTATTGCGGCTCGATTATTGCGGCCCGATTGTTGCAGTTGCAGCACGATTGTTGCGGCTTTAATATTGTTCTCTCGAACGTTACGGACTCTCGTTCATATGTGCATAAGTCCGCCTGAAGTGAAGGACTAGCAGGTGCGGTTTTTTGACTGCCCCATTTGTCAACGACTTCACCAGAGTAACGACAGTGATCTGGGAACCGGAGGGCTTGCCTTCTGTAGCAGAATATTTGAGGTCGGGAGGGACACAGTTGACAGTATGGAGAGCTTGATTGCACCACGATTACCCTCTTGGAGTATATTTGGTTCCTCATCGAGTTTCTTCGTTTCCTTGACACTTTCGTGTCTTCTGGACCCTATGTTTTTGTCGCGCTAGGTGCAGTATTGTAGCACCCTTTGTGGTTGGGCTTTCCTTCTTAGTTGGTTTCCTATAGTTCTTGAGTGTCACTATTCAAGAATTAAGGGTGTTACAGGGTCAACAAGGACTAAACATATACACCTTGCGGTTACGCTCTCTGCCTGACGCCTGCCCTTCCTTTCTTGTCTTCCTTTTAACTGTCTAATCACGATTTTATGGTACTCTCGGGGATTCTCTCCTAACTCAGCCAGGGCCGACGTCTCAATCCTTCCGCATTGAGCGTAAACGTACCAGCTCTGGCTGGCATGGGGAGATGTAGCCTACTTGTCGGGTACCTCATGCAATTCGATTCGTTCTTGGAGCGTGTATCCCTGTAGTCGACTCCATTATCTGCTTTGTCACTGTTATGGCCACTCCCGATTGCAGGTGGCTCACAAAGCGCCACAGACAAGCGAACAAGCAAGTCGCACCTAGTATCGACCACATCCGACGCTTTGTGAGCCATCTGCAATCGGGAGTGAAATCTCATGCATGGCCGTAACAGTCAACATAACCTCTACAGGCCCGCTAAGGCTATGAATCAACTTGAACTGTATTTTGTCCAGTGTAAGTTGTTTATTATTGGGATACTTGTACAAATTCCGCAAGCAGCTTCCCTGTGTCATCTCTGAGGAGTGCTAGGATATCCGGTGTACCTGTAATAGAACAGAAGCCCGTCAGCAACCCAACGCTGACCTTCTATGCGCGTGACGATCGACTGATTCTCAAGTTGTACCGGTAGCAATCAAGAGAGAAGGCGTGAAGGCACAGGTTTTCAGTGGTTAAGGATGACTACAAGCCGAGGGAAACATGCACTATTAATCTAGGGAGCGCAAGACCAAGATTATTGGTGCTTGTTATAGGCTCGGATGGGAAGATGTGATGCTTTTTATTGGCTCAGATGGGAAGATGTGCATGGTGGTCAGTTGTATAATAAAGGAACTCAAGCCTGCGAAACGAGCCATAAATTATCATCCTCCACTGGAATACCGGGCCGAGTTTTTCGTTTCGCCAGTGCTCTTCTTATCACTGTCAGGATATGGGATACCGTTATTTTACAACACCCGACCCGTGTCTAGTAATAATCCGGGTAACGCTATATACCGTAGGCAAACCGATTCAGTGATGGATAACCTACGCTCTGGCCATCCTATGGAATAATGGTTATTTTCAAAGCGAGGGGTAATCAAGAGTTACCAATCGCTGCGGGCCAAACTTCAAATCAGTTTTGCCCTTGGTGGATTTATTTTAGCCAACAACTCGATACGCAGCTACATTTGTTTACCTATCCTGTTGTCCAATCTTTCTGTTGTCCAATTCTGTTGTCAACAGGGCATTTTTCACATCGCAATGAAGAAACAAAATAGCAGTCACTGTCAGGGATACGAATTGATGCAGTAACCGGAGGGCTATATATGAGACACTTCGAGAAGAGAACTGTAGAATGCCAGCACATCAAATCCGCTGGGAGTCCGATGTTCAATCGTTGGGGAAAATGACCAGTTTAGGCGGCAATTTGATTTGTTGGTCTTCTCTTTCAGCACTTCTCATTCAGCAAAAGGGTAAAGTTTTACTTGACGTGCATGCAGCAGGCGTCACCTTTAGGGTCATCCATGTTGCGACAAAGGTTGAGTCGTTCAGAATTTGTTTCGAGTTTGGTTTCGGTTTCGTGATATGTGTGTATTTAAGTAGGGAAGTTTTCCTGCTTCGCATGGGGCGTGTCCACGACGCTGGCACCTCAACAAGATCCTGCTCGACCACGAAGAGATCCGCTCAGGTAATGAGGAGACTCTGAGAGAGTTTGAAACGATTACACGATATAGCTGAGTGGTTTGGTTTGTGAGCACAGTCAGACAACCAGCCCTTCGGGCGAGGGCGGTCAGGTTCATGAAGATGGAGTTTTCACCAATGGGGACTATATCCAAGGCATTTATTAGGTTGTGGTAAATTTTGTTGATGAGGTGCAGAAGACACTGACGAAGTGGCGGAGCATGAGCGCGTTCTGGATAGCAATGATTTGACCTTCACGCCAAAGGGTCCCAAGGTCAGGATCCTTTCGACCAGGGCAGGGGTAATCGCGTATCACTATCGAGGGAGGCAGACACTACTGAGGGGCGTCAATGCCTCGGTACCCACCAGGCACCGCCCGATAGCCAGGAGATACCACACCAAGGAAGAGCCCAATAGATACACCCGATACACTGGTGAATTGGGTCCCCTATCCTGTGTGGCCCACGGCCCCCTCCTTTTCACAAGAATCTACAAGGGAAGCGTATAGCAAGAGAAAGACGACATCAAATACGCCATGGGGTCATTGGATGTCCATGTACAGCACGACCAGGGTAGGTTCTTTCGTGTGGCCTCGACTTTGAGCTTCCAGTTCTCTGAGGCGGATGCACGTTCTATCGCTGCAAACAGCCTCGCTTCTGAGGCAGTGAAACCTCACTTGATTCCACCAAAGATGTCGATTTGATACTTGGTTGTTCTCCACGAGTGGGCGGATGCACGAATCACAAACCTCTCGTTCGAGGTGGTTGACAGAACGAGGGAATAGAACCACGTTCTCAATTCGTATGAAGACCCACCCATCCACAGTTCTAGTTTGAACCTGACGGAAGATACACCTGCATGCGGCGAGCGATAAGGAGGCGACTCCAAGCGAACGAAGCAGCAGAAATCAACAGGAGCAAGTGCCTCCGCGCCGAAGAGATCTCGAACTGAGGCAACGTTGGCCTTCTTATGTTCGGACCATCCAAATTTAAAGCATATCTCCTAGAGGAATCTCACTGGTAGGATGGTGAGGAATGATACACTGGCACCGAGAAGCAAAATTCCAGGGCCGGTTATATTGGACCTGGCATTCCTGAATGTCACTCATCTACACAGGGTCGCTCCAAGTAGCGGAGGCAAACTGCGACCCTAGAAGCGTACGAAGCTTGACTAATCGCCCTGCCCCTTGCGCCACCTCGGGGGGGGGGGGTAGAAGGTCATCCCTATATCTCTATGTAAAGTACCTCTAATAGGTTTATTTTATCCCACACCTTTTGTAATTCTTTGACTGGGTACTTGTTGTCGGGTGTTGATGAAAAGGTGGGGCACTAGGCGCACCTGCCATTTATAGAAGGGATATCCAAGAGTTCACGTTAGCATGTACGACTAATGTATGCGAGAGTAGTGAGTTTGGTAGTAACGCCGTTGATTAGGAGCAGCGATATTTCAACTCCGTCAACGCCGATGAAGAAAAAAGAGCCTCGGGGCCGGCGCGTCTTGGCGCGATTCCGTCACAATTATCGATAGGCCTTCAAACATGTCATTGTTCGTAGCATGACCTCTTAACTCGACCTCTTCCACCATCCTTGTCTCCGTGAAACGGCTAACCGGCGATATCGTAACCTGACGGCGACTTCAGATATTCTTTTGGGTCGAGTAGTACCAAGAGGGTAGCAAACAGACTTCCTCGGTGGTGATATGTTCGCTGTGTCACTGCGATTTGCTGCAGAAGTGATATCCCTTGCCCAAAACTCACTTCTTTTACTGAGTGAACGATCCTGGCTATAAGTGCGGGTCGACTGGTTGGATACTCATGTCCATAAAGGTGTTTGACGACAAGCTAGTTAGCTGTCGTTGGTGGCATCTGGGAGATTAAGTAATACACGAACCTACCCTTTTGAAAAGTGAGTAGCTCAATGGTTTGCAACAATAGGATAGTGACGATGAATCTGGGTCCAGTTTTTTCTCCCTTGCGACATGACTCATGGTTGCGTTCCAGCGGACTTTCTCATCTCCCCTATCTATCACTATCTTTAATGCTCCTACTCAGGCTCTCTAGCGTATCATGGTTCTAGGTCGTGATATTCGGGGTGCCTTCTCGCATCTCATCGTTTCCAACGACATCGTCTAGAGAGGGGCATACTGGGTGATAAGAAGACACGATATCGGCCATCAAGGCACCTTCAGCATGGTGAGCTCCTTCAGAATTGTTCCAACAACTTTACTACTGACCTTTGGAAAGAATAATGCCGTCTTGACGAGCCAGAGCCCGAGTCATTTCGCCTAAACCTCATTCGAGTCCCGACCTCAGCTCGGGTGCCTTCAAATCCTAGGAAACGACATGCGGACGCACTTGTCAGCGCCGGTAACTACAATGCTCGAGAGTATAAACGTCTCGGTTACATGCGTGGGTACGATGTTAAGAAGGGATAGAGGTGGCCAGAGTGGTGTGTTCGGCCTTCCACTCCTCCTTTCCCTCCCCCTCCTCTGTCGGCCTACAAAATCCGTCGGATAACCCGCCCTTCTCGCTTGACCGGTGCGGTCGGGCTTGCAGACGGCTTCTTACCGACGCATATTTTCACCTCCCGTTCAACGCGTTCATCGAACGATCGACATATTCTGGAAAATCTTTCAAAAACCGCAGTACGGACCGATCCCGACACTTATTAGGTGGTCTAGGCAATCCCATACAATTTCAAAATTCTTGAGATTCCCACCTTCTGTCCCACTCCTGTCCGGCGTTCAACCCTGAATGACTTATTTCCCGACGGGTGGTCGTATTCTGAAGAGAATGCACGCACGTTACGCAAGGTTGGTCACTCGTGACAACAACCTTTTCGAGGTTTCGAAGCAACAAATTATTTCTATGATGTGGGCTTTCTTGTTCGCTTTGACAGGATCGACGTCAGTGGTCACGCGCTGCCCCCGGCATTCAGGCACTTCGACATCATGTTCTGGATCGCGCAGCGCCCTTGGTACTCAAGAAAATGCACACCAAACTTCGAAGACATGCATGATGGCTGGCCTCGGGCGACCCGAAAAGCCGACCATTACGCCGACTCTCTTCTCAGTACACGACCACGGGCGACTGAACGCCCCTCGTATGACTGAGGTCCTGCGAATCAAAAGAGCCTTCGGACCGTCTACCGTGGAAGTGCATTCCTTCGCGGGCGCACATGTCGAATACCATGCGATCGACCACCGCGCGATTTGTGCGTGCCGCCCTCAGTTGTCAGCTCTTCCTTTTCCTCCCCACATTCCCCATATGTGAGAAGTTCCAGCTTAAGCTTCTTTCATGGGGATCAGCGCTTCCATCTCTCGGCCGGCCGGGGCCGGTATTTGTGGCATCTTTCCATCTAGACCTGGAAAAGGAACCCGAATGGTTCCTATGGTGTGTCCGCGCGGCTGCGGCTCAGTTCCGCCGTGTTCTACAGCCACAGCGGGTGGGGTATAATCGACAATGCTTCTGTGGACGATACCCCTCTGCTTCTTCTCCTTTTCGTCTTGTTCTTCGCTTGATTTGGGTCTATTGCCCGTCTACCGGCGAACGAGCTCTTCGTGTTTTCTTGACAGCCAATGAGAGGCTCATTATTGCACACCTTGGGGTGCTTACACAGGAGGTGCAGCTGTCAAAACTGTCCTACGATGAAATATGATCGCGTAACCTCAGTTCTGATATTGCAAAGCGAGAACGTCCGTCCATATGGGGTGATCAAGCAGCAGCGGAGACCCTGAAGCAGTAAAGGCAGCTGGCCGCTTCTAATTAATATTCGCACAGATGCCCTAATGTTTCAGGAAACGTGGCATCCATGCTCGTCAATCCACCGCAATTGGATGGGACCAATGAATGAGCACTGTACAGTGTGAAACCAAAAGGGATGCATATACTTGACCCAAAGAAGGTCCATCTGCGACACCTTGAGTTACTTGTGCGTCCTTAATTCACTTTCTAAACGATTTGGTTTTCCTGAGGTGCAGGTGCTACAAGTCTGCCGGTGAATAAGATATACGACAAGGGAACATTTTCGCAGTTGAGAGTAATTCAGTGGGGTGATAGCCACGTTGCCGCGTAATGAGAGGTTATTCGCTCTGCCTTTGTTAAGCCACGAGCGTGCAGGTGAGTAGATATGTAATGATCAGAGCATCACAATTGGATATGATATACCTTTAACGGCTCTAGTAGTTTGAATGCGACTCTGTATAGATTGTATGAAATTATATATACAGCCAGTTGACAAGTGGCAAGCCACAGACGTCCTTTACCCAAAACCTTGAAGCTGACCTAAACCTGATCTTATTCATTGGTAATGCAAATTGTAATTACAGATAACAATCCCGCTCATTTCCATTCTAACGTCTTTCCTGCTATCCATAGCTCATACCTGGCAAGTGCCAACTAGTATGGAATTAAGGCTTCCTCTTGAGTGGAATATGGCAGACCGGTCGGGGTGGGTTAATCAGCGAGGACACACTATGCTGAGCGCAGTTTGCTGTTTGAATGACCAGTCTATGGTGACATGTCCGCCGGATCCGATGTACCCGCACTTTTGTTGGCCCAACTGCGTAACTTGATGGGCACACAGTCCTGTAGTCAAGTCCGCTCTATTAGGTGTGACACATATATTCTGTTTCCCCCTGGCAGATTGAAGGATGACGATCGCATAAGGTCAATGCACATGAATAGGATCGTAGACATTGTACATATATCACCGCCACCTAGTGCTAGTACTCAATTTCCCTCTGGGACTGGGAGTAGACCTGACGCGCGATGGACGGACGAAAGAATTCCCAGGACGATGATGGCTGGCTATACAGAGGATCCATTAATACACGGCCATCGGCCGATAAGATCGTATCGGATTCGTTGAGTCGGACGCAGAGCCGTGGCTGAGTGGCGTCTGGGAAGTCATGGTCAACAGTTCGGTGGCCGAAAGAAAGCTGAATAAATATGTAAAAATAAAAACAAGACGGACCGTATACCCTTATCTTTTCTCCATGTTCGTCGCTGCACCTGCACCCCCAGCCTTCGGAGAACATCGATAACGGGAATGGAGAGCCCGCGGCGCACCCCGATGACAGAATAGTCCCGGGTAGGGTGGGGTAGGGGGTAGGGTAGTATGCAAAGGGACGTTGGGCGTACGCCGTGGGATACAGATTGCCTTCCGGACTGCTGCGAGCAATAAGGAGCGCCCCTGAGAATCTGCGTCGGGGTTGCAGTCGAGTTCATCAAGACTCCTGGAGAGATGGCCAACGCATGAGAAGTAGGGTCTCTATAGGACCTCAAGGCCGAAGGAGGGGGGCTGCCTCTCTCCTTGTCTTTTCGCAAGAGTTCACCGGGTTACGTTTGCGCCTTATCACGCACGAGCGTTACGCGAGGTACCAAACTTTACGAGTGTGAATATGTATGTAGCAGGGACCGAGTTGCGTGACGGTTACCTCATTAAATGCAAGCTAAAGTGTTTGTAAATGATCCCGCCCGCGCGCCTCTGCGGACGCATGGCTGGTCGGCGAATAAACGTTTGTCATAGGTTCGTCACCCCGGCAAGGGCGATCTTTGCACCCCACAAATCGTCTGATGCGGGGGGTCGGCACCTCCTGACCTCTGACCTCTACTCTGGGCGGCCGGAGGGGAGTTTGCTTCCGGGCTCGGAGGGCTGCGCTTGGTTAGAGTTGGGATTGCTTCTGAACGGGGGATTGCGTGCTGCTGCATGGCTTGAATGTACAAGTCGACAAGTCGACATTTGTGTGTGATGTGTGATGGGACTAGTGCGTGATCGGTCAGATGTGCTTGTTTTGGTCGGCTGACGGTTGATATATGATGCATGCATAGGTCGATAGCCAAATCGCGTATGACGACGAGGGGATGGCTCAGAAAGTCGGTACGGCCTGTGGAGTGGACATGGTGTGCAGTCGACGGCATGGCCCTACAGCGGGAAGCGGGGCACCAAGGCGACGCGGAAGGGACGATATTTCTCCAAGGGACAGATGGGATGGAGGCTGAGACGCAAAGGAGGG
>WNFL01337320.1_pt1 | contig 13195 bp, 10 predicted proteins | sample 5400361 | NCBI WGS metagenome assembly WNFL01 (sample SAMN13153351, study PRJNA577476) | soil metagenome | isolation source: 40 cm soil on Douglas fir-dominated hillslope | place: USA:California | collected 2013-09-17
CGGCTGTGCGCTAATGAATGGCGGTCCGGAGTTCGTGATGCCCAGGGTGATCAATTTTATCGGACGCGCGAAGGTTGTGCCCTGGTTCGCAGCCAGGGAGGCGATGCGGTTGGAGACCGCCAACATATCGGTGCGCGTCAGGGCGTTGACCGTCACCGGTTGATTGGAAATCAGGCCGGAAGCGGCCGCCGCCGAAAGGGTGTTGGTCACAATCCGGCATCGCACCACCGCCTGCGTCACCAGGTTGGGACGGAACAGAAAATATTGGCTCACCGCATCGTTGGTGAAAGCAGAGACCGTAAAACCGTCATATTGCACATAATTGACGCTCGGGCTCGGGTAGTTGAAGACCACGTGGACGTTGTCCGGTGAAACGGCCGCTGTGATTGTCTGCGAGCCATTGAGCAAATTGGTCAGTGTGCTGTCCAGGTGAGTCGTGGCATCGTCAACAAAATCGATGTTGGTGCGAAAATTGTTGCTCAGCACGAAGGTTGAGCCGTTCCAACTGAAAATCTCCGTCACCGGGTGCAGCTCAAAATGTCGCTCACCGGGGTGTTCGGTGTAGAGCCGGAAGATGCCCCTGGGCTTGGCGCGGGAGCCCTTGAGCGTAAGCAACTGCGTCTGTTGCGCGCTCGTGGCGTTGACTACTTCGACAATCATCGGCGACTCCCCGATATTGTTGTTGGTGCTGCCATAACCAGAGGAATCTACGCCCATGTCGCAGTGGATGTCTCCATCCGCCGCAAGGTTGTTGTGCGGAAAGATGTATTGCCAGTTGTTCGAGAATTGCGGGTATTGCGCGTTGGCCAGCCCCGAGATTTGGAGGCTGTCCGCTTCCCACAATGTTGCCATGAAAGAAACCTCCGCGCGGGTATTGGTAATCGTGGTCGTCCCGTAACAGGTTGGGCTGGCAACCAAAAGCATGCCCATCGCCATCAACAGACCCCGACAAAAGCTAAAAAGCGCAGCAACCACGATGATCTTCCAAGACTATCCAGGCTTCCAGGTTTTTGCAAGATCACGAATTCCCCAGTTTCCGCATGCGTAGAAATTCCGGTCGGGCCAGTCAGTATTTCACTCCTCGCCGCTTCCGGATCATTATCAAGATCGAACAACAGCTTGGCTTCTTCAGCGCGGAACTGGCGAAAATACATGCGTTCGGTCTCGAGAAAGATTTGCGCGTTCACCTCCAGAAATAGTGCCAGTCATAATTCAGTTCGACGACCTGTTTCGATCCCAGCGCGAGTTTCCAGGTGATTCGGCCGGTGCCGTTGAAGTAATTCCACCAGGCGGGCCAGCCATACCAGTTCCACCAGGAAGGTAGATCGCCGGAACCGAGATATCCGCCATCTTCGAAGGCGTTCAGCTTCTCGACTTTTCCCTCGTGATCAGCCCGGTCGGCGGCGCCCAGAACGTAGCGCGTGATTTCAAGCTCGGCAGATTGTGCCCGATGGCTGGTGATGGTTATTTTGCCGGCGAGGTCGATGCGGGAATAGGAATTTCCATTCTCGCGGACTGCATCCGGTGTGCGTTTGGTTTCGACATCGCTCTTTTTGACCTGAAAATCGACGGCAGTCGTGATGGGCAAATCGACGTTGGCGCCGGTGGAGGTATAGGTCATCATGCCTTGCGCCAGGATGCGGCCATCGCGGATGATGAGCGCCGGGGCGGTGGTGAGCGGATATTTGCTGTTGTTGGTGAGACGGAGTTTGTGCATGACCTTCGGCGCGTTGAAAAGACGCGCCAATTCACGCTGCTGCTCGTTGTTCAGATTGGAGCGGACTTCCGGAGGCGGAGCAAAGGGCAGGTCGAGTGTGAAAACGTCTTTGTACGGCAAGGTGAATTCGGCGATCGGCAAAACCATGCGCTCGCCCTTTTTCAAGGTCACATGCTGGACGTTGAACACGAACAGATCCTCGGTTTTGCCGGAGTCGCCCATTTCCGGGCCGAGCGAGCCCGTATCCGGTGGCGCCGAGCCGGGCCGAAACTGTTGAGTCTGCGACATGATGGCATTGCTGAACTGATAAGCCAGGGGGCTGTTGCGTCCGCCGTTATCAAATTGCAAATCCTGCGATAAGTGGGCCAGGTTTTGTTGGAGCGCGATCGGATCGATGGTGTCCTTGAAGGCGAAGGTCGGCACGCCAATGACCAGGTTCACGGATACATCCTCCAGGTCGGCCAGCTCATTAACCAGGGTGGCTTGCAATTTCACGGCGGCACTGCCTTTGCCATCGACTTCAATTTTGTAACTGGGGATCCAGCGCACACCCTTTTGCAGGTAAAACAATCCCACATTCGCGGATTTGGCGGGCTTGGCTTTGCCCCAGTCGAGTTTGAGAGTCAGGAGATTTCGAAATTCTTCATTTTCGACGGCGGGCTTATGCAAGTGCTTGAAGGTGACTTCCTGGATATGATCGATGGGGACTGCTTTCACGCCTTCATGGATCTTGAGCAAAATGAGATTGCCTTTTTCCGGAAGCCTTTCCCCGGTGTTCGGCGGATTCGTCGCGGCCTGTTCTTCGGCGCTGCGGGACGGCAGCCCAACAATCGTGGCTTCATAGCGATTTGTGCCGGATTCGCTAATAATGGCTTCGGCCCCGATGTTGGCTTCGAGTAGTTCTCGCAGATTCAGGGCAGTGCGCTCGACCAGCACTCGCTTTTGACTGGCGACCACGCTGGCTAGCCGGGCGCCTTTATCCGCTGCGTACGGCCAGAACGTCCCCACGACAGGCGTGGGTAAATAGTCCATCATCACGTTGCCTTGGCCGTCAGTCGGAAGCTCGCCCTGGTGTGCCACAAAGGCATGACCATCTTTGAAAACGGTGATTTCTTTGATTGGCAGCTTGGCAAAGGTGGCCAGAGGAACGGCTTTTTCGGCGGCCGCGCTTGATGTAATCAAAAGGGGTGCGATGCAGGAAACAGCGATTGCAAGTTTAACATTCATGTCCCGAGCATAAGCGGCCGCCGCGCGCCGGTTGTCAGGGGCAAGTAAAGGCTTTGTAAAAGATTTGTCTGTGGACCTGCTCGAGAAAGGGTTTTGACCCGATATGGCTGTCTTGCGGCTGCCAAATCAACGCTTGACCTGATCTGAATAGGCCGCTAGATTGCGCCGATGTTAGACCATATTCGACAAGTCGTTCTGCTGGTGGTCGTCGTAGTTGACGACGCCGTTGGCGCTTGTCGAGCGTGAATTGAGTTTCGACAAGAACCCACGGCTGGCAAACGGTCGTGGGGTTTTTTTATGCGCCTGCGGCCAGTCTCCGCCGCAAAAAACATATATGAGCAAGACAACTCAAACTGAAAGCAAGAAGACGACCAAACGGTTGGAAGTCGGTCCTTCCATGTCCGGCAGTGAAATTCTCGTGGCCTGCCTCGAGCGCGAAGGCGTTGATACCATTTTCGCTTATCCCGGCGGCGCCAGCATGGAAATCCATCAGGCGCTGACGCGTTCGAAGAAAATCCGCACCGTCCTGCCGCGCCATGAGCAGGGCGGGGCATTTGCGGCCGAAGGTTATGCGCGGGCGACTGGCCGGGCCGGCGTCTGCATGGCCACCAGCGGTCCGGGCGCGACCAATCTCGTCACAGGCATTGCCGACGCCTTCATGGATTCGGTGCCCCTGATTGCCATCACCGGCCAGGTGCCCCAGCATATGATCGGCAAAGGCGGTTTTCAGGAGACGGATATTTTTGGAATGACGCTGCCGGTGGTGAAGCACAGCTACCTGATCACGGATATCAATGATATCCCGCGGGTAGTCAAAGAGGCATTTTATATCGCGCAGTCTGGCCGGCCCGGGCCGGTGTTGATCGATGTGCCCAAGAATGTCCAGCAGGCGCGCACCCAGCCGGTATTCCCCAGGGAAATCAATGTGCGGGGCTACGAAGCCAATCTGCGGGCAAGCGATCTGGAGTTGAACGAAATCATTGGGCTGATTGAAAAATCCGAGCGCCCGGTGCTTTACGTGGGGGGTGGCATCATTACCGGCAACGCGAGCGAAGAGTTGCGGCGCTTTGCCGAAGCGGCGCAGATTCCGGTCACCACAACGATCATGGGTTGCGGAGCCTTTCCGGAAACGCACGCGCTCTCCTTGCGCTGGCTCGGCATGCATGGAACGGCTTACGCCAACTGGGCGGTCAACGGCGAGTTCAAGCACCGCAAAGATCCAAGCGACCCGATGGAGAGCATCGCGCCCGGCGCAGATTTGCTGCTCGCCTTTGGCGTGCGGTTTGACGATCGCGTGACGGGTAATGTAGCCAGGTTTTGTGAGAAGGGGACAATCGTGCATATCGACATCGACCCTTCCGAGATTAACAAAAACAAACCGGCCAACCTCCCCATTGTGAGCGACATCAAATATGCGCTGGGCCGCCTGGCCGACATGATCAAAGAACGGCCCATCGAGAAAAAGTTCACCGCCTGGCACCAGCAAGTGGCCAGGTGGAAGGAGAAAGCGCCCTTTCAGTACCGCGTCACTGAAGAGGTGCTCAAGTCGCAACACACACGCGAGCATCTCAAAGGCAAAGAGAACGAAGTTATTCTGCCGCAAATGGTGATCGAGCTGCTGTACGAATTGACCGAAGGCGAGGCGATTCTCACGACCGGTGTCGGCCAGCATCAGATGTGGGCGGCGCAGTTTTATAAGTTCAAGCATCCGCGCCAGCTTCTGACGAGCGCTGGCCTGGGCGCGATGGGTTACGGCTACCCGGCGGCGCTGGGCGCCAAAGTAGCGTTCCCGGACAAGCAGGTGGTTGATATCGACGGCGACGGCTCGTTCCTGATGAACGTGCAGGAGCTGGCCACAGCGCACATCGAGAAGATCGCGGCCAAAGCGATCATCCTGAACAACCAACACCTCGGCATGGTGGTGCAATGGGAAGATAAATTCTTTCAAGGCAATCGCGGCCACACCTATCTGGGCGATCCCGAGAATCGGCATCAGATTTATCCCGATTACATCGCCATGGCAAAAAGCTTTAATGTGCCCTGCGAGCGGGTGATGTTTCGGAAAGATCTGCGGGCAGCGATGCAGAAAATGCTCGATTCCAAGGAGCCTTATGTCCTCGATGTCATTGTGCCGTACACCGAGCACGTGCTGCCGTTCATCCCGGCTGGCAAGACGGTAGCCGATATGATCTGGCAGGCGTGAGCGGGTTTTGTTAGGCTTGGAGGACATGCGAAATCGTTTCTTTGGGCTTTTGGCGTTGTTGGCCCTGCCGGCTGGGGCAGCCGAGCGCAAATTTGATTTCGCGGACGTTCCCGAAAACCAGTCTCCCCCGGGTTTTCGCAGCACGGTGACCGGCAAAGGCAAGCCGGGCGATTGGAAGATCATCCTGGATGAGGTGCCGCCGATGCTGACGCCGCTTACGCCCCAGGCGCGGGCGGTTGCCAGGCGGCCGGTCCTCGCTCAAGTTGCGCGGGATAAAACGGACGACCATTTTCCGTTGCTGATTTTTGAGGAGGAAGCGTTCGGCGATTTCACCCTCACGACCAGGTTCAAGCTGGAGGATGGCGTGGTTGAACAGATGGCCGGCGTGGCCTTTCGCATCCAGGATGAAAAAAACTACTGCTACGTTCGCGCCAGCGCTCTGGGAAACACCTTTTATTTTTTCAAGTTTGTGAACGGTGAGTTGATCGGCCCGATCGGCTCGAAGGTCGAGATTGCCAAAGGAACCTGGCACGACATGACGGTGGAATGCGAGGGAAACAAGATAACCTGCTCACTGGATGGGAAGGTGGTGATTCCCCAATTGCAGCAGGACACTTTTCCGAAAGGGAAAATCGGGTTCTGGACAAAGTCGGATTCGATCAGTTATTTTGCCGATGCAAAAATCAGTTACATGCCACTCGAAGTGCCGGCGCAGGCGATCGTGAGTGAGCTGGCAAAGAAGTATCCTCGTTTGCTCGGCTTGAAAGTTTATCTCAGCGGCGGCGGTGAGAAGTCACCGCTGATGGTGGCGAGCATGGATGAAAAGGAAATTGGCCAAAGCGGAGACAAAACCGAGCAGGATGTGATTAGCCGGGGCTCGATTTACTACGGCAAAACCAAGGGAACGGTTTCGGTCACTATGCCATTGCGCGACCGCAATGGAGAGGCCATTGCTGCCGCGCGAGTGGTCATGAAATCGTTCGCGGGCCAAACGGAGCAGAATGCGCTCGCCCGAGCCTTGCCGATTGTCAAAGAGTTGCAAGCGCGCATCCAGACGCGCGAAGACCTGGCACAGTGATCCCTCAGCACATCAGATTGATATATCCGGGACAAGGTGCCTGAAACCGGGACGCTCGGATTCGAACCCGGATAATAAAAGACCCACAGTATTCTTGCCTGCGAGAAGTGGTTCGGGCAGCGGGATAAGCCGAGAGCTGCAAGATACGCGAAGGACCCCTTGGTCTTCGCAACCCGCTGTGCTGCTGGAAATTACGACATAGGTCGTGAGCGTCTTTCGTAGGGAACAATTCTTCAATTTGAGGATTCTTTAAGCATTTTTCGGTTCTCCGCCGAAATGGGCCAGGTTTATGCTTTTCTCAAGGCTATGAAGCAGGGTGTATTTCTAGAGCGAGATGGTGTCTTGAACCAGGCCCAGGTTGAACGTCACCATCAGGTTACTCCCTTGACGTTCAAGGACTTCCACGTAAACAAGGAAGCGGTGCCTCTGCTTAAAAAGCTAAAGGCTGCCGGTCTGGTGCTCATCGTGACCTCGAACCAGCCCGGCTTATCCCGCGGCTATCAGTCGCGGCGTGAACTGGATCGGATGCACGATCTATTGCGCAAGACCTTCCCGGTCGATGATATTCTGATCTGTCCGCATGACGGGACGGATCGTTGCCCCTGTCGCAAACCCCAACCTGGACTGCTGGTTGAAGCCGGATTCAAATGGCATCTGGATTTGGACCATTCTTTTGTCATCAGCGATAAGTGGCAGGACGCGGAAGCTGCCCGAGTGGCAGGTTGCACGTCTCTGCTGATCCAGTCCCCATGGGTCCGCGCAGTGCACCGTGATTTCGTCTTGCCCGATCTGGCCGCCATCGTTGAGAAAATTCTTTTCCTGCACAACGCCAAGCGCATGGCGACGGCGTGCTGAACAGGGTGATGCTCTAAAACGTGATGCCTAGCGAAGAGCGGATTTGGAGATCGTTCCTGGGAACGCCTTTCGCCGGTTGGGTGTCATAGATATCCAGCAAGCTTAGATTCAAAGCCAGGTTCTGCCAGAATCCGTAACTCAGGGTCGATTCGAACCGGGCGCGATACTGCTCAACATCTTCCACTTGTGGAAAGAACTCAAGCTTCTCGGTGAAAGTAAAGCGTTTGTTGAGCTTCCAGGTTATGTCCTCCGCCAGCCGATAATAAAATTTTTCCAAAGTGCTGTTGGTAGAGGAGCGGTACTGCACCTGATAATTGAAGCCAGCCTCGACGTTCATAACGAAATTCGTGAACGTGAACAGGTGATAACCGATGCCCGGACCTTCTTCGTAGCGTAAATTGATCTTGCGGATCTGGTCGTAGCCGACTCCGGCCAGATTGTACACATAAATCTTTCTTTTGCCGATATCGAAGTCGGTTTTGTCGCTGCCATCCATCCGGTTGGCGGACATGATGCCGTCGGTGCGGCCGTAATCGACGCCGTAATCGAAGATATTTCGGAAGAATTGCTTTGGATTTGATTCGTACGGCCGCTCGTACACCAGCTTGAAGCGCCCATAATAAATTTGCTGTTCCTTGGCGCCAAACAGGAAATCCGCGCCGATTTTAACTTCGCCTTTCCAGTGCTTCGGCCTGGGCGTTTGTGGTTTAGGCTTTAGAACCGGCATGACTGCGACCGGGACGCCCGCCGCCGCGGAAGGCACGATATTGGTTAGGGCCGGCTGGCCAGGCGGCGTTGGCTTTTTTTCGGCAACGGCGGGGGCCGGGGGGGCTGGCGCGTTGGTTTTTTGCGCCGCCACTTCCGGCGGGACTGCTTCTCGCCGCTCGATTTGGGCTGCGGGGACAGCCAGGTCTTTGATCCAGGCCGTTGTGATTAGCACGCGGTTGGTATCTTCTGAAACGATCGTGCCGGCGATGCGATCGCCATTTTTAAGGTGCAGGATGATGGTCTCCGCCCGGACCTGGCCAGGGGTGAAAACCACCAGCAACCAGAGGGCCCATAGCGCCGGGCGGCGCAATCCATTAAGGTTTGGGCTCTGGAGCAGCATCTTGCGGAGTGGATCGATTGGGCGTGGGAACATCGTTGGCGGTTATGCGGCGTACGCCGCCGGCCACGGAAATTTTGCCCTCCGCGCTGGTTTGCAGGTGAAGGTGCGCGTTGTTGGGCATATCGTAGGTTTCGCGCGTGATAAGATCGCCGGCGGGATTGAAAACCGTGTAACTAAACGTGTGCGCGCCATTCAAATAAAGCACATGCAGGTTGCTGAACTTATCGATTTGCGGTTCAGGCCGGCTGAAGGAAACCATTGATCCAATCGGAAAGACGCGAAAGGTTTTTGCCCCGGACGAATCCGTCACGCGCAAAAAAAGCCCGATCCGGCCTTTGAGATAATTGGCCTGTTGCAGGGTGTACTTGCGCACCTCAGGATTCGAGTTTGTTCCCGCAGCGTTGGGCACGCCCACCGTTTGCTCCCAGAGCTTTGCCCCTTCGATGATGTCGAATTCCCTGGGCCGGCTTGCGAGTTCACGATCCCAGTTTTTGATCCTTACCGTCGCGACAATCGAATACCGCCCCGGCTGGGTTAAGGAGAAGTACGGCGTTAGGTCCACGCGCTTCGTCGCCACTTTGGAGGATTGGCGTCGCCCGTTTTGGACACCACCGTGCCCTCACGGGACTCGATGGAAAATGTCAGCCAATCCTCTTCGCCTCCCAGTCGTAATGTCTGTCCCGAGCGGTTGGTGATGCGTACGGCCGTGGGCAACGATTCACCAGGCAGGAACTGCTCCTGCTGCTGCGTGACTTCGACTGTCACTTGCGCCCAGACCGGCACAAGCGAGGCCGCCAAAAGAGCTGGCGCAAGGCCAAAGTTTGTCATCTAATCACTTTAAGGAGGTTCAACGCAGTGGCAAGCGCCAAAACGTTGTGACACTGACTTATTGCAGGGGAGAAGTATTCACTGAAGACGGACGAATATTCTCCAAATGAACTCCGATTTGAAGCTTTTCACATGGACCCGCTTTCCCCTAATTTCCTCGCATGTTCAAGCCTGCTGATTTATTTGATCTCAGCCAGACGGAGCACGCAGCGCTTTTTGAAGGGTGCGAATATGCGTGGGAGGCATTGAAAAAGATTGAGGGTTACCTGGCAGCCAATCTGCGCCCGGCGCTTCGGAATCGATGTCAGGGGGTGCCCTACATCGGCGAAAAGGTCTTCATTGGCGAAGGGACGATGGTCGAAGACGGCGTGATGATTAAAGGCCCGGCGATCATTGGGCAAAACTGCGAGATCCGCCACAATGCCTACGTTCGAGAGCAAGTGATTATCGGCGACAACTGCATCATCGGGAATTCGTGCGAAGTCAAAAACTCCATCCTGTTCAACCATGCCGTCGCGCCGCACTTCAACTATATCGGGGATTCCATCCTCGGCTATAAAGCCCACCTGGGAGCGGGGGCAAAGATTTCCAATTTTAAGCTCGTTGCCGGCAACATCAGGGTGGAGATGGGCGGCAAGCCGTTCGACACTGGCCTCCGGAAATTCGGCGCGTTGCTTGGGGACAGCGCGGATGTCGGCTGTAACGCGGTGCTCAATCCAGGCAGCATCATCGGGCGCGGTTCGGTGATCTACCCGAACACCAATTGGAGAGGCGTTCTGCCCGCGAACAGTATTGCGAAGAACAAAGCGGCGGTGGATGTCGTGGTGCGGCGTTGAGCCTTTCTTTGTTGTTACTCTTTGGTTAGCTTATCACTCGCGAAATGATCAGCGCCATCGAATCTCAACCCGCAGGTTCCAGCCTGGACCTCATCAAACAGGTCGAAGAAATCTTTTCTCCAAAGGGGATCTTATCGCGCTCTTCCAATTTCGAGTTTCGCCCTCAGCAGCAGCAGATGGCCGTGGCCGTGGCGCGCGCTTTGGAAAACGGGGAGCATTTGGCGGTCGAAGCCGGGACCGGAGTTGGAAAGAGTCTGGCTTACCTCATTCCCGCCATTCTTTACGCGGTGGCGAACAAGAAAAAGGCGGTCGTTTCCACACACACGATCAACTTACAGGAGCAACTCACCCAGAAGGATCTGCCGATGCTCGAGCACATTCTGCCGGTGAAGTTCCAGTTCACCATGCTCAAGGGCCGAGGCAATTATTTGTGCACCCGCCGGCTGCAGAAAGCTTTTCAGCACTCCGGCAACCTGTTTACTTCATCGGAAGCCGAAGAGCACCAGCGCATCCTGGAGTGGTCCAGAAAAACTACCGATGGCAGCCTGTCGGATTTTGAGGTCGAGCCCGATCCAAAGGTCTGGGCCCAGGTGTGCTCGGAGAGGGGTTTGTGTTCGCCCAAAACTTGCGGGTATCAATCGGACTTCGGCCGGGACAATCCGATTTGTTTTTTTCAGCGGGCGCGCAAGCGATATCTCTCCTCGGACGTGCTGGTGTTGAACCACACGCTTTTTTTTACCCTCCTGGGCGGTGGGGACGAGGAAATCGCGGGCGGCCTGCTTTTCCGGAACGATTTCGTCATCTTCGATGAGGCGCACACGATGGAAAGCGTCGCTTCGAAACACATCGGGCTTAGTGTTTCCAGCGGCCAGGTGCGTTACGCCCTGCAGCGGCTTTGGAATCCGCGCACCAACAAGGGGCTGCTCGCCACCTTACGCAAGGCCGGGGCGGGGAAGCTGGTCGGGGATCTTCTGCAAGAGGCCGATGAATTCTTCGCCAGGGTCGAAGGAGCATGCGATGAAATCCATCAACGAGCCCAGGCTGGCCCCAACGCCCGGACCAATCAACGGCAGCGCGACTGGGGCGAATTGCGCATCCGGCGCCCGGAACTGGTTCAAGACAACCTCTCTTTGCCGATTCAACGCCTCCGCGAGGCGATTAGTGAACTGGTCAAATTGAGCGAAGACAAAGACACCGGCCAGGAGCTGATGGAAGCCAATCGGCGGCTGGCCGAGTTGCGCGAGGCGGTGGCGGCGTTTCTAGGCCAGAGCGTCGAGGGCCATGTGTATTGGGTCGAGCGGATGGGCCGGACCCAGAAGAACCTGGCCTTGAATGCGGCGCCTATTGACGTAGCGGCTTATTTGCGCAGCCGGCTTTTCGGTAGCGACACCTCAGTACTCATGACCAGCGCGACCCTGGCGGTGAGCGCCAGGGCCGTTGCAGGTTCCAGGTTGCAAGTTTCAAGTTATGCCGATGAAGAGGGAACGATCGGCAGCCCGCAACTTTCAACCTGCAACTCCCCGCTTGGCTATTTCGCCAAACGAGTCGGCGCCGAAGCGGCCACCCTTTTGCAAGTCGGCACTCCTTTTGACTACGAACGCCAGATGAAATTGTTTGTCGCCGGCAAAATGCCCGACCCCCGGGAACCCGGCTATCGTGACGCGCTCATCCATTGGATCGAGCATTTCGTCAGACAAACACACGGCAAAGCGTTCGTGCTGTTCACCAATTTCAAGCTGATGCGGGAAGTCGCCGAGCTGATGCAGCCGTTCTTCGATAAAACAGGCATTGCCTGCTTCGTGCAAGGCGCCGGCACCCCGCGCTCGCTCATGCTCGAAAAGTTCAAAGATGACGTGAATTCGGTCCTGTTCGGCACCGACAGCTTCTGGCAGGGGGTCGATGTGCCGGGCGAAGCATTGTCGAATGTAATTATTACCCGGCTGCCATTTGCCGTACCCGATCATCCGCTGATCGAAGCGCGCATCGAGGCCATTGAAGCCCGCGGTGGCGATTCGTTCCGCGAATTCTCATTGCCCGAGGCAATTCTGAAATTTCGCCAGGGCGTCGGACGGCTCATTCGCACCAAGACCGACACTGGCATCATTGTCGCCCTCGATAATCGCATTCTCACCAAGCAATACGGCCAGGCATTCATTGACGCGCTGCCCAAGTGCCCGGTCGAAGTGGTTTAGCTTTCAGGTCGATCACGAAGCATCTATGCCAAAATCTCTTTTACTACCTTGCCATAAACGTCGGTAAGCCGGAAATCACGACCTGCGTAGCGATAAGTAAATTTCTCATGATCAAAACCCAACTGGTGCAGTATGGTGGCGTGAAGATCGTGAACGTGAACAATATTTTCAACCGCCTTGAAGCCAAATTCGTCGGTTGCGCCGTGAACGACGCCACCCTTCACACCCCCGCCAGCCAGCCAGGTTGTAAAGCCGTAGGGATTATGGTCCCGGCCATATTTGGCCGTCCCGGCATCGTTTAACTCCACCGTTGGCGTGCGTCCAAATTCGCCGCCGAAAATGATCAGCGTATCCTCCAGCATCCCGCGCTGTTTCAAATCTTTGATTAGCGCGGCCACCGGCTGATCCAGCTCATTGGCAAGCTTGCGATGGGAACTCTCGATGCTCTCGTGACTGTCCCACGGCTGGCTCGCCCCGTGCCAAAGCTGGATAAAACGAACGCCGCGTTCCAATAAGCGCCGCGCGATCAACGTTTGCCGTCCATGTACTCCCGCGCCATACATCTCACGAACCAACTGAGGCTCACTGCTGATGTCAAAAGCATCCGCCGCTTCCATTTGCATCCGGAACGCCAGTTCAAAGGATTGAATGCGCGCTTCAAGCCGCGCATCGTCCTGTCTTGCCTGCTGATGCTCCTCATTGAGCTGATGCAATAAATCAAGCTGGCCACGCTGCCCCTTGATGGAGGTGTAATTGCTCCGAATATTTTCAATGAGCTTTTCGATTTTCGTTTGTTGCGAATCAAGGTAAGTCCCCTGGTATACACCCGGAAGGAAGCCGCTTTGCCAATTGTCCGTCTCTTTGACAGGGTAGCCGCCGGGACACATCACTATAAACCCCGGCAGATTGAGGTTCTCAGTCCCCAGCCCGTACGTAACCCACGACCCCACACTCGGGCGGCTTTGGACCGCATCCCCGCAATTCATCAACATGAGCGAGGGCTCGTGGTTGGGCAATTCCGCCTTCATAGAACGAATCACGGCGATGTCGTCGATACACTCGCCAATTTTCGGAAACAGTTCGCTCACCTCGATGCCGCTCTGGCCGTATTTCTTGAACTTAAAGGGCGAGGGAAAGGCCGCGCCGGTTTT
>WNFL01039199.1_pt2 | contig 13192 bp, 14 predicted proteins | sample 5400361 | NCBI WGS metagenome assembly WNFL01 (sample SAMN13153351, study PRJNA577476) | soil metagenome | isolation source: 40 cm soil on Douglas fir-dominated hillslope | place: USA:California | collected 2013-09-17
GCTTACGATCACGGGGACGACGGCTTCGCTGACGCATTCGGCGAGCGCGACGTTGGTCGTTACATCTGCGGGAGACTTTGCACTGACTGCGGCGCAGCCCACGGTCCAGATTGCCCGCGGTGGCACCGGCACGGATACCATTACGGTGTCGGCACTGCAAGGATTTACGGGACCGGTTTCGCTATCGGTGAGTGGGACGCCGCAACGCGTTTCCGCCTCTCTGAGTCCCACGACTGTCTCCGGCGCGGGGTCTTCCGTGCTGACGATTAAGGCCGCGAAGCCTGCGCGGTCGGGCACATACACCTTGACGATTACCGGTAGGTCCGGCAATCTCTCGCACTCGATGCCAGTCACGCTGGTTGTGCAGTAAGCTGCCTCTGCAAGATATGTTCGACATCCGCGAAGTTTCGCGAGCTACGCTGCCGGTGCGAGCCGGGCCGCGGAATTTTCCCGCGAACAATAACCGATAAGCGAGGACGTGGCGATGCGCATCGATCGAAGAGAATTGTTGCGGCAGTTTGGCGCGACGGCTGCCGCGTCGGTGTTGCTACCGAGCGTTGTGGAGCCGGCATCCGCTTCGGCGGAAGGTACGGACATCGTCGCGAAACTGGATAGCAATGAAAACGCTTATGGGCCGTCGGAAAAAGCCAAGGAAGCGCTTCATCAGGCGGTTGGCGCAGTAAACCGTTATCCAGCCAAGGAAATCGAAAAACTGTGCGAAGCGATAGCCGGCGCGCACGGCGTGGAGGCGAAAAATATAACGCTGGGATGCGGTTCGACGGAGCTTTTGCGCATGGCGGCGGATGCTTGCCTCGGCCCGGGACAAAATATCGTGATGGCGACGCCGACGTTTCCATCGATCGCGACCGCCGCGAAGTTGGCGGGTGCGGAAGTGCGCAATGTGTCCCTTACGCACGAGTACGCGCACGATTTGCCTGCGATGGCCGCGCAGGCTGACGGGCGGACCGGGATTTTTTATGTGTGCAATCCGAACAACCCGACTGGCACTTTGACGCCAAAGGGCGCGCTCGAAACATTCTTGCCGAAGATTTCTGCTGGAACTTTTGTGGTGATGGACGAGGCATATCACGACTATGTCTCGCCGAGCGGAGCTTACGGCACTTGGGCCACGCGGGCGGCGGCCGATCCGTGGCTGATCGTGACGCGCACATTTTCGAAAGTCTATGGATTGGCGGGACTGCGCGTAGGGTACGCAGTTTCATCGGAGGAAACGGCGAAACGGCTGAAGGCCCGGCGATTGCCGGGAAGCATAAATGTCGTGGCGGCCCGCGTGGCGCTTGCAGCCCTTGCCGATACCGCGCACGTCAAAAAGATTGCGCAGCTCAATTCGAATGACCGGCAAGAATTTTTCAACCAGGCCAACGCGCGCATGCTGCGTTGCCTCGACTCGGAAACGAACTTCGTTCTGATGCGAACGTTTGAGAGCGGCAAAGAAACGGCCGAAATGCTACGCGCCAAGGGCGTTCTGGTGCGAGCCGAATATCCCGGGTTTGAAAAGCACATTCGTATATCGCTCGGGCTGCCCGAGGAGATGCGCGCGTTCTGGAGCACTTGGGATGCCATGATGCCGCACCACCCGATGTGAAAACGAAATCGATTAGAAATACGTAGAACGAGTGCGCGATGGCTGTTGTCACTGCGCGGCATCGCAGCGGTTCGTCAGTTTGCTACACTTCCGACGTGTGGCACAGTGAAATACGGCAAACAATAAAGCAGCGCAAGAACCTGCGGGGAGACTAGTGTGAAATTGGTGCGGTTTGGCAATGCGGGGATGGAGCGGCCGGGATTAATTGATACCACCGGACGAATTCGAGATTTGAGGGGCGTCGTACCGGACATTTCGAAGGATACGCTTTCGGCAGAGTCGCTGAAGAAATTGAACACACTTGATACTAGTCGATTGCCGCTGGTGGAAGGTAACCCGCGGATTGGGCCGTGCGTGGGATCGGTCGGGAAGTTTGTGTGCATCGGGCTGAACTATTCGGATCATGCGGCGGAGTCCGGAATGAAAGTTCCCGCGGAGCCGGTCCTGTTTATGAAGGCGACGTCGGCGATTTGCGGACCTTATGACCAGGTGGTGATTCCGCGCGGCGCCGAAAAGGCCGATTGGGAAGTGGAGCTCGGCGTGGTGATTGGGAAAGAGGCGAAGTACGTGGAGGAGCGAGAGGCACTTTCGTACATCGCGGGCTATTGCGTGGTGAATGATTTGTCGGAGCGCGCGTTTCAGTTGGAAGGAACAGGACAGTGGGTGAAGGGAAAGAGCGCGGACACATTTGGGCCAATTGGGCCATGGCTGGTGACGCGCGACGAAGTGCCTGACCAGCAGAATTTACGTTTGTGGCTCGAAGTGGATGGGAAGCGTTATCAGGATGGAACGACGAAGACGATGGTGTTCGGCGTGGCTCATTTGGTGAGTTATTTGAGCCGGTTCATGAGCTTGCAGCCGGGCGACATTATTTCGACGGGCACGCCGCCGGGCGTGGGGCTCGGGCAAAAGCCGCCGGTCTATTTGCGGCCGGGAAATGTGATGCGGCTGGGAATTGACGGGCTTGGCGAGCAGCGACAAGAAGTGGTGGAGTGGAGTTAGGAATCTTTTAGCGAAAAAACGCGCGCCATGCGCAGCCATTTTTCGCCGGGCTTTGCCGAGCGTAACGGCTGCTGAAAATTTCCCATCAGTGTTTCCCATTTTTGAACGATCTGGCTTTTGAGGTCGGCGGCCTGCTTCGCCTCGAATGTGAAACGTTCGGTCACGTCGATAATCATCACAAGGCGATTTTCGATGCGGTAGATTTCCATGTCGTCGATTCCTGCTTCGCGGAGAGATTGCAGGATTTCGGGCCACACGGTGCGATGGTAACGGTCGTATTCGGCGATGACGGCGGGATCGTCTTTCAGGTCGAGCGCGAGACAGTGCCTGCGAAGCATGGATACCTCCCGATTAAACCTGCCCTGCCGGCGCCGGGGCGCCGACGCGAGCCGCGACTGCGGGCTTGTAACCGCGCAGAGCGAAATAAAAGACTACGAGATGACAGAGCAGGGGAACGATGAAAGCGATTTGAATGTTCGTGGCGTCGGAGATGCGGCCCATCGCGCTCGGGAATATGGCGCCGCCGATGATTGCCATGACCAGAAGCGAGGAGCCGACCTTTGTGAGGTCCCCGAGGCCGTCGATGCCAAGAGCGAAGATCGTGGGAAACATGATGGAGTGGAAAAATCCGATGAGTACGATGGCCCAGACGGCAATGTGGCCGGTCGTGAGAATTACCAGCAGAAGGCAGACGACGGAAGAAAATGCAAAAAGAGCCAGCAACCGAGGCGCGGGAAAGATCTTCATGATGGCGGAACCGGAAAAGCGGCCGAGCATGAAGCCAACAAGGTGCGCTTGTAAATAATGAGCGGCGGATTTTTCGGAAAGACCGGGCAGCGTATGCTCGGCGAAGCGGATGATGAAACTGGCGACGCCGACTTGCGCACCGACGTAGCAGAATTGTGCGAGGACGCCGAGCGAAAGATGGCGAATGCGGAGGACGTCGAAGACCGTCGCATGGGATTTTGGCGGAGCCCCGGATGGTTCCGCATCGCGCGCTTCGGGCAGCTTTGTGATCCAGATGAAGAGTGCAGCGAGCGCAAAAATGCCTGCAATGACGAGGTAGGGAAGCCGAACAGCGCCGGCTTCGCTAATACGATACGCGGATATCTGCTGAGCCGTCATCGCGGCGAGTTCGTCTGGAGTGTGGCTCGTATCGGAGAGAATAAACGCCGCGCCAAGGAACGGCGTGATAACGGCGCCAACTGCGTTGAACGATTGCGCGAGATTGAGGCGGCGCACCGCTGTTTCCTGGGGACCGAGAATGGTTATGTACGGATTGGCGGCGACTTCGAGAAACGACTGGCCGCAAGCCATCAGGAAAAGCGCGCCGAGGAAAAAATAGTAGACGCCGGCTTTTGCGGAAGGGATGAAAAGCAGCGCACCAGCGGCGCAGAGGAACAGTCCGCCAAGAATTCCGCGCTTGTAGCCGATGCGGCTCATGAGCCACCCGGCGGGCAGCGCGGCGAGAAAATACCCGCCGAAGAATGCCGCTTGGATGAATGAGGATTGAAAGTCGTTGAGGGCGAATGTTTTTTTGAAATGTGGAATGAGAATGTCGTTGAGATTGACGCCAAGAGCCCACAGGAAAAAAAGGCTGGTGATTAGGAGAAATGGAATTGTGTAGCGGCGGTCGGTGAGAGGAGGGGCGGGGGGCTGCGTCATCTATTTGTTCTCCGAAGGAGTGTACGCGCGATCGAGGTGGACGTAGCCGCCGTCGACGAAAAGATGCTGGCCGGTGATGTGCGAGGCCTGACTGGAAATCAGGAAGAGGACCATCGAGGCAATCTCTTCGGCGCGCGTCATGCGGCCTCCTAGAGGAATTTTGGAAACGATGGAAGCAAGCTTTTGTTGCTGGTCGGGAAAGGTCGCGAGCCATTGCTGGTAGAGGGGCGTCATGACTTCAGCGGGGACGACGGCATTGACGCGCACTTGATGCGGAAGGAATTCGACAGCCCATTCGCGTGTGAGCGCGAGAATGGCGCCTTTCGCCGCGACGTAGCCGGAAGTACCGCCCTGTCCGGTGACCGCGGTTTTGGAGGCGATATTTACGATGCAGCCTTGAGAAGCTTTTAGCGCAGGGAAGGCGAAGTGAGCGAGGGCGTAGTAATGTGAAAGATTTTTCTGGAGCGAATTCGCAAATCTTTCCGGCGAGCCTTTTTCGAGGCTAACGCCGTCGTTGACGCCGGCGTTGTTGACGAGCGCGTCGATTTTGCCGAAGTTCTCCACCGCCGATTGAATGGCGCGTTCGCACTGGGCCGCGTCGGTGAGTTCGCATTGAAACGCGCCGTAACGATGACCCGCAGCGGTGAGTTTCTCTTCCATCTGGCTGAGCGCCTCGCCGTCGCGATCGAGCATGACCGGTATGGCGGATTCAGCAGCGCAGCCAAGCGAGATGGCTTCGCCGATCCCTTTTGCACCGCCGCTGATGACGACGACTTTGCCGGCGAGATTCAGATTCATGGGGCCACATCCTTGAGGTTGTAAAACCGGGCGGCAACGCCGCCGAAGATCAGGTCGCGGTCGCTTTGTGAAAATTGTTCCGCGAAAGCTTCGATCGAATGTTTCACCGCGCGGTACTCCCCTGCAAGCAAACAGACCGGCCAGTCGGAGCCAAACATTAATCGAGAAGGGGTGAAGGCTTCCACAACTAAATCGAGATAAGGGCGCAGGTCGGCGGGCTGCCACGAACTCCAGTCGGCCTCGGTGATGAGGCCGGAGAGTTTGCAGCAGACGTGGGCAAACTTTGCGAGTTCACGTATGTGCGTGGCCCACGGTTCGAACTGGCGAGTTTTGATGATGGGCTTGGCGCAATGATCGAGCACGAATTTCTGATTCGGAAAGCGTGCGACGAGTTCAATCGCGGCCGGAAGCTGGCGTGGATAGAGCAGGAGGTCGTAAGTGAAGCCCGCGTCGCTGATCGCGTGAATACCGCGCATCACGTCTTCACGCAATAAATAGCTGTCGTCGGGTTCGTCCTGGACGAGATGGCGGAAGCCGCAGAGTTTTCCGCGTCCCTGGAATGACTGAAGCTGCTCGACGATCGCTCGAGAAGTCAGATCAATCCAGCCGACGACGCCCGCAATTCGTTCAGACCTGGCTGCAAGATCCAGCAGAAATTCCGTCTCGCGCAAAGAAGCTTCCGTCTGGACTGCCACGGTTCGGTCGACGTGATTTTGCAAGAGGTGCGGAGCCAGGTCAGCGGGAAGGAAATCGCGCTGCAAGAGGGCCATAGCGTCCGAGATCCACCCGTGACGGCGCGGATCGTACTGCCAGAAATGCTGATGAGCGTCGATGATCATCTAGTTCGTTTCGGCTGGGGCCGGCGAAACTTACCCGTGCAAATTAAAGAAGCCGCCATCGAGCGGATAGTCGACGCCGGTGAGAAAGCTAGCCTGCTCTGAACACAGAAAGAGCGCGAGGTATGCGACTTCGTCCGGCTGGCCCATGCGGCCGATCGGCTGTGAAGCGGATAGAACTCTAAACATTTCTTCTTCGCGGCCGGGATAGTGTTTTTTCAGATAGCCGTCGACGAAAGGCGTGTGCACGCGCGCGGGAGAAATGCAATTGCAGCGAATTTTGTGTTTGAGATAGTCCCGCGCCACGGAGAGCGTCATGGCAATGACGGCGCCTTTGCTCATGGAATAGGCAAAGCGGTCGGCAAGTGCGGCGGACCCAGCGATTGATGCCATATTCAAAATGACGCCGCCGCGGTCTTTCATGGCGGCAACGCCGCTCTGCAAACAATGGAACATGCCCTGCACGTTGACGCGAAAGATACGCTCGAAATCGGCAGCCGTGGTGGTTTCCACGTTGCCAATGTGCGAGACGCCCGCGTTGTTGACGAGAATGTCGAGCGGTCGCGATGCGTTTACGGCCAGGAAAATGTCGACTACTTGCGGCTGATTGGTGACATCGCACTGCAAGCTGGTGGCTTTTCCGCCGGAGGCAGTAATGAAGCTGGCGGCGTCCTGAGCGGCAATGGCATCAATGTCCACGATGAAAACTTCTGCGCCGGCGGAAGCGAAGACGCGCGCGATAGCGTTGCCGATTCCGCTAGCCGCGCCGGTGACTAGCGCGGTTTTGCCATCGAGCCGAAAAAGATACGGACTTGGCGGTGCGCTCACAGAGAGACTCCTCGCTTCCACGGAATGAAATCGTCTTGTGCGAGCGATTCCGCCTTGGTGTTGACGCCGCCGCTCGCGATTTCGATGACCCGTTCGAGAATTTGCTCGCCAACCTGTTCGACGGTCGCCGCTCCGCGGATGATGGAGCCGGCGTCGAAATCGATGATATCGCTCATGCGCTCGAAGAGTTCGGTGTTGGTGGAGATTTTTACGACCGGAGCAATGGGATTGCCGGTCGGAGTGCCGAGACCCGTCGTGAAGAGCACGACGTTCGCGCCGGCGCCGACTTGCGCCGTGACACATTCGACGTCATTACCCGGTGTGCACTGCAAATGCAGGCCGGGCGTTGTGCCGTATTCGGGATAGTCGAGTACTGCAGTGACCGGCGAGGTACCGCCTTTTTTCGCCGCACCAGCCGATTTCATCGCGTCGGTCAGCAAGCCGTCCTTAATATTTCCAGGCGAGGGGTTCATTTCAAAACCGGAGCGAACGGCTTTTGCGCGTGCGGCATAATCGCCCATCAATTGGCTGAAACGTTGCGCAACGTCATCCGAAATGCAGCGGTCGACCAGGTTTTGTTCGACGCCGCAGAGTTCGGGAAACTCAGAAAGAATTGTGCGGCCGCCGAGCGTGTTGACGAGATCGGCGAGGTGGCCAATGGCGGGATTCGCGGAAATTCCGGAGAAACCGTCGGAACCGCCGCATTTTAAGCCGATGGTAAGTGAAGAAAGAGGAGCTGTAGTTCGCGACAGTTTGTTGGCTTCGACGAGGCCAAGGAACGTTTTACGAATGCAGTCGGAAATCAACGCAGGCTCGGAAAGACTCTTCTGCTGTTCGAAAAAGTAAACTGGTTTTTGTAAATTTGGATTTCGTAGCCGCAACTGTTCTTGAAGGATTGGAATTTGCGCGTGCTGGCAGCCGAGGCTGAGGACGGTGGCTCCGCAAAGATTGTTCGAATCTTCGCGCGTGCCGCCGCAGCCGCCTTCGTGCGTCAGGAATTTGACGCCGTCCACATTTGGAAAAAGCCGCGAAGGCTGCGAACCGCGAGCCGTGTCCTGAAACGCAGCTTTCGCTACGTCGTCAAGCCGGCCGCCGCGGTAGAGCCCAGCGAGGTCCCGGACAAATTGCTGATAGCTCTGCGGGCGCGCGAAGCCGAGTTCCTCTTCGAGAGCGCGTTTGAGCACGGCGAGATTACGATTCTCGCAAAAGACCAGCGGAAGAACGATCCAGTAATTGCGAGTTCCGATTTGGCCGTCGGGGCGGAGGTAGCCAAGAAAGGTCCGCGATTGCCAGCGCGAGACATCCGGAGGAGTCCAGTTGGGGGATAGATTTCGCCGCTGATATGGAGACGCGTCATGGCGGGTGTTTTTCGTCGAGAGAAGCTGGCCGCGGGAGATTTTCTGAGACGCTTTTCCGACAAGCACGCCATACATAATGATGTCGGCGGCGGGATCGAGATCGACGGCAGCGAATTTATGTTTTGCCGGGACATTTTCGACGAGCGTGTAATCGTGTCCGTCGCAGGAGACCGTTTCTCCGGCTTGTAGAGGAAAAAGTGCAACGATAACGTTGTCGCGCGGGTCGAGTTTCAGGACTTTACGCGACGCTTGCTGGCCAAACCGTTCCATGTGGATGAATCTTCCTTTGAATTATAGGCACGCAGCTTGCCATAAAGGGGTTCGTATGGCTCGCCGAAATTTTTCGCGGCAATCGTTCAAAAACACTCAAAGAGTCCTCGAAAAGGCTGGCCGGATCAGTGCGGCGTCCAGGTTGGGTGGCGGGTGAATAACCCGTGGACAAAGCCCATTTCGTAAACAATGACCAAGCCGAAAATGAGGCTTACCAGCCCGCTCGCCGTGGCAAGGAAATGATTCATCCGCGCGAAGCGATGCTCCGAAAATGTAAACGGCACGGCGATTGCCGCGGTGATCAGCATCATACCGGCGACGGTTCCGAGTCCGAATACGAGAAGGTAAGCCAGCGCCAGGAGCGGCGTCCGGATGGTTGTCAGAACAAGTAACGCAATTGCCGCCGAGCCGGCAAGCCCGTGAACGATGCCAACGACTAATGGCCGAAGCAATTGGTAAAGCCCGACTCGACCGAAAATGCGATCCATCCAACCGAGCGAGGGAGCGCATTCCGCGTCACGAACCTGTCCTCCCACGGAATGCGAATGGGGGGCGGGGCCATGGGCGTGCGTGTGACCGGCAAAATTCTGCGTAACCCATCGCATCATGCCAGAGAGATTCAGGATGCCTAGCAAAATCAGCATAATGCCGACGGAAAGTTCCATCGTCAAACCGAGCCGCGGGGGAATGACTACGCCAAATAAGATGATGAGTGAACCCACGATGAAAATGGTGATGGTGTGGCCGAGGCCCCAGAGAATTCCGATCATTAGGGAGCTGCGGATCGTGCGCTCGCGGCTGACGATGGTGGTGACGGCCACGACGTGGTCTGCGTCCGTGGCATGCCGCATGCCAAGAAAAAATCCCAGAGCGATAATGGAAAGAAGGGGAACCATACCGGGAGGCATTGTAAATCAAGAAGCAGCGAAATGCCGACCCGTGCTTTTTCTGAAACTTTTTACCTACCTGCGCATCCGACCTTAGGGATAGCGCGTATCTTTAATTAGGGGCGCGGTGAACTGCCTGTCGAGTTGGCAGGACTGGCCTGAGGAAAAAATCATGTTAATGCGGCGAAAGCCCGAACTGACGTATGCCGATATAACGCCGAAAGAAGTGTATTCAAACCGGAGAAAATTCTTGCGCGACCTGGGAATTGCAAGCGCAGCGACCGCGCTCGCCGGCGAGGGTATTCTGTCTCTCGCATCGCCCAGCTTGACGGCCTATGCGACTGCGAAGTTGAATTTTGTAAAGGGCCCTTTCAGCACCGACGAAAAAGTGACGCCGGTGAACGACGTAACGCATTACAACAATTTTTACGAGTTCGGCGCCGAGAAAGGCGACCCTTCGAAAAACGCGCAAAACTTCAAGACCACACCTTGGACAGTTTCGGTCGAGGGCGAGGTTAAGAAGCCGGGAAAATTTTCGATGGACGAGATATTGAAGCTCGCACCGCTGGAAGAGCGCATCTACCGGCACCGCTGCGTCGAACGCTGGTCCATCGTCGTGCCCTGGATCGGCTATTCGCTGAGCGCGATCCTGAAGCAGTTCGAACCGACGCCAAAAGGCAAATACATCGCGTTCCAGAGCTACTACGACGCGGGCCAAATGCCTCACTCCAAGTACACTGGCATCGACTATCCATACGTCGAAGGCCTGCGGATGGACGAAGCGATGCATCCGCTTACCCTGCTTTGCGTCGGCATGTACGGTGAAACGCTGCCCAATCAAGATGGCGCGCCGGTGCGCATCGTCGTGCCGTGGAAATACGGCTATAAGAGCATCAAGTCAATCGTGAAGATCAAATTCCAGGAAAAAGAACCGCCGACCACCTGGAACAACGCTGCGTCCAACGAGTACGGATTCTATTCCAACGTGAATCCTACAGTAGACCATCCGCGATGGAGCCAGGCGACGGAGCACCGGCTGGGAGAACTCCTCAGCCGAAAGACGGTCATATTTAACGGCTATGGCGATCAGGTCGCTGCGCTGTATAACGGCATGGACCTAAAGAAGTTTCACTAAGACGGCGGCGAACTTGCGAAAATTGCTGACCAGCAAATGGACAAAAGTCGTAGTGTTTCTTGTGTCGTCGATTCCCTTCGCGTTGTTGGCCTGGGGATTGCTTCGCGGCGACCTCGGTATAAATCCGGTGGAAACGCTGCAGCATACGACCGGAGACTGGACGCTGCGGTTTTTGGTTTTCACCCTGGCGATTACGCCGCTGCGAAAAACTCTCCAATTGCCGGAGCTCATTCGCTACCGGCGAATGCTCGGACTCTTCGCGTTCTTTTATGTCGTGCTGCATTTCATCACGTATCTCGGCCCGGATCAAAGCTTCAACCTTTCTGGAATGTGGGATGACGTGGCGAAGCGCAAGTTTGTTACGGTGGGATTCGCGGCGTTCGTTCTGCTGATCCCGCTGGCGGCGACATCGACTTCAGGAATGATCCGCAGGCTCGGCGGAAAGCGCTGGCAGGCGTTGCACCGGCTGATTTATGTGTGCGCGATTCTGGGAGTCATTCACTACTACTGGCTCGTAAAATCTGACGTGCGCAAGCCGCTATTTTACGGAGCGCTCGTGGCAATTCTCCTGCTGTGGCGATTGTGGGACAGCTACTTTCGCGGAAAAGGGCGCGCGCCCGCGCCAGTCAAAACCGGCGTCTCCGCGACGATCTAGTGTGTGACGTTGACGGACGACGAGTCGTCGAACTCGACGCCCCAAAAGTGGGGAGAGGGCGTGAGGAATTCGACGCCGACGCGCTGCCCGCGATCGCTTGGCTCACCGCGAAACACCACGCGACATTCCTGCTCTTCCTGCGTTACTGGATTTTCCACGACCAGCATTTCACCGTCGTTGATTTCGTGCTTTAGCAAAAGTAAGCCGCCGTGTGCGTTCACGCAGACGGTTTCGCAGGCTTCGCGGAATTTCTTGCCGTTGTGGTCCTTGCCCGACGCTTTCACCGGCATGCGGCGAAACACGCGAGTGCTGCGGCGCGGCGAGGTAAAGGTAGCTTCAGGCATAGCTCCATTCTCGGAGGGCTTCCGGTATGCGTCAATCGAGAGGCAATTTGGATGTATCGGATTCGCAACGGGCAGTCAAATTAGGCTGGCCGCCTTGTGCGGCCCGATTCTCCGTTCTATGATGAGAACAGTTGCGGCGGAAACTTTTTTCGAGCGCGCCTTAAATTTTCCTTCGCTGCAACATTCGTACTACAAATTACGTATAACACGCGGAAAGGGTTTTCTCGTCCCCGATATGAACCTTGTTGAATTCATTGACAGCCGCCAGGAGCAGCATCTAACGGAGTTGAAAGAGTTTTTGCGCATCCCGAGTGTGAGCGCAAAGAGCGAACACAAGCCGGACATCGAGCGCGCCGCGAAGTGGGTGGCGGACAATCTGCGGGCGGCGGGGTTTAAATCGATCGAGATCGTTCCGACGGCTTTGCACCCGCTGGTGTACGCCGAGTCGCTCGAAGCCCCCGGCAAGCCAACGGTCCTCTTTTACGGGCATTACGATGTGCAGCCAGCCGAGCCGCTTGAGCTTTGGACAACACCGGCGTTCGAGCCGACAGCGCGCAATGGGAATTTGTTCGGGCGCGGCACGGCGGACGACAAGGGTCAAGTTCATATTCACCTGAAGGCGCTGCAGTCGCTGCACGGACTGCACGGAAAATTTCCCATCAACGTGAAAGTGCTGATCGAAGGAGAAGAAGAAGTCGGCAGCGTGAGCCTTTGGGATTTCGTACAAAGGAACAAAGAGAAGCTGAAGGCCGATGCGTTGCTCGTTTCTGACACCTCTATGCTGGGCAAAGGCGTTCCATCGATTACTTACGGGCTGCGCGGCTTGAACTACTACCAGATTGAATTGACGGGGCCGGAGCGCGACCTTCACTCCGGAGTTTACGGCGGCGCGGTTCCGAATCCGTTGACGATTCTGACGGAGCTTTTCGCGAAGCTGCACGACAAAAACTTTCACGTGATCGTGCCAGGCTTTTACGACAAGGTCGCGAAACTTTCGAAGACCGAGCGGAAAGCGCTCAACGGCCTGCCCTGGAACAAGAAATCATTCCAGACGGCGGTGGGCGCGCCGAGCTATTGCGGCGAAAAAGGATTTTCGATTGTCGAGCAGCTCTGGATTCGGCCGACGCTGGAATTGAACGGAATTTGGGGTGGCTACACGGGCGAAGGCGCCAAGACAGTGATTCCGTCGAAAGCTTACGCAAAATTCTCGACGCGGCTCGTGCCGAATCAGGATCCGAAGAAGATCGCGGCGCAAGTGGAAAAACACATTCGCAAACTGCTGCCGAAAACCGTGAAGTGCAAGTTTGAAGTCCTTAGCACCGGAAAACCGTGGGCTGCACCTTATCAGGCACCGATTTTCAAGAAAGCGCAGTCGGCGTTGGAAAAAGGGTTTGGAAAGAAAGCGGTGTTCATCCGCGAAGGTGGCTCGATTCCGTTCGTCACGCAGATGTACGACACGTTCAAAGTGCCCTGCGTGCTCATCGGCTTCGGCTTGCCTGACGAAAACGCCCACGCGCCCGACGAGCACATCTACCTGGAGAACTATTTCAGCGGGATCAAGGCCATCGCGCACTTCTATGCGGATTTGGCTACTCTTTAGTTCCGCTCCAGCCGAAACAGATAGCAGCCCGCTTCGGTGCTGCGCACTTGAATATAGTTCACTTCCGGGTTCGCGAATAGTTCGTGAGCGATCTTTTCTTCCTGCGAATTCGACGCGCGGACTTCCGCGACCAACTTCTTATCTTCTCCGAACGCTTCGAGTGTCAACAATCGGCCGCGATACGCTTCCGGAATTCCGCTTCCGGGTT
>WNFL01029046.1_pt3 | contig 13190 bp, 18 predicted proteins | sample 5400361 | NCBI WGS metagenome assembly WNFL01 (sample SAMN13153351, study PRJNA577476) | soil metagenome | isolation source: 40 cm soil on Douglas fir-dominated hillslope | place: USA:California | collected 2013-09-17
ATTCCGAAATCGCACCCACAAGCCAAGTACAAATTAACATAAACCTTGATACTTGAATTGCAGGCGAATTAACTTTATTGGGAAGACTTAGGATGCTGAAAGGGGCTCGACTCCACTGTCAAATGACCCGTTGCAAAAGTCAAGTGCAAAAGATTAAATGTACGGGGAAAGGCAAAGCACAGGAGAACGAGAGACAATCCGACGATGCTGGGATGAGGTGGGCTGTGGAATAGTATACGGCGAACCGAATGCAAAAAGCACGAGAGGCGAGACAGAACACATAGGCAAGACAGCGCGAGTATCCTACTAGCACAGGTGTGGTCAATACCCTAGGCCATTTGGCGGGTAGATCCAGCCTTGCGCGCCTACGACAAGAAGAAACTGCCAGCACCCTCGCGCATCGCGATACGCAATTTCTCCGCCATGACACCTTTGGAGCTATAATCTGGAAGCTTAAGGTAATGTGCGCAGGTCATGACGCTAGGCAAGTAGTCATCTGAGGTTAGCGGGGGCTCGTGAGGCTTGCGGACGACTGTGAGCATGGGCTGGAGCGCCCGGAAGCCTGTAAAAGAAAACAATGAGCTAAGTAATGGCCAGAGTATAGAGACACTTACCTCCAATTGGAAGTTTAGGGCTGCCAGTGATGAACTGCAGGAAGTCCCGGCGACCAGTAGTGTCATAAGTGGTCATGATCTCGATCAGGTCACGAATCGCTTTGCTCTCGACATTGAATCCGTGATCAGCCTTGATGGCTTCGTTCAAAGCTGAAGGGTTTCAGTGCCAGGTGAGGACAGGAAGGGTATACACACTTTCGATGCCCCAGTCTTCATCGGCATTGCCGAACATCATGACGAGCTCCTCAAGAGAGAACGCCTTTAGGTCGGAGACAGGGAACATGGTCGAAAAGCCTTCTTTGAATGCTCGAACGGAAGGTTGCAAACCAGAACCGACAAATGCGTCGACCACCAACTTGACATACTCATCCACGTTGGAGGTATTTACTGATATATTGCGACCATCAGGCTAAGAGAACGGTAAGTAAACAGATGTGAAACCAGGAAAAGAGCCGACCTTCAGTTCCATATCCTCGAACCCGGGGACGGTAAAGTCCAAGCACAAGTCTTCCAGGCGGACGCCATCAAGCTGGAGGTCCTGAAGCGCTGATCCCTTTTCCTGTTGGTTGAGCGTGTCGTCGCTCTCAATTTTTTGTTTGGCGTTGACGAATCGGCGAAGTGTGGAGAGTGATTTTCCAAGCGCGGAGTCAACGGCCTTGACACTCGAGACAGAGAGGGGGACAACCTCCTCTAGTACGGATTTCAGGAAGACCTTGTTCAGAGAAATGTCGATCACACGAGAATCGAGGAGAGAGCGAGCAATAAATTGACCAAGGAGCTTGTACAAAGCAGTTTTGCGCCTGTAAAGCCACCATAAGAAACCCTGCACAATGAATTAAATAGAAGCTTACTTGTTCTCGTCATCATCCAAGGAGCCGAGCATCGGGGCAGGGAAAAGGCCAAAGGGATGAAAGACATATTTCCCCGTCAGCGTGCTGTCAGCATCACGCCATAGCTTGAGGTCACGACGAGCGAAGTCACGGCAAACTGAAGCATAGAACTCCATGGTGGGACCGAGACCCGTACCCGCCTCCCCTTGAAAATGGACGTCGAGGATGGCAGATGATTTCCCATACAGGTCAAACATCTTCAATGCAACCTCGAGTGGGCGGCTTCGCGGGACCTCGATTTTCTTCCGCTGGGGTCTTCCATACTGGTCCAAGCCATCCCTTCGATTATTAGTGTCACGGGTAGTGGTAGCAAGTACGCGCTGGAGGAGGCGAGCATGGCCGAACGAGGTGCTTTGCATGAACAAGTAACGGGTCGAGAACGGGAATAAGAAGCCAAACGATTGAGGCAAATCGAGGGCCCAATCCGGAAGGCAATTGCTGATAATCGTTTCAAATCAGTAAGGAATGGAAAATGGGTTAATAAAACTGACCTGGCTAGAATCATAATCTCCTCAAGCTGTCGAGTGAGCTTCGCTGTCAACTTGTTGTTCACGAAGGCAGAATCAGGGAGTGCGACAAGCACCCTGCCTGATTCGAGTCGTTCGACACCCTCTGCATTGAGGCGATAGAGGACCTTCAGTAAACGAAGGATCTTCGAAGATTGTTCATCAGCAGAATGACCGGCTATCTGATCCGTTTCCATTGTGGACTCCTCTCTAGGGGCTGTGTCTCGAAATCAGCAAGAGCTCATGGACATAAGGAATTAATACGAACTTGGAGGTGGCCGCTTTCCGGGGATCTTCCGATACTTGATCGTATGGTTCCCGTTCCAGATCGCACTTGGGCTGAGTTGACCATCGGTTGTTCTGCTGGCGACAAAGCGGTGGAGTGCTCCATATATTGTCATTTCCGGTGGTAAGATATGATCATCGATGCGGAACTCAAGATAGAAATCGGTTGCCTTGTTAACTGCGCCTTGAGCAGCGGATGCATAAGAGAGCTTGGAAGGCTTGGGTGGAGAAGGAGTCGGAGTGGGGATTGCAGACCCAGCCCCAGAGCCAGAAGCTCGTGCGATGGGAATTGGTGCGGATCCGCCTGATGCAATAACCGGAGTCTGAGCACCACCGACTGGTGTGATACCTGAAGAGGAGATCAGGAAGTTTTACTAAGGACTAATCACTACTTACTGTCAAAAGACAATGTAACTGTTCGATCGGCTCCTCCTTCGTCGTCTGAGGCACCCTATAGAACATGAGACACTGTATCGGGCGACGGCTAAGATAGGCTTACTTCATTGTCAATCGGATCGTCGGGATCAACAATATCTTCAACCAGCTGTTGGATGAATGCCCCAGCAAGAGCAGAGGATGCCCGATCTTCTACGTGAATAAATGTACTACCAGGTGGAGGATCGGTGCCAGTCGTGGATGAGTCAGCGGCCCCGCCAGCACCACTCGTATTGGCGTTGGATGAGCGCACATCTCCTGCTGGTGGCTGACCTCTTAGCCGCATGCTTCTCCTTCTCACTAGACCACTATTTTCTGAGGTCGAAGGCTGAGGGGCGGAGGTGGAGGAAGAATCGTCAGCTTGTCCACTAGATGGATTCGGCACAGATCCAGAGGTTCCAGTGGACGCAGCGATCCCACTGAGTGCACTAAGGAGCGATCCAAGACTACCAGGGGGGTTAGAGGATGAGCCGCCATTCGTAGGAGGTCGGCCACCCAATCGGGCAAGAATGCTTTGTGCTAGCGCAGACGAAGGTACACCGGATCCAATAAGCGCTTGAAGAAGCCCGGGAGTGAGTTGGTCAGGTCGAAGGATTATACCGGCGATGCGGGGTTTTAAGTAGTCCTCCAAAGCCGAGAAAGGGGCAATAGCGTGGATGGTGGCGACAAACGACTGGCACGCCTTCGGTATGTCTACGGTATCTTCTGCTACAAGCTTGAGGCGAACCGTGCGACCAATAAGATTGAGGGACGATCGTTTAGCATCTGCCAAGTATTCAGAGTAAGGTTCAGCAGGGTGTAGGAAAGACCCACCATCCATCGATCCAGGGGATGCCGAGACGACCTCGTAACTTTCCATCCTCGTCAAGCTCTCCTGTAGCCTCTTCACCAGGTTTGCCATAGGCGTCTGCGACCCAGGAGTTGCGTAGCCAGAGCGCACAGAAAAGGTTTCGAGTATCAATTCCTCTCTCTTCTCGATGTCTAGAGTTGATATGAGTCAAAGTGCCCACATCAGGCAAAAAAGGCGCACCAATTCCGCCAGATCCCTCATTCGTGGAAAATGCCAACAGTCCTTCAACAAATCCACTCTTCAACAGCTCGAAGCTACTGATTCCGGTCTCGGGATTAGAGAACTTCCCTGCGACCTCCTGCAGCGTCTTCCTTATTTCGTCCTCGGTCGCATTCCCTTTTTCAAGCGTAATGATCTGTCCCTTGAGCGCATCAAAACTGGAATTGCTTGCACCCTCTGTGGCACTCGTAAGGTATTTGATCTTGATCAGCCGGCTGCGGATAATGTAGGCGTCTTGTGGGTCCGAAGGTATGGAGGAAGCCTTTACTTTCGGGGGTGGGATGGAGTCGCCATTCTCGGTGGTACTCGAGGATGGTTCAGCCGGCGATGGAGGGGGCTTGACCGTGGCTTTAAGCTCCATTACAGCGATCCGAGAAACTTCGTGTAGGACACCTTCTTTCCGAAGAGACGCCTTGTACACAGTGGGCGACTTGACGAGGAGTAGCTCAACCAGTTGAAGTGCACCAGTCACAAGGGCGGGATGGTCTCTGGACGAGAGGATTGAACCAATGAAGCTCGCCACAGGAACGTTCTGTGGCAAAAGAAATGGGTCAGTGCAAAGTTCTGGGGGACAGGTCAGTAAAACGACTTCACCCTGAACAACAATGAAATATCCTCGTTATCAACAAAGTTCGTTGCTTTGAGGATGCTTGTCAAGCTGCGGAGACGAATTTGGAGGGTCATACTCGCCGCGTAGACATCAAAGAGCACAGGAATAATAAGGTGTAAGAAACGAGAAACGACCTCGAGGTTGTCCCGGAGAAGAGAAAGTCGTGGGTGGGAGGAGTCTTTGCGAGTACGGCTGGAGGAAGATGGCTCGCCCTCGGTACCTGATTGTGGTGCAGGGGCGATTGGTACATCTGTATCCTCAACCTTAACGGGCGTAGGTGGTTCTTTTGTGATCATCACGGTAGATATGGGCACGTCTTGCTCCGTCGGCGCAGGGGCCGGCAAGCTAGGTGGTCCGCTTTCAGTGGCGGCTTGGATTGCCTGTACTATAGCCGTCGCCTCCTTGACCTTCTGCTTCAGCGCACGGCTGACAGTCTTCTCGGTGTACCCTTTTGGATCAAAGACGCCATCTAGAAATGAATTTCGATTAGAACGATTTCCACGTGGCAACGGAGTACGCTTGCTTACCTCTCGGGAGAGGGGGGGTTAGCTCAGAAATCAATCCTAATGCCTCTTCAACTTGATCCTTCGGTCTATGAGCTAAGTTTTGCATGACTGCCATATCCGCCAATCCACCTCCAAGGCCCTGACCGCCAGGGGCGCTACCCTGATCCTCATTGGCTTCTGAGACTGAGGGAAGCACGCCAGTCAAGAATGCGTACAATGTATCCGCCACACCAGCCTCCAGCAGAGTGACTGAAATCTTGGGACTGGCCCTCGCAGCCGATGACAAGGCACGGAGGAAGGATGTGGCGGTAGTAGCGTTGATTATTGGCGTTCCAGATGGAGGGAGAAGCAAAGTGTTGACAGCGCGCATGAGCGGAACGTCAATGAGCGTCTCAAGGGGCTCGGTGTTGCTACGGTAGTACGACTCGATGATCCGAATGACGCACATGCACGCGTATTCCACAAGGCGCTGGTCTGAATATCCCAGCACATTCCGAATCATAGGGAAGACGTCTCGGACGTGGTTGAAGTTCTCCACTGCGAGGTTTCGGCAGCAATTGGCCGCGGCTTGGAGAGCAGTACGTTGAACATGGGTAGAGAAGAAGTCGAGGTAATTGAGGAGCGCGGAGAGACCGCCTTCACGCACGATGGGACTCTGGTATTCTTCTGAAAGTTTCTCGAGTGTCTACAAAAAGTAGAGTCAGGGTGTACAGAGTAGGTGATATGAGTAAGAGACGAACGCTGATCGTTTGCTCGGCAAGGTCAATAAACTGAATCGCCAAGAGTTTGCTACAAAGAACTGGTACCGCACCGTTATGCACGAGCGTATACGCGGAGCCGGGCATAGCCTCTATGAGGTTCGCGAGACATCTACAAGCAAGAAGCTGCTCCTCAAGATTCTCCTCTCCCATATAGCCACCTCCGCTGATGGCCAAAGCGGCAGCAAGTGCCGCATCCTCATCTTGGGGCATATCGGAATCGCCTTCTCCATCGTTTCCGTCATCATCATCGTTCTTCCGCGGTCCACCCATGATATGGACGAGCTCTTTGACGTATGCATCGGCTGAGAAGTACCCGGAAAGGGAATCCTCGTTGCTCATACTAAGGAGTTCGCTCAGTTCTTGTAAAGATAGCAAACGAGTGGTCGGATCAGATTTTGGCTTGATATTGTTCAGGATCGTCTTGAGTCGCGAGCCGATCGAGCCCATGTAGCTTCCGTAATTGAAGTCGCTGCTCAAAATGGAGCCGCCGAAAGAGGTTTCCACTGGAGGGGGTACCGGGTTGAGCGGTGTATCATTCGAGCTGTTGCCAGATCCGGACGCATTAGGGGGGTCCTCTTCAGCCTCTTCATCGGATTGGTCGCTGTCTTCAACGATGGCATCACCTTCCGGAGCATCGTCCCCCTCGCTTTGAACTGGTTCCCCCATGATTACATCCTCTTCAGGAACAATATTTGAAGTGCCTGGTTGCGAAGTGGATGGGGTGGGTTCAGAGCTGAGTGGGTGGCTTGAGTCAGCGATGAGATGAAGACAGTGGATGAGGCTCACTTTGCACTGGTAGACATATCCTTCTTTCTATTCGATTTCCTACTAGACTTTCCTCGATTGTTACGGGTCTTCTGGCGTTTGGCTGGCGGTTCTTCTGTGTCCGAGCCAATTGGAGCTGCCCGTTTCTTTCCCTTGGGGTCGCAGATAGGTTCGCTGATAGTGAGAGGTGCTGGTTCTAACCGCCTGGAACTACAAAAACCGGCATCAGCCCCAAGCCACGCGAAATCCACGGCGCCTCCGCACCGTTTGTCTTGATTTGCTCTGGCTTTTCCTTTGGTGGATGTGGGTTCTAAAGTGTTCTGTTGAATAGGTTTCTGCTGCTCTTTCTCTTTCGCCGCTCGCACGCGCGCGCTGAAACGGATCGGTTGGCTGGTGTTCGCGATATTATGCTGCAATCTGCTATCAGTCTCGCGATCCAAGTCCATCGGAGAAGCCCTTCAGTGCTGCATTCCTATATCCGAGTCAGGAGCAGCGGTGGCGGGTTCCAGGTAAGTCCAGGCCAAATACAAATAAGGAACCACCTGAGTCGCGAATACGTGAACATTCAGGAGCAATCGATATTCGCTCTAAATACGGCAACGGGATCAATACCCATACCCACTGCAGCGGCCGAAAGCCTTGCTTGGGTAAATTAATGTGAACCCGCTGTCCCGCTATCCCGCTGTCCCGCTATCCCACAAAGGCAGCACAAAGGCGGCCAACTATGTGGGTAGAGTGCACAGTACCACGAAGGTATATGCGGTACGCCACTTTAAATGGCGCGGAGTCACGACCCTCGCAGGGGCGTAACACGATGTGCAGAGTACAAGTGGAAGGGAGAGAAAGATTTAAATATCGTGGGGGTCGGAGTGTGGAGGGGAATCTACATGTGTCGATGTGATAGAAAAGGCCTTTCCTATGCCCCAATATGCCGATGAGGTCATGCGACTAGGTGCGACTAGTTCGCGGTAACGTGAATCGCTTTAGAGACCAAGTTCTACGTTCAAGATCCGGTTTACACGTTATAACGTGGGTCACGACACGTCAATGGTCATGCGGCACCACCTTGGTCACCTCCTTAAAGGCCGGCGTAACAGTAAATGGACAACAGAGAGGGACTTACTTTCCGTGAAGAGCTCCCTTTGCTCCCCTTGTACATATTGATACCCGATGGAGACCGCTCTCGAGTGCCTGCGAAGGTGGATCGGAGGTGGCGTGGTCCAAGATGAATGCTGAAACTGAACTCGCTGGTATCGATCCTTCCCACTTTTTTGTGCATACCTTGGTAAGTCTGGCCGCGATTACACGGTTCAAATTCGTATGATAGCAAAGGAAAACAGCCCTTCCATCTGTCGTTCTCGATGTGTTCAAGGTTTTCCTTTATCATCCCAGTTCATTCTTGTACATAGAGTATAGTACGCAGCCCTGTCATCTTTAACGTTTGGTGCAATCGCCGCATGCGCTCTCATCGGGCCGAATTGCAACCACAAACTGGTACAGGTTCCTCATGCTCTACATCCGCGTAAGGCCTGATAGCAACAAAGTTCTCCTCGAGGGGATTCGGATCGAAGTGGGACCCGCTCATACAAGACCCTGTCGCACGTGTCACGGGAACTCTGGTTTTTGCAGCCCTCCGAAAGAGAGAGACGGAAGCAGATCAGACGAGGCAGATCGAGAGTGGAGATCACACGCTCTTTCGTTCTACATCAGATCCCAAACAAATTGGTGTAAGCGCACCGGTTGTCGATAAATTTGGGAGACACTGGAGAAATAAATAGGTGCAATGAACTATCCCCTCCGTATGTGAGGTGACCTGAACGGGATCATAAAGAGAATTAGCGTATTAAATAGCCAGACAAAGCTCTTTTGATATTCGTGTTGTTGAGGCAGATAGCATAAATAAGGACTTAAACTTCTCAGATAGCGGCACCTCTGAGCCGAATGCTGAAGAATGGCTTGTGGTGATGTAGATTTTACCAGCAATGGCACGATGCGACCACAGGTTTCTCTGTTGTATATTGGATAAATAGGGAATAGTCAACTGGTAAGCGACACCTGCGCAGATTGATGTGGTATGGCTTATCGTTGGCTTAAGCGGAGGAATAAGGACATACTCTTCCCAGCCGGCCACTTGCAGAATGAACTTCTCGGCACAAGCACAAGGATAGTTCGCCCGAGATCGCCGATGTATCTCACGGGCAGAGTTGGTTCCTTTATCGCTGCTGCTTACCTAAGAATGTTGGCAAAGGCGACAGCGCCGTGGATATCAAAGTGCGGTGATCCGATAATCGAAAAGGGATATAGCAGTCATTAGGAAACGCTATGCATTGAGTGTGATAGAGCGGACATCCGAACGTGAATAAAGGGTGACTCGCCCTCGCGATGAATTAGCGATATATTCAACCTCACTGTAATCCACTAACACATTTTTAGATTCCGTGTCACTAGGAGCGCGGTTTCTAGAATTTATAATGCTGCCTCGCTAAGTTTCAGTACCCCAGGTCTGCGTCATCGACGGTTTGTATTGTTCTTTCAATTCTAAGTAAACACGCACGCTACCTAGGTATCATGTGGCATTCGAGAGCTTCTGGAAATGTAATGGTGCAAGCACAGTGATGGGCGCAAGAGGTAGCACTATCAGTTTATGAGATCACTAGCCAGCATCTATTCGGGTTCGTCGAGGCAGGATCATCCGGGCACCCCCGATTATAGTCTTCACAGACTAGTGGAGATATATTGCTTGCACCGTGTAGGGATGCATGTGGAAGAGGGAATATACATTCGGAAGGGGCTAGCCGGGCCACAGGGCCTCGTATGGTGGCTCCCAAATCCATTGCTAGTATTGTCCTGGCGCTCTCCCAGGTCCGTCTACACCCCCCAGCTACACCCCTAATTCCGACGGCCACGGTGCCCTGCTATTGATCACGTAATTGAGCACCAGAGCTTTAGAGCGCGAGCACGGCCCGGAGCTTAAATGCTTGTAAAACCCGGCGGCAACGGCGCGAGATGTTCTCGGGCTGGGTCAGTCCTACAGGTTGTAACGCTCCACAAATTATAACGCGGGCATCGTCAGAAATAATGTGCACCTTCACAAGTTGTTTGGATTGCCTTTCCATGATCTGTGCTCCCCGCTTGCACCCAAGCCCCTGTCTTCCCCTTTATGTCATTCCGCTCGTAGTATATAAGGTCTCGCTTTCTTGTACGACTTGAGACTGAGTTTGTTACCCACAACTGAGTCCCACTTTGTTACACAAGTTTCTATCCTGACGGAATATACCCATGCATGCCGTCTATATCGATATTGGCGCCCATTTGGCACGCGAGACCTCGCAGCCAAAGCATGTGGAAGGCAAGAATACCGCGGAAGGGTCTGTGGATCCTACGACATCCCCATCTCCAATCAAGGGAATTTATATTAGCAAGAAGAAGAGGTACAAGTTGGCTGCCGCTGCCGCTAGCGGCAATTCGCTCACTGTGCCACACAAGACAAACGCCAACAATGCGAAAGACAAGAAAAATGAATTCAATCAAGAGGATACCTTGCGCGACATGGGCATCACATCATTAGAGCTGGTCGACAGCGAGCAGTTTGGTTTGATCGACCCCACATTGGGCGATTGGGCCTGCCAGCTGCGCGTATTATGGCTCATCGACTTCGCGAACAAATACAAAACACTCAAAACCACGCAGTCCAGCGAATTGACTCGAGAAAAGCTGCGGGGAAAGAATCCGGTGATTTCCGCGAAAGAGTTGGAAATGCTCGGAATGTATCGCTTTAGCACCTTATTTACGTCGTTTAACGTCGACCGGTTGGGAATGCGCAAGACGGTCCGCACGAGAGCACGCGCCACAACGCCAGAAGAGAATGCGGCAGGATGGAAATTCGGATCGAGCTCGCAAAACAGGGCAGCCTTTTATCATACTAAGACGACATTGGGCGACGCCGTCAACAAGAGCCTGATTGACATGCTCAGGGGCAGCGACCTCCCCCACAAAGAAGCGTACCTTGCCAATTTCACTCGCAGCGACATCACCCGCCAGCGGATGGGAAACAAAAATGTTTCTGTGGTGGGCTTTTTTGGCGGTTGCAAAGCTATTTTGGACTTAGCCGCTGAGCGCGATCTACCACTTACTGTCACGCTCAAAAAATTCGTGCGTGATCTGGACGACAATGTGCGATTGGAGGGCGTCGAGATGGCCACCTTCAGCACGGTAGTGGGTAGCAGCGGTAAGCGCGTGTATGTACGCGACAAAGAGGCTAGGCACAGCGATCAACTGGGTATGATAATCCATATGTTCTCGTGCTTCCACGCTGCCAGCAACGCCGCGATCGAAACCAACTTGGATGCCGACACGTTTTTCGTCAACGCGCGGCACTTGGCCTTCGACGAATTCAACGCCGGCTATGATGGCATCGTCGCGTTGCATCCGCAGCACCCGCCGCAGACGTACATCCGTGGTCCACACGGCAAATTCTTGACCGACGAGGTGGGCAAGCCACTCGAGCTATTGCACAAACCTCAAGGCGTGCCGATCGATGCGACGCCTGTGCTGAGGCGGATGCGAGAGCATGCGGCCGGCTTTGCGCTGGCACATGGCATTGGCCAGGGTGCTTACTACACCGCCGCGACCGGCCCAGAGAAGAAGCCGGCTGGCAAGCACTTTGACAAATCGATTCCGCTGCACATCGAACATATCCACGTCGCGAGCAGCAATGGGGCAGCGCTGCAAATGCGGAAATATACCGGCAAGTACGGTAAAGTCGTCATTCCGGCTGACGCTGCGGTGACTGAAACGATAATTGCCAACGCGGGCTACAAAACGCAGACAACGGGGACTGGAATTTTCGAGTATAATAGCTTATTATAGTGACCCCGCCTTATTATCTTGTAGTTAAATTTTCTGCTGTTTCTTGCAACCAGCGGACACTTGAACCTAATCAACCGACAACTTTACCATATCACTCGCTCATCATGTACTCCAACGCTTTGTAACGGATCCCAACAAATACTAATCTGGTCGTACCAGGAAAACTTGCCGTGGAAATTCAATAAGACGTCGGCTTCAAAGAGAATAAATAGTTGCCAAGAGGAAACCAGAAACAGATTTCGTAACATCCAACGCCTGGTCCTGGATCTGGCTATTCTGGCAGAGCACTGTTGCAGCTCGCCCTGAGAGACTGGAATCTGCAAGTTGTATTGCTTCCCCTGACTCGTCAGCCCCATGCCCGTTCTCGTATCCTTCACCTATCTGGATCATCGGAAAGTAGGACATCAGTTCGGTCTCCTCGATGTCACACAAAGTCCTGCGAAGAGGAACGCGTAGAAGATCGGAGTCGGGTTCAGAGCGCGACCATCACCTGTTGATATTTGGTGAGTATTTGGTTATATGGAAGGAGAGGTACAATGGTGGAATGGAATATCTAGTGGTGGGAGAGTCCTGGAGATCGTGATCTCATGCGTTGGAGAAGTGATTCACTTACAAATTATTTTACATAGTTGGAAGCAGATGGGTGATAGGCGATTGTGACCTTAAATTTTACACAAATGATTTAAAATTTACATTTTCCCCATATATACACGAACGAATTGGGTGGTTTAGATGCTCCGAGCTGTTGCCAAGGTGACACCGAGGGAATCGCTGTGATTTGCTCGCAAATTTAGCAGCCCCAAGTTCACCCGAGAAAATGGCGAAGCATGGCTGGCCCCATAGGGCGTCGAGGAAAATAACTTTGATCCTAGCTACAATCTGAACCCTCGCGAAGCGAATTGTTTTACCCCATTACCAATATTCTTCAAGCTATCCCAATCAAGTATACGATCTGTGAAACTTGCTAGATATGTTCTTTACAAAGAGGGGGAAAGACCGCCGTATCGATGCGAACAACTGGCAAACCCTAAATTCTCCAGGGCCAAGCCATGTGAGCTCTCCATCGCTTCCGATTTGCCTCTACACACGTCCTTACGCCACCTGTAGATCCATCTCCCACCTGAACTCTGGCAACTTGTCCTGCGAGACACGTCCCGTCGAGATCTGCTTACGATGTCCTGTGTGTCTTCTTCCCTGCGCTTGATATCATTAGACCTCTTGTTTCAAGAAATCTTCATTGCCATTGACCCTCTCCACGACTCTTCGAAGCAAAGGCAAAGACTCCAGACCATGATACACTCCGCTGTGATCAATCATAACGTGCGCAGGGTGCATTTATGCGATCTAGGGGTGCGCGAATTCTCTATTAATAACATTCTCCGCACTGTGACCAAAGGTTTTCTTCCGAAAACCGCCTTTCAAACGACAATGGATTCATTCCTAGCGGCCTTCCATTGCCTTGGAAAGCTGAACACGCTCACAGTTGAAGGTGTGTCGCTGGAGGAATGCGAGTACATGGCAATATTATCTGCACCGACTCTCAAACGCCTTCGCATTCGCAACGTATCACTCAAAGGACCCCGATGCCGACCACTAGCGTCCACGGTGACAGAATTGGAAATTTATTGGAGTCAAGAGATGGAGGGCTTGGCGATCCAGCTCTTCCTGGACCTCGCACCCACTCTCCGATCCGTTTTTTTGGACACATCAGTGGAGCTCCCACCTCATTTCAACCTTCCGGAAGCGCCCCAGATACATACATTTCACCTAATCTCCCGTGCTGTCCAACCAACCATTTTCTATTCCCAAACCCTAAACTCTTTTTTGTTTCAATCGCCCAATATCGTCGACCTGAAATTCGAAATAGAGGGATATCTGGA
>WNFL01290016.1_pt1 | contig 13190 bp, 12 predicted proteins | sample 5400361 | NCBI WGS metagenome assembly WNFL01 (sample SAMN13153351, study PRJNA577476) | soil metagenome | isolation source: 40 cm soil on Douglas fir-dominated hillslope | place: USA:California | collected 2013-09-17
GCTCCGCCGCGGCGCCGCCGCGCCAGGCCCGCACCACCTCGCCCGCGTCCTCCTCGTCGGGCAGCGCCACGTAGGCGAACTCGAGGTGCCGGCGCGCGCCCGGGGGCACGGCGACGGTGACGTCGAGCGCCAGCCCTCGCACCGGCGCGGCCTCGGGCGCGCGCGCGCGTGTGACCGACGAGGCCTCGGCGAGCGCGAATACGTGTCCGCCGAAGCGCCGCTCGCAGGCCGCGTCCGCGAGCCGGTAGTCGCCCACCGACACGTCCCACATCTCGGTGTACTCGAGCGCGAGCGGCTCGTCGGTGCGGTTCTCGAGCAGCACGAGACCGAGCAAGAGCGCCCGCGTCGAGGCCGGCGCGAATACGACGTGCAGCAGCGAGAGACTCGGCGTGCGCAGCGCGCGCCTCACCTGGGCGACACCGAAACGTGTCGCGTTCGGCTCGCGCGTGGAGAGCACGCTGCCCTCGGAGCGCACCAGCACGAGCGCATCGATGCGCCCGCCCGCGAAGTTGACGCCCCCGGCATCGGCGAAGGCGCGCGCCGCGGCGTTCGCGACCGGATGACCCTCGGGCGGCGCGTCGCCGACGGTCGGTCCCCAGCTCGCCTCGGCGAGCCCCTCGCCGCTAGACGTACGTGCTGCCCTTCGGTTCGGTCTCGTCGCGCCGGATGATCACGTTCACGAGCGCCGGCTTGCCCGAAGCGAACGCGCGCTCGAGCGCCGGGCGGATGCCCTCGGGTCGCTCGACGAACTCGCCGTGACCGCCGAGCGCCTCGACCACCTTGTCGTAGCGCGTGTAGCTCAGATACGTCCCGACCGCGCGCTCCTTGCCGTAGATGCCGATCTGCGGCCGCAGCATCTGCCCCCAGGCGGCGTCGTTGCCGACGATGCCGACGATCGGCAGGTTGAAGCGCACGGCGGTGTCGTACTCGAAGCCGTTCAAGCCGAACGAGCCGTCGCCGTAGATGATCAGCACCTTCTTCTCGGGGAAGGACAGCTTCGCGGCCAGCGCGAACGGCATGCCGACGCCGAGCGTGCCGAGCGGGCCCGGATCCATCCAGCAGTTCTCCTTCATCACCGGCACGACCTTCGCTGCTTGCGCGACGATGTCGCCGCCGTCGCCGATCAGGATCGTGTCTTCGTCGATGAAGTCGCGGATCTCGCGGCACATGCGCAGCGGATCGATCGGCACTTCGTCCGAGGCCAACTCACTCTGGAAGCCGGCTTCGATCTTCGTCTCCAGCGCGCGCAGCTCGTCGCGCCAGGCGTGGAAGTCGAGCTTCAGTGACTCCTCTTTCATGATCTGCAGCATCTGCTCGAACGCCACGCCGAGGTTGCCGACGATCGCCGCGTCCGCGGAGCGGTTCTGCCCCACGAGCGTGTTCTCCAGCTCGAGCTGCACGATCTTCGCGTTCGCGGGGATCGCCTTGCCGAAGCGCAGGCGGAAGTCGAGCGGCGAGCCGGCGAGCACGAACACGTCGCACTTTGCCATCGCATCCTTCCGCGAGCGATTCATGAACTGCGGGTCGTCGAAGCGCAGCTGCCCGCGGCCCATGCCGTTCAAGAAGGTGGGCAGCTTCGTCTCTTCGACGAAGCGGCGCATCGCGGGTCCGCCCTGCGACCACTTCACGCTCGTGCCGGCCATCATGATCGGGCGCTTCGCGCCGGCGATCATCTCGAGCGCGGCGACCACGTCGGCGCGGTCCGGCGCCTGGCGCGGCGCGCGGCGGAACCTCGGAAACCAGACCTTGTCGAAGTCACCGGGCCCCATCAGCACGTCCATGGGAATCTCGAGGAATGCCGGGCCGGGAATCCCCGACGTGGCGTGGCGCACCGCGAGCTCGATGTACTCCGGAATGCGCGCCGTGTCGTAGCAGGCGTCGGCCCATTTGGAGATCGGGCGGATCATCGAGACGTGGTCCATCTCCTGGAGCGAGCCGCGGCGCAGATTCGAGAACGGGCCCTGACCGCCGATCACCAGGATCGGGCTGTTCGCGCGCCAGGCGTTCGCGATGCCGGTCACCCCGTCGGTGACTCCCGGCCCCGCGGTCACGATCGCGCAGCCGATCTTCGTCGGATTGAGCCGGCTATAGGCGTCGGCCGCGTGCACCGCGGCCTGCTCGTGGCGCACGTCGATGATGCGGATCCCCTCGTCGAGCGCGCCGTCGTAGATCGGCATGATGTGACCGCCGGAGAGCGTGAAGATGCAGTCGACGCCGGCCATCTTGAGTGCCCGGGCCGCGAGCTTTCCACCGTGCGTGGCCATCGCATTCCTCCTAGAAATCGCCGCGGGAGCATAGCAGGCGGGGAAGGGCTCAGGGCCCACCCTTCAATTCAGGCCAGCGCTTCACCAAGTCAGCGAACTTGAGCCCGACCGCCTCGGCCTCTCGCAGCGCGGCGCGCGCGAGCTGGAGCTGCCCCGCGTCGAGCGCCGACAGGATGCGATTGCGGTGCGCGAGCTCGAGCTCGGCCGAGTCACAGCGCGTGCCGTCGCAGGGCAGGAGGCGCGCGTACTGCTCGACCGCCTCCGTGAAGCTCGCCGTCGAGTGATCGAAGTCGCGGCTCTGCGTCTGCAGCGTGCCGAGGCGAACGAGCGCCTGCGCGAGCAGCCGCGTCGCCTGGGCGTTCTGCGGATACTCGCGCACGACGGCGCGCAGCTGGTCGATGCCCGCGTCGATGCTGCCCCGGTCGATCAGGTCGTAGGCGAGGTCGAGGCGCGTCTCGATCGGCAGCCGCACCGCCGGCGTCTGCGCGCTGACCTCGGGCGCCAGCTCGGTCGCCTCGGCGCGCAGCCGCCCGGCGAGCGCGTCGTCCTTCTCGAACGCCGCGCGCTCGAGCAGGATCGCGGCGAGGCTGCGCTTCACCGTCTCATCCTCGGGCGCCAGCGCGCGCGCGGCGCGCAGATCCTTCTCCGCAGCGGCGAGACCCTTGGCGCCGCCCGGCTTGCGCCGCTTCGCCTCGGCGCGCTGCGTGTAAACGGCGACGAGCTGGCTGCGCAGGCGCACGTTCCAGGGCGTGCGCTCCTCCGCTTGGGCATAGCCGGCGATGGCGGCATCGAGATCGCCGCTCGCGGCCGCCGCCTCGGCGCGCGCGACGATCGGCGCGACGCCCGCTGCAGCGGACTCGCGCGCGGCATCGCTCGGCCCGCTGCCGCCGCATGCCGCGCCAGCGACCGCCAGCAGCGCCACGCAGCGCGCGCGCAGGCGACCGGCAACGGGACTCGCCGCGCGTCTCGGTCCGGTGCTCCACCGCACGGCAACTCCCCGCGAAAGCGCGGCGAGAATACCCGAGAGGCTGGCCGCCGATCAACACCGGGGCCTACACCGATCTACGTACAGTCCACCTCGGGCGACGCCGATACCAGTCTCCGTGGGTGAGACGCAGTCGCAGATCCCGCTGAACTCGGAGAACGACGTCGAGCTGTACACGTCGCCCTGGGTCAGCGGTACGCGGGCGGCCGCCTACTTCGGGCCGATCAGCTCCGAGCTCTTCCTGCAGGACGACCAGGTCGAGGACCGCTCCTCGGCGTGGACCAAGGCGGAGCGCGAGCTGCTCGAGTCGTTGCGCGACAAGGCGCGCCTGCTGGGCGCGAACGCCGTCGTGGGCCTCGAGGTCACGCTCGATCCGTTCGCGCGCGCGAGTGACTCCGACGCGACCGGGCTCCGCCTGCACGCGGTCGGCACGGCCGCCAAGCTGGAGCCATTGTTCTGACGAGGCCCGGCGCGCGGGCCGCCGCGCGCAACCCGGGCTCCGCTCGCCTTGAGCTCGCTGCGCGCTCGCGCTAGCGCGCTCGCTTGCCTTTCTTGGCTCGGACTGTCGGCATTTGCAACCTCCGCGGCAGGCTCGGCGTCTCAGTGGTGCTCGCGTTCGCCGGGCCAAGGAGTCGACGATGAAGGTCCGAGACAGTGTCGCATTGATCACCGGGGCCAACCGTGGGCTCGGGCTCGCTTTCGCGCGCGCGCTCGTCGCGGCCGGCGCACGCAAGGTCTACGCGGGTGCCCGCGACCCGCGCTCGATCGCGCTTTCGGACGTACAGCCTGTAGCGCTCGACGTGACGAACGCCGCGCAGGTGGCCGCGGCAGCGCGGGCCTGCGGAGACGTCACGCTGCTGATCAACAACGCGGGCGTCTCGCGCGGAACCGGAGCGCTCGCGCCGGACGGCGTGGCGGCGGCGCGCGCCGAGCTGGAGACGAACTTCTTCGGGCCGCTCGAGATGAGTCGCGCGTTCGCGCCGATTCTGCGCGCGAACGGCGGCGGGGCCATCGTGAACGTCCTGTCGGTGCTGGCCTGGATCAACACGCCGATCTTCGGGACTTACTGCGCATCGAAGTCAGCGGCCTGGTCACTCACCAACGGCTTGCGCATCGAGCTGCGCGCGCAGCACACGCAGGTGGTCGCCCTGCACGTCGGTCTCATGGACACCGACATGGCCGCGGGCCTCGACGCTCCGAAGACGGCGCCTGCCGAGGTGGTGCGCCAAACACTGGCGGCACTGGAGGCCGGGCGGGAAGAAGTGCTCGCCGACGAGGTGAGTCGCCAGGTGAAGCTCGGCTTGTCCGCGGATCCTGGCATCTATCTCAGCGAGCCCCCGGGGTAGGGCCGCTGAGCGGGACCCGGCCGGGCCAAGCCCGCCCACCCGCTGCTTCGCTCGGCTCCGCCTCGCTGCGCGCTCGCGCTGCCGCGCCCGCTTGCGTTCCTGACGGCGCTAGACCACCCGGTTCGGGATCGCATCGCCGCGCAGCGCCGCGACGATGTTCTGCGCGGCGATTTCCGCCATGCGCGCGCGGGTCGCCGTGGTGGCGCTGCCGAGGTGCGGCGCGAGGACGACCTGCGGGAGGTCCGCGAGCCCGGGGCTCAGTGCCGGCTCTCGCTCGAAGACGTCGAGGCCGGCGGCGGCGATCCAGCCTTCGCGCAGCGCGCGCACCAGCGCGGCCTCGTCGACGATCGGGCCGCGTGCGGTGTTGACGAGCAGCGCGTGCGGGCGCATGCGGCGCAGCTCGCGCTCGCCGATCAGATGCCGCGTCTCGGGGCTCAGCGGGACGTGCAGCGACACGAAGTCACTCCGCTCGAGTAACTCGTCGAGCGGGACCCCGGCGTTGCGCCCGTGCCAGATCACCTCCATGCGGAAGCCGCGCGCGCGCTCGGCGACGGCTCGGCCGATGCGGCCCCAGCCCACGATGCCAAGCGTGCGGCCCGTGACGTCGAGCCCGACGCCGAGGTCGGGGCGCCAGCCGACGAAGCCACCGCCGCGCACGTAGCGGTCGGCCCAGGCCAGGCGCCGAGCCCCGGCGAGCAGGAGCGCGAACGCGAGGTCGGCCGTGGCGTCGGTCAGCACGTCGGGCGTGTTCGAGACCGCGACGCCGCGGGCGCGCGCGGCGGCGAGGTCGATGTTGTCCGTCCCGACCGCCATGTTGGCCACGATGCGCAGGCGGGGTGCGCGCGCGAAAAACTCCGCGTCGATGCGGTCCGTCAAGAGACACAGAAGTGCGTCGCAGCCATCGACCTCGAGCGGGCCCACGTCGGCGTCGAGCCCGGCGCCGGCGAGCACGCGCAGCGCGGCCTCCGGCACGCCCGTCCGCACGCGCACGCGCGCGCTCACCGCGCTCGTCTCCGAGTCTCTGGCCCGTCCACCCCCGCCATGCTACTCGGAGCGCGTGCCCCCGCTCGACCGTCTCACGGTCACGTTCACGCTCGGCGAGCGCGACGTCCGCCATCTGCGCGGCGTCGCCGAGCGCGCGGCCGCCCGGGCGAGCCAACGCCCCGAGCGAGCCATCGCCAGCGCCGCGCGCGCCCGGGCCGCGGAGCTGCGCAAATTCCATCCGCCGGCCTATGTGCTCGAGCGGGTCGCGGGGCTCGAGGAGCTGATCGAGCTGCTCGAGGACGCCGACTGGGACCCGCCCGAGCGCGTCCGCCAGCGCGTGCGCGCGGCGCTCGCCTACTTCACCGACCCGGACGACCTGATCGCCGACTCGGTGCCCGGGCTCGGCTTCCTCGACGACGCGATCGTGATCGAGCTGCTGCGCATCGAGCTGCGCCACGAGCGCGCCGCCTTTCGCGCGTTCACCCGCTATCGCGACACGGCCCGACGCTGGCGCGCTGCGGGGGACCTCGAGTGGCTCGCCGGCAAGCTCGCGGCGCGGCGGCGCCTGTTGCGCGCCCGGGTCGAGGCGCGCGAGCGCTCGCCGGTTGTGCGTCGGTGGCGGGGTCGGTAAGCTGCGCGCGCGATGAAGAAGAGCACCAAACTCACCCACCGCAACCGGCGCAAGAGCGCGCACCACCGAGCGAAATTGCGCGCCAAGAACCGCCGGGTGCGGCTGCGCCGGAGCCGGGGCGAGTCCACGAATACGTGAGTCGCGAGGTTCGATGAGCGAGTACGCGCGCAGCGGCGTCGACACGAGCGAGGCGGACCGCGCGCTGGCGCGCCTGTTGCTCGAGATCGCGCCGACCGCCGCGTTCGGCGCCGCGAGCGACCTCGGCATCGGTCACTTCGCCGCGGTGATCCGCGTCGGGCCGCTGCACCTCGCGCTCACCACCGACGGCGTCGGCTCGAAGCTGCTCGTCGCTCAGGCGCTCGGGAAGTACGACACGGTCGGAATCGACTGCGTGGCCATGAATGTCAACGACCTCCTGTGCGTGGGCGCGAAGCCGCTCGCGATGCTGGATTACATCGCCGTCGAGCGCTGCGACCCGGAGGTGTTCGGGCAGATCGGGCGCGGCCTGTGCGAGGGCGCGCGCCAGGCGGGCGTCGCCATCGTCGGTGGCGAGACCGCACAGATCCCCGAAATGCTGCGCGGCGCGCGCCCGGGCAGCGGGCTCGACCTCGCCGGCATGGCGCTGGGTCTCGTGCCCGACGGCGCGCTGATCGACGGCTCGAAGGTGCGCCCCGGCGACGCGCTCGTGGGCATCGCGTCGAGCGGCGTGCACTCGAACGGTCTCTCGCTCGCGCGCGACGTGCTCGCGCGCAAGTTCCGCCTCGACGAGGCTGTGAGTGAGCTCGGGACGACCGTGGGCGAGGCGCTGCTCCGCCCGACGCTGATCTACGTCGCCCAGGTCGAGGCGCTGGCGAAGGCGGGCATCGCGCCGCGCGCGCTCGCGCACATCACCGGCGACGGCTTTCTGAACATCCGCCGCATCGAGGCGCCATGCGGCTTCGAGATCGACTTCCTGCCGCCGCCGCCGGCGCTGCTGCGCCTGATCCAGCGGATCGGCGAGCTCGAGCCGGCCGAGCTCTACACCGTGTTCAACATGGGCGTCGGCCTCACGGCCGTCGTCGCGCCGGACGAAGTCGAGCGCGCGATCGCGGCGCTGCGCGCGACGGGCCTCGAGGCGTGGCGCATGGGCCGCGCGGTCGCGGACCCCGAGCGCAAGGTGCGAATCCTGCCCGAGCGCCTGGTCGGACGGTCGAAGCACTTCGCCCGCGAGTCGTGATCACGTTCGCTCTCGAGGCGACGGACCGCGGCTGCGCGGCCCGGGCCGGCCGCCTGGCGACACCGCACGGTGTCGTCGAGACCCCGGTATTCATGCCCGTCGGCACGCATGCCGCGGTGCGCGCGATGACCCCCGAGCAGGTGAAGGCGACGGGCGCGCGCATCCTGCTCGCGAACACCTATCACCTGCTCTTGCGGCCGGGCCCCGAGCTGGTGAAGCGCGCCGGGGGGCTCCACGCGTTCATGGCCTGGGACGGCCCGCTGCTCACCGACTCGGGTGGCTTCCAGGTGTTCAGCTTGAAGCACAAGGAGATCACCCCCGAGGGCGTGCGTTTCAAGAACGAGATCGACGGCTCGGAGGTGCTCTTGACGCCCGAGCGCTCGATCGAGATCCAGCACTCACTCGGCGCCGACATCATCATGGCGTTCGACGAGTGTACGCCGTATCCGGCGAGCCCGGAGCTGGCGAGGCGGGGGGTCGAGAACTCACTCCGCTGGCTCGAGCGCTGCGGCCACGCCCACCGAGGCTCCGACCAGTCGCTGTTCCCGATCGTGCAGGGCTCGGTATATCTCGAGCTCCGCGAGCTGTGCGCGCGCGAGATCGTGAAGTTCGACGCGCCGGGCTACGCGATCGGCGGGGTGTCCGTCGGCGAGGGCATCGAAGAGCTGAAGCGCATCGTGGGCTTCACCGCGCCGCTCCTGCCCGCGGACAAGCCGCGCTACCTGATGGGCGTCGGGCTGCCCGAGGACCTCGTCGAGTCCGTCGAGCGCGGCATGGACATGTTCGATTGCGTGATCCCCACGCGCTACGCGCGCTCGGCGACGTTGTTCACGCGCCGCGGGCGCATCCGGATGAATCACCGCCGCTACCGGCGCGATCTCTACCCGATCGACACGAGCTGTGACTGCTACGCGTGCAAGACGTTCACGCGCGCCTACGTGAATCACTTGTACGCGGCGAACGAGATCCTCGGCGCGATCCTCGGCGCGATCCACAACGTGCGCTTCTACCAGCGGCTGATGGCGGAGATGCGTGGGGCGATCGCGACCGGCAAGTTCATGCAGTGGAAGCGCGCGTTCTACGCGGACTACGGCGAGCCGGCCGCCGCCGAAAACGAGTGAGTCCCGGCCGGGCTCAGCAAGGACCGAGGAAGCGGTTCTCGTCGCTGTAGAAGGCGATGTCGCGGAGATTCATGGGCTCGAGGTCGAGTTGCGTCTCGACCGCGCGCACGATCTCGCGCGCGCTCGGATAGAACAGCTCCTCGAGGCTGCGCGCCGTCGGGCACGGAACGCTCGGCCAGCCCACGCGCGCGACCGGCCGCAAGAGCGCGCCGAAGCAGCGCTCGCTGACGGTCGCGGCGACTTCGGCGCTGAAGCCGCAGAAGGTCCAATCGTTGTCGGCCACGACGCAGCGCTGCGTGCGCTGGACGGAAGCGGTGATGGAGTCGACGTCGAGCGGGACGATGGTGCGGGGGTCGATGACCTCGAGCTCGACGCCGCGCTCGTGCAGGATCTCGGCCGCGCGCAGCGCTTCGACCGCCATCCACGAGGTCGCGACCACCGTAGCGTCGCTGCCCTCGCGCATGATGCGCGCCGAGCCGAGGGGGATGCCCGCGCTCTCGACGTCGGCCTCGCCCGAGACGTCGTTCAGCCAGCGGTGCTCGAGGAAGAGCACGGGGTCGTTGTCGCGGATCGCGGAGACCAAGAGGCCTTTCGCGTCGTTCGGCGACGTCGGCATGACCACCTTCAAGCCGGGCAGGTGCGCGAACACCGAGTGCAGCGCCTTGCTGTGCTGCGCCGACTGGCCTCCGCCCCGTCCGACCAGCGCGCGGATCACGAGCGGCACGCCGGCTTCGCCCCCGGTCATGTAGCGCGTGGTCGTGATCATGTTCGCGATCTGGTTCATGGCGAGCAGGAGGAAGTCGACCCGAACGTGCACGTGCACCGGGCGCAGGCCGTTCAGCGCCGCGCCCAGCGCAACGCCGGTCATGGCGTCCTCCGAGACCGGCGTGCTGAAGCAGCGCTCCGAGCCGAAGCGTTCCGCCAGGCCGAGTGTCGTGCCGTTGATTCCCTCGTGATCTGCGACGTCGAGCCCGAACACGAAGACGCGCTCGTCGCGCGCCATCTCCTGGTGGAGCGCCTCGTTGATCGCGCGCGCGTAGGTCACCGTGTGGGTCACGCGAACACGTCCTGCCAGAGAAGCTCGGGGCCCGGCGGCGGCGCGGCGCGCGCGCTGTCGACGCACGCGGCGATGCGCGTGTCGATCGCGCTCTCCACGGCGAGCAGCTGGTCCTCCTTGACTCCGCCCTCGACCAGCCGCGCGCGCTGCGTCGCGAGGCGCGGGCCGACGTGCTCGACGAAGCGATACGTGTGCGCGTGAAAGAAGATCGGCCGGCCGTCGGAGCCGTGCTCGACGATCGCGTCGCGCACCTGCGACGCGATCGCCCCCGGGTCGGTCGAGCGCGTCTCGAGGACGCGACAGTCGAAGCCGCGCACCACGTCGGCGATCGAGCGGTAGCCGTGTCGGTCGCGCGCGCGCGAGTGATTCGCGAGCCCATTGTCCTCGCACACGAACAGCACGGAGAGCCGCTTCAGACACGCGAAGTTCAGGCTCTCCCAGAACACGCCTTCGTCGATCGCGCCGTCGCCGAAGAACGCGGCGACGAAGCGCGGATCTCGGCGCAGGCGGTTCGCGTAGGCGACGAGGGACGCGAGAGGTGCATCGACCCGGCGCGGCCCTTGCCCGGCCCGCTCGCGCGCCCGTACAACTCCGCGAACATGCCCTCGGCGTCGTCCGTCTTCGCCAGATAGATGCCGTGACTGCGGTGAGTTCCGACGACCTGGTCGCGCGCGGAGAGCGCCTCGCAGACACCTACCGCCAGCGCTTCCTGGCCGATGCACAGGTGCACGGGCGCCTTGATGTCGCCTTCCTTGCAGCGCGCCTGGATCTTCTCCTCGGCCCGGCGAATCAGCAGCATCTTGCGGTAGCGCTCGAGCGCCGGAGCTTCGCCGCCGCCATCGGCGCACGGCGCGCGCCCGTCCCCGTCGATCCAGCGCGCGATCCACGCGGGCGCCTCGCGGTACCGCTCCGGCGTGCCGATGTCCAGGAAGCGCTCGACGCCGACGAAGCCGAACGCGCCTGCCCCCGCGAGTCGCGCCACGATGTCGCGCTCGAGCGAGGAGCCCTCGGGGGGCGCCAGCTCCTGCAGCGCCTGCGGGTCGATCAGGTAGACGCCCGCGTTCGCGAGGCTCTCGCCCGCGCGGCGGCGGCTGTCGTCGAAGGCGATCAGCGCGCCGTTCGCCGGGTCGAGCACCGCGCGCCCGGCGTCGAGGGGCCCGCGGTGGCGCGACAGCGCGAGAGTGACTCGCGCCGCGCGCTTGCGGTGGAAGGCGAGCATCGCCGATAGATCGACCAGCGCGAGCGAGTCGCCGTTCACGACCAGGATCGGATTCGCGCGCGCGTGCGGCAGCGCGTAGAGAAGTGCGCCACCGGTGCCCAGCGGCCGTGGCTCGACCGAGATCGCGACGCGGCCCCAACGTCCCAAGCCCGAAGCCGCCTCGAACACCGCGTCGCTCCCGCGTCCCGCGCAGAGCACGAAGCTGCGCAGACCCTGGCGGGCGAGCTGCTCCAGCAAGAGATCGAGAAACGGGCGGCCTCCGATCGGCGCGAGCGCCTTCGGCAGCTCGCCGAGCACCGAGCGCAGGCGGCTCCCGTATCCGCCGCACAGGACGAATGCGTCGATCTCCTCGAGCGGAGATCTGCGCGCCGCGACGCTGCGCCGGCGCACGGCCTTGGGCTCGGGCGACGGCTCAGCGCGCATCGCTGAGCCGACTCGATTCGTCGTAGAAGATGATCTGCGTGCCGTGTTTCTCGGAGCGGAACGGCACGCGCAAGAGCCCGCCGAGCGCGGCGTCGATACGCGCGTGGGTGTCGGGGCGCGCGAACAGCAGCAGGAAGCCGCCTCCGCCCGCGCCGAGCAGCTTTCCGCCGATCGCGCCGGAAGCGCAGGCGCGCTGGTAGAGAGCGTCGATGCGCGGGGTCGTGACGCAGCTCGACAGCGTGCGCTTTCGCATCCAAGACTCGTGCAGGAGCTTCCCGAAGGCGTCGAGATCCGAGTCACTCGCCAGGATCGAGATCGCCTGATCGACCATGCCGTACATCTCGCGCAGCTCGCGCCGTCGCCCGTCGGTGTTGCGAATCTGCTCGGCCGCGATCTCCGAGGCGATCCGCGTGAAGCCCGTGAAGTACAGCAGCAGGCTGTCCTCCAGCTCGCGCTGGCGCGCGCCCAGGAGCGGCAGCGGATCGATCGAGATCTCGGCGTCACTCGAGAACTCGATGCGGTTGAACCCGCCGAGAGCCGTCGAGATCGGGTCCTGCGAGCCGACCGCTTCGCCCGCGAGCTCGCGCTCCACGTAGGTCGCCTCGCGGGCGAGCTGCAGCTTCGGCACGAAGCGCCCCTGCATCGCATACAGCGAGTTCAACAGACCCACGGTGAACGCCGAGCTGGAGCCGAGCCCCGCGCGCGCGGGCAGATCGCCGTCGTGGTGGATCTCGACGCCGTCCTCGATGCGCATGAAGCGCAGGCCCTCGCGCACCGTCGGGTGCGCCAGCTCGCCGATCTCGCTCGCGTTCTCGATCCTCGAGTACACAATTCGGTGTCGGTGCTCGAAGAACGGCGGCAGCGGCCGGCAGGTGACATAGCAGTATTTGTCGATCGTGGTCACGAGCACGGCGCCCTTCTCGTGCTCGAACCAGGCCGGGTAGTCGGTGCCACCGCCGAAGAAGGAGATCCGGAACGGGGTCCGACTGATGATCACCCGACACCTCCCAACGCTGCGACGCGCCGCCCGCGCACCGTTTTAGCGCAGCGACGAGTGCGAGTCTACGGCTTTCAATGAGTCAGTCACAAGAGTCAACTGACTCGCTCCGATCTCTGATATCAGAGACTCTGATATCAGAGCGGCGGCCGCTTCACTCGAAGGAGTGCTATGCGGAGCGCAGGCGCAGCGGCAGGCTCTTCAGGGCGTTGTTCAGGTTCGAGCGCTGCCGGCGCGGCGCGCCCGCGAGCTCGATGCGCGGAAACGCGCGCAGCAGCTCCTCGAAGAACACGCGCGCTTCGAGGCGCGCGAGCGCGGCGCCGAGGCAGAAGTGTTCCCCGAAGCCGAACGAGAGCTGTGGGTTCGGCGCGCGGCGCACGTCGAAGCGCTCCGGATCGCGGAACACGTCCTCGTCGCGGTTGGCGGAGCCGTACAGCAGCACCACGCGCTGGCCGGCGCGGATCGCCTGGCCGCGGAGCTGCGTGTCGCGCGTGGCCGTGCGCCGGAAGTAGTGCAGCGGGCTCTCGCAGCGGAGCATCTCCTCGATCGCCCCCGGGATGAGTGACTCGTCCGCGCGCAGTGCCGCGAGCTGGTCGGGGTGCTCGAGCAGGAGGCGCAGCCCGGACGAGAGCAGATTGCGCGTCGTGTCGTTGCCAGCGGTGGCGAGCTGCACGAAGAAGCCGCCGAACTCCGCGTCGCTCATGGTGTGGCCGTCGACCTCGGCGTTCAAGGCGACCGTGCTGAGATCGGAGCCGGCCGCGCCGCGGCGCTGCTGCGCGAGGCCGATCGCGTACATGGCCATCTCGATCGAGGCCGCGGGCGCCGCGTCCGCGCCGCCGGGATTCAGATCGGTGTCCTGTGAGCCGGTGAGCTGCGCGGCCCAGGCGCGCAGGCGCGCGCGCTCCGCTTCGGGCACGCCGAGCAGCTCGCCGATCACCTGCATCGGG
>WNFL01439063.1_pt2 | contig 13189 bp, 11 predicted proteins | sample 5400361 | NCBI WGS metagenome assembly WNFL01 (sample SAMN13153351, study PRJNA577476) | soil metagenome | isolation source: 40 cm soil on Douglas fir-dominated hillslope | place: USA:California | collected 2013-09-17
AGCACGCGCCGACACGCGATTTCGTCGCTGCTATCGAGAGCATCAAGCCGACCACGATCATCGGAGTCAGCACGATAGGCGGCGCGTTCAACCAAAAAGTTATCGAGACGATGGCGAGAATCAACGAGCGGCCTGTGATCCTTGCGCTGTCGAATCCCACCGAGCATGCCGAGTGCACGCCCGAACAGGCTTACACGTGGTCGAAGGGCAAGGCGATCTACGCAGCCGGCGTGCAGTTCGCGCCGGTCCACTACAACGGCCAGACATTTCTGCCGGGGCAAGCGAACAACTTCTATATATTCCCGGCGGTCGGTATGGCGATCTTCGCTACGCAAGCGAAGCGAGTCACGGACGAGATGTTCATTGAGGCTGGGCAGGCGGTGGCGGATCAGGTGCCATCCGAGTTGCTCAAGCAGGGTCTCTTGTACCCGTTGCAGTCGAATATTCTCGAAGCCGAGATCCAGACAGCCGCGCGCGTGGCGAAACTCGTCTTCGATTCCGGGCTGGCTCGGGTGGCTCGTCCGGCTGACATGGTGGCGTTTATCCGCCAGCACGTCTACAAGCCGGAATACAGAACAGAGGCAACCCGGGTAGGCGCGGTCGCTTGATAAGCTGGTTTGCGTGAGTGTAAGTCAGACCCAGTGGGCTGTGGACGGCAAGTGCGCCGTCCACAGTGCTTCCGTGGTCATTCTTTGCGCTTCCTTGATTAACAGCAAAAGAGGCGCAACCCTGAATCGCATAACTCGAAGTGAGCTGTTTTTGTGTCAGAAAATCATCAGATTGATTCTTGGCTTTCGCTTGGGCTTGCCTTTGTTGGCGGGTATTGCGATGCCGCGGGCTACGTCCTTGCTAAGACCTTTACGGGCCACATCACGGGCGCTCTTATTCTGGCGGCGATTAGTGTAGCCGGCCACGATTGGCGAACTTTTCTACGGCACTTCTTAGCAATCGCTCTTTTCCTGACCGGAGTTGCTTCGATCCTAATCTCGGAACGGTTCATTGTTAGGACGCCATCTCGGTTTGTACTTCCTATCGCGATGACTGTAGAGATAGTTCTGATTGCGATCGCGTATTTCGCTTTGACGTCTCATCTGGCTGCCAAGTTTGGACTATTTGTTGGCTGTATGTCCCTGGCGCTGGGCCTTCAAAATGGGGCTTTCAGTAAGGCGGGAGGCATCAGCGTTCACACCACGTATCTCACGGGAATGATTACGTCCCTGCTCAAAACCGAAGCCGAAAGGCTCAGTCCTGAAACGACAGCGCGTGACAAGTTAGCGGCCGATCAAAAGGTCAGCCTTCTCGGCGGAATATGGTTGTCCTTCGTCTTAGGCGCTACGGCTGGAGCCGCTATGGTGTTTCGGTTCGGAGCACCAGGAATGTTTGGAGCCGCGCTGCTGTTACTCGCAATGGTGATTGGTCAGTGCGTGTCTACATGGTTTGGCAAGTACGCCCGAAACCTCCGTTTTCTGTTTCTATTGTGGTGCGGACTTAATCTGTTTTCATTTCCGGTCCATGCCCAGGCTCTGCAAGAGGAAACGCTCAGTGGTCCAGACAGCCACGAGACGGGTCAAGGCCAGCACGGGCATCTCTTCGGAAACTGGGGCGGCGAGCGGACGAAGCTGCTAGAGCGTGGCGTGCGATTCGATTTCCAATACATCAGCGATTCCCTGTGGGACATCAAGAGCCAGCAGAAAGAGCGATTTGCAAGCTGGAACAGGTTTCGGGGAACGGTAGATATCGATTTTGGCACGCTGAGCGGTCTGCATGGGTTGTTTTTCCATGCGACTGCGCTCTGGCAAGGGGGCGGCAATCTCGGAGCGTATCTTGGCCTGCTGACCAGTCCCAGTGGGATGGCCAGCGCGAATACGTGTCGCCTCGACTCATGGTGGTTCGAGAAGCGATGGCTGGACGAACGAATTGCCGCTCGCATAGGTCAATTCGCGGGCCAAGATTTTTATGGGGCCCAGCACTACGCTACGTCGTTCATCTTCGAGCCGATGGGCTATGCGTTAGGCAATCTATTCACGGACTTCGAGTCCTTCGACCCTCCCTCCACGCCGGCGATGGAGGTTCGCGTTGTGCCCGTCCCCCACGTTTATGTCAAATCAATGGTGCTGGCCGCGGTCCGGTCGCCTTTTTCACAAAACGAAACCGGCCTGGTTCCGCAGTTCAATGGAACTGCAATGAGCGTTTCGGAGATTGGATTTACTCCGGGCAAGAAGGCATCGTCCGTCCGGGCCTTTGACAACGTCGAAACCCGAAAAGGATACTCCGGGCTCTATCAGTTTGGCGCCTCCTACAATCCCGGGAAGTTCACATCGCCGACAAGTGCGAAACCGCGGTCGGGCAACTACCTCTTGTATTGGATGGCGAGCCAAGCTATTTGGCGGGTGGACCCGCAAGGAGCAAAGGGTTTGGACGCGACGTTTGCGTACGACTGGAGTCCTCCAGATGTCAACCGCAACAATACGCTGCTCACGGCAGGGCTGCGCTTCAACGAGCCGCTCCCTCTGCACATTCACAACACCATGTCGCTGGGCTATGTGCGAAACAGCCTGAGTCCAGATTTTCTACGTCCTGGAATGTCTTCTTTCAAGACTGAGCAAGGCGTCGAGTTCAACGCTCTGTTAGACCCTTTACCGATGCTCCTTTTGCAGCCGGTGATCCAGTATTACGCCAACGTGGGCGGAGGCACCAATCGCGCCGTTGTCTTCGGATTCAGGACAAAGGTGGAGTTCTAGGCAGGAAGCTAATCCGGAAAGAGGATCGTTCATGAATATCGGCGGACTTGTGGGAGCACTTCTTCCGGTATTTTTTGTTCTCGCGCTGGGCTATCTCGCCGGCAAGCGCAACGAGTTCAGTGCGGACCAAGCCGCTGGGTTGAGCAAGCTCGCGCTTGGGTTCGCGCTACCCGCGTCTTTATTCGTCGGCATGACGGAGATTCCGAGAGCGCTGCTCCTGCAGCAGGGCCGCCTTGTCCTGGCGCTGATTCTCGCCCACGTTGGCTTGTTCTTGGTCGCATGGATTCTGTTGCGCCGGGTGAAGGCGTTGCACGGAGCCGCTTCGATTATCTGTGCCCTTATGCTCGCGACATCAGCAACTCCGGTCTTCGGAATTGCGGTGCTCCAACCCTTGCTCGGCGATACCAGCACGGGCACCGTTGGACTTGTCGCTTTGGCCATAAACCTCGTCGTACCGACGGCTGTTATCCTTCTCGAGTCGGAGAGTTCAGGCACCGGGGTGGCGTCTTCAGTATCGTCTTCGCATCGAGCGCAGGTGCTGTCCGGGCTCAAGTCCGGATTGAAATCCCCGCTCCTTTGGGGTCCCGTGTTGGGCATTGTTGTTGTGCTGGTGGGCCTTCGCATCCCGAAAGCGATAGCAGCTTGCTTCGATATGATTGGCTCGGCGACATCCGGTGTTGCCGTGTTCACCGTTGGATTGACTCTTGCGGCGCACGCCTTCCATCTGTCGAAAGCAGTACTCTTAGGCACGCTCGGTCGCATCACTGTGCAGACGACCGTTCTCTTCGCTCTGCTCCGCCTGCTTCATGTAGAAAGTCCATTTGCGCGCGAGGCCCTCGTATGTTGCAGCTTCCCCCTCGCGACGATCGTTGTTCTGCTTGCCGCCAAGTACAAGACGATGGAGGCGGAATCTGCGTCCGCCCTGCTGCTCTCAACTCTGTCGCTTGTAGTGACTGTGCCGATCATCATCGCCATCAGCCGATAAGGAAAGCTACCGTCGTGCTGACAAAGTTCAGATTTCGAAATTCAAGCAAGAGGCCTAACGCCTGGCTTTCACTCTAGGCCCTAGTTAAGAAGCCGTCCGTCGGGGGCAACCGGTGGTGCAGGACGGGGAATACCGGCAGACGGATCTCCACATCCAAGCCTCCCTCGGCGAGATTCCGCGCTGTTACGCTGCCGTGGTACAGATGAACGGCACGATCGGTGATGGCGAGACCGAGCCCAGTGCCGCCAGTCTCGCGTTCTCGGGCGCGACTCACGCGATAAAACGGTTTGAACATTTGCGAGAGTTCGGCCGCGGGAACCCCTGGTCCCTCGTCGATTACGTGAATAACCGCCAGATCTTGTCCTGCAGTGTTATCGAGCTTCAAGCTGACTTCTACGCTCGACGACTCGCGCGTGTACCGAATGGCGTTACGAATAACATTTTCAATCGCGCTTCGCAGCAGAGGACCCGAACCGTCAACCAGGCAGGGATCCGCGTGCGTAAGAATCACCGAGCGCTTTGTGGCAGAGCCCTCAAAGCTGGCGTCCGAAACGATGTCCGAGAGAAGAAGTGAGAGCTCGACCGGGGTTCTTGGGAACGAAGCAGCTCCGCGATCGAGGCGTGCGAGTGTGAGAAGCTGCGACAGCATCTGCTCGATGCGTTCAGCTTCGGTTTCGATTCGCCCGAGCAAGCCGTCCGATTCCGGGGCGTTATTAGCCTTGGCAAGTCCTGCTGCCAATGTCAGCCGTGCCAGGGGCGAGCGCATCTCGTGAGAAATAGCCTGAAACAATTGGCTTTGGGAGCGAAGGAGTGTTTCAATCTGCTCGGCCATGAGATTGAAGTCTTTGCTGAGGTCCGCAATTTCGTCTCTTCCGCTTGTGAGCTCCGCCCGGACCCGTGCGCTGAGATCTCCGGTTGCGATGCGGCGCGATACGCTCTGCAGATGCAGGATTGGAGAAGCTATGTAATGCGCAAGAACAAAGCAGACCAGCGCGACGGCGAGTGCAACTGCTAATAGACGAAGGATTTGAGTGCCGATTCCCCCGCGCACGAAGTGCGCAAATGGCAGGGAAGCATGCTCAGCTGACAAAATGTATTTCGCTCCGCTCGGACCTGTGGTTGCTTGGAGCATCAGGGACGGTCCGTAATGTTTCGGGAAATGCGTTTCCTCGTCTTGCGCGGCCTCCGAAATCCATGAACGGGTTGTCCCTTCCGTCGGTGCTCCAAGAACGTCGGAACCATCGGACCGGTACAGACTGAAATGCATATCCGCCGTTTGACCGAAATCGCGCAAGTAGTCAGAGAACGCGTTTGGGGATTGGCTTTCAAACATCTCAGCGGTCTTCCGAGCCTGCAAGGACATCATCGATTGGGTGAATTGCTTGAAACGGTTCTGCTCAGAAACCGACCGGGTTGACAGTACGGAGAATACGATGGCGGAGTTTACGATGAGCATCGCGCCCCAAAACCAAAGAAAGATTTTCCAGAAGAGTTTCGGCATAGATGTCAGCCGGCGATGGACTGAGCCGCGACGGCGCGCGCGTAGATGTAACCAATATTGCGAATGCCGCGAATCCGCTCCGTTCCGTCGGGAAGAGAGCCCAACTTTCGCCGCAGGTTGCTCACGTGGACGTCAATGCTGCGGTCGAACGGAGACCAGTCGCGGTCTAGAACGTGCCTCGAGAGGTCTTTTCTGTGAACGGCTCGTCCGCTACAGCGCAAGAATAGTGATAGGAGGTCGAATTCGGCGGTAGTCAAATCAATGCTTCTTCCGTTGCGCCGGAGAGTACGCGCGCCTTCGTCCAGCACCAGATCGTCAATTTCCAGTCGCCCGGGAGCTCGCCCGATTTCCCCATCGGGCCTCGGTTTCAGCCGGCGTGCAAGTGCTCGAATCCTGGCCACGAGTTCGCGTGCGCTGAACGGTTTGGAAAGATAATCATCGGCGCCGTATTCCAAGCCTTCGATTCGATCAACTTCTTCACCACGGGCGGTGAGCATCAAGACGCCGATGGGGGACTTGGTTCGTAGTTGCTTCAGCACCTGCAGGCCCGTTAGCTCCGGCAGCATCACATCCAAAATAGCCAAATCGTGCTGGCCCGAGAGTCCCAAATTAAGGCCAGATCGTCCGTCATGTGCCACCTGCACCTTCATTCCTTCACGGAGCAAGCAAACACTCACCAACTCGCACAATTCTCGATCATCATCAATTACCAGGATTCGGAGCATCGCCTTCGTTCCTCCTCTAGGCTATTCCCCGCGTTAGATGCGCCGAGTTCCCCAAATGAATTACGCCACTTCGCCAAAATGTAAAGTTTTGTTAAGGCGCAGTTGCGCTGCGGGCTCAATCTTGACCGTTCTTAACAGTCATCTCAACTCCTGCCGCCGTCCAACTTAATGAGGAGCATGACCTGGCTCGCAGTGCTATTCAAGACTAGTCGCGTGTTGCGGCTTTGGGAGGCTTCAATTGAGTTTGACTAGTAGCGCAGAAATTCCAATCGCACAAGAAATTCTCGCACGCGGTGAACGTTTGCGATTTTAAGGTGAGCGCCAATTGAGGGCCGCATTGAATCAAGGGGATGCAACGGTGTTTTACGTCGATGACAACGCGAAAGCTCAAAGACTACTGGGTAGTGTGCTGGTGGCCTGCGGCTTCCGCGTAATCACAGCAAGTGATCCGCTCGAGGCCCGTGCATGCTGGAAGAGGCTTAGGTTTGATCTGGCTCTTCTAGATTATGGAATGCCGTTCCTGAGTGGTTCACAGCTGGCTAAAGAAATTAGGTCGTTAGCGCCTAACGTCCCGATTGTGTTGATTTCTGGCTACACTGCTCTCGACGCTTCGGAGCTGTCGTTCGTCGATGCTCATTTTGGGCGCGACACCAATTTGGACGACCTCCTTGGCACCATGTGGAGTCTGGTGCGTTCCAACCGAATGAGCGCCAGCGATAGGCAAGCGGCGAGGCTCTGGTCGAATTCAACGTGATTTCTTTCCAGGGGGCCAAGGCGAGTTTAGATAATGCGGTATATCCCGTCCTACCAGGTGTTGTACGGAGTGCTATCGAAAGGCGAAGTCTTGTCCGAATTGGAATGTACATCAACGATTCCCGTCGTCGACTGATCGGGGCTCATCACTGTGTCCCCAACATCTACGTGCCAGTCTTTGGCGTTTGTCATCGGGTCGATCGGAATTTCGCGCAGATACTGCGATTGCGGATTTATCAAATCCTCCAGCGATTGTGCGCAGAGTCGCTTCTTTCGCGCGGTGCACCGAACGCTGATACATTCCAGCCGCAATGCCGACTAAGACAAAGATGATTGCTATTACAATCATCATTTCGATCAGCGTGAAGCCGCACTTCGTGGCTTCACTCGACGCTCGGCAACGCCGCCGCCTTGCCGGCCTCCGGCATAGGAGCGCGAATGGTAATTCACCCCAGCTAAAGTTTTCCGCCTTGCTCATGCCCTTACCAGTCTGCGTATCGCGTGCCGTCGCTCGCCGCGGCCTGCGATTTCGAGTACACATCAAAAACATTTTTCCCGCACCAACTCCTTGAGTCAGGATCGTCTGATACACACCGAAGGCCCCAGTCGGTTTGTCCGGTCATCGGGTCGACTGGAATGCGCCGCAAAAATCTAATTTTCTTATCGTCGCCCGCGCCTAACTTCACACCCTTGACCAACGTCTCCAGGTCCGGTGGATATCCTTCGCTGCCTACTTCCACGCGAATCTTATTTGAATCGGCCAGGTCTTTGTACCGGTCGATCGCATCTTTCATCTGTCGTAGCTGGTAATGCAGCAACTCCTCTTTTTTGTGGATGAGAGTGTAGCGCGCAATCGGAAGCGCCGCGGAAGACAGGATCATCAGTATCGCGCACGCCAGAATCAATTCCAGCAAGGTCATGCCATGTTCGGAACGCCCTCGGCTGCCACATAAAAATTTGCGCATGTTACAAACCCTTGCAGATTACGGCTGGACTTGCAGCGTGGCCTCGCCAGTCACCAGTGCAATAGGCTTTTGCTGCGAGTCCTTGGCATTGACTTGCACGATGGACAAATTCGAAGCGCCGGGTGCGATCGCTTTCACCACGATCCCCATGATTGTGCCCGTGCCGCTGACTCCCGCCGTGTTCGGCTGCCGCGTCGCGGAAATAATCGCCTGCCCGTGTTTGTCATTTTGATTTGACGACCCGCACCCAGAACACACTATGGCGATCTCCTGGTTTCCGCCCGACAAAAATCCGCCGTGTTGCACTTCTTCCACGCTAACCACCGCGGGGTTGTATTGCAGCAGGAACGGAATCGAGAACAAGTCGTTCACATTCTCGACCACGACGCCAATTGTTTGCGTCTGCCCAACCTTCAGCGACAGGTTGCGCGGCTCAAATCGGATTTGCGCGGCGTTCGTGCCGCTCGGTACCGTTGTCGCAGCTCCCAATGCACTGGGCACCGTCGGCGTTGCTCCCGGCGCGGGAGGAACCGTTGCTGCGCCCGGACCCTGTTGCCCGGTACCCTGTGGCGCCGGTCGCACCTCCGTATTTGGCGAGCGCACCTCCGCTTCGCGCCGCACCTGCACTTGCGACTCCGAGCCGGTATACAGCGGCCGCAAATTCGCACGCGTCCATTCCGGCATGCGAACGATGTGGGGCGTCAGTATGATCAGGATCTCGTCATCTTCGCTGTTATGAACGTCCGTGGAGAAGAAATACCGCAAGAACGGTATGCGGGCCAGTCCTGGCCATCCGTTAATGCTCTTCGTGTCGGTTCGTGTTATCAACCCGCCGAGTACGTTCGCTTCGCCTTCCTTCAAGCGAATTTCGTGCTCTATCTTGCGTTGACTAATAATCGGTTGCTGAATTCCGCCGATTGTGGATTGCCCGGTCACTGAAGATACTTCCACGCTCAACTTCATGCTTACTTCGTGGTTCGGATGGATGCGCGGCGTAACGTCCAAGTTTACGCCCACGTCTTGATACTGGAATTGCGTGTTCACCAGCGGGTTCACAAACCCGGTGCCCGCTGTTCCGCCAACGCCGACCCCTGCCTGAAAGCTTCCCGTAGCAATCGGCACTTTATCGCCGATGCGCAGCTTCGCCGGCTGCCCATCTACGGAGCGCACTTCCGGGTTCTGAATAATCTTCGTCGTGGAGTCATTTAGCAGCGCATTGGCCGTAAAGCCCGGCAAGTTGACGACATAATCTTGGCCGGTAAGATGCCCCAGTTGCTGCAGCGTGAGGTTGTTGTTGGTCGTGGGGGTGGTGTTGGTTCCATTGGTACCGGGGGTGGTTGTCGTAGTGCCTGGCGGAACGATAGCAATACTGGCCGACGTCGGAGGCGAAATTCCCAGGTTGCGCGCCAGGTCCCTGCGCGCTTCCACGACCTGGACCTGAATCACGACTTCTGGCTTGGCTTTATCGATGTCCCGGATCATCTTTTCCGCAACCAGCAGCTTGTCCGGCGAGTCCCGAATGACGATCGCGTTCTGCCCATTGATCTGAAATATGCGTTTCAAATCCAACAATTGCCGCAGCCCGGTCACAACCTCCGTCAAATCCTGCGCTTGCACCGTATTCGAGAGATAGAACGTGCGCACAATGTTCTCTTCGTAGTCTCGGCGCTTCGCCGGCTGATCCGGAATCACGAAAATAATGTTTTCCGTCACCGCCTTCCAAAATGCCTTGCTCTCAAGCGACACGATGTCCAGCGCCTGCTGCAATGTCACGTTGTTCAGTTGTACCGGGATTCGCCGCGCGGGGAAGTCCGGGTCAAAGATTACCGTTACGCCGGCAAGCTTCGCGATCGTTTCGAACACGATCTTCGCATCGTTCGTCATCGACAAGCTTATCGCTGTGTTGGGAAGCGGCTTAAGTTCCGGCGGCATGGAAGCCAGCGGCAGCTCTTCGCCCTCATTCCTGGGAGGTTCCGTGGCCGCGTTGTTCGCGCGATTCTTCTCCTCGATGGCGTTGACCGTCTTGCGCAATTCCTCTTCCGCAATCGGACTGGACGGATCAATCGCCGCCGCGCGCTGAAACTCCGAAGCCGCGGCTTCCAGTTGGCCACGCTCGCGCAGCTTCACCCCATTTTTTACGTGCAGCGAACTGGCCTCAAACCGCGCCTGGTTGAACTTAATCAGGTACTCCGCGTTCTCGGGGTCGTTCTTCAGCGCTTTCTGGTAGTAATCGTACGCAGCGTCGTAATCCTGCAGACGCTCGGCCTTTCGCCCTTGACTGTAGTCCTTCCTACTTTTCGGGCAGCCCGTCGCCAGAAGCCCGGCACTCAGGCATAAAATCAGCTTGCTGAAACGACGCATGCACTCTCCATTTTGTTCAAAATAAGCGAATCGAGTCTAGCATCGGGTTAGAGGTCGGACAAGGTACGGCGGGTTGGCTGCCTTGCATACAGTAACCCCCGCAGCTAAGATTAATTTTGACCCGCTGCGTGATTGGACCCAGTGCCGAAGCCACCGAAAAAGACCGAAAAGGCCGAAAAAAGCAAAGAGCAGGTAGTGGCGCAGAACCGCTCCGCCTCCTACAATTACCATTTGCTTGATAGGTATGAAGCCGGACTCGTGCTTCACGGCACGGAAGTGAAGGCTCTTCGCGAAGGAAAGGCGAATATCCGCGACGCTTTCGTCGATTTCAAGCCTAGCGGTCCTTGGCTGGTGAACGCTCACATCGCCCAATATATGCCCGGAGGTCCGTGGAATCATGAACCACTCGGCTCGCGCAAGTTACTCCTGCATAAAAATGAAATTCACAAGCTGGCTGGCCGCACCGAGGCCAAAGGTTTGACCGTAATTCCTCTGCGCATATACTTCCGCGACGGCATCGCCAAGTGCGAAATCGCCTTGGCGCAAGGCAAGAAGACTTGGGACCGTCGCCAGGATGAGCGCAACAAGGACGCGCGCAGGGAAGCAGAACAAGCTATGTATCGCAACCGGAGGCGATAACCACAATCATGCAGATCACGTTGGAAACAAAGCCGTTTGCTACGCTTGAGACCGATGCCTTGGTCTCCTATGTGTTTGAAGATGCGGACCCCGTTCAGGGTCGTATCGCGGAACTCGATCAATTCACGGAGGGGCTGCTCCGCAAGCTGGCCACCGGTGCCGAGCTTACCGGCAAGCCATTGGAAATGACCTTGGTACACGCGCCGCGCGGTGTGAAAGCCGCCCGTCTGCTGCTGGTAGGAGCAGGGAAGCGCGAAAAATTTGACACCGCCGTGCTCCGAAAGATCGCCGGCGCTGCGCTGCGCTATCTTAAGTCGCGTGGCGTGAAGCAGTTCGCGTTTGTTCTGCGCGAAAACGAATCAGTGGAGGCTGCCGCGCAAGCCGTTGCCGAGGGCGCTCTCACCGCGAATTTTGAATCCGACAAATACAAGACAGACAAAAAAGATGCCAAGTCCGTCGATTCCATTACCTTGACCGCCTTTCCGGAGCAAGATCGCGCCGCAGCCGAAAAGGGTTTGGCGCGCGGCCGCGTCATAGCCGACTCGCAGAATTTCGCTCGCGACCTGATCAACGAGCCCTCCAACAAACTGACGCCAAAGACTTTGGCCGAAAAAGCGGAAGCAATGGCGAAGGAAGCAGGGTTAACCGTCGATATTCTCGACGAAAAGCGCATCGCCGATCTGAAAATGGGCGCTCTTCTCAGCGTCGCACAGGGCAGCGTGGAGCCCCCGCGCATGATGGTCGTCACCTACACGCCGCCCAATCTGAAGCCCGGCGCGCCGGTAATCGGCCTCATCGGAAAGGCCGTTACTTTCGATACCGGCGGTATTTCCATCAAGCCATCCGACGGCATGGAAAAAATGAAGTACGACATGGCGGGCGGCGCCACCATGCTGGGCGTGATGCGCGCCCTCGCGGCGCTAAAGCCAAACGTCAAAGTAATTTGCGTCGTGCCCAGCACGGAAAATATGCCCGGTGGCCGCGCGCAAAAGCCCGGCGACATCCAGACCGCGATGTCCGGCAAGACCATCGAGGTGCTCAACACCGACGCCGAGGGGCGCTTAATCCTCGCCGACGGAATCCATTACGCCAAGCAGCTAGGCGCCACGCACCTGATTGATGCCGCCACGCTTACCGGCGCCATCGTCGTCGCCCTCGCCAACGTCAACGTCGGCGTCTTCGGCTCCGACCAAGCCTTCACCGATAAGTTTCTCGCCAGCGCCAAAGCCGCCGGCGAAAAAATGTGGCAGATGCCGCTCGACGACGAATACCGCGAATTCATCAAAGGCACCGTCGCCGATATCCAGAACATCGGCAGCGGCAAAGGCGGCGGCGCAATCACCGGCGCCATGTTCATCAAGGAATTCACCGGCGACTCACCGTGGATTCACCTCGACATAGCCGGCACCGCGTGGAACGACGACGCCAAACCCTGGGGCTAGCCAAAGGCCCCACCGGCGTAGCCCTGCGCACCCTGATCAATCTCGTGATGTCTTATTGAGCTTTACGCTGCACCTTTATCGCGCCGATTCATTGATTGCAGCACCTAGCGAGAGTCAGTAGAATCGCGCGTGGCTAATTGTTCGGAACTCAAAAGATTTTTAATGCGTACTTGCGCGAAATCGATTTGGCTGCTCGTCACGCTGTTTTTCGTGCTGCCAATATCGATCGTGGCTCAGACTGCGCCAACCTTCGTCGGCATCCGGACATTTCTCAGCGCGCCCTATCAGCCCGATCTCGAAAAGCTCAACGCTGATTTCGCGGTCCTCGGCGTTCCCTTTGATGAAGGTACTTGGGGACAGCCGGGAGAGCGCTGCGGCCCACGCGATTTGCGCGAAAACTCGCAGGAATACGCTCACGATCTCACCGAAGGCTTTTATTACATTGATGGCGATCGCACTCTGCTGAAAGGCAAGCGCTGGGTCGACGTCGGCGATGTAATTGTCTATCCCACCGTGCCCGCCGAAACGGGCCAGAAAATCACCGACGCGGTCAAAGCGATTCTCGCCAAAAAATCATTTCCGATTATCCTCGGCGGCGACCACAGCATCACCTTCCCTGTGATTCGCGCGTACGACGTGCCGCTCACCGTCGTGCACATCGATGCCCATCTCGACACTTGGAATGGCGCGAAAGGCAATCTCGATCACGCGTCCTGGGTGCTCCGCGTAGCGAAACTGCCCTCCGTCAAGAAGATCGTTCAGCTCGGTATGCGCGGAATCGCCAATGATCCGGAAGCCGCGGGCAACGCGAAGGCGCTAGGCACGAAAATTGTGACCGGCGAAGAAATCCATCGCCGTGGCGTTTCCGCAGCCATCGAAGCCATACCGCAAAGCGAAAATATCTACGTCACCTTCGACGTCGATTCCATGGATCCCACGCTCGCGCCTGGCACCGGAACCCTGGAGCCCGGCGGCTTGACGTTCCCTGAAATCGACGAACTAATGTTGGGAATTCCGAAAAAAGGAAAACTAGTGGGCGTGGATATTGTCGAAGTAAATCCCTATCGCGATCCCAGC
>WNFL01023999.1_pt1 | contig 13188 bp, 12 predicted proteins | sample 5400361 | NCBI WGS metagenome assembly WNFL01 (sample SAMN13153351, study PRJNA577476) | soil metagenome | isolation source: 40 cm soil on Douglas fir-dominated hillslope | place: USA:California | collected 2013-09-17
AGAAACCGTCGCGACGTTAGAGTTCGCAACGGCGCTCCCAGAAGCCAGGCGTGCGTTCGATGGGACAAAAACCGCTGGGAACGCGCCGCCGAATATTGCGGGCGAGGGATTGGGAACCGTGCCCTGATTGCTGTCCGGAATGCTCGTTGCGTTGCTGTCTTGAACGTTGGTCTGGCTGCTCTGTTGAGAAGTCTTCACGCTGTTTATTCCCACTGGATTCGATGGCGCGGCCGCATTCCCGCTGGGTACAGTGGAAGAACTGTCAGGAACAGCAGGGACAAACGCTGTTAAGGTAGTGACGCTTGGCTGCTCACTTGGTTTTGCGTGTTCGAGAGTTTTCTTCGCTTTGCCAATGAGCCCAAGCACATACGCATGGAAGTCGCCCGATGAATTGAAGCTCGTGAATCGGCTCGTTAGTTGCAGAGAAGTTTCGATCTTCGAGTCTGAGGTCCCCCTTTCCAGGAGCTTGCGCACGTAGGCTTGGTCACGCCGCATGCTCTGTTCCTGCAGGGAAAGCTGAGTTTTGTTGTCGGCGGCCTTTGACGAATCGGGACCTTGACCATGAAGGGCCGTAACTGAGGCTGCGAATAAGAAGATTGCGGTGCCTGCTAGGATCAAGCGGATCGCTTTTGTACGAGAACTGCTCAGTCGAGTTTTTTCTTCTCTCTGCATTGCTTCGGTCATTCAATTCTCCTTTTGATTTGTTCAGCTGTGTCAGAAAAGTTCCTGGTTCGGCGCTGATTTGAAGCGTCCACCTGCTTTTCAATTACCTATTTGCAGCGCTCGACCTGATGAATTCGAGTCAGCGTCAGAGTGCTGCATTGTCGTGAGAGATTCGTGAAAGGGAAAAGTTTCAAACAAAACAGAATTGCTTACGCGTGATTGCCACAACGTCGCCGTGGATCCTCAACGATTTCGTTTCCAGTTCGATGAACCGCCGCAACGAGGGCAACCCCGACGAGTTTGAGTCCCGCTTCCAAGTGACACGCTTTCCACGGCTCCGCATTAATCAAAAGAATAGAGACACCGTCTCCTCCGGAGACGCCGCAGGCCGTAAACGCGTGAAACTAATTCGAAAGCCGTGCCGATCCCACTCCTAGGATTCGTCCGACACCCGATTCCTGAACGATCGCTATGATCCTCAAGTTCCGTTGATTTGCGTTTTTGATACTCACTTTCACGTTTTTGGTGAACGTCCCCCCGGAATCGATGGTTCCCACTTGATTCAGGCTTCGCACTACCCCCACGTGTTTGAGAATTCTTCCTGCGTTCTCCCCTTCCTTCACATTCGATTGATCACTTTCATCAGCCAGCGCAAGCAAAACGTTTGCTGATTTCGATGAGGCCGAGGATGCCAACGGACCAGACTCGACGTGCACAGCAAGCGTGTTATCGCCTTCGAGATGAATCGAAGAGAGGACGACTCGAACTTTTCCGACTTTGGCTGCATCCTCGATAACCTGAATGGCGCGCCGCTCATCACTGCCAACGAATTGCATGCCTCCATCTACGACCATCTGGGGTGTGTAGGGGCCCTCGAGGCGAAAACGATGTGCGTAATCGTCTTGACGAATGCTGAACTGCCTCGACGAATAGGGATCTTTCCATCCGATATCGTCCCAGTAGTCAACGTGTTCGCTAAGAACGATCAGCTCCGCGTTGCGCACTGGCTGGGACCGGTCAAGCCTTTCCAATAGAGCATCTGCAGGAGGGCAACTGGAACACCCCTCGGAGGTGAATAACTCAACCAGGACAGGAGTACGCGGAGTGCCATCGCCAGGCGGATAAGCCTTGGCGCTTACAGCCTGAGAGTGTCGAACTGTGAGTGCGACCAACAAAGAAGTTGCGACCAATGCAATGGTTGGAAACCTAGAACGAGTCATGGCGGCCACCCTTACCGATTAAGTTTCCCAATGAAATTCATAGAGCCATTCGTGTGATTAGTGGTTAGGATTAAAGTTTCACGGTTTCCGGAGCCTGAGGTTTGAGCAATCTAACGCGTCTGCGCGGCCCTTCCTGCAGATGCGCGTGAGGGATGACGACGGGCCTGCCTGGGCCAAGCCCGTCGACGGGCATTCCTAAGCTTTACCAGATGGCCTTCAAAGTAAGCTGAATTTCTCGTGGATCGGTTGACACGCTATCAAGCACGCCCGCATTGGCAAGTGGCCGCCCGGTCGCGCTGAAAAGGGCTGAGTGCGCAATTGGCGACTGGAAGTTAGGGTGATTTAGCACATTGAAAAGCTCCGCCCGGAATTGAACGTTGAAGCTCTCTGAAATCCGCGGAAAGTAGTTATTTTTGTAGACTGAGAGATCCCAGTCGAAGAGTCCTGGACCATTCACCGAATTGCGGCCGGAGTTTCCAAAGAGATTTTTACAGAACACCGTGCCGCTCGCCAGCGGGGTCGTCGCGTCTGTGAAATTTGCACATTGCGATGTAAAAGAAGCTGGCGCAGTTGGGGGAGTGAAGCAATTGAGGTTGAGGTACTGCAGTGTTGTTCTGTAATTTGCCGCAACGGGAAGTGGATCGCCCGCCAGAACGGGCGTAAAAGGCGAGCCCGTGCTCGCCGTTATGATCCCACCGAGCTCCCATCCGCCTTCCAGGCGCGACTTAATCCCGGAAGGTGACTTCGGCGAGGGGATATCCCAGATCCAGTTTCCGACAAGGTTGTGAGTGATATTGAAGTCGCAGAGGGCCAATCGGTCAAGGCTCGCGAAAAAGGGCAGCGATGACAGTGAATTTTGATACGGGTCGCCGATGTCACCGCTCGAGCTGTTGTCATAACATTTGCTCCACGTATAGCTGCCTTGCAGCTGCAAACCGTGGCTCAGGTTTTTTTTGATTTGCGCCTCGAGAGCATTGTAACGAGCGTTCACGGCATAAAATGTGGGCCTGAGCTGGCCGACGTTGGGATCAATAATTGCCCCTCCTCCTGTGACGCAACGGCCGTTCGCGATTGGGGCGCATGGAAAGAGATCCCCCAAGCCAGCCGCTCTTGTCGGAAGGACTTGGTTGCTATCATCTGTGGTAAACGGTGAATGGACAGTGTGCGAGCCCACGTAGCCGATGGTCGCGGTCACCGTCCGCGTGATTTCGCGTTGGATGCTTAAGTTCCAGTTCAAGGCAAAGTTCGTTTTAGGGTTCTGGTCGGGGGCATAGGCCTGGAAACTAGTGGCGCCGAGAGTGACGCCGCTAAGCCTCGGGAAAGTCCCCGGCGCCAAATTGCCGGCACTAACGGTCTGCGCGAACGGGAAGGATCCCGACTCCTGAATGTTGTTTTCCCAAGGACCGGGAAGCACGTCGAAGATCCCAAAGCCGCCTCGAACGGAGGTTTTCCCGTTGTGGAGCGGGTCCCATGCAAAACCGACCCTCGGCTCGACATTCTTAAGTGTGGGGTTTGTCCGATAGAGGCTCGGGACAGCCGTTGGGAGACCACCGAAAATGTTCGTTACAACCGTGAACCGGTTTTGCGCCTCCTTCGGGAGAGTACCCGGCTCATATCGGAAGCCTAGATTGAGTGTCAGGCTTGGGCGCACGTGCCAATCGTCCTGGAAATAGACCCCAAAGAATTTGATGCGGTTCCCGAGTTCTATCGAATTATTTGGATCGCCGAGGATGAAATTAGTGGGATGGTTGGTGAGCAAGTTCGCCAAAGAATCGAAATTGAAGGATCCGTTTGGCCGCTGCACCGACAGTTCATTGTATTGAATGCCCTCGACCGAAAATCCAAATTTCAAGGCGTGAGACCCACGCGTGATGAACGCATCGTCGTAAAACTGATACGAATTCTGAGTGTGGTTATTCCGGGTCTGACTGCCTAGGGATCCCTGCGCGCTGCCAAAATTGTTGACGTTGATTATGGGAGCAGGGCGACCGGGAACCACTCCCAGGTTTGTATCCGCCGCGAAAGGCAGCAAGGCATTAACCGGTTGGCCCACAAACCCATCGGTGCGGTTGTAGCCAAATCGGGCATTGTTTACAAACGAAGAGCTGAATATGTGAGTCTCCTCAATCTCGCCAAAGTTCCTTTCACTGAAAGTTTGAGTTGTGGATTGCAGAAAGGCGTCAGGCGTAATTTGAGGGGATCTGTCAAAAAACCACACGAAGTCAAAGGTGTCTTTATCTGAGAACTTATGATCGAGCCTAGCCGTTGCGTAGTTCTGGGAATACTGCTGTACAGGTGAAGTGACGAACAATCCTGTATCGCCGCTGACTGAATTGGGCACATTGGGCAGCGGATAGAACGCAAGATAGGGCAGGACTGCTGTGTCTATATGTGTCGTCGGGTCTGGATTCGGGGCGGCGTTTGAGCCGCTCGCCGGAAGTGGGGATCCGTTCACAATCGCAACCGTCGGCTGCCCGTTTGGCCCGATCCCGCGGGCCGCCGGCGACGGCACGGTCAGTTGTATGCTGTTCAAACCCCTGACCTGACGGATCGCTTCGAAATCTCCAAAGATAAAGGTCTTGTCTTTCTGGATGGGACCTCCAGCCGACCCGCCGAATTGATTTCGATGGAATTGTGACCTCTGGGTTGCAAAAAAGCTATTCGCGTCCAAGCCTTCGTCGCGGAGAAACCAGTAAGCGGTACCGTGGAAATTATTGGTTCCTGGTTTGGTGATCGCGTTGATCACTCCGCCCGATGTTCTCCCGTACTCTGCCGTATAGTTGGCGGTCAGGACAGAAAATTCTTGAATCGCATCCACGCCGAGTTGGGCTCCCGCCACACTGCCCGGCGATCCGTTCGAATAGTCATTTACGCTGATCCCGTTGACGCGATAGTTGTTCTCCGTGGGACGGTGGCCACTAATTGATAGCTGATTTCCGAAACCGCGATTGCCTCGATTGACTGTACCGGTGGTCCCGATCTGAGTTCGGATGCCGATCGTTCCGGGCTGGAGGACTGCCAGGGAGCTCCAATCGCGGCCATTCAAAGGCAGTTCGCGAACCGTGACCGAATTCACCTCGGCGGTGAGGGCGGAGGACGTGAGCTCCACGTTAGGAGCCTCGCCTGCCACCTCAAGAATTTGCGAGACTTCCCCGACCCGCAGGGAAAGATTCAGAACCTGCTGAGCTCCTACGGTTAGCGTTATGTTGGTTTGCACCAGCTTGGAAAACCCTGGAGCGGAGGCGCTCACTTCATAAACCCCCGGCGAAAGGTTCGGTGCGTTGTAAAAGCCGGCTTCGTTTGTTGTCACTTCCCGGGAGATCTCGGTCTCGATATTTTTGATCGAGACATTCGTATTTGGGACTGCTGCGTTGGACGGGTCCGTCACCATGCCAGAGAGAGTCGCGCCCGCCGCCTGCGCGTGGAGTAAAATGGGAACGAAAAAACTGGCTACCAAAACCACGATCATTGCGATACTGCTGACAACGCCCCTGCTTGTAAATTGAAAACGCATGCACACCCCTCCTGAGATCACCCACCGATCGCTCTTGACGACTAGAAGGAGATCTTCTTGATTTTTAGTGGCCCCTGGAAGAGCAGAACTGAAAAGCCCACACCCCGAGGCTTCCGTGCTGTTTCAAAATTTGTGCGGACTTACACAGGCGCACAATAGCCTGGCGTGCCCCCACTCAACGTGTGAGTCCGCAGACTCGAAAAAGTTTCAATCGTTTGTCCGGCTTCTTCACTTGCCGAAAAATATTTCCGCGGCGGCGCACTCGGTAGAAGGTGGAAGGAAACTTCAGTTTGTGCTCCTTACGCATGGCTGTGCGTGTAGTGGCGACGCGCCAGCGGAAATTGCCTGATTCTCGAATCACCCGTTCACCCTTACTGCTATCGAGACCGTGGAACTGATCGAAAAATTCCCAGGAATTCCTGATTTCATCGGAGTTACGTGATGATCTGACTTGCCGAGAGCCGCGCTTCCTTACGCTTTTCGGTCCCAACTCGAATGGGATTCAGGGATTCCCGAGCGGCAGGTGGCGGATATCGGTCATCGTCGGGGGCACCGCTGATTTCCAACTCTCAGAAATGCAAGACGGCACCCGCGCTCGACACTCCGTTATGTATGGAGAGGGTGGAACCTTTTCTTGCGTCAGCTATCGAACGGGCATGAGGAGGAACTCATGAAAACTCGAAAGACAATTAGCTTCCTTGGATTGCTGCTTGCATTCGCAATCATCCTGCCCGCTGCACGAGCAGATGAATACGATCAGGCCTCTCAGCTTACCTTTAGCCAACCCGTCCAGATTCCTGGACGTGTTCTGCCAGCGGGAACGTACTGGTTTGTGCTGGCTGATATATCTATCGCCAACCGTAACATCATTCACATTTTCAATTCTGATCGATCAACTCTGTACGCGACCGTCAGCACCATAACTGCCGAACGCGCCCAGTCATCCGACCACACTGCACTTACTTTCGCGGAGCGAGATTCGACACAGCCTAGCGCCATACTGGACTGGTTCTACCCCGGGCGTAAGACGGGCCATGAATTTCTGTACGCTGCGCAGGATGAGGAGGAGCTTGCGTCGGCCAAACACCAGACTGTAGTGGCCCACGCACCAGCCACGCACCAGACCAGAGTCGCCGCGGACTAAACAAAATCCACCTTATTCCAATCATCAAGTGGCTGGCGGTGGCGAAATGCCACCGCCAGCCCCCGTTTTAGCTACACAAAGCTATCGTCACTGCAACATTATGAATGAAGGCGCCGTCCCCGGCAGTCCGAACTACATTATCAAGTATGGGCAAGGCGGCTTCAATTCAAAGAGGCAAGCACGGCGCACAGTGAGCGTCTACGAGAAGTACAAAGACCGAGTGAATTTCGTAGTCGTGAACCTCGATCAGAAACGTTCACCCGCGCAACAGCAACTCGTGAAGCAATATTTTCAGGGCTATATACCGCACATCGTCGTTCTCGATAAGTCCGGGAAGGCCGTTTACAACTCCTCCGGAGAAGTGGACGAATCGCCGCTAACCTCTCTTCTAGACAATGCTTTGGAGTAGCGAGAGTGGGGACCTAATTTGAACCAACGGTCTCCAGAAGGTCGGCTCTGCCCCTGGTCACGAGGCAGGCGTGTCCTGCGGACCTATCGGGCGCTTGCACGCATTGCCGAAATGCACTGTCCCTTCAATATCTTCCGCGCGCGACTTTCAATTCACATGCCCAAGGGTTCGGTGGGGAGCCGAAGGCTCTATCCAACGCTGCGATTGTTCTGAAAAAATGCGCTCTTGGACCAAATGGACCGAGAATCAACGGTAAAGCTAGTCGGGAAATCGTTATAAGTATCTTACAAGGTGAAGGGTGCACGCGATGGGCGGACAGCTCAATTTGCGCGAGCACCTGCAAACGGAGCAGGTACTCATTTTCAGAAAATTCTAGTAGAATCATATATTTATAGGGGCGTGTAGCTCAGCTAGGAGAGCACCTGCTTTGCAAGCACGAGCCCGCGTTCCAACGATTCCTTCCTTTACTTTCGCTTTCAAGTGTTTCTAACAATTTCGGGGAATCTGCTTCTCGCTCGAAGTAAGCCCCGACATCACAATTGGATAGGGTTTTGGCACAGTTTTGGTACAGCTGGGTTCGAGAACCGTTGGGGTGAACCCCATAGTGAGACAATTTAATGGGTACACTGTCTCACTCCTACGCGTGCTTCGGAAGTCCCAAGCCCTAATTCTGAGTTCCCGTTAAGGTCTTGAAAACCCTCATAGTTGCAGCTCCGAAACGCGCGTCACCGACTCGATCTTCCGACTCATTTTCGAACTCTTCCGGTGGACGGTAACCCAGAGCCGAATGCAAACGGCATCGGTTGTAGTAGTTTTCGATAAAACCCTCGACACTCTCGAGCAGGTGTTCTAAGTCGCGGTAGTCGCGGGCGTATATCTCCTCCCTCTTCAGCGTCTTCATGAAGCTCTCGCAACTTGCGTTATCATATGGGTAGCCCGGCCGACTGATGCTCGCTACCATCCGGTGATCCCGAAGTAGCTGCATGTAGCCTGCGCACCTGTATTGCACCCCTTGATCAGAGTGGTGAACAAGTCCGGGAGGTGGCTGGCGACTCATGATCGCCTTTTCTAATGCACTCTTCGGAAGACGAGCTTGCAAGGATCGATCTAGCGACCACCCCACCACCTTGCGAGAGAAAGCGTCCAGGACCACCGCCAAATAGACGAACTCAGCCTTCAGACGAATGTAGGTTATGTCTGCGATCCATAGCTGGTTCGGACCGCGCACGTTCATGCGACTAGCGAGGTTAAGATAAATCTCCAGTTCGTGGTCGCGATCCGTGACTTGCCGTAGTTCTCGATTTTGGATCGTCAACAGGTTGTCCGTCCTCATTATTCGTTATTCGTGCCACGCGTTTGTGGTTGACCATCATTCCGCGTCGGCGCAGTTCTGCCGTGACGCGTCGATATCCGTAGTACCGCTCGTGTTCCAGAGCAATCTCCTGAACAGCAGATCGCACTGTCATGTCCTCTTCCTCAGGCGCCCGATAGTCAAGGTAGCGGTAGAACCCCGCTCGGCTGACCTGGGCTAACTGGCACATCCGCTCGATGCTCAAATTGCCTTGCAACGGCATCTCGAATCTCGTCGTAGACGCCTTCTCGCCAGAGATGTCGGTCTGCTGGCGTCGAGCCTCGATCGGTCTGCTGGCGTCGAGCCTCGATTCTCTGCAAGGCACTTCTGAAAAAATCCACCTCCACCGTTTTGTCCGCCAGAAGTCGCTTTAGCTTGTTGACATCTCTACGAAGTCTGGATTCGCGAGAATTCTGTGTCGACACCGTCCCTTCGACCTGCGCGTCCGGTGGCTCGAGCCGGTACCGCCACTTGTACAGCAGAGTGCGGCTTAAGCCGAGTTCGCGTGCTAGCCTCACGATGTTATCGCAGGCGTTCATCCGCGCCACAGCTCGGCGACGGAATTTCTGGCTGTATCGCTCTTTCCATTTTCTCTCCACTTTGCAGCTCCTTTCCTGCACACCTACAAACCTCTCCCAATTGACTTTATACGCTACTAGCGTATACTTAAAACTGTACGCTAGTGGCGTACCAGGAACAGGATGGAATTCTTCGAAGCCCCGGCCTTCACTCGCCACGTTTCCGGTTATCTGACGGACGACGAGTACAGTGAACTACAAAACCGGCTGGCGGCTGCACCAGAAACATGGAGACGATATCCCCGGAACAGGAGGATTTCGGAAGCTTCGTTGGACAGACCCAAGACGTGGCAAAGCACGAAGAGGCGGCCTGCGAGTGATCTACTATTACTTCCCAGGCGAGCAACAAATCTGGCTGATTACGCTCTACGACAAGGACGAAGCTTCAGACCTTACGCCCAAGGAAAGGCAAGCTTTGAAGAGTGCCATTGAAATTGAGCTCCGGGCTCGGCAGGCCGCGAAGCTTGCGAAGCAGAGGAAATCGCGGAGGTGAAGGCAATGAGCAAGAGAAAGATTTTCGACGAAATGATGGAAGGTGTTCGAGCGATGAAAAGCCATCGCGAGGGCAAAATCACGCTACGCACTTACAACGTTGAAGTGACACCGCTGCCCAAGGTGGATTCGAAGCTGATTCGGGATACCCGTAAGAGGCTGCACTGTTCACGGGCTGTTTTCGCTCGGAAGCTGCGCATTAATGAACGCACACTTGAGAAGTGGGAACAGGGTCGCGCAAAGCCCAATCCCCAGGCAGCAGCCCTCGTTTTGTTAGTTCGCAAATATCCCGACACCCTCGAACGATTGGAACGGGTTGCCGTAGGCTAGCCATCGTCTACTCCGAGGCACGTCAGAGAGACAAGCCTCGTTGAGAGAATTTAATGGGGAGAGAGTCGCACCGACCCGTTCCCGAAATCTCATGCCCTGGAACGTCTGATTCGATTCTTCCGAGTTGCCCGTCCGGAGCGGACATATCGGTAAACACTGGCCGACTTCACAGGACTAATCCGCCGTAGAAGCCGCATAGCATTCCGGTTGGCCGAGTATAATCCCGAAATCGGTGCGAGGTGGCACTCCTCCAACATAAGCCTCTAAACCTACTCGTATCGCAATGCGACCATCGGGTCAACCTTCGTCGCGCGGCGAGCTGGAATATAGCAGGCTAGCAGAGCCACGGCGAGCAGCATTAGTGAAGGGGCTACGAAGCTCAGGGCATCAGTGGCGCTTGTGGAGTAGAGAAGTGACCGCATGATGCGCGTTGCCGACAATGCTCCGACCAATCCCAGCAACAAACCAAACGCCAGCAACTGCAGACCTTCTCTGATCACCATGCTCAACACATTGCTTCGCTGAGCGCCAAGGGCAATACGCACGCCGATCTCGCGCGTGCGTTGGCTCACAGAGTAGGAAATAAGTGCGTAAATACCCATCGCCGACAGAAGCAGGGCTAGTGCGGCAAATCCGCTGACTAGCCACGTGCGAAAGCGCTGCTGCGCTAAGGATTCATCAAGCAGCTGATCCATCGTACGTATCTGCGCCAGGGGTAGAGTACTGTCCATGATTGCAAGTTGGAGGCGGATTGCGGGCACAATTCCCGGCACATTTCCACTACTGCGTACTACCAAATACATCTCGCGTGACCACATCACCCAGCCATTTTCATTGTAGGGAACGTACAGAGTCGGACCGGGTCCGGAATCTAGCCCTGAGTATTTCACGTCTCCGACTACACCCACGATCGTTTCCCACGGGGATTTTGGATCAGGGTCGCCCGTCTGAATCCGGCACCCAATCGGGTCTTTACCGCCGAAATACTGTTTCGCCATGGTCTCGTTGATGATCACAATCATGGGATCCTTGTCGCTTTCCACCTTGTCAGACGGAGAGAAATAGCGCCCCTTTACTAGCGGAATCCCGAGTGAACGGAAGTAGCCTGGACTCACCGCCATCTCTTCCGCAAGCTGTAATTGGCGGTTGCGATCGTAGCCTTGCCCTTCCACCGTAAATGGATTGGTAATCTCCAGCAGATTGGGAGGCAGGCTCATGGTGATGCCCGCTGCTTTCACACCGGGCAGCGATTGCACTTTTTCCAAGAACTGCTGCCAGAATTGCGAGATTTGAGGTGGATCGGCATATTTATTGGGGAGAGAGATTGCTGCGGTGATTACGTGATCGGCTTGGATCCCGGGATTCACAGCGCGCAGGCGAGCAAAGCTTCGAATGAGCAGGCCTGAGCCGATCATCAGCAGCAAGGCCAGCGCGACCTCAAAGACCAACAACGCGCGGTGTGTCCGATGAGCAGAAGCCGACGACGACGAGCGGCCCGCATCTTTCAAAGGATCGCTCAGCGATGGGCGCGAAGTTTCAAGAGCAGGCGCCAATCCAAACAGTATCCCGCTGCCGACGCAGACCACAAACGTAAACAGCAGCACTCCAGAGTTGATGCCGACTTCCTCTAACCGTGGCATCTGCCCCGGGCCAAACACCAGAAAGGTTCGAACGGCTATGTAGGCGAGTAGCAACCCAATGATCCCTCCCAGCAGTGAAAGCACGGCGCTCTCGGTGAGAAGCTGGCGCACAACACGTTTGCGGCTAGCACCCAACGCCATGCGCACCGCCACCTCGCGCTGCCGTACCGTCGCTCGCGCCAGCAGTAGGTTGGCCACATTGACGACAGCGATCAAAAGCACCAGCGCGATTGCGCCCAGCAATACCAGCAAAGCCGTGGAGACGTCGCTGACCATCCACTCCTTCATAGGCATCATCACGCCGACCAGGTCCGGGGAACTCGGATATTGCGTCGTGACTTGGGCGGCGATGTCGTTCAATTCTGCTACAGCCTTGTGAACACTGACACCCGGCTTGAGTCTTCCTAGGGCAAGCAAGCCGTAGGGAGGACGCACGGTTGGCGAATTCAACGTGTGAATCGCCCAGACATCGGCTGGCCTGCGCGATGGGAAGCGGAAACCTGCTGGCATGACGCCGACGATAGTATGCAACTTACCGTCGAGCCTAAGCGTGCGGTTCAGTACCTCGGGATCGGAACCCAGATGGTCTCGCCAGAATTGCTCATTGATTACAACAACTCCGGGTGCGCCTGGACGGTCTTCTCCGGGCTGAAATCCACGTCCTCTGAGCGGTGCAACGCCAAAGATCGAAAAGAAATTCGCGCTCACACCCATGCCGGGAATCCGTTCCGGCGCCCCCATCCCGCTCAGCGCAAAGCTGCTACCAGCACCATCGAGAACCGCAACCTGTTCGAAACTCTGCTGGTGGTCACGCCACGCCAGAAAGTCCGCAGTACCCATGGGGCTCATTCCCGAACCGTGGCGCTGGTTTGTCCCCACAATAATGAGCCGCTGGGGTTCGGGATAGGGCAACGGCCGAAGTAAGATTCCGTCAACCAGGCTGAACATGGCCGTATTGGCACCAATCCCAATGGCAATTGCCATCACGGCGACGGCTGTGAACAGGGGCGACTTGCGCAGCATGCGCACGCCATAGCGAACGTCCTGCACAAAAACTTCGATTGCAAACTCCCAACCTACCGCTCGTACTTCGTGCTTCACTGTTTCCATCCCGCCCAGTTCCAGCCGCGCAGAACGCAAGGCCTCTTCCGGTGTCGCACCCGCTCGTACCTTTGCTTCAGCCGCGTTTTGCAGGTAGGTGTTCAGTTCCTCGGTGAGTTCGCTCTCGGTCTTGTCTCTTCTAACCAGCTCTTTCAGTCCGGCTGTGAGATGGCGAAAGATGTTCATGATGCCCCCGGTGCGCTAATTCGGCACTATGCTTCAAGAATGCGTGCGATTGCGACGGATTGCATTTTCCAGTCGCGCGTCTCCGACTTAAGTTGCTTTCTTCCTACCGCAGTCAAAATGTAGTATTTTGCGCGCCGGTTATTTTCGGTAGCCCGCCATTCGCTGTCCACCCACCCGGCGCGCTCCAGCCGTTTAAAGGCTGGAAAAAGAGAGCCCGGATTGACCTGAAACACCCCCTGGCTGATCTGCTCAATGCGCAGCCCGATACCATGCGCATGCATCGGCTCAAGCGCAAGGGTCTTCAGGATGAGCATGTCGAGCGTGCCCTGAACCAGCGCCGTATTGTTGTCAGACATGCAAAGTCTCCCCTAGAGGATCTAGTCGAAGGCAACAACGCTACGATCCTCCTTCTTACCCTAGATTGTCAAGCGGAGAGGCATAAAACGAAATGGGGGTATCAGATAAAACGCGGGCGCCTTGATTTCGATCCACCCCTTCCTAAGAACAGCGCGCTCTGAGTGGATGCAGGTACTGGCCCGGCGGATTGTCGCCCGATGACG
>WNFL01445400.1_pt1 | contig 13188 bp, 12 predicted proteins | sample 5400361 | NCBI WGS metagenome assembly WNFL01 (sample SAMN13153351, study PRJNA577476) | soil metagenome | isolation source: 40 cm soil on Douglas fir-dominated hillslope | place: USA:California | collected 2013-09-17
GTCTCGCAGCTAGCCTTGAATTTCGAGAAGTCGTGAATAAAGGCGGTGTGAATCACACCATCCGAAATGGCGGCTCCACTGCGCAGGCTTTCCAGGTCTTCAAGATGGGAAGTTACATTGCCCTTCCGGAGCAGCACCGAAAATGCTGTTCAAATCTTGCCGGCCTTCGCCAGTCATCATTCTTCGCCCGGCGTCGTCGTTCTACCCCTGGCGGACGCGGAGGTCACTTGGAAGATTCTGGTCATGTGGCGGCGAGGCACAGCAGGTGGTGCTCTGAAGGCTTTACTGGACGCCCTGTTTACGAAGGTAACTCCCAAAGCTAAAGAAGCGAAAAGCCAACTGCCAAAGCCAAGCCTTAGAGCAGCTAATCCGATCCCTTCGCCTCCGTCGTTTTGACGAAGCCGACGAGGCGATGGTGGAGCGCCAAATCGGGGGCGCAATGGAACAGTGAACTGACTTAAGGATTCTCCGAAGGCCTTCGAACCGGCGCATGATCGTTCTTTCTCCTTTGATAGGGTCTCCCTCTTCCCTGTTGCCGCCTTAAATCGGCAGTTATCATCTCGTGCGTCTCGATCCGGTGTTTGCAACACAACCTAAGCGTGAGTCTAGCGTCCGGACCGTTTAGGCCGCAGCCGTCTCAATCAAAACGTAGCCATTGAGGAGCAACGCCGACTTTAGGAGATCGAATCCGCCCGCACGAGCCGCATGTTCGCCGGGACCACAGACACTTCCTATTTGGGTTTGATCTCATACCTGTGATATTTAGAAATGCCAGAACCAACCACCGCAAAGAAATTCTTGGAGCACTACGAGAAATACCAAAGTGCGAAATCCAAAAATAATGCGCATTGGACGAAGCTGTGCGCCATGTGGGCCATAGGCGAATTGCATAAACTCGTAGGCGAAAACTATAAGGACAAGAATGAGTGCGCGAAGGCCGTTGCAAGCTCATTCGCTCTTATCGGAATGACTCAGCAGGAAGGGTTGGAGAGCTATCAAGAACTCTACGACAACAGTAGACCGACCTAGCTACCGGGCAGTTTCTCTGTCACCTTGGTGCCACGGCGGCAGCCAGCCAGGAAGAGCGACGCACGCAGCGCGAGCGCTCTCGCTAGGGCATTTGGTCTAGCGCCAGGCCTGAGGAAGAAGGGCGGAGTTAGGGTCACGTCTTAGCAGTAACATAACATAACATAACATACACATACAACATTGTGCTTGACCCACTATCCCGGAGATTCGGTCTGTTCTGGCGGTGGCCAACGATGAATGGCGTTCTCTGATTCTTTTCGCCTTGTACACCGGCCAGCGGCTCGGCGACCTGGCGGTTGTGCTGGTCGAATCTCGATCTGGTCAAAGGCGAAGTCCGGCTAGTAACACAAGGAAATTCATCGCCATTACATTTCGGTTGGACGCGAGGCGTTGGAGAAAGCAGTTGCAGCTTTTCCGGAGGTGCAGGGATGACTACGTCGGAAGAGAATACAGAATGGAACGAGTTGCAGTGGTTGAACGATGATCGTTTTGTGGCGACCCTCGCAGCAATTTTGCTTGGGAGGATTGATTTTAGTCCGGGTTGGCGCAGGACCACCAATCTCAACCGAAATATCCGGAGAGGATGCTCTTGTTGACCTTGCAGATGTAAGTGTATTTCGGGTTGACCACTTGCGTGCAGCGTGCTTCCGCGATTTGGCCAAGCAGCATGTATCCTTCGGCGGCAGGAATCTTCCAGTCATCCTCCATCCAATAGACCATCTCCTCGAAGGCAATGCGCATGGCGTCTTCCAGCGGACGGGCGCAACCTAATGTACAAATATGCGTCAACGTCTCGATGCGCGGATGATTCAACCGTGCCGGCGCCTTTTCCAGCGACACCTTCACGGTCAGGGTTGTGGCAATCTCGATGGCGCCCATGCCATTGCATTCACCGTCGCCCTGAATCGCGTGGCAATCGCCGAGAAAGAGATGCGCGCCCTCCCTATTGACGCGCAGCAATACGGTATTGCCTGTGGTGATCTCCTGCACGTCGAGATTGCCGCCATGCGGCCCGTTATCGACGGTCAGGACGGCGCCGTGCACCGGCGCGACCCCAATGACTCCAATCATCGGCTTGATCGGCAGCTTGAGGTGTTCGTTCCAGTGCGCGAGGCCGTCTTTGACCTCGACAACCCTCGTTTGCCTGCCGAATTCCTTCCTCCGGACCCAATCAGGAAACATCCCGACGCCGGGCCAGAGGGCGGTAAAGCCGAGATTGTCGAGCTCCATCTTGATGATTTCGACGTTCAGCATGTCGCCAGCTTTCGAGCCCCGCACCTCGATCGGGCCGGTGGCACCGTTGACGAACGGCATAGTGACATCAGCCTCCGTCAATTGCTGCCCGAGATGGCGGATCGTGCCGTCGTTGACGTTGATCGCGCATTCGACGACGAATGTTTCGCCCGGCTCGACGCTCGCAATGAAGCGGTCATCGCCCGAAAGCGCGTATTTGATGTTGCCGACTTTGCTGACACGCTGAGACATGTTCCCTCCTGACCTTGAACTTCTTTCCGATATTTTAGTGAATGCGTCGCCACGGCATCAGGCGGCGCTCAGTCCTGCCCACCACAAATGTAAGCAGCAGCGCCAGCGCGATCGTTGCCACCAAAGCGGCAAAGACTTTTGGAATAATATACAGCGAGCCCGCTTTGAAAATGGCATGGCCCAATCCCTCGGATGACGACATGAATTCACCGACGATCGCGCCGATCAACGCGAAGCCTACGGTGAGCTTCAGTCCGGCAAAGATATCGGCGAGCGAGGCCGGCACCACCAGCTTGCGGAAAATCTGAAATTTTGAGGCGCCCAGCGTCCGCATCAGATTGACCTGATCCGGATCGACCCCGACCGCGCCCTTGTAAGACGTGACCAAAGCAACGATCACGACCGACAGTGTCGACATCGCGACTTTTGAAATCAGTGCTGTGCCGAACCAGATGATGATAATCGGCGCCAACGCGATGATCGGGATTGAGCCGAGCGCGATCACGAACGGTTCCACAACGCGAGAAACGAACCGAGAGTACCAGAGCGAGAGTCCACTGACGGTGCCGATGAAATTTCCGACGAGAAAACCGAGCAACGTTTCGAGGCCGGTGACATAGGTATCGCGCCATAGACTGCCGTCGCCCACCATCTGACCCAAAAAACCGGCCATCGCCGAAGGCGAACCAAACATGAAGGCCGCCTGCTTATTATTTGCCGTCATATGGTCCCAGAAGCCGAGCAGCACGGCGAGCAGCGCCACCTGCGTCGCGAGAACGACCGCCGCCGAGCGGAGCCTGCGCCAGCGCCGGGTGGCCGGCGGAACGGGTTTTTGTGCAGACACGTGGGTTATGCGGCCCATCCCGCTATCAGTATCCGCTTTCATTGCAGCACGACGTCAAGATCGGCCCAGATTTGCCGAACATATTTGCTGAAATCGCGGCTGTCGCGCGCCGCCATCATGTCGGTCCGTTCGATGCCAAGCGCTATATTGTACACCGCTTTGACCTGGGTGGGCCGTTTGGACAATACGATCACCTGATCGGCAAGCGATACGGCTTCTTCGATATCGTGCGTAATCAGCAACAGCGATCGGCCGCCCTTGCGAACAAGCTTCGCGGTGTCGCTTTCGATCAACAGCTTGTTCTGGAAATCGAGCGAAGCGAAGGGTTCATCGAGCAATAATACGGCTGGCTCATTTACCAATGTCCGAGCCAGCGCCACGCGCTGGCGCATGCCGCCCGAGAGCGTCGAAGGGTAGTGATCGGCGAAACCGTGGAGCCCCAGCTGATCGAGCAGCGCGCGGCTGCGATCCTCAGCCTCGCTCGCGATAACGCCGCGGATTTCAAGGCCCAGCATCACGTTGCCGAGCGCGGTTCGCCACGGCAACAGCAGATCCTTCTGAAGCATATAGCCGACATTCTGCGGCTGGCCGGTGATCTCGCGGCCATACCAGCTAATACGTCCCGAATCCGGCGTCAGCAATCCGCATAACGTGTTCAGCAGTGTCGTCTTGCCGCAACCCGACGGTCCAACGATGCTGACAATCTGGCGGTTATCGAGCATCAGGCTGAGGTCGCGGATGACCGAAACCATCCGCCCGCCGACTTCGTAGTTTTTTGCCAAGTGCTGAACGACGAGCGGAGCTGCGGGCGCAGTCGCTTCAACAATGGCGCGCGCAGTAACATTCACGCCGTTCACTTTGCCCGCTCATTGGCGCTGGCGACCGCCTTTTCCGCAAACGAATTATCGATGATCTGATCGAAAGGTATCGTCCCTTTCGCATTGCCCAGGTAAACCTGCATATCCATTAAATTCTTCCACTGATCCTGTTTGGTAACAACGGATTGCGCCGGAATGAGATAGGTGAGTTCGGCGTCGATCGCCTTGTCGATGACCTCCCCGGGAAGGTCCGGAAATTCCTCGCGTGCAACCTGCTTGGCGAAGGCCGGATCGGCGTAGGTTTTGCGGGAAGCTTCTTCAAACGAGGTCACGAGAGCCTGCACCATCTGCGGGTCCTTCTGGATCGTCGTGGGCAGCACCATGATTCCGGTATTGCAGAAGGGTCCGATATAACTCGAGAAGTCGAACACCACCTTGGCGCCTTGCGCTTCAGCTGCGGCGACGCTTGGCTGATAGGCGATGGCAATGTCCGCCTGGCCGGCCAGCATGGCTGCAATTTCGGTACCCGGATTCACCGGAACGATCGTCGCGTCGACGCCGACCGTGAGGCCTGCCTTCTCCAACAGTCGCTTGGCAACACTGTAATTCGTATTCGGTTCGGGCGAAGTGACGATTTTCAAACCCTTGAAGTCTTTGGAATCAGTGATCGGCTTGAGGGTTTTTGACACACCGAAATAATGCGCGCGCTGGACCACCGTGCCGACCACCACGCCTGGACCACCGTTCTCCCGCGAAATCTGAGCCATCGTCGCATCGCCGATCGCGAAATCCGCTGAACCGCCAAGAACTGCCGCGAAAGTCTGAGTGTCGCCGCCGGCGGCGCTCACTTTCATATTGAGGCCGTTCTTCTCGAAGATGCCGGCGTGCATGCCAACGTAGAGATTGATGTAACCGAGATTATGAACGGCTTCGCTGAAGCTCACTTCCTTGAGAGGCGCAGCAGCAGCGGGGTCCAACCCGATGATGGAAGTCATCGCCAGGCCACTTGCAACGGCAGCGGATGTCGTCAGGAAATCGCGGCGCCTGGGGGAGATGCAGTCTGCGGCGAGAAATTGGCGGACTCTATCGACTATGGATCTAACCTCCTTGAAAAATTGACCTTCCATGATCAGGCAGTTCAGAGCAAGGCTCATGCCACTGCGGCCTTTAAGGAAAGCCGGGGTGATCGCCTGAGCAGAGGAACGCTGAAGAATTCACGAAGCTCACAAATCGCATTTACGCTTGCAGGCATTGCGTGGGTTAAAGCCCGCCGAAGATGGGACTTTACCCATACATCAGTCTGCGGAAGAAAGCACAAGTTGTCCAAGAAACAGCAGTGCTTCCAGAGAACAGGAAGAAGTCACCGCCGCGCTAATGCATCTAGCCCGTCGGCGACAGGAAGAAGTCACCGCCGCGCTAATGCATCTAGCCCGTCGGCGCCAGGCCGAAGGCCGCAAACAGGCTCCCGCCCAGCGGCGGGGCATAGAGGACGACTTCGCCGACCTGTCCGCTACCTGCCAGTACATGCAGGGAATGCGGCAGATAAGGCGCGTCGTCGCGGCGGGTATAGACGGCCGCCGCCGGCTGCCCATTGGCGACGACGACCAGGGCGCGGAAGCCGTGATAGCGCGGCCAGACGCCCGTCATGAAGCGCGCCACCTCATCGCGGCCGGTGAATGTGCGGTGCCACGGCGGCATGGTTAGGACGATATCCCTCTGCAACAGGCCGATCAGCGCACCGACGTCGCCCGCGTTCCAAGCGTCGACATAGGCCTCTACCGGGGCGTCGTCCGCCGCCACGACATCCTGCCGCAGGGCGGTCCGCGCCCGTTGCAAGGCGCTCCGCGCCGCCGCCACGCTGATGCCCGGCCTGCCCCCGCGCCACAACCAGCACCTGCGCGCTGAGATGATGAAAGGTTTCGGCCAGGACGCGGCCGAGACCGCGGCTGGCGCCGATGATGGTGACGGGAGTACGGGACAAATCGGTCATTGCGGGGACTTCTTCATGATATTCATGTACGTCCCGACGCCCGGTAATGCATCGCGCCGGCCGAAATTATTTTCAGCGCTTGCGCTTTTTGCCGCGCCGCCTCAAAAATCGCAGCCCCGGCGCCGCCGCGTTCAGCAGTTCCTTGGTCTCAAAGGGGGACCTCACCGCCAGCACCTTGGTGTGGGTAAGGTGCGCTTTATCCTGGAGAGGCCGCTTCCCTGACTTCACGCTGCCGGCGCCGGAATTCTGCCACTTTGTGGCGGTTGGCGCACATCGCTACACTGCACCACTGCCGACGATGATTTTTTGTGGTGTCGTAGAAGTAGAGCACGCACGAGCTGGTGTTGGCGCAACGCCGGAGGTAGTTAAGGTTTGCCTCGGCCAGGAAGAGAGCAATCTGGCGAGCGAGAATGGCGAGCGCAAGTTTGTGCCCGTGCAACTGGGTCGTTGAGTGGACAAGTTGAAATGGCTTCTTTCCGACCCGGTGTAACGTCTCGTGAAAGCTGTCCATCGCCAAGAGACCGTTAAGCCGCATTAGAAAATCATCGCTGACCTTGCCTCCAGCGATAAGCGATGCCAGTACGTCTCTCCAGGCTTGGCGAAGCTCCACCACAGTCTTGAGCGCCTCCGACCTACGTGTCTCGGGCAGATCCAAACGTGAGTCCTTTGACAGCTTCATCTGGGCGAGCCAGTCGATCACATCCGGCCAGGCACGCAGAAACTCGATTCCCGGCCCTGGGGGCGGGACAAGAGTGTTGGCAAAGTCGATGGCCGGATGCGTGCCCACAAAGAAAAATTCCGGCCGATTGGTTCGGGCGTTTTCAGAGGCGGGAGGCATGTAAAGCAATGTCACCTATTAAATATCAATTGACAAGTTACCAACATCAACGGTTAGTGTAACCTGTTAACTATAAATTAGAAGGTTACCTATGACCTGCATTTTCCGGACTCTCCGTGAACAAACCCGATCACTTGCAAATCAACCGCGACAACCTGGAAGCAAAGCACGCTAGCAAAGAAGTGCATGACGGAGAGAACCGGAAAGAATGAACATCGAAGAATCCCATCCATTGATCCTGGGCGACGCTACGCGATGAGAGCGGCGGCTTATAGAACCATCGCTGCCGCCCGGTTCGGCGTGACCGGTTCTGCGAGAGCACAGTCCAACAAGACAACACCGGCAGATCTGCGAGCGATCAAGGTGCAGCAGATGGCGCCCGCAGCAATTCGATTACCCATTATCTAGAGCAGATGTCGCACCATTACTCCGGTCCCGACTGGGGGTTTCCCCGTGGAGACCCCCGCCTGGACCTTACCGATCTGTATGCCTTCCCCAAGCCGGGAGACGCTGGCAAGTCCATCCTGGTCATGAACGTGCATCCGTCCGCTCATGATTACCTGGACCGCGAGAAGCCGCTGGGACCCACTACCCCCGAGGCTTTCGCGCCCGAGGCGCTTTACGAGATCAAGATTGACGCGAACGGCGATGCCGTGGCCGACATCGCGTACCGGATGCGTTTCTCGTCCTCCGCGGGCGGGGTGCAGACCGCGACGCTGCGTCGCGTTGAGGGCGCGCAGGCCGCCGGGGCGAACGACAGTGGCCAAGCTATCGTCGAGGGGGCACCGGTCTCGACGGGCCTAGAGGCACGGGTGACGGATGCTGGCGACTACCGATTCTTCGCGGGGCGTCGGAGCGATCCCTTTTTCTTCGACAGAAGGGGTGCAGTGAACAACTTGCAGTTCACCGGTGACGATTTCTTCGCCGACAAGGATGTGTGCAGCATCGTGCTCGAAGTGCCCAACTTTGCCTTGGGGGGCAAAGCAGTTGGCCTGTGGCACCGCACGCTGGTTCGGGCGGACGGCACGGACGGGGGTTGGATCCAGGCGGAGCGCGGCGCGCGGCCCTTGCAACTTTTCCTTGTCCTCGGTCTCTCCGGCGCGGAGAGAGATGCCTACCTCGCAGGGGAGCCGGCGAACGATATCGGTTTCGTTGCCGCCTTCGGACATGCGCTGGAGCATACGGGTGGGTATATCCCGCAGGAAGCGAGGCGGGTGGCAGGGACAATGCTGCCGGAGATCCTCCCTTATGATCCCACGCGCCCAGCGTCTTTCCCGGAGAATGGCCGGGCTCTCACCGACGACGCCGTCGATGCCTTCCTTTCTATTCTCACAAATGGCAAGGTGACGCGGGATAAGGTAGGGCCCCATGGCGATCTCCTCGCCGAGTTCCCCTACCTAGGGCCGCCGCACAACGGCTGAGAGTGAGCGTGGGCGTCGTGCTCTTAACGTGTCGAGCGCAGGGCAAGCGTACGCTATCGTAAGTGAGGGCCCAAAAACCTCTGCAAACAAGAAGGGCGCGGCCGATGAGCGAGCAACAAAATTTGCGGTTAGCAGCTACCCTCTTCCTCGAATTTATAACCTGCCTAACGCGATAGCGGCATAATGGTGTTGTTGTATTTTGGAGCAGCACTTTACCTCGATCCTAATGACTAGAACTTCAAGCTGGATCGCCTTACGAAACCCAACCTTCGGCAAACTCTGGGTTGCTACCGTCGTTTCCGGGATTTGCGTATCCGCGCATGATACGGCTGCCATCTGGGTAATGAACAGTCTCAGTCATTCGACCATGCTCCTCTCCCTGATGTCGACAGCGGCCACGCTTCCGTTTTTCCTATTTATTCTGCCGGCAGGAGCTCTTGCTGACATGACGGATCGCAAGAAGATGTTGTACGTGGCATACATTTGCCTGGCGGTATGTGCTGGCGGACTTGCGATCCTAGGCTGGTTGCATCTCCTGACTCCGTACGTCATTCTCGGCTCAATATTTCTAATCGGGACGGGGTTCGCGTTCAACGCGCCAGTCTTTTCTGCCGTGGTGCCTGAGATTGTGTCCAACGAAGAACTTCCTTCGGCGTCAATCTTGAGCGGACTACAGCTGAACATCTCGGGGATTATCGGTCCAGCTCTGGGAGGACTGCTTTTGGTTTTCGTCGGAGCCAACACCGTTTTCGCGCTCAACGCCCTCTGTTTGCTTGCGGTGCTTATAAGTATTGCATCGTGGAAACCTAAGGTCTCGAAACTTCCGCTGGAGAGCTTCTTCGAATCAGTTATCAGCGCGATTCGCTATGTCCGCTATTCTCACGGCATACGGATCATTTTGATCCGCAACGCAATTTTTTCCTTCTTTATTGCAATCATTCCTGCGTTGCTCCCGGTGGTCGGTCTGAAAGAACTGCATCTGAGCCCGTCCAATCTCGGCCTGCTATTTGCCAGCATGGGCATCGGCTCAGTGCTTGCTGCCGTCCTCATTCTTCCATGGGCGCGTGCGCATTTTTCGCCAAATACCTTAACTAGATTGGCAGCATTGTTGTTATCTATCGTTTATGTTCTGATGGCATTGATCCGTGAAGCGCCGGCGTTTCTCTTGGTCGCCGCGCTTGCCGGGGTCGTATGGACCGTGTCCGCTGCTGAACTCTGGGTGGCTGGTCAGCGCGCGATGCCCGGATGGGCAAGGGGACGCATGAATGCGACCGTAATCATGGTTTCCCAGGGCTCGATGGCGCTCGGTGGGATCCTTTGGGGTATGATCGCAGCGACGGCCGGAGTAAATACAGCTCTGATAGTAGCGGCTGTCCTGTTACTTGCGGTGCTCACCCTGACTCACTTGCTCCGCCATCCTTGGTCCATTGATTTTACTATGACTGCTGACCCCGATTCTGTGCCAATGGCAGTTATGAACATTGTCCACAACCTGCTATATAGGCCCGAACCAAAAGACGGGCCGGTCTTGGTGACGGTAGAGTTTCAAGTTGATCGCTCACGGGGTTCCAAATTTGTTGATTTAATGCGTGAAGTCCGGCTGATCCACTTGCGCAACGGCGCATACAGTTGGCAATTGTTCGAGGATCCGAGCCGGCACAACACGTTTCGTATCGAAATGATGGTTCCATCTTGGACTCAATATATGTTGCAGCAAGAACGAATGACGAAAGCCGATGGCGACGTCATTGCGCAGGCAGAGTCCCTGCACGTGGGTCCAAATCCTCCGGAAGTGCGGACTTATCTTGGCGTCAATAAGGAACTCTTTTCGCACAAGCACAGAGACGCAACGACCATCGATTCCAGACCAGAAGCAACTCGAAAAAGGTGACGCGGAGTGAGAAAAGTAACGTTTTTCCAGGTTTCAAAAACCGGATTAACCCGGGTCCCGGGGTGAGGTGTCTCTAAATCTAAACTGGGATTTCTTGAAATCGATCGATTCCGCTGCCATAAGACACGGCTAGAGATGACCAAGAATGAACGCGAGTTCTTTGGCGGCACCCGAAGGAGCGCGATCGGCTAGAGCGCGCTCTCGAGATGGATGCCGAACGTGGCGAGGCTGACGACGCTCCCGCCGGTTTCTCGTCGGCCGAAGCCAGCGTGAACGGGACCAGCCTGCATTATGTGTGCGGCGGTCGCGGCTCAGCCGTTCATCCTCATCCATGGCTTCCCGGAGGACTGGGTGGAATACCGGGCGGTCATGCCCCGACTGGCCCAGCGGTTCACAGTTGTGGCCGTCGGCCACGACCTGGGTGGTCTGGTGACCTACGCCTATGTTCGCCGGTTTCCGGATTCGCTGCGCGGCGCGATGATCCTTGACGTGCCTGTGCCTGGCCTCGCCGGCTGGGACGAAGCAACGGCGGGCTAAATGCGCAATTGGTTCATTTGGCGATAAGGTGGCAATCGCGCAAAATTCATCGCAAAAAACTGTGTTTCGGCATGATTGCCGCGACTTTACCGCGATAGCCGGAAGTGCGCGCGCTGAAAGTATTCCAAAGAGTGTCGTTTCTGACGGCCCTATGGGGACCTATTTCAGGAGCTGACGAAATAACAGGCGGTTCTCGAGTCGCGTCCAGCCTCAAAGCATCCGAGGCTGTTCCTTCCATGCGCGCCATTCTGCGTAACTTCCCTTCGCTCGCCTAACCAGAGAAAACGATTTTTGTTCTTGGGCGGTTTTGACAGCCGCGCGAAATGAAGCTTCGATTTGGTTTTGGTCACTCCCGATCGCTGCAAGAAACACGCCGCGGAGCCGGTGCAGCTCGGCGGACCAATAGCGCTCTCCGGCTCTTTGGATAACCTCTTCCGCTTCTGTCAGCGTTTCGAGAGCCTTAAAAGTTAGCCCGGCAAGATGCAAAGCTTCAGCCTTCATTGCTAGCCAAAGAGAGAGGTCAATTATAACGCCGTTCCTCCGCGAGGCTTCTACCCCATGCTCGATCGACAAGACGCCTTGCGTCGTGTCGCCCAAAGCACTCTGCGCCCAACCCCGAAGAATAGCTGCACCGGACCGGAAAAACGCGAAGTTGTGACGCGTTGATAGATCCAGCATCTCTGATGCAAGCCTTTGCACTTCAGACGCCTCACGCTCGCAATACGCAATGAAGCCGCCAACTGACAGGGCTTGGACCAGTCCGTGCACGTCATTCAGCTTCTTTGCGAGGGACTTCGCTTCTGAAAGGGTCCCGCGACATGAGGCGATTTCTCCGAAATGCCACTTGGTTTCCGCCTGGATACACAGGCAGGCAATGGCCGGCGCCATCAGCTCTTCTACACCAGACAATAACGCCCGGGATCGCCAGATCTCAACGCCGCACATCGCAAATCGCCTGGCTCTCTCGAAGTCGCCCAAGTGAAGCAGCGTCGCCCCCAAGGCATCATATGCACCTATTAAAAGCGCTGAATCATTTCGCGCCTGCGCCAGTAAATGAACCTCCTCAGCAAGCTGCAGTGTCCTACTTAGCTTGTCCGACATAAGAGAATACCGCCAGCGCCCGACCAGAGCCGAATATAAGAACTTGGGGCGGTTAAGCGAAAGGCACAACTCTTCTGCGCGTTCATAACAAATACGCACTTCCGGAGCCTGCGTTTCCTTTGTGACCGTCAGATAGAGTGCGGCCTGCAATAAAAGATAGACCCGATCTTCCGTAGAGAGGCTTTGTTGCTCGGCATTCGTCTTCAGTAATATACCCCAGCGCCCCTGTTCAAAGAAATGCGCCAATACCGTAAGTAATGCTCCTCTAGCGGAGAGGACATTCGCTGCGAAGTAGGCATCGCCGCGCTGGATTCTTGGGATGTAAACTTCGTGCAGCGCTTTGCGAAAGAGACCGGCATTGCACCCACAGATTACTGCCAAGAAAAGCGGCTCCATTTCCCTGAAATTATCAGGAAGCTTCGGCGCGACAGTCAGATAATGGCGATAGAGGCGCCTGTTGGCCTCCTTCCAAGCCTCGATTCGTTCACTCCGGAGCTGTTCGCCAAAGTATTCGCGAACGAGAGGATGGGCATCCAGATAGCTCGGATTACGCTGGTCTTCGGGAGCGAGGAGTCTTGCTCTTCTTAACCTGGCTAGAATCGGTCGCCACTCGGTCCGGCTCAAACCAGCTAATGAATCTGTCAAATTTTGGATAGTCGGTGGATTAAGCAGGGCTTCGAGCGCCCTCTCATCCGCTGGTCGATCAAACAGGCCCAGCATGCGAAGAACTGAAAGCTCCGGACCCTCTCCAAGCCAGGTTTGGTAGGATTCCATTACCTTGCGGGCATGGACTCCCTGGCGTACATCGTGAGTAAGTCTACCTGTCACTTCGCTGCGGCAACGAATGTCTCCGTCATACGCATCATTCAGATAACTGCCCAGCAGTGTTAGAGCGAGACAGTGCCCGCTGAACTCCGCGCTGGCAGTCCGCAACGCCGTCTCATCCCCTTTTACGCCCAGCGCCCGGAGCAGCTTCGCACCGGCATCGCTGGATAGTTCTTCCAGGTTACGACGAAGGGCCGAGGTGCGTTCGTGATCCGCAATATCGGCGACTGGCGTCCGCGTCGTGATCACGCAAAGCCCCTTGTTGAAGGCAGCCAGTTCGCGCAATAGCGCCTGCAGAGCAGGGTCACGTAACCGCCCTTCTTGTGAGCCTGGCGGAATCTGGAGCGGCTCCAAACCATCAAGGATTAGCAAAGTTCGGCGATCTGCGACGAGTTTTGCGAGTCTTTCA
>WNFL01003328.1_pt1 | contig 13187 bp, 13 predicted proteins | sample 5400361 | NCBI WGS metagenome assembly WNFL01 (sample SAMN13153351, study PRJNA577476) | soil metagenome | isolation source: 40 cm soil on Douglas fir-dominated hillslope | place: USA:California | collected 2013-09-17
CACCGTTGCACGCAAGACCGAAGTCATCTCCAAGTTCGCCCAGAAGAAGGGCGACACCGGCTCGCCCGAGGTCCAGGTCGCTCTGCTGACCGAGAACATCAACAGCCTGACCGGGCACCTGAAGACGCACCGCAAGGACTACACCTCGCGCCGCGGGCTGCTGGTGATGGTCGGGCGCCGCAGCAAGCTCCTGAAGTACCTGCGCAACGAGCAGCCGGAGCGCTACCGGGCGCTGATCGAGAAGCTCGGCCTGCGCCGCTGAGCCGCGCAGGCGGCCGCAGAAGGGCACCCGCGCCCCCGCGGTGGCCGCGTCCTTTCTTCGCGGCCGCGCGCGCGCCAGAATACCCACACCAATCGACAAACTAGACGAAGACAAGAAGTGAGATCTTTGACCCGATGAAGTTCAACCACGTACGAGTCGAGCGCACGATCGGCGACAAGCGCATCGTGCTCGAGACGGGCATCGTCGCCCGCCAGGCGCATGGCGCCGTGATCGCGACCCTGGGCGAATCGATGGCCTTCGCGGCCGTCGCCACCGGCACGCCGCGGCAGGAGCAGGATTTCTTCCCCCTGACCGTCGACTACCGCGAGAAGACCGAGGCCGCGGGCAAGATCCCGGGCGGCTTCTTCAAGCGCGAGGGACGCCCGACGACCAAGGAGATCCTGACCATGCGCCTGATCGACCGCGCGGTCCGGCCCATGTTCCCCGACGGCTTCAAGAACGAAGTCCAGGTGATGTCGCACGCGCTGTGCTACGACGGCCTCAACAACACCGACGTGCTGGCGATGATCGCCTCCTTCGCCGCGGTGCGCATCTCCGGGCTGCCGACCGACGCCACGCTGGGCGCGGTGCGCATCGGACACCTCGACGGGAAGCTGGTCGCGTTCCCGACCGACGACCGGCGCCGCTCGGAGTCGCTGCTCGACCTCGTCGTCGCCGGCCACAAGGAGGGCATCTGCATGGTCGAGTGCTCGGCCCAGGAGGTGCCCGAGGAGGGCATGCTCGAGGCGCTCGAGCTGGCCCAGGGCCTGATCCACCAGATCGTCGAGATGGTCGAGGAGCTGCAGGAGAAGGCCGGCAAGCCGCCGATCGTCTGGAGCGTCCCCGTGCGCGACGAAGCGCTGCACGCGGCCGTCAAGAAGTTCGGGCCGGCGCTCGAGACCGCGGTCTTCACCGAGGGCAAGCACGAGCGCTACGCCGCGATCGACGCGATCAAGGCCGAGTGCATCGAGAAGCTCGGCGCCGGCGTGCTCGACGAGAAGGAGCAGGCCGCGCGCACCAAGGCGGTCAAGGCGGCCTTCGAGGAGCTGGTCACCGCGGTCGAGCGCGAGATGTGCCTGCAGGGCAAGCGCATCGACGGCCGCAAGCTGGACGAGGTGCGCGAGATCACCATCCTGCCCAACTTCATCCCGCGCCAGCACGGCTCGGTGCTCTTCACGCGCGGCGAGACGCAGGCGCTGGTCTCCTGCACGCTGGGCACGCCCGACGACGAGCAGATCATCGATGGCCTGGAGGAGGAGTACAAGAAGAACTTCTACCTGCACTACAACTTCCCGCCCTACTCGGTGGGCGAGACGCGCCGCATCATGGGCCCGGGCCGGCGCGAGATCGGCCACGGCATGCTGGCCGAACGCGCGCTGCTGGCCGTCGTGCCGCCGCGCGAGTCCTTCCCCTACACGGTGCGCATCGTCTCGGACATCACCGAGTCGAACGGCTCTTCCTCGATGGCCAGCGTCTGCGGCGGCTGCCTCTCGATGATGCTCGCCGGCGTGCCGCTCAGCCAGCCGATCGCCGGCGTGGCGATGGGCCTCGTCACGGACGGCAAGCGCGCCGCCGTGCTGACCGACATCCAGGGCTCCGAGGACCACAACGGCGACATGGACTTCAAGGTCGCCGGCAGTGGTGTCGGCATCACCGCCCTGCAGATGGACCTCAAGGTCAAGGGCGTGAGCCGCGAGCTGATGAGCAAGGCCCTGGCCCAGGCCAAGGACGCGCGCAAGCACGTGCTGCGCAAGATGCTCGAGGTCGTCCCGCGCCCCAGCCGCGAGATCAGCGAGTACGCCCCGCGGATGGAGGCGCTCCAGATCCCGGGCGACAAGATCGGGTTCCTGATCGGGCCGGCCGGCAAGAACATCAAAGCCATGCAGGCCCAGTACAAGGTACGCATCTCGGTCGTCGACGACACCGGCAACATCCAGGTCTTCGGCAGCGACTCGAAGCTGGTCCAGGCCTGTGCCGCGGCGATCCAGGCCATGTGCGAGACGCCCAAGATCGGCGCGCGCTACAAGGGCACGATCAAGAGCGTGCGCGACTTCGGCGCCTTCATCGAGATCCTCCCGGGCGTCGAGGGCCTGTGCCACATCTCCGAGCTGGCCGAGGGCTACGTCGAGAAGGTCGGCGATGTCGTCAACCTCGGCGACGTGATCGACGTGGTGGTGATCAACGTGGACGACCGGGGCAAGATCAAGCTCAGCCACAAGCAGGCCCTCGAGCCCGCCGCGAGCTGAGCTCCACGCCCGACCAGCGCCGCATCGACGCGAGCCGGGCCCCAGGGTCCGGCTCGCTGCCGTGGGGGTGCCGCTCTCGAGTCGGCGCAGATTCTTCCCGAATTTCGCCCTCGTCGGGACGCTCGCTTCCGTTCTCGAAGTACCGGGCGTTCTTCGCCGGATCGCGGTCACGTTCCACGGCCGATGGAGCCGATGAAGCGAGCCGCGGGCCGCGACAGGGCTTTTTCGGAGGCGCCGAAAAAACCCTGGAAACGCCCAACCCGGCTCTCGCGCCGTTTGCTAGAACCAATTCGGACCCTGCCCGGCGTGCAGGCCGGGTCCAACGATGACATCCATCTCGACTCCATCCTGATTCCCGACAGGTTCGACCATGAAGAAGCTGATCCTGGCCCTGGTATGCACTCCAGTGCTGCTGCTTCCCTGCCTCGCAGACGCCGCGCGTCTGCAGGCCGGCGCGCCGCGCGCTTGCGATGCCGCGGCCGCCGCGGGCTGGATCGTCGACCGGGCCGACAACATCTGTGGTCTGGACGACGCCAAGACGCTCTCGAAGCCCGCCAAAGTCGACTACGACGCGCTGCTCAAGGCCACGCCCCAGTACAAGAAGATCAAGGACAACAAGATCGACCCGAATTCCCCGGAGGGAATCCAGCTGCGCCAGGAAGCCGCGAACAAGGTGCGCGACGCCTGCGACAAGATCCGCCAGCAGAACGGCTACTGCTCGGTCTGGAAGACGATCAAGCACAGCGACGGCCGCGCGGTCGCCGACATCACGGACCTGGTGAAGGCGCTGCTCTAGCGCAACTCGGGCGCACGCCGCCCCATGCGAACCTCGAACGCTCCGCGCCGCTGCACGACCTCTGCCCCGGGCAGGGGTCTTGCGCTTTTCGCGCTCACCTTCGCGCTCGGCCCGGGCTGCCGCGCACCCGCGGCGCAGGAGCCTCCGCCCGCGCCCGAGAAGACGGACGCGACGCTGACGGTCCAGAAGTTCCAGGAGCTGATCACGCAGGGCGCGCTCAAGCCCGTCCATGCGATGGAGGACGACCCCTACGACAAGACCAAGCCGGACATGGACGAGGACGTCTTCGCCAAGGCGGTCGAGCGGCTCGAGGAGGGGAAAGCAGCGCCGGCGGAGCCACCCAAGCCCGCGGTGAATTCGACAGAATTCCCCGAGAATCCCTACCTCGTCTTCGGCAAGCGCATCCAGGTCTATCCCGAGACGGGCTTGATCATGAAGCCCTACCCGCTGCGCGTCGGCACTGGGAAGAAGCTCAACGACCTGCTGACGACCTACGGCAACTTTCCGCTCTACGACGCCAAGACGGGTCCGCAGAAGCCAGACACGGTGCGCCTCGAGCTGCAGGAGAAGTGGGACATGGAGCCCTTCGTGGCCGACCTGCGGGTTCCGGTGCCCTTCTTCGACGACGCGAAGCCCGACAAGTCGATCAACCTGGCCGACTGGCTGATCGTGACGGCCGGCTTCGAGCGCTTGAAGGAGGTCCAGAGCTTCCTGGACATCTTCGCGGCCGGCGTGCCGCAGATCGAGATCGAGGCCAAGATCGTCGAGGTCTCGACGACGGACACGCTCGACTACGGCGTGCGGCCGGTGGACACCAACACGCCGATCTTCGGCTTCCCCGACCACACCTTCGTCAACCAGTTCAACTACAACCTGCCCAACCAGGCGAACTTCTCGACCGGCGACGCGCTGCTGCAGCTCGGCGCGGTGCAGGACGGGATGGCCTTCAACGCGATCCTCGAGGCGCTCGCGACGTACCAGAACGTGTCGATCAACTCGCGGCCCAAGATCGCGGTGCGCGAGGGCGGTCGGGCCGAGATCGTCAACACGCTGCAGATCCCGTACTACACGGTCAACAGCATCGCCGTGAACGGCCAGGTGGCGGCCAACTTGGCGCTGGTCGAAGTCGGCGTGAAGCTGTACGTGATCCCGCGCGTCGTCGGCACGCGCACCGTCGCGCTCAACATCGACGTCGAGGCCTCGCAGGAGGCCGGCAGCGCCACGACCTTCTCGCTCCAGAACGGCCAGACGATCTCCAATCCGATCATCGCCAAGCGCGGGGCCAAGACGGTCGTCTACCTCGAGCCCGGCCAGGCCGTGATCCTGGGCGGCCTGATCGCCGAGCGCACGGTCGACTCGATCAACAAGGTGCCGATCCTGGGCGACATCCCGCTGCTCGGCCCGCTGCTCTTCCGCTCCACGTTCAAGAAGAAGGAGCTCACCAACGTGCTCTTCTTCATCCGCCCGCGGATCCTCCAGGGCAGCGACCTGCACACGGAATTCTAGGGCCCCGGGAAGAGCCCCCGGGCTCGCCCGTCCCACCCCGACGGACCTTCGAGCCATGCGTTTGCGAGCCACAGAAGCCCATCCCGGACGCTCCGGCGCGGCCCTGCTGCTGGCGGTGCTGATCCTGATCGTGCTGGCCGCGATCGTGTTCCAGATCTTCGTCGCCACAAGCACGGCGGCGCGCGTCGCCCGCAACGACGTGGCCATGAGCGCCCAGGAGCTGGCGATCGAGTCGGCGCTGCTCGAGGAATACGACAAGCTGAAGACCGACGGCGAGGCGTCCGACAGCAGCTCCTCGGGTGCCGCGCCGGGCGGCGCCGGCGGGGGGGCCGCACCGGGCGGCTCGAGCCCGGCGGGCGGCGCGCAGCAGAGCCAGGCCTGCGACTCGCAGCGCGACGAGTGGTACCAGCCCGCGCGCACCGAGATCAACGAGGTGCGCCTGCGCGTCTACGCCCAGGACGAGGACAGCAAGGTCAACGTGCTGACGATGCTCGTGCGCGACGAGAAGGCCGCCAAGGAGGCCTACGAGCGTGTGATCCGCGTGCTCGACAAGTGCCGCGAGGGCACGACGGCCGACATCGATTCGCGCACGGCCGAGGACATGGCCAAGGCGATGCTCGAGTACATGACCAAGGGCAAGAAGTCCGAGATCCCGCGCGCGAACCAGATCTCCGACGACCCGGCCAATCAGGACCTGAAGCTGCCGCGCTCGCTGCGCGAATTCCAGATCATGAAGCCCTTCGAGCCCAGCCACTTCCGCGACTTCCGCGACGACCACGGCGTGATGGTGCACTCGATCGAGAGCTTCCTGACCGTCTGGTCCGCGCTGGAGACGGCCGGCGACAAGCCGCCGCCGCCGAATGCCAGCTCCTCGAGTTCCAAGCCCGCAGCCAGCTCCTCGGGCAATGCAGGCAGCGCAGGCGCGGCGGAGGCGGCGCCCCGGCCGGAGCGATCCCGGGCGGATCGACGCCGGCCGGCTCGGGTTCGGGCAGCGGCGCGAACCAGCCCGCGGGCGGATCGAGCGGCGGCTCGGGCAGCAGCTCCGGCGTCGACACCGGCGGCTGGCAGGTCAACCTCAACACCGCTCCGCCGGCCGTGCTGAAGTCGCTCTTCGACGACCGCGAGGTCAACCCGCGCTTCTGGGACAAGGTGATCGAGTACCGCAACCTCGAGGAGGAGAAGGACAAGAACCAGCCCTCCAGCGCGGAACCGGAGACGCCGCCCGCGCCGGTCTTCGACGAGTACGGGCGCGAGGTGATCCAGCGCCGCATCTTCGAGACCCTCAAGGAGCTCGAGGAGGTCGACGGCTGGAAGGACTTCCCCTCCGAGGTGCAGGCGCGGATCAAGTCGATGCTGACCGTCCAGTCGCGCGTGTTCTCGGTCTTCGTCGTCGCGCGCCGCGCGACCGCGGCCGAGGACGCCAGCGCGCTCGGCGGCGATCCGCAGGCGCTGCGTCTCGCGGAGGAGAAGGGCGACAGCCTGATGCGCGTCGTGCGCTCCGTGGTCTGGCGCCACAAGGTCGACGACGAGATGCAGATCACGCCCCTGATCCGCTGGGAGCTCATGGACAGCACCCCGCACGAGGTCCTGGACTTCCCCGAAGAGGTACGCTGAAGGGCCCGCGCGGGCCCCTTCCGGGCCTCGTTTTGTGCTTGTTCCGCGCGCACGGGCGCGCAAGAATCCCTGGCCCGGCCCCGGCTGCCGGAAGCCTTCCGCACCCCCGGATTCCGCGCGAGCGATTCATGCCCACGACGAGCGTTTTTGGAGCCCAGTGGGGCGACGAGGGGAAGGGGAAGCTGATCGATCTCCTGGCGCGCGACGCGGACGTGATCGTGCGCTACCAGGGCGGGGCCAACGCGGGCCACACGGTCGTCGTCGGCAGCGAGAAGTACGTCCTGCACCTGATCCCCTCGGGCATCCTGCACCCGGGCAAGGTCAACGTGATCGCCAACGGCGTGGCCGTCGACCCGCTCAAGTTCCTCGAGGAGGTCGAGGGCCTGCGCGCGCGCGGCGTGCGCGTGGACGGCAACGGCCTCAAGCTCTCGGCCACCGCGCACGTGATCTTCGAGCACCACCGCCTGATCGACCAGCTCTCCGAGCGCTGGCGCGGCGAAGGCCGCATCGGCACGACCGGCCGCGGCATCGGGCCCTGCTACGCCGACAAGGCCGCGCGCACGGGCCTGCGCGTGGCCGACCTGCTCGACAACAGCTACTGCCGCACACGCCTGCGCGCCGCGCTGGCCGAGAAGAACGCGCTGATCGAGCGCGTGCACGGCGAGCGCCCGCTGGACCTCGAGGGCCAGCTCGACCGCTACACGGCCCTGGCCGAGCGCTTGCGCCCCTTCGTGGGCGACACCGGCGCGCTGGTGCGCGCGGCGGCCAAGGCCGGCAAGCGGATCCTCTTCGAGGGCGCGCAGGGCGCGATGCTCGACATCGACGGCGGCACCTATCCCTTCGTGACCTCGTCCAACACGGGCGCCAACGGCATCGCGGCCGGTGCCTCCTTCCCCGCGCGCGGCATCGAGCGCGTGATCGGCATCGCCAAGGCCTACTGCACGCGCGTCGGCGAGGGCCCCTTCCCGACCGAGCAGGACAACCCGACCGGCGAGCGCATCCGCAAGCAGGGCAACGAGTACGGCTCGACCACCGGGCGGCCGCGACGCTGCGGCTGGTTCGACGCCGTGGCCGTGCGCTACGCGCTGGAGCTCTCCGGTGCCGACGGCTGGATCGTGACCAACCTCGACGTGCTCTCAGGCTTCCCCAGCGTGCAGGCCGCGGCGCGCTACCGCCACGAGGGCCAGGAACGGCGCGACTGGCCGGCCGAGCTGCCGCGCCTCGACGGGGTCGAGCCGCTCTACCAGTCCTTTCCCGGCTGGACCGAGGACATCACGCGCGTGCGCAAGTACGCCGACCTGCCCGCGGCCGCGCGCAACTACGTCGAGGCGCTCGAGCGCGAAGTCGGCGCGCCGATCCTGATGCTCTCCGTGGGTCCCGAGCGCGAACAGGTGATCCCGCGCGGCCCCTGAAGACCATGGCCAACGCGCGCATCGTCCGTCCCGATTTCGGTGGCGCCTTCCCGGCGCACATCGCGATCATCATGGACGGCAACGGCCGCTGGGCCGAGGGCCGCGGGCTGCAGCGCATCCTCGGCCACCGCGAGGGCATCGCCTCGGTGCGCGAGGTCACGACCGAGTGCGCGCGCATGGGCGTCGAGAGCCTGACGCTCTACGCCTTCTCGGCCGAGAACTGGAAGCGCCCGGCGCTCGAGGTGCGCACGCTGATGCAGCTCCTGCGCCTGTTCCTCTCGAAGGAGCGCGCGACGCTGATGGACAACGACGTGCGCCTGTCGGCGATCGGGCGCCTGGAGGAGCTGCCCAAGAGCGCGCTCGCGGAGCTGCGCCGGACCGAGGAGCTGACGCGCGCCAACCGCGGGATGCTGCTGCGCCTGGCGCTCAGCTACGGCAGCCGGAGCGAGATCGCCGACGCGCTCAAGCAGCTGATCGAGAATGCGCGCGCGGGCCGCATCGCCGCGGCCGACGTCGACGAGGAGACGCTCCGGCGCTACCTCTACGATCCGGAGACTCCCGACCCCGATCTCGTGATCCGCACCGCGGGCGAGATGCGGCTCTCGAACTTCCTGCTCTGGCAGGCGAGCTACTCCGAGCTCTACGTCTCGCCCGTGTGCTGGCCCGAGTTCCGCAAGGCCGAGCTGCACGAGGCGCTGCGCGCCTACGCCTCGCGCAAGCGCAAGTTCGGCGGGCTCGAGCAGGACGGCAGCGACGCGGATGCGCGCGCGCGGGCCTCGCGCCGCGGGGCCTGAACGCGCGCGATGGATCGGCGCAAGATCCTGAAGCGCACGCTCTCCGGCAGCGCGCTGGCCGGCAGCCTGGCGCTGCTGCTCTACTGGAATACGCACAGTCCGAGCGGCCTGGTGCTGCTCGTCGCGTTGACGCTCGTCCTCGGCGCCGCGGTCTTCGAACTCGCGCGCATGGGCAGCCTGCGCGCCCTGGAGCTGCTCCCGACGCTGGGCTTCGCTGTCGCGGCCAGCGCGGGACTCGCCTTCGCTGCGCGCGCGCGCTGGGACGCCGAGCTCGAGCTGCAGAGCCGCGGCTGGAAGCTCGGCGAGGCGCTCAGCGGCGCGCATGCGGGCGGCTATGGCCGTGCGGCGCTGCTCGCGTCCATGCGCTGGCGCTGGGAAACCTGCGTCGCCTCGGCTGGGTCGCGGGACTCGGCATCCTCGCCTTCGTTCTCCACGAGCCGCTCTCGGCCGGGAGCCGCATCCTTCCCGGGGCGCTGCTCGCGGGCGTCCTGCTCCTCGGCGCACTGCCGGCGCTGCTCGTGGCCGGACGCGGACGCGAGCTCCTGGGGCTGATGGTGCTGGCACTCTGGCTCGCGCCGCCGCTGCCGTTCCTCTTCAGCCTGTTCCAGGTCTACGGCACCTCGGCCCTGGTCGCGCTGCTGGTGCTCTCGAAGATCGGCGACACGGCCGGCTACTACGCCGGCAGCGCCTTCGGCAAGCGCCACCCGTTCCCGGGCATCAGCCCGGGCAAGACCGAGTGGGGCTGCGTCGCCTCGTTCCTGGCGGCGACGGGCGTCGCCGCGCTGCTCTACCTCGCCGGCGTGTTGCCTGCGAGCCCGCTCGGGATCCGCGCTGCGCTGCTGGCCGGCGCGAGCCTCAACCTCGCGGCGCAGGCGGGGGACCTGTTCGAGAGCTGGATCAAGCGCCGCGCGGGCGTGAAGGACTCCTCGACCTGCTTCGGACCCTCCGGCGGACTGCTCGACCAGCTCGACAGCTTCCTGTTCACGATCCCGATGGCCGCCGCGACCTGGCCCTGGATCTTCCCCGGAAGTTGACAGTGCGCCGGCGCATGCGGATCCTCTGGCGGGCGAAGGGCCCGCATTCCCCGGCTTGACCGAGATCACCATCCCGCTGCGCTCGCACGACGAGGCCATCCTGGTCCTCGGTCCCTACGACCGCTACGCGAAGCTCCTGCGGCAGGATCTGGAGATCGAGGTCTTCACGCGCCGCGGCAACCTGCGGCTCAAGGGCTCCGACGAGGGCGTGCAGGAGGCGCGCCGGCGCATCGAGCACCTGCTGGGCAAGAGCCGCAAGGGCCGCGAGCTCGAGAACTCCGACATCGAGTCGATCCTGCTGGGCAGCGAGCCGCCGAGCACGACGCCGGCGAGCCCGACGACGCGCCAGAGCAGCGGCGGCCTGCGCGGGCCGCCCCCGCGCGCGCGCGCGAACGCCGAACGCAACGACGAGGCGGCCGTGCCGCCCTGGGCCCTGCCGCACGCGCGGATCAACGCGCGCAGCCTGCGCGTGAACCCCTTCGAGCCGCGCACGGAGAACCAGCGCCGCTACCTCGAGCTGCTCGAGAAGAACACGCTCACGTTCGGCATCGGCCCGGGCGGCACGGGCAAGACCTACCTGGCCGTCGCGGCCGCGGTGCGCGCGCTGCGCAACGGCCACTGCCGGCGCCTGGTCGTCACGCGCCCGGTGGTCGAGGCCGGCGAGCGCCTGGGCTTCCTGCCCGGCGACCTGCAGGCCAAGCTCAACCCCTACATGCGGCCGATCTACGACGCGCTCTTCGATCTCGTCGACTTCGAGGAGATCGCGCACCTCGAGGAGGCCGGCATCCTCGAGATCGCCCCGCTGGCCTACATGCGCGGCCGCACGCTGAGTCACGCCTTCGCGATCCTCGACGAGGCCCAGAACACGACGATCAGCCAGATGAAGATGTTCCTGACGCGCCTGGGCGAGGGCTCGCGCATGGTCGTCACGGGCGACCCGAGCCAGAACGACCTCGAACGCGAGCAGAAGAGCGGCTTGATCGACGCGCTCGTGCGCCTGCGCGGCTGGCAGGACATCGGCATCGTCGAGTTCGGGCCGCGCGACATCGTGCGCCATCCGCTGGTCGAGCAGATCGTGCGCGCCTACGAAGCCCCCACGCGCGAGCGCCGGGAAACCGACCGTCCGTGAGGCGCGCGCGGGGCTCGCAGGTCCAGATCGCCTGGCGGGTGCGCGGCCGGCTGCTCGCGGATGCCCGCGTGCGAGAGATCCTGCGCGCCGCCCTGGAGTTCGGGCGCAGGCCGGAGCTCGGGCTCTCGGTCGTGTTCGTCGGGGATGCGGCGCTGGCGCGCCTGCACGGCCGCTGGCTGGGGGATCGGAGGGCCACGGACGTGATCAGCTTCGACCTCTCGGACGAGCACTCCGAGGTCGGCGAGCTGTACGTCAGCGCGACCTGCGCGCGGCGCGTGGCGGCCGCGCGCGGTGTGGCAGCCGGGCGCGAGCTCGCGCTGTACCTCGTGCACGGCGCGCTGCACCTGTGCGGCTACGACGATCGCCTGCCGCGCGCCCGCGCGCGCATGCGCCGGGCCGAGGCGCGCGTCCTGCGCGCGCTCGGCTACGCCGACGATCCGCTGCCGCATCCCTGACGCGCCTTCCCACGGTTGCAACGCGAGCGGAAAATTCGCGCGCGGCGCGCAAGAGCGCTTGCAACGCGCGCGAGAATCGGGCATCCAGGAGCGCGGCGCGGAATCCCGCCGCGCGGAGATGGAAACCAGTCGACGATGATCGCCGAGGTGCGCAAGCCGACCCGCAGACGCAAGCGGAAGACTGCGAGCACGATCGAGAAGCTCTGGCGCGCCTACGCCCGCGCCCCCGGCGACGAGACCCGCAACCGCCTCGTCGAGCACTACCAGCCGCTGGTCTCCGGGATCGTCCAGCGCTGCTCGGCGCGTCTGCCGCGCCTGATCGAGCGCGGCGACCTCGAGACCGCGGCCAACCTGGGCCTGATCGACGCGATCGAGGGCTTCGACGAGTCGCGCGGCGTGCGCTTCGAGGTCTACTGCGAGTGGCGCGTGCGCGGCGCGCTGCTCGACGAGCTGCGCAACCAGGACTGGCTCTCGCGGCCCGTGCGCACGCGGCTCGAGCATCTGCGGCGCGTGAGCGAGAGGTTGCGCGCGCGCCTGGGCCGCGAACCCTCCGAGGCCGAGCTGGCGGTCGAGCTCGGACCGGACGAGGCGCGGCGCGGCTTCGCGCTGGGCCTGTCCGCGGGCTTCGCGCGGCCGGTGCTCTCGGGCCACGGCACGCAGGATGCGAACGAGGACGGGCTGGCCGGACTGGAGGTGCTCCCCGACCCGGACTCCGACGCGCCGCGCGAGCGCCTGGGCAGTGACGACCTCTACCGTCTCGTCGCGCAGCGCCTCTCCGTGCAGGAGTACCAGATCGTCTACCTGCGCTACTGGGAGGAGCTCTCGCTGCGCGAGATCGGCGAGCTCTTGCACCTCTCCGAGTCGCGCGTGTGCAAGATCCACACGCGCCTCCTGGAGCGGCTCAAGGAGCGCCTCGCGACCGCGGGCTGAGAGCGGCGCTCTGAAGCTGAGAGTGCCTCTCTGAAAAGGACGAGAGCATGAGGCGCGGCCCCATGCTCTCGTGATTCCCGGCGGGCACCGGGGATGAGCCGGGGGCCTGGAACCGCCGTACAACGCTAGCGCATTGCACTCCCCATGGCGGAACGAAGGCGTCCCGAAGGACGCACGAGCCGGAAGGCGCCACGCGCGGACCCGTCCCCACAGGTTCGCGACGAGCGCATCTCCTCCTCAACGCACGCCAGGCTTCGTCCCCACAAAGCCAGGCGCACTTCTCCTCCAAGGACCGCGCCGCCGGTTCCCCAACCCGCGGACACGGCCCGGTCCTGCGTGCGAGCGCAGGCCACTCCCTGCCAGTACTGCCAAGTCACCCCTGCCGGGATGCCGTTGTAGGGGCGAACGCCAATCCCCGCCCGCGCGATCACCCTCTGATCGCATCGTGCGTTGTCCCATTGGGTCCCTGGAGTCGGCGTTCGCTGTGGAACCTCGCGACCACGCGGGGAGGGAAGAGCGCGGGCGCGGGGCCCTGACGCTCGACGAATCCCGAGGAGGCACGAGTTCCGTTTGCCCCTCGGATGCGACGACGTTCGGTAGCTCGGCTGCCCGCTCGCGCGGGCCCGTGGCTTTGCGTCCCAGCCTCGCGGCTGGTTTGCCCTTATCGCGTCATCTTCGGAGCCCAGCAGTATATCTAGGAACTCGCATTGAGGCAAACGGCGCGGGCGAAATATCGCCTGATCACGCCCGAATCCGGCGCGCAGGGAAGAGTTTTCCGGGAGCGGAAGAAGCTGCGCGGTCAAGGCGCGCCGCGCAGCGCGCGGTGCACCGCCAGCACGCCGTCGAGGATCGCCGGGAACTGCTCGAGCACGACCATGTTCGGCCCGTCGCTCGGCGCGTGATCCGGATCCGGGTGCACCTCGAAGAAGAGACCGTCCACCTCGCCCGTCGCCACCGCGGCGCGCGCGAGGCCCGGCACCTGCCGGCGGTCCCCGCCGGTGCGATCGCC
>WNFL01020885.1_pt3 | contig 13186 bp, 15 predicted proteins | sample 5400361 | NCBI WGS metagenome assembly WNFL01 (sample SAMN13153351, study PRJNA577476) | soil metagenome | isolation source: 40 cm soil on Douglas fir-dominated hillslope | place: USA:California | collected 2013-09-17
GAGCGCTTAATCTTTGTTTGATGGCCACCACTCAACCAGGGGATGCCGTGGCTATCGAAAGCCCGACTTACTTTGGAATTTTCCGCGCGATGGAAAACCTGGGGCTGAAGGTGGTAGAAGTGCCGACAAGTCCTGAGACAGGTGTTAACCTGGATTATCTTGAACAATCAATCGACCGGTTTGATATTAAAGCATGTTTGTTCGTTACCAACTTCAACAACCCTATCGGCTCGTGCATGCCCGATGAAAACAAAAAGCGATTGGTGGAAATGCTTTCGAAAAAAGACATTCCGTTGATAGAAGATGATATTTACGGAGAGCTCTTCTTTGGTAAGAAAAGACCAACCACGTGCAAAGCCTACGACAAGAGAGGATTGGTTTTGCAATGTGGATCTTTCTCAAAATCCCTTGCCCCGGGCTACCGTATTGGATGGGCTGTGCCAGGAAAATTCAAAGAAAAAGCTATTCGCAGAAAACGAATGACCAATGTTTCTACTAATACACTAGCGCAAACCGCCATTGCTCATTTTTTACAGAACGGAAGATATGAATTGCACCTTCGCCATTTGCGAAAGGCTTTGCACACACAGTGCTTGCGTTACATACAAGCGGTCACAGAATTTTTCCCGGAAGATACACGCATCACTCGGCCGCAGGGTGGATTTGCATTGTGGGTTGAAATGAACAAAAATATAGACGCGTATAAATTGCACAAGCGTGCGCTGAAGTACAATATTGGCATTGCACCCGGGCATATTTTCTCAACGCAGGGACAATTCCAAAATTATCTGCGATTGACCTACGGTTTGCCATGGAGCAATCAAATAGAAGAAGCAATTGAGACATTGGGTGAACTGGCCAGAAAAGGAACTTGATTAACATTTAGCTGTATAGAATCAATGTCATTTAGTAAGTCTTTCACCTTTGCACCCTTGCGCCTTCGCGGTAAAAAATTAACCACAAAGACGCAAAGAGCTTGACAGCCAAATAAGTCTTAACTAACTACAATGTGTAATGTAAATTTTTGAACTTTGAGTTTTGAATATCAGTTATATTTGGAAATAGAATAAACCATCAAACAAAAAATCATTATGGCCTTTACACTTCCTGCGCTTCCTTATGCATTCAATGCGTTGGAGCCACACATCGATGCACGCACCATGGAGATTCATCATGGTAAACATCACAATGCTTATGTGACCAATCTCAACAATGCTATTGCCGGCAAACCCGAAGAAAATTTGAGCATAGAGGAGCTCTGCAAAAATATTTCGAAATATCCGGCACCCGTTCGCAACAACGGTGGTGGACATTATAACCACAGCTTGTTTTGGACAATCATGGGTCCGAATGCCGGAGGTGCTCCTTCCGGTGCACTGTCCGATGCAATCAACTCTGCTTTTGGAAATTTTGATGAGTTCAAAACCAAATTTGCAGCCGCTGCCACAGGTCGCTTTGGCTCAGGCTGGGCGTGGCTCATTAAAGATGGCTCCGGAAAATTGGCTATCTCTTCGACCCCAAACCAAGACAACCCGCTGATGGATGTTGCTGAAGCTAAAGGTACTCCTGTCCTCGGGCTTGACGTATGGGAGCATGCCTACTACTTGAACTATCAAAACAGAAGGCCCGATTACGTTACCGCTTTTTGGAATGTGGTGAACTGGAACGAAGTAGCGAAACGATTTGCAAAATAATGCTGAATTAAAATAATCAAGAGGCTGTCTCACCCGACAGCCTTTTTGTTTTTTATTCTAAATGCGTTTATGAAAAATTCACGATTGGCGATCAACGGAATGGGAAGAATCGGCCGAACCCTTCTTCGACTTCTTTACCAGAAAGGATTGATCAAAAACTTGATTGCCGTTAACGACATCATGTCGAAGGAAAATTTGATCTACCTCTTGAAATATGATTCAATTCGAGGGATTTTTCCAGGCGAAATAATTTCCACTGCGAATGGACTGAGTATCGATGGAAATGAAATTTTTTATTCGCAGCAAAACGAAATCAAAAATCTTCAATGGAAAAACTTTTCGATCGACACAGCCATTGAGGCAACCGGCTTTTTCACACATTCATCAGAAGCCTCGGGCCATTTAACTAATAGTGCAAAACGTGTTCTCCTCACTACTTTCAGCAAAGATATTCCAACAACAGTACTCGGAGTAAATCAGGCAGCGACAAATGGTCCTATTGTTTCGCCAGGAGATTGCACTATTAATTGTGTAGCCCCACTGATTCATTTAATGAGAGAGAATTTTGGAGTCGACTCGGTTCACGTGAACGTTATTCAGGGATATACTACCCGACAGGAATTAATTGATAAGCCTTATAAAGGGTTACGAAGAGGACGAGCAGCCGCCCATTCGATCATTCCTTTTGAAGTGAATATCAAACCGGTTTTGGAAAATATTTTTCCTTTTCTCCAAAATAGAATTGAGTCGATGTCAACGCGCGTTCCGGTTCCATGCGGTGCAATTGCTGATATTTCGATGGTACTAAAAAAGTTTACTGATGGAGGTGCGGTGAATTCACTAATTCAGAATGTGTCGCAAGGGGCATTGAGCGGAATTGTAAATATCACCTTCGAACCAATCGTCTCAATGGATATTCTCAATAACACTCATTCAAGTACTATTGATGGTCAACTGACAAAGGTTACTGATAGGCATCTGCGACTTATGGCGTGGTTTGATAATGAATGGGGTTACGTCAATCGATTGCTGGATTGGATGAGTATGAAGTAAGTGTGCAAACCTTTTTTCGGAATAAAGACCGAACTACTTTTGATACTTATTAAATTTGATATTTAAATACCATCCATGAAATTATTGTTCACTCTACTAATGTCAGTTGATATGCTAGCACTTTTTGCTCAGGACAAGTCCTTGCCATATGATGAAATTCCAGCCTACCCCCAGAGCTATTATGCAGGCGCGGTGGCTTCGCGAATGATTGATGGCCTGGGTTTTCGCTACTACTGGGCAACAGAAGGATTACGCTCTCAAGATCTTGCATTCAAACCCTCAACTGATGCACGTACCACAGAAGAAACCCTTGCTCACATTTATGAAATGTCCATTCTTATTCTAAACGCAACGACCAAAACTGCAAACGTACCAGGCCAGGACAAGAAATTGCAGTTTGTAGAAATGCGGAAAGTCACTCTGACTAATTTCAAAACTGCAAGCGAAAATTTGCGAAACAGTACGGACCAGCAAATGAAGGATTTCAAATTCATTTTCAAAGCAAGCAATCAGGTTGTAGAATATCCATTTTGGAATATGATTAATGGACCGATCGAAGATTGTGTTTGGCATGTCGGCCAAGTTGTTTCTTTCCGAAGATCATCCGGCAATCCATTTAATAGCAAGGCTGAAGTATTTACCGGTAAATTGGAAAAGTAAATTTTTCACATGAAGAAAACTGCATTTCAAATTTTAGCTAAGTTGAATAAGCTCTTCCTGCCACGCTACAGCAAGCGGGATGTCACAAAGCTTTCTAAAATAGATAAAGCAATAGTAGCTTATCGTTATTGGGTCACCATTCACGCAGTCGAATAATTATGAGTTCAACTGAATTGAATGAGATCGCTTTCAAGTGGTTTAAAGCATTCAACGATAAAAATCTTGATCAGCTGCTTTCTCTTTATGACGACAATGCAGAACACTTCAGTCCAAAGTTGAAAGTGCGACATCCCGAGACCACAGGATTAATCAAAGGCAAGAAAGTTCTTCGCGCTTGGTGGCAAGATGCTTTTGATCGATTGCCGACTTTGAATTATGAAGTGATAAGATTGACATCGCAAGATGATCGTGTGTTTATGGAATATATTCGTCACGTAGTTGGCGAGGAGGATCTTTACGTAGGTGAGATGCTTGAGATAAAGGATGGTTTGATAGTGAAATCGAGTGCATTTCATCAATAATAGAAATGGAACTTTCAACGGCCATTCATTTGATCGAGCGAGGGATTCTTAATTCGAATGAGTCTCAGCGCTGGGCCGATCTTGGTGCAGGTAATGGACTGTTCACACGTGCTCTCGGCTCGTTGCTTCCGATAAATAGTTCAATTGTTGCGGTGGATCAGAATGCCGCTGCTTTAAAGTCGATTCAATGGGACATTAGGAATGTTTCGTTGACCACCCAGGTTGATAATTTTGCTTCCATCACTTGGGGTGAAGACTTCGATGGAATTTTGATGGCGAATGCACTGCATTACGTGAAAGATCAAATACAATTTTTAACCAAAGCCAAAACTAAACTTTCACCCGTGGGAAGGATTTTGATCGTTGAATATGAACGCCAGCGGGCAAATTCGTGGGTGCCATACCCGATCACCTTTGCACAGTTGAAGGAGATGACAATGAAGGTTGGATTTTCTCATATTGAAAAACTAGAGGAAGTCCCTTCAATCTACGATCGCGGTTCAATCTATTCTTCAATCTTAGCCCTTTGACTTTTGTAATGACTAATTCCCGTTTTCATAGGGGAAAAATGCATTTTTTTAATGAAATGTTAGTGCATTGTTAAAGAAGCGTAGTATATTTCCGCGTTATTTAACAACCACATAAATCAAAAAATAGCTATGGCAAAAAAAGCACCGAAGAAAGCTGCTAAAAAAGCAGTGAAGAAAGCGGCCAAGAAAGCCGCTCCAAAAAAGGCTAAGAGAAAGCCGAACGCAGCCTTTATGGCCGCACTCACCCCAAGCGCAAGCTTAGCTGAGGTTATTGGAAGCAAGCCTATTCCAAGAACAGAGATCATCAAAAAAATCTGGGACTACATCAAGAAGAACAAACTTCAAGACCAGAAGAACAGACGTATGATCAATGCTGATGCAAAACTGAAAGTAGTTTTCAACGGCAAAAATCAGATATCCATGTTTGAACTTGCTAAAGTAGTTAGCTCACACGTGAAGTAATTTATTATTGTGCATGCACAAAAAAAACCCAGGCTAGCGCTTGGGTTTTTTGTTTTGTGATAGATGGCAGTTTCAGCTGGCGTGTCCCAAATAAAATTTATTTCAATACATACCCCAAGCCGATCCTCAAGGCAAATGCGGAACCGTTTAGGTAATAGTCACCGATCCCCTCCAGGCGTAGATTTTTATCAATGGGTTTTGAGTAGCCCATGCCAATAGAAAGATCGTTAGCCCCAATGAGACCACGAAAACGAAAAAAAACCTTGTCGTTAGCGTAGAGCCGTGTCCCAAATACAAATGAACTCTTTTGATTATTGGTCCAGAGCTCTGCGCCTACGCCAATGGCGACTCGTCTCTTGACGAAATAATTTCCTTCGAGTCCGAGTTGTGCCTTGCTTAGCAAAGAATGGTTGTCAGTCTTGAGAATATCGACAGCGCCACTAAGCATAATGTCGCGAGTGCTTTGCGCCTGAGCAAGCCATGCGCTTAAAATGATAATAATTGTTAAGAGAAGTTTTCTCATCTCAAAGAGTTTATGACTGCAAATAAAGTGTATGGGCGAAGTTAATGCAACCACGAGGACTAGAAGTTGCAACGTGATTCGCCAATTCGCTATGGCTTTCCTTTTTTTGAGATCACAGCAATTTTTCCATTTCCTGCCGCGATAATTAGCGAACCATCCCTCGCTTTGCGAATGGTGTGAAAACCTTTTTCATCCGAAAGAGGCGTCCAGTTCATACCACCATCGTTTGACTGATCTGCTCCTTGAGGCCCAACTGCAATCAAGTAATCATCGCCTAATGACTCCACAGCTTCCCTTAATCCTCGCGTTGGACGAATGGGCAGATTCCAGGTTTTTCCTTTGTCGAGTGTGAGGTAAACATGTTGGCCGGTTTGCGCATCGTTTTTGTAATCACCACCGACTACGACTCCTTTCTTATTCCAAAAAATCGATGAGAACGCTCCCGCACTTTCAATGCCTTGAATGATGGGCAGGTCAGCAACATTCCATGTCTCCCCATTGTCTGTCGATGTCCACAATCTTGAAATTTTTCCACCTGTTGTAATGGCAACTCTCTTTTTGTCGTAGCAGCGAATACCCGTACCGCTTGCCGCGAATGAGGCTTCTCCTTCTTTTAAAACAGGTCGCTGGCTTTCAGGAACTTCCGTCCATGTTATTCCACCATCATTTGTAGCGATCAACAACATTTTTCCGTTCATCGGATCTCCGTAGATCAGCCCTCTTTTATCGTTCCAAAAATCAATACCATCGATGAAAGCTTCTTTTGCTTCGTTGCGATAAACTTGCTTCCAATTTTTTCCACCATCCTCCGTGCGAAGAATACAAGCGGGCGAGCCGGCATTGGCAATGACTATTGTCAAAGAATCGAACGCATACACCGAGCGAAAATCGAGCGCTTCAAAACCGTTTACCTGACTGAATGAAAAAGTTTTGCCTCCATCGCGTGTGCGGCCGACAGCACCCTTACTTCCTCCGAGCCACGCTACTTTGTTGTCAACCACCGAAATAGCCCGAAAGGAAGATTTCACTTCGATAGGTATATTTTTCCATAAGTATTGTCCAAACGAATTTTGAAATGAGGTTAAAAGTAGAAGGGGAAATAAAAATCGCTTCATGATTTTTAAAATTGATTTTGCATCTACTTTTTTTCTTCCACTAACTTTTGTAAAGCCAAATACTCATCGCGTAATTTAGCTGCTTCTATAAATTCAAGGTCTTTGGCAGCTTTCTCCATGGCTTTCCTTGCACGGTCGATCATCTTGGTCAATTCGTCCTTTGACAAGTAAGCCATCACTGGATCGGCCGCCAATGATTTTTCTTCATCCTCAATATAATATTTTTTGATCGACCGCTTAGAGTCAGCGACTGTTGTCTGACCGAGAATTGATTCTTTCGATTTAATTATTGTGCGCGGAGTAATTCCATTGGCCAAATTATAATCTATCTGAACTTTCCTTCTGCGATTTGTTTCATTGATGGCGATTTGCATGGAGTCTGTGACTCTATCAGCGTACATTATAACGCGCCCATTTTCATTTCGAGCTGCTCGCCCAATAGTTTGAACGAGTGAACGGACATTACGTAGAAAGCCTTCCTTGTCTGCATCCATAATTGCAACTAAAGAAACTTCAGGCAAATCCAATCCTTCGCGCAGCAAGTTTACACCCACCAATACATCGAAAACACCCAGGCGAAGGTCTCTTAAAATTTCCACACGATCCAGCGTAGGTATCTCACTATGCAAATAACGACACTTCACTCCGGCCCGCTCTAAGAATTTCGTGAGCTCTTCAGCCATTCTTTTGGTGAGCGTTGTTACCAAAACCCGTTCTTTTTTCTTGACGCGCTCATCGATTTCTTCCATCAAATCGTCAATTTGATTTTTGCTGGGACGAACATCAATTTCCGGATCAAGCAAGCCTGTTGGCCGGATCAATTGCTCCACCACAATTCCTTCCGATTTTCTCAATTCATATTCCGAAGGAGTTGCGCTCACATAAACCGTTTGATTCAACATCGACTCGAATTCATTAAATGTAAGAGGTCGATTATCCATGGCTGCAGGCAGGCGAAAACCATAATCTACCAGATTGACTTTGCGCGATCGATCTCCACCCCACATGGCACGTACTTGCGGAATGGTTGCATGACTTTCGTCAATGATCATTAGATAGTCATCCGGGAAATAATCCAGCAAACAGAAAGGGCGCGCCCCTGCTTTTCTTCTGTCGAAGTAACGCGAATAATTTTCAATGCCACTACAATAGCCCAACTCACGCATCATTTCAAGGTCAAACTCGGTTCGCTCTTTCAGTCGCTTGGCTTCTAAGAATTTTCTTTCTTGCTCATACATCTGCACTTGCAAAACCATGTCGTCCTGGATTTCACGAATGGCCAGATTTAACAATTCTTTTCCAGTCACAAAGAGGTTGGCAGGAAAGATAGTGACCCTCTTTTCGTCAGCGATTTTTTTCCCTGTGCTTGGTTCAATGGATTGGATGGCCTCGATCTCATCGCCAAAAAAATAAAAACGAACTGCATAATCCGCATAAGCAAGAAAAACATCAACCGTATCGCCTTTTACGCGAAAGGTTCCGCGTTTAAACTCTGCTTCTGTTCTGCTATACAAAATATCAACCAACGCAAATAAAAGCTTGTTTCGCGGTATGATTTGCCCAATACCAAGTTCAATTCGGTTTTTACCAAACTCATCAGGATTGCCGATACCATAAATGCAGCTCACGGAAGCTACAACAAGCACATCGCGCCTGCCCGTAAGCAATGAAGAGGTAGCACTTAGTCTTAGTTTTTCAATCTCTTCATTGATCGACAAATCTTTTTCGATGTATAGGTTTGAAGATGGAATGTATGCTTCAGGTTGATAATAGTCGTAATAGGATATAAAATATTCGATCGCATTTTCCGGAAAAAACTGCTTGAATTCTCCGTAAAGTTGTGCCGCAAGAGTTTTGTTGTGACTGAGCACCAACGTTGGTCTCTTGACTTGGGCCACAAGATTGGCAACCGTGAAAGTTTTTCCTGACCCTGTTACACCGAGAAGTGTTTGATGCGGCTCACCATCTTCAATGCCTTTTACTAATTGTTTAATTGCATTTGGCTGGTCGCCAGTAGGAATGTATTCACTCGTGAGCTTGAAGTCCATGTGGGAAAGTTAATAGTTAATCACTTTGGTTAATAGCGGCTGACCAGCTATTAACGAATTAACAATTAACGACTAATGGAAATCAGTTGTTCCAAATAGCCCAGGCTTTTTCGGCTTGAATCTGCAACATTTCCAATCCGTTTTTAACATTGGCTCCGCGCATGTCCGCTTTTTGAATGAACATCGTGCGTGCAGGGTTGTAGATCAGGTCGTAAATGTAGTGCTGAGCAGTGATCAGGTCGTAATCGATAGGAGGGAAGTTGTTTGTATCCGGAGACATTCCTAACGGGGTAGTATTGATTATCAGATTAGCTCCAGAGATAATTTTTTTGTTTTTCTCAAGGCTTTCGTAAGTATGATCTCCTTTTCCTTTTTCGCGCGACACAAGTTCGAACGCTATGGCCAATTTTTTCAGGGCCTGCTGCACAGCTTTGGATGAACCACCCGTGCCGAGGATCAGTGCCTTTGCATTTTTAATATTAGGAAACCATTTTTCCAAAGTTTCATAAAAGGCATCGCTATCTGTGTTAAAGCCTTTCAATTTTCCGTTTTGAATTTTGATGACATTCACTGCACCGATATTTTCCGCAGCAGAGTCGATGTCACTCAAAAGTTTAATAACTTTTTCTTTGTAAGGAATAGTTACGTTCAGTCCGCAGAGCTCAGGGTTCTCTGCCAATAATTTTTTCAATTCATCAACCGAGTTGAGTGGATAAAGATCGTAGTGGTAATCGCGCAATCCTTCGCGGAAGAATTTTTCATCGAAATAAGATTTTGAAAATGAATGACTAACTGTAGATCCGATTAAGCCGAATTTCTTTTCCATTTTATTTTTGTTAGTGAACTATAGTCGAAAAAATTTTGCCTCACCGCAATCATCTCGCAAAATTTTAGACGAGGGTTGCAAAGCTAACGTGTTGGTAATAATAATCGGGACTTGAGTAATGTTTTAGTGTATAAAAATACTCAAAATACTACTAACCAGATAGTTAAAAATTAGGATTGGAGTTAATCCGCATGAAACGGAGGTGCGCTCTTATCCTTTTTTCGTTCGATTCCGAGAAAATGTAAAAAAGTATCTCCGCGCAATCCGAGACGAATTGTTTCGAGCGGAATAACTTCATTCGGAGCAATGTTTCCGAGATTCACATTCGCGCCAAGTAATTGAATAAACCAAACCTGTTGTGCTTTTTGTGGCGCTTCCCAAATAATTTTTTCAAATGGAATTTTGGTAAGTATCTCCTGCACCAATCCGGAACGCACCTCACCGGATGATCTGAATAAACCTACGTTACCTCCTTCTCGAGCTTCACCAATTACTTTCCACGCACCTGCATCCAATTCTTTTTGCATAAGATCAATCCACATGTAGGGTGGAATAATTTTGTCCGCATCTTTTGATCCAACCTCACTCAAAACAGTTACCTGCTTTGAAAGTTTATCGATGTACTCTAATTTTTTATCATGCTCAAGGTCAATCGATCCGTCAGAAATTTCCGCAAATGACATTCCGTATTTATCGAGAATTTTTCTGTAGTCATCAAACTGATCTCGGATAATGAAAGCTTCGAAGAGTGTTCCGCCAAAATAGCAGGGCAACCCCGCATCATTGTACACTTTGATTTTCTCTTTCAGATTAGGAGTAACATAAGATGTGCCCCAGCCTAATTTCACAATATCCACATGTGGGCCTGCAATGCTCATGAAGTCTTCCGCCTCGCGCACGCTCAGGCCTTTGTCCATGGCCATGGTAAAACCGGTTTGTCTGGGCTTTGAAGTACGCTCAGGTAAATTTTTTAAAGTGTAGTTCATCAGGGGTTTTCTTTTCTGTACTGTTCGATAAGTTTAAATAGGGCTTTCTGAGTTTCGGGTTTGGGGAAGAAATCGAATAACTGGCTGTGGCCTTCAAAATTAAGGATGAGTCCGTTTTCAAGATAATGCATGGCTTCTTTGAATTTTCCCGCTTCAATTAAGTAGGCTGTCATCCGGTAAAAAAATTCTGGCTCGTGCGGAATTTCTTCCATACCCTGCAGTAAAACCTCAGCGGCTTTCTCATGTTCTCCTTGCTCGTAATAGATGAAAGACCAATTGAGCCAAATCTCCTTGTCAGTTGGGCCGAGTATACTTGCTTCCTCGTAAGCGCTGATACTTGAAATAATGTTTCCTATTTTATACTCAGCGTGAGCGGCCGCTTTCCAATACTCGGAATTATCGTTACTGATTTTGATTGCCTTGTTGAAAAAATGCAAAGCTTGATACCACTTCTCTTGCTTCTCCAGGCAACTGCCGGCACCAAATATGGCTTCATCGTAAAGCGGATCGAGCTTCATCGCTTTCTGAAAATATTTCAATCCTAAATCATAGTGATTCAAATTTTCATAAGCGGCACCAATGCAACAATAGACTTCAGGACTTGGGCCTTCAATTTCAATCGTCTTCTTAAATTCCTCCAAAGCCTCGGGGTACTTCTCCAGGTTCATGAACGAGTTGCCCATGTTGAAATGAGCGGAAGCAAAATTCTCATCAATGGCTAGCGCAAATCCATAAGCCTCAACGGCCTCTTCAAATTTTTCTAGTTTGTTGCAAACAATGCCAAGGTTATACCACGCTGCAGCTGAATACGGATCTTCGTCAATGAATTTTCTATAGTACTCAAGACTGTTTTCCAGCTGGCCAACGATATCCAGGCAAAATGCCAGTTCGTAAAGCGAGCCTTCGTGGGTAAGATTTACTTCGATCGATTTTTTATAAAATTCAATGGCCTTAGTGTAATCCTCCATGCTTTGATGAGCAAGACCAATGTTGTAATAAAGCTCATCATGTTCTGCTTCATCAGCGAAAGTTAATGCGGCTTCGTAGACGCCAATGGCGTCTTCGTGCTTACCCCGAAGGGAATGAACCGATCCAATAGACAAATAGATTTCGAGATCGTTAGGGTGGAGATTTTTAGCCGTTTCTAAAAGCGACAAAGCCTCTTCATATTCTTTCAAATGTGAAAGGACTTGTGCTTTTATAGTAAGCAACTCCGTAGAGAATGGAAACTGCTCAATTGCGGAATTCACAGCAACCAATGCCTTTTTGAATTTCGAACCCGCCATGTAGTGATCAATGATGATCTCATAGCTGTCGATGTCGTAAAAGCCGGGAGTGTTTTTTCGGAGATTCTCTTCGTACCGCTTGATCAACTCTTCCTCTTCTTCTCTCTTTCTAAATTCGTGGGCCATCGGGCGAAAGGTTTGCCTAAATTAGGTAAAAATTCCGCGTACAAAAAATGTACGCTCTCACCCTGCAAAAATCGGTGATTAATAAATGGATGTCAACCTTGCTATTGCCGTTTGTTTGTAGTAAATGCCTTATTGTAGTAATCGCAGCACCAGTCCAGGGTTTCGGCCAAAGGCCGATATGCCATTTGTAATCGATTGATAGTCTTTAGATTTTGATAGGCAAATTTTTCTTTTGGCATCTTTACGGATTGACGACTGATTAAAGCTTCCGATCCGGTTAACCAACAGCGCATCTCCTCAAGCCAAGCTGCCGTTTGAAGAAGGCCTGGATTGATTTTTATGAAAGGAGCTTTTTTACCGAATCTTAAAGCGATTTCTTCCATCAATTTTTTTAGGCTGATTTGTCCGGCACTGGCAATAAATTTTTCTCCGTTGATATTGTTTTGATAAAGTCTGAAGATTACTTCCGCCACATCGCGTGCGTCAACATAATTGATATCACCATCAACATAAAAGATTCGCTCCTTCTGAACATACTTGAAGACTTGAGCGCTGCTTTTGTTCATATCCGCTGGCGCCAGTATTACGGAAGGGTTCACAATGGAAATGTTCAATCCTTCTTCCTGGCCTCGGTACACCTCCAGCTCAGATAGGTATTTGGATTTTGCATAATCCGAATTCAATTCACCGTCCACCCATTGGTTCTGTTCATTGATTTCGGTCTGTCCTTTTTTTCTGCCAAGTGCCGCCACCGAGCTGACAAGAATCAGGCGAGGAATTCCCAATGACAGACACGCGTTCACTACGTTACGAGTACCCTCAACATTAGTGTTATAAATTTTTCTTTTTGCTCTCGGATCAAAGGAGACAACAGCTGCGGCATGAATAACGGTATCAACATTTTTAAATGAATCCATTAACGAATTGCCATCACTCACATCGGCATTTCGCCATTCGATATTTTTTATATGGTCGTTAATGAACGATAAATCGCTGCTCGATCGCTTTAAACCGATAACAGGGATTTTTTCATCAACAAATTTTTTCAGGATGAAATTACCAAGCAGTCCGTTAGCGCCTGTGACAGCTATCATAGAATCAAAGCATGTTGTTGTAAAGTGGAAGGTTCAGGGCCTTTTTGAAATATTTACTCTTAAACGCTTCCGGGATCAATGCTGCCTGCCGAAGGTTATGGCAATCACTTCCCAGAAAATCAACCATGGCTTTGTCGACTAACTTATTTGCCATCGATTGAACAGGCTTGGAATAAAAACCAATTAGTGAAAGAATATTCAACTGAAGGAGTACCCCTCGTTGACGAAGGTCTTCTGCTTTCTCTAAAGTCATAAACTGATA
>WNFL01122489.1_pt2 | contig 13183 bp, 20 predicted proteins | sample 5400361 | NCBI WGS metagenome assembly WNFL01 (sample SAMN13153351, study PRJNA577476) | soil metagenome | isolation source: 40 cm soil on Douglas fir-dominated hillslope | place: USA:California | collected 2013-09-17
AGATTCCTGCAAGGTCTTCATTCAAATCCCACCTTGATTCGCTTGTCAGCGCCGGTGTCTCGGGGACTCAGTTGTACTGAACAGGTTATCCAAGGCTCACGAGGCTTCATCTGCCGGCTTGGCGTTTCTGACGGAGCCGCCCCATTTGGTGTGGATTTCCCTCCGTCTGCTTAGTAAGCTCCCATTTAGGCAATTCTACCGACACCCAAAAGCGCATATTAGAGGGCCTTCCAGATCGCTATCTGATGGGCATAAGTCCCCTCTTCAGGCAGCATTTTCGAGCATCCTAGACTCGCGGCCTTGCGCCGAGAGGCCTCAACGCCAGATTCTGCCACTTTGACAAATCGATCCTCTATCATGTCGCAACCTATTGTCAGCACCAACGGCTCTAAAGTCCAATGGATCAAGCGTTCCAGCGAGGAGCGTGGCCATGCTGATCATGACTGGCTGAAGACTTTCCATACATTTTCATTTGCGATGCGCGTATTCTACCCATAGTCTTCCCTCGCATTGTGCACTAATTTTATGCTTTCACAGGTATTACGATCCCCGATTCAGTAAATGGGGATCTCTGCGAGTCATCAACGAGGACCGGGTCGAGCCGTACGAGGGGTAAGTTCAATGACTTTCTATTCCTCCAGGATATTGATTTATTATCTCTTAGATTTGGTACTCACCCTCACCGTGAATTCGAAATCTTCAGCTACCTTGTCGACGGCCAACTCGAACAGTAAGGGTCCTATCCTTTTCCATTTCCTGTAATCGCTTACCGTTGTCCTATCCAGTCATGATTCTATGGGCAATGTTGAAGTCCTCAAGCGCGGTGACCTGCAACTGACGTCAGCCGGAACTGGGATCCGACACTCAGAAAAAACGTACGGCAGTGCGCCCGTTCACTTCCTACAAATCTGGTCCCTCCCTCAAGTGTCGGGTCTCGCACCCAAATATTTCACTCGACACTTCACCGACGCGGAGAAAACCAATAAACTCGTACCAGTCGTCGCACCCATCGGCTCGGAAGGTGTCTCCAAGGAGCGTGAAGGCACTGGTCCCGCGCCTGTTCAGTCGCCGCTCTACCTCTACGCTACCCTCCTCAGCAAGGACACAAGTGTGACCCATACACTTAAGCATTCGGATGTCTCCTCTGGGCAGAGGAAGGCATATGTCCACGTCATCCAAACGAGTGGCTACAATACCAGCAAGGGCAAGGGCAACCGAGTCCTCCTCAATGAAGGGCTTGAGCTTGCCGAAGGGGACGGGGCATTTGCCATAGGCGAGGAAGGCCAACCAATCGAAATTAAGAACGTTGGGGAAAGCACAGCTGAAGTCTTATTGTTTGACCTCGACTAACCAGCTCGATGCTTCAGACACTCAGTGTGATTTAGTATGATGTATAATTCAATCAAAATAAAGAGGCCTTCTACTCTCTCACCGCATCATGGTAAGCAAAGCCAAGCCTCAAACCGAGTTCCTGCATCCAATCTGGGCCAACATCCGGGTTGTCGTCTCTGTCGCAGTCTTCGCCTTGTCATCGAGGAGCTTCCGCCTTTTTGTGATCCTTTCCTTGTGATCTTCAATACTTTCCTGGATGGAACGATACGCGTCGAGCTTGCGTCTGAAAGAAAAGTCAAGTGTGGGAGCGGTGATATAACGACAAGCGCACTTCATATGGTGCTTTGTCTAATACCTAAACTTAGCTTGGTCCTGGAGGAATCAAAGTATGAAACTCACGAGATCAATGATTTTGACGAGCCGACCTCTCATCTCTGAAGCCGTATTAAATGATTGCGTCATTCCTCCCTCTGATAAACTTACCTTGAGCACCAGCTTTCCACTCATCTACACTGGCGCCTTTCCACCTCTCCTCCGCCTGCGCTGATTCTTCGGCATGAGCTACCAGGTACTCACCCAACGCCGTTTGTTTCGTCGCAGTCTGAGGAGCGGCAAGAATAGGTAGCCCTTCTTGAAGAGGTCGAGCTTGAGTCAAAGAGTTCTCGTCTGGCTCCTCATGGTCACCGGCCTCAGACTCTATCGTTGGTAACCTCTCTCCAAGAATGGACCCACTCTCCTGCAGGAAGGCTGTCAAGGGTATATATGCGGTCCGATCGGGATATCCGACTGACATTCTGCTCTTCGTTCTGTTCCTCCCGCTCAGGGAGAATTTGTTCACAGCTATCCTCAGTCAAGGTCATTGTTCCAACATCGTGTGGTACTTCACGGTTAATAATAGAGTCAATAGCATCTGCGGATCGAGGCTGACGAGTTGCAGGAACTGGAGGTGGGAGCATAGGAGAACGAGCGCGTTGAAGGTTTGTAGCATCAAGACGAAGGCGTTCAATAGAACGAAAGGAACTCCCAAGGCGCGTGCGTTCGGGTGTTCCAGGACGAATATCGTCTGCGAGTAAGATTGAATTTCGACCACGAGCTCCGTGATGAAATGCATGATGCGTAGCATGCCCATAGGTCCCTGGTACGTGGAGAGGTGACTGCAACGTCGCGGGGGTATGTGGCTTGTTTGCGTTGATTCGTTCTGCGAGCGGAGTAGCATCGGGTGGCGCGTTAGTGGAACACTTGTTGACGCTTGCTGCAGGATGGACTTTCATTCGATCTCTCTTGGGCTTGATAAAGTTGAGGGCGGTGCTGCTGCCCATTGGTGTTGTGTCGTCGAGAGTCATGGCTGGTCCTGGTACGTCGGCGGGTGGACGAGGAACCATTCCAACTAGAGAGTGAAGCAATGGCGTATCTATTCTACGGCCCCAGGTGAAATAGCCACGCAGAGAAGAGAAGACGCCCAAATCGTGATGTAGTCGCTCCTCGGAGTTCCAACTGCGAATGTCCAATCGATGCTTCTTCTAAGGCTAACACAGGAGCTAAAGGAAGAAAATATCCGAGGTTGGAGGAGGGACCAAAGCTGCTTGCTCTCGCCCTCCACCTAGACCTTTTTGAAATTCTTACTGGTGCTTTCCACATTGTCCAATGCTCTCTAGATCACATACTCCCACTCTATTCCCGCAGAGAAATGTCCACAAGAAATGTCGATGGTACGAATATTGTAAGTTCAAATGGTCGAATTTCGTTGTGATTGCGAAGTAATGGAGGCTCCTACTACATTGATATGAACATTGGTGGTTGCAAGTCAACGCAGCGTGTACGTAGCACGTAATCGAAAGTCTCGACGGACACAACGGCATGTCACGGTCCGTTCAACGGTTGCAAAGCTTCCATTAATGGATGAAGAGCACGCGTCGAGTAGATGAATGATGAAATCGTCTACAATTGTTACAAGAATGTCGTGGGTTGCGTGGAGATGCACGGTGTTAGCCAAACGTGTCGTGAACGCGAGAGAGCACGCATTAGGACGCGTCAATCAATTCATTCGTGAGGTGAATGAGCAAACTTTTGGGAGACACGTCAGGGTGCAATATTGAGCAATGATAAAGACCTAGGGTGCATATGTTCCAGTCAGAGGTTGCGATGCGATGGAGCACTCACCACATACCAAGTATACCGTTCAAACCTAAGCAGTTCACATGATGAGGAGAGAGCATAATGGCGCAGTCAAGCGTGGTTTGCTCTCATCTCTAGATAGTTGTGCAATGGGAAAGCCCAGAAGAAAGCAGAGCAGCAATTTCCTCCTGCAATAGCTCGAGTGATGAATTAATAATAATCCATCGAGTTTCTTCCCTTTCTCCAACAAATTGCTCCTCGCGCGTTTCGATAACGGCAGATATTCCACGTAACCATAAACCAGCGGACTGGGGTATTGGTTTCGAGGTACCGTGTAGGCGTTGTTTGGATTTCTGCGAGTGGCTCGATCACCCGATTCTCCTGGGGCAAAGGGGAGGTCTCTCGGGTCCTTTTGGTTCTGGGTCGTAGTGCGCAGGGGTCCTATAGTACCCATCAACGTCGAGCGAGTTTTATTTTATTTGATTGAAAGGAGAGCTGTTCATGTCGGTCGTTCGCGTTCGGATTGTCTTAGTGACCGGACTATGCTCGGACGGATAGAGGGTATTGCCCCAGCGAGTTGGATTCTCTCCAATAGATGGACCCCGCGATGTCCTCTTCTCCCAAGGTTGCTCCGAATCGAAGAGGGCTCCGACGTGTTTTTCGAACCTCAAAGGTGACTTGTATGGGATATCCGTAAGGGTTAATGCCCGGCGAGTTGCGCGGCGTAACCGAGCGAGGAGCAGAAGGAGAGCAGGGAGCGAGCAGGGAGCACCGGGGCCGGACCTTTTTTTACCCCTTCCTTTCCACACTCCACGTCTCCATCCACTCCACCACCACCATCACCACCACCAAAGGAGGCAGCAACCAACTCGTTTGGTCTCCACCACTACTCGCGACGACGCTCTCTTATTATTATTGTCATGACTTCGACCGCGACTGTGGTGGACACCTCAATGGCGGCTGCCCCGAAACCCCGCAGGGAATTTCTTGCTCCTCTCAAGTCGCTTGTCCGTTCCATCTCTGGTAACAATCTAGCAGCCAAGAACAAGAAATTAAAACATACCACTGCGATGCCTGTGCCTGCACCTGCACCTGCGCCTGCGCCTGCACCTGTACCCCAGCGCCCGCGCCCAGAAAAGCTTGTCAAAGGCCGACGGCGAGCGAGCAGCTTTTGGTCAAAAAAGGTCCGCTCAGCGGTTGCCACAACCATAAATAGACGCTGAATCTTCATGTTCGTACAGCCAACCCCCCCATACTATGGCGACACTCACGATCTCCGCTGCTCCTCAGCCGACCAGCTCGCCTCGACTCTCCGAGAGTCGTTTGTGAGTGCCCCGCAGCGGCCTTAGTCCTACTCATATCCTGATCATCTTCCTAGCGTGCTGTTGGCTTCCAAGACGTCACACCTTACGACAATCCCGCCCTGGGTACGATCTCTCGCCAGCCGTCAAACAGTAGGCTCAGTGTTCACCCCTTGGCAACACCAAATGTGCCCACAATCATTTTCTCCCCAAAATCACCGAGGTCACCAAACAGCCTCTCTCCACCTTCAACATGGTCCTTGCCCTCGCCTTCCCGCTCCCGCCCGTCCTCCCGCCCGTCCTCCCGACCCCCTTCGCGACCCGAAACACCCGGCACAACGGAGCTTCGTTTCGATATTCCAACGTTTTTACCACTGCGACCCAAACGTAGCCGAAGCGGTTCGAATTCCTCCTCAGACTTTGGTTCGCTGCGTGGTACACCACAAGGTTCTACTGTGTCCCTCTCACAGCACCTCAGGAGCTCTGGGATCACCGGTGCCAGCCCTGTGCAATCGCCAGTTCAGTTATCGGTTTCGCTTCCGTTCCTCAGTAGTAACCGCAATACGTCTCTGATGAGCGCGAGCAAGAACAACATACCTCCCAGGTATCACGACGACGGTTCTTCCATGTGGAACACTGGCGGAAAACCGGAGCCGAGGTCAAACTCAGTCCCGGCCCTCAGGAGCCCGGTGAAAGCGGCGCCATCGCCACTTCGCGAAAGTCCTTTAACCGCTTCTCTAACCGGTCCTGTTTTTTTCGCGAATGGAAAAACAGAAACAGAGCAAACAGAGGTCGTGCCCATGTCGCCGTTGGCAATTCCGCAGTTCCCACACTCAAACGATGACGGGCGGCCTGTCAGCCTCGCCGGGTCGGAGCTTTCCGCGCCTGGGCTGAACAAGATCTTGAATGGGTTTGACGAGGTCGATGCACAACTGCATGAGATGATTACCCAGCGCGGGCGGGAGTTGAGCGAGTCAGTTGGGAGCCCAGAGCCGCCTGCACGTCCTATCAACATTGCCGTTGCGGTTTGAAGACGGTCATAGTTGAGCTTATGGACGAACGATGAACGTTGGTCATAGCATTTACGAAATCTGCTCGCAAACAAATATACCACCCATTTAGAGGCAAGGATGGATGGATGGATGGATGGGATGGATGGGACGGATGGGGTGGACGGGATGGGTGGAATGGATGGGATGGATACTTCACCTACAGGAAGTTGGAACGATTGTCTGCACTACAAACCACACCGAACAAATACCCCCTCCTCAAATCTCTCATCGCGAACCTCAGCATGCACTTCACCCTCCTTTCCATATCCCACAGACATATTATAGCCTCTTTATTGGCCAGGGTCACTTCTCTTCGATTCTTTATCATATCATCCTACCTAGACTTTCCTTTGCTCATGTCCTCCCAAGCTGTCCATTGTCGTGCACAATCGAGTATCATTTATCAAGTCCACGCGTTGTACAGATTGCTTATGAACATCCGCTATCTTGGATACTTGATTTTCGCCCAGCCTGCAGGCACGCGCCACACTCAGGGGGGCCATAAAGATGAGTAGGTATTCAACATATTCAAACACTGCCATGGACCTCAGGTGGCCAGGTGTCCAATAACCGAGTTGGGACACCTTGGTTTCAAGCGATGGCGCTTGCGTTTGAAGTTCAGTAAAGATCGTTTTGCTCGAGAGTGACAGGTATCAAATGGATGGTATTCAAGAGAGTGGAGGTATTCATGTATGATCGAGGAACATTTGTGGACAAGATCACCACCCGAATGAGTTTGGGAAGACTGGGAGAAAAGTGTCCCATATGTGACGGTTCTGAGGATACCTCAAAATTTACCATACATCCTGATGTTTTTGAAGTCCCAATAAGCCTCCATGAACGCTTCAGGGTGATTGTTCACATAGTCTGTCAAGATTTTGGTCATTCTACCACATGTAGCTTCTGAAAATCACAGTACGCACCGACACAGGAAGATGGACAACCCGAGCTGGCGTAAACATCGGCGTTTCCTGCCCAGTCGCCACCTGGAAGGGTGGTTTCGTCAGAAAAAGTATTGAAACGAAGCATGGTACCCAGACGGGAATTGACTGATTGAAGTGGTGAAGGAGATACGCACAGAACGTGAGATTAATTATGACGTTCTCGGGGCCGAACTTGTGGGCTATATCGCATTTAGAATTGGTAAACCGGGCTACAGGAGTACCCCATAGAGACGTCTCAATAATGGGAACGCCAGGGAGAGTAACTTTGGGAGGTGCCCAGCCGGTGTCGATTTCCTAGACATTTGTCAGGAGACGGAAAGCAGGAAGAACAAAATAGAGAGAGAGAGAGAGAGAAATGCACCTCTCGGGACCAGAACCACGCCTTGATTTCGGTGGGGGTTCGTTCCAGTGCGTAAATACCGCCCCCAGCGGCATTGAAATCTGGACCATAGGACTTTGGCTTATCCGCGGAGACACCGCAGCCAGCATTGAAGTTTGCACGCCAGTCACAGTTGGTCTGATTGTCCACCCTAGTAGCAATTTTTATATATCAGAGTCGGTCACAGTGCAGGGGGAGATTGCTTACCCAGTCTGATCGCGACCGAGTGCCATAGTGCAATTTTCGGTCGTATGGAGTGTTATACTATTTGGGCTGACATTATTGACACCCTCGACTATGTCGATTTCACCATTGGCTGAACGGAACAAGCGCAATGAACCCACTAAGTCTCAGTGGGGATGGGAAGTTATGTAAGCTTACTCGGCCAGTCTACACCAGTCATCCACAAAGCAGGCCAGGTACTGAAGCATTAAAGTCAGCCCGACCGGCAGGGGGGTGAACAACGATGGGTGTGAGCGGTTTACGTTTTACTTACCCACAACCTTGAGGCATGTGAAGGATATCCGCAATGAGTACTGTGTTGTGGCCGAACTGTTTGTGGGACCGCACTCTGACGCTCTTGCGGCCAGGCCCAGTAGGGGAGAGCTTGCTTGTTGAATCGGCTCCAAGAATAATATGATGAGGCCAATCACTCGTAGCTGCGAGTCCTAAACGCTCGGCATTTGCGCGGTCCACGTATCTACCCGATGACAGAGACGGGTTAGAGAAAGGGGTCAAAAAAACTCGGACGGCGTTGCAACATACTCGACGCGTCCATGGGTAGGGTCGTCGATCGCTTCAAATAAGAAATTATCCCAGAACGAACTGCCTTGCCAGTTATCCGTCAGATGGTAGAGAGCGGCTTGGGCTATGGGGTATTGTGCAACGAGGGCAAGAAAAACGAGGGTGAGTATCGCCATTTTGTAGTGGGTATAGTTGTTGCAGATACGGGACTATCGTCCAGGAAATAATGAGAAGGACTAAGAATGACTTCTCCTCTCAGGGGTTTATTGACAACAGGGGCTGGCAAGGCGTGCGCTATCTTTGCGTCGTTCTGGGCACCGACCCACTGGCTACAGGGTGCGGGGATGTGGCGGCTGGGCGGCTCCAGTCCGCGGGCAGGCGCGAGGGGTTTTATATGGCGGCGGCGGGGGGTTGCTCGAACAGCACACGGCACAAGACGTATCTGCAATTGCCATGTTATTATAATCTCACTACATATCAAAAAAATTCAGGCGCCACTTGGCGCAACAGCGATGGTTCCTCAATAGCCTTGACAGATTCTCAGGTCCGTGAATCTGTGAATCTGTTGTGTGTTTGTGCGTCTCGTCTTGAAGAAGGTTTGAAACCCGAACCCGAACCCGCACCTGGTAATTGAACGGAACGGGCGAAACAGGACACAGCTGTTTCGGAGTTGTAGGGATATTTTATGATGACTGGCTCCTTGGGACTCGGACCATATTTCCTCCCATTGCCACGCGTGCAAGAGGTACGATGAGGCGGTCAGCAAAAACATGAGACACCACAGGAAGGGCTTCTCCGGTTCCTCAGCCATGAGCCTTCTTCCCAAACGGAGTCACGTCTTTCATAGGATGAAGCTCCAGGCTGCTGTACACGACTTCGAGGTAAGAAATAGTCTTCCAGACCCTTCGGGAAGCTCCGGATGTCCAAGTTCTCACTGGCGTTCACACAACAGTCCTTGAAGCTGCCCTCTGCACCATCTTAGCCCCCAAACAATCGCATCTGAGTCTCTGGCTAAGTCTCTAGGACCCTAATCGACGCACCTCTTGCCGACGCGGGACGACAATCCGCAGTGGGAAGCGTCACACGCGATATTAAAACGGCTGCCTTCTGCCTTCCACGGCGCCTAAGCGCTCGGCGATTCGTCTCCGACCCAATCATTACCATCAGCGTCTATAGCGTCCATACGCAAGAACACTCATCGGCAGCCTAGCCGCCGACTTTCTCTTTCTTGCTTGTCCTGACACGACTTGGCATGCGAGATCCTACTGGAAAACGACCAAAGGATCGCCCCTTAGACTACTACCTCCCGGCGCCTCGCTTAGACCAACCGCAACCGCAGCCGTCTTCGTGGCAACCACCAGGCGTTTCCGCCTCCAACTTAGCAATCAGCCAAGCATCTGGCAAGTTCCTATCCGCCGCGGACATGTATCGTCAGGACCAGTCCACCAATGGGTATCAACAGTATCCATATGCTTATGCCAACGTAAACCCGTCGGCACCACGCTCGAATCAGCCTCCACGATCGCTGGCGTGGCCCACGACGTCGCCGCCGCCTCAATCTGCAATATCAACCACGCTCGAACCTAGGCCATCTCATGGCCTCCTTGGGGTCCCCAGCCAGGCGGACATGAGAAGATCCCCGCATAATCCTCCCCCAGCGCTTCCATCGCCCACACCGCGAAGGGATCTCCATGTGCAAACCGACTCCAGGCGACCTCAAACATCAGGCAACGCGAACGATGCAACCAACAGAGGCCCGAGTCCAGAAGAAAGATTCGCATTAGGCTCCCCTCACCCTCGCCAACGGACAATTTCGCAGCCCAACAGGGAATACCGACATCCTCAAAATTCGCCTCCCCTAGTCCAACCGGACCCGTATAGCATTATTGCTCCATTGTCGAGGCGAGCGAACTACCCAAACCCGAATGATCCCTTCAGTGTGATTGGGCCACGGGGAAATCCGCTAAAACAAACCCAGTCAAACACTACAGACAGCTCTCACAAAGGATGCACACACGCCTGCGTGAGTCTGTAAGTCCTTCACTATGACCTCCAACAGTCGGCGGTTTTACTCTCTCTTGCGTCTTGGACAGGAATCGTACCGACAGGATGCGAATGATTAGATTCCCTCCCAACATTGTCGTGGCTGTGAAAGCGGTGATCGAGACAAATTGGCCGCGCGGGATACAGACCGAAAGGGAGATCGCCTATGGCGCATACGAGTTCCAGCTCAAGGGGAATCCATGGACCGGTCAAGGAGACGAGTCGATTCCAGCTAGGACAATGATGTGCGTTTCTCAAACGGGATTGTGCTCCCCTGACGTGTCCTGACGAGCCATTACAGGTGTGAGATTCTCTCCACAATCTACCACCGTGGCTGGGAACTGCGCATCTCCACGGACATCTCGCAAAAGGCTCAGGACAAAGACCTCTTGATCTACCGCGAGGGCCCTCTACCTCCGCCTTGCCAATTTCTCGCCATTTCCTTCAACGATAGCGACCGCTTGCGCATCATTAGTGGCAGTAATGGGCCCTCGGCGTCCAGCGGCCCACCTTATGATGTGATCAATGCCATCAAGAATGTCTGGGGCGGGCATGTTCAAAAAGAGCAGTGGAAAGTCCAAGGGGTCGCCTGGGAGTTCAAATTGGCAGGGTCAGTCCATGATTTCACAAATATACTCATGTTTATTTATGTTTTTCTGACTTGGCTTGCAGGAGTCCTTGGTGGGCGTCGGGCGAGGAATCTGTTCAAGTACGAATGTTGTTACTCAGCATGCTCGACCAGTTGACGGCGCTAGGGTGGGAATCGCACGCGAGCCTGGATATGACTGCTGGGCCTGGTGGGGCTACAAGAAACGCTGGGTGAGGCAATGCACTTCTCATCTGGCCACAGGCGGCTGCTGACTCTCTATCCTTTGATAGCTCTGACACGGATTGTTGGTTTCTTAAAAAACTACTCTAGTACTTCTCGGACTATCCTCATTAAGGCCCCCTTTCTGTTCGCTTAGTTTATGTCCAGCTCCCCTGCCCTGCCGTGTTCTAGGATTACCCCTCAATCATTATTAGCAATTTGTTGTTGTGCGTCCGTTTATTGACATCCATGATTGTCTCATCCCGAAGAGCCACCTGAGCCGAATTGGAACTTGCCTTCCTCCAAGTCCGAAATAGAATCCTCGTCGCAACCATAAGCAGAATCCAAGACAGGCCACGTGGGAACGCTGATTCACAATTCAGCGAGCATATTGATGCAAGTCTGGCCCATGATGCCACTTTGTGATTCTTCGCCGTCAGAGTCGAGTTTGATCGTACGCCTGGTCGACTTGGGCTTCAAGTTCGTTTGCACATATGGAGGAATGATGGGGGACTGGAAGGCTAGAGTTGCAGTGGATGGTATTGGTCGGACCGTGTTCAATGATTCTACGGATGCAAACAGCGGAGGTTGACGAGGAGATAGGTTGGGGATCTGCGAGGTAGGCCGGTAATAGATCCAGCGGGAATTGTCGAGGACAGTAGGAGAGATACCCACCTGGTATGGAGTCGTCTTATGGTCATCGACCGCGCGATCAGGAGGCATTTGAGGCGGAGTGGGGAACAATGCGCGAGAATGCTCCGTAATACTGGAACCCTGTAAAGAATTTACCATTATATTTGTGCTCTTGAGTGATCTTGGGCTACGAGATTGCGCCGGTTTTGCTTTCTGCTTCTCAAGTGGGCACGGCGTCGGCACCGGAGAGACTGCACTGCTCAGTTTGTATTCAGCCTGAGTAGGAGTAAACGGGGTTGGGCATATCAGTGGAAGAGCATTTGAGGAGGGCGTCGCGGGTACTGTAGGAGAAGTGTGCTCGTCGACACTGTCATTTTCATCTACACCATTAGGTTGAGAGCTGGGGATAACTTCTGGAGAGCTGGGCGTGAGATCGAATTTGCGCCTTTTGAAAGGTGGAAATTCCGGAGACGGCGGTGGCAAGATGGACGAAAGTCGTCTCTTAGAAGTATTAGTATTAGTATCTCTTTCAATATCTCGAAGATGTTTGATGTCATTGAGGTTTGCTGCTATTTCCACGAGCAGGTCATCCAGATTTGCCAACGCATTTGCCGTGGCAGATTCAAATGACTCCAGGCGGGTAGAGAGCTTTTCAGTTGCGAGGACGAGAGGTTGCAGTGCATTGATCGAGGCTTGGAGGGTCGCTTGCTGAGCCAGGAATGTCTCAAGTTGCTGAACGATGGTGCACAACGAACTCGAAGATGGGAAGGAAATGGTACGCACCAGTTGCATTAAATCGATCTTCGTAGACATAGCTCTGTGTTCTACAGCCAGAGACAGTAGCGTCGTTTGCTGCGCGGGTTCTTGAACGACCTCGAGGACGCGTCCTTGCATGCGATTTACTGCACGAATTCTGGTTGTAATCTGCCACTGAGAGAACACGCCATGCCACTTACATATAGTAGTGACATCGCCAACAACCCGATCCCCGACTCCGTCGAGTAATTTCCCCGCGTGCTTCACCTCGACTCTGGCCTCTCCAACTCCCAGGACGAGCTCATCAACCCGCGACGAGAACTTCTGCAAGCTCATTTCCGCAGAGTTGAGAAGGACTCGTAGAGATGTCGCGTTTCTATCCTGGACGGGCTGCATCGACATTCTGGTGGTCGACGCGTCTGAGGGCGGAAGGGCCGTTGTGGACGTGTCCCTACGAGTATGGAGCGGAAGTATGTGGCCCCATAGAGCGTTAGACGATGTGGAAAGCATCGACGAGAATTTGAGGTGGGCTGGAGGCGAAAGTGTTAGACCACAACTCACTGGGCGTGCTTGCAGACCCGCTCGTTCAGCGCAATTTCTTTCACTTAGGCAAACTCCAAACACGATGCCAAAAAGTATAACCGTTATCGAGGAGGAAGACGTTGAAAAACAGACCCTGAACTCAGCTCCGGACGAGGAAGCGGAGGAAGAAGAATTCGAGATTGAGCGAATTCTTGCGTACGAACCTAATAGATTTATCTCCGAGCAGACCAAAAAGGTATGTGGGTTACGGTGTGACGAGTTTCAAGAGTGCGCGCTGTTGGCCAGAGTCTCCTCTGTTGGAAAGAAATCCCTCTTTCCAGGAGCTAGGGGCTCCCTTCGGGAGTCTAGTTGAATTTACACGTGCTCCCAGACCGGAAGACTTTCTAAGCGCGTGCGTGCGGGATACCACAATCTCTTCTGTTCAAGTTCGAGTTCGGGTTATTTTGTTGCTCCAGGGCCTATTTGTTTGTGTATCGCTAATGTGCTGGATTTGGCAGAAAATTGGTGGCTTTTTCGTGAAATGGAAAGGGTAT
>WNFL01402157.1_pt1 | contig 13182 bp, 16 predicted proteins | sample 5400361 | NCBI WGS metagenome assembly WNFL01 (sample SAMN13153351, study PRJNA577476) | soil metagenome | isolation source: 40 cm soil on Douglas fir-dominated hillslope | place: USA:California | collected 2013-09-17
AGTGTGTTCAACGCCCCCTCCTTGCTGCAGCTCCAGAGACCCAGGACGGCGACGATCGCTGCCGTCCAGCGTGACGCGCGTGAGATGCTCATGGTGCGTTCCTCCTTGGATGTCGGACCCGATTCAGCCCTGCGAAGGAGGAACAGCTCAGCGAGTAGGTTTGTGACTAGAGTTTTACGTGTAGGACATATCCCCGGGCGGCGGTGGCGGTGATGCCTCCGCTCGCGACACGCGCTCCCTCCTTGAGGAACACGCGGTCATCACCCGAGCGGATCTCGATCCAGGGAGCGGTGAGGGGGATCCGGAGGTCGAAGATGGCGGTGGAATCCCGAACTCCGATCAAAACGTAGTCGGCTTTCGACGCGAAGGTCGCGGCGCCGGGGCGGACGGAGATCTCGACGTTGGGATCGTCCGACAGCTGGACGCGGGCTTCACCACTGCCCCCGGGCTGGAAGAGGATCACGAGGCGCTCGCCGGGTAGCTGGGCGATGCCCGACACGCCCGTCGCACCTTTCGAGGGCGGAGGAGAGGCCGTCTCCTTGGCGCCGAGGCTTACGATCGCGCGGACCCATGCGCGAAGGGGCGAGCCGGGAATCGCGTAGGCCGCGCCGGCGATGCCCACCGCCACGAGGACCGTGGCCGCGCGGCGGAGCCAGGGAGATCCGCGCGGACGCACCGCGCCTTTGGCCAGCTCGCCGCGCAGCGCCAGCGCCTCGAGGCGCACCTCGGGCGGCGGCGAGTCCGCGGCGCGGAGCAGGGCGCCCACGTCGGCGATCTCGGTCTCCGCCGCCGCAACCCAACGGCGGCACTCGTCGCACACCGCGAGATGCCGGCGCGTGGCGCTCTCCGCCTCCGCGGTCAGCTCTCCGTCCAGGAGGCGCTGAAGCTCTTCTTCCTCAAGATGCATCCGATGACTCCTCGTACGCCTTCCGGAACGCGCGACGCGCGCGCGCCAGGAGGACACCCACGCTGGCCTCGTTCAAGTTCAGCGCCACGGCGATCTCGCGATAATGGAACCCCTCCGCCTGGAGGAGAAGTAGATCGCGATCGCGATCAGGCATCCGGTCCAGCGTCCGGCGCACACGCTCGCGCGCGTAGCTCGCCTCCAGAGCCTCGTCCGGCGCGAGCGGCGCGTCGCCGAGCGCCCCCTCGCCGCGGGCCGGGGTGAGCAGCTTGAGCCGCCTGCTCCGCGTCGACGCGGCGTTCCGGAACAGATTCATCGCCACGCTGATCAGCCAGGCCGCGGGCGTATCCGGCTCCGATCCCCGCTGGTACAGCTTCACGAACGTCTCCTGGGCGATGTCGGCGGCCAGCTCGGCGTCCCCGGAGACTCGATTCAGGTAGCGGTACACGCTCTGGAAATGCGCGTCGAAGAGCTCCGAGAATCGCTGGTGGAAGGAAGGTGTCTTCTCAGATTCCACTCCGGTCTCCACGGATAGGAACAGCGGAGGGGACGGATTTGTAACAGCGCGGTGGGATCAGAAGCCCCAGTCGAGGCCGACGACCAGGGGCGCGCGGGGACGCATCTCGACGCCGACCGGCTGACCGCTGTCCGGGTCGGGGGCGTAGGTGAGGAAATTCCGGCGGCCGAGGACATTGGTCGCGGTGCCGAAGAGCGCCAGCGTGGCATCCCGCCCGGCGACCCCCAGCTGCCATTCCTTGCGCACGCCGACGTCCAACCGGTAGTACCCCGGCAAGAACGTATCGCCCAGGGCCTGCGGATCGTAGTACGGGCTCCCGCCGAACTCGGATCCGCGGTCGACGATGTTCGTGGCCTCCCACTCGAAGCCGTTGGCGACGGGTGTGGCGCGGCGGCCGAGCGCGGCTTGGACCGAGACCCGCACCGATGTCGTGCGCGTCGGGAAGAGGATCGCACCGCCCTCGAGGAGGTGGCGGGTCCCACGCTCCGGCACGTAGCTCGATCCGTTGTGGTCGACCCGATTTCGTTGAAAGGCGTATCCGGCCCTGAGCCCCAGGCGCCGCGTGCTCCACGTCGCGTCGGTGGAAAGTCCATATGCCGTGGCCGTTCCGACGTCGAATACACCCATGGTCGAGAAGGGCTCGCCCTCCACAGGGGCGACCAGGAGAAGGTCGCGCGAACGCCGGGCGTACGCCTGGGCGCCCAGCGCCAAGCCGTCGCGTGGGCGGTAGCCCAGGGCGAGGACCCCCAGATGGGATCGCGCGGCGGGAACGGCGCCGCCCGAGAGGATCGGGAGATCGGCCGGGAAGATGTTCCCGACCACCGACTCCGGATTCCGAAGCGATTGCGTGAGCTGTTGGGTCCTCGCATAGCTCGCCGAGATCTCGAAACGGGTCGAAGGCCGCCAGAGGAGCTGCGCGTTGGGGCCAAGGTAGAAGCGGTCACGCGCCGCGGTGATCGATGACCCGACGCTCACCACGAAGGAGCCGAGCGCGCGGTGATGCCGCGCCAGGGCGGTCGCAAGGGGAGCGTCCGACTCGATCCGCCACGCGGGCCCCGCCGTGGAGTCTGAGAGGATCGCGTAGGAGGTACGGCTTTGCTCGTAACGAATCACCCCGACCGTCCCCACGCGCGCGTCGCCCTGGTCCACCGAGACGAGGAGGCCCTGGTCGCGGCGCGTCGATCCCATCTCGAGTGCTCCGGTCCGCGCGGCCCAGTGCGAGCTCACGTTCGCGTCGGCGCGCCAACCCTGGACCCGGAGCGTGGCGCCGGGGAGGGCTCGCGTCCATCGCGCGCCCAGGGACTGGCCGTTCCATTCGAAGGTATTCCGCCGCGGGTCGACCGGTCCGTGCTCCGTCGCGACCGCCACCGCTCCGTTGAGGTCGTTCTCGTTGCCGTAGCCCAGGACTTGCGCCCGGCCGCCCAGGACCGGCGTCTCGAGCTTGGCCAGCCAGTCCCCGGTGTTGCCCCGGACGTAGGAGGACTCGTTCTTGGGCGCGATCCCGTCCGGGAGCCCCGAGCGCATGCTGACGAGATACCCCGCCTCGCGCCCCAGGGGACCATCGAGCGTGATCCGCGATTGCGTGGTGCTCGTGCTTCCTTGCGCGCGGATGCGGTCGCCGGGCGCGCGGGTCGTGGCCTCGACCGTCCCGGCCAGCGCATTCGGGTAGCTCTCGAGCGGCGTCGCGGATGCCACGCGAAGGCGCGCCACCGCGTCGGGATTCCAGCCGCTCGCCATACCCGCGGCGTGATAGGGGTTCAGGATGGGAATGCCGTCGATCAGGTACGCCGTCTGGTCCGAGGCGCCGCCCCGGATGTTGAGACCGCTCGGCGACTCATCGCGCAGCGAGATCTCGCCGCCATCCAGCGCCTGGAGCGCGTCCTGCTCGGCGAGGAAGGGGTCGCTCCGCATGGCGGCCGTGGTGACGACCCGGTCCGGGAATGCGGCGACGCCGGCGTCCAGTCCGGGGAGGAGGATCGGCGCGTGCACATCCATGGAACGGATGCGCACCGGCTCCGGGACGAGCCAGAAATCGACCTCGAGCGGCCCGGTCTCGGGAACCAGCGCTTCCAGGGAGCGCTCGGCGTAGCCCATGAAGTGGACGGTGATGAGGGAGCGGCCGGGTGGGACGCCTTGAAGAACGTACCGCCCGCTGTCGTCCGCGGCGGCGGTGCGATTCAGCTCCGGAAGGGCGACCACCGCGCCCGCGACGGGGTGTGAGGTCTCGGCGTCATAGACCCGCCCGACGACCGTGCCCTGCATCGCGTGCGCGAGGAGCAGGATCTTGACCGCACCGAGAAGTGGCCCCATTCAGCCTCCGGGTACCCCGCGGGGTCGTGGGTTGTTCCGGTGGTCGGGTTAGACGTCCGCGCCGACGAGCTTCTTCAGATCCCCGAGCGTGCAGAGGGCATCCACCTTCACGCCCTGCTCCTCGATGCGGCGGCGCCCGTCCTGCTCCCCGCGGTCGATGATGACGATGGCCTGGGAGACCACGAGACCGGCCTCGCGGCTGCGGAGGATCGCGTCGAGCGTGGACTGGCCGCTGGTGATCACGTCGTCCACGATCAGGACCTTGTCGCCTTCGTTCACCGCGCCCTCGATCAGCTTCTTCATGCCGTGCCCCTTCGGCTCCTTGCGGACGGCGAAGACCCGGATGTCGGGCGTACCGCGCCGGTAGGCCGCGTCCGAGACGGCGATGGCGACCGGGAATGCCCCGATCAGAAGGCCGCCCACGGCGTCGGGCCGGGGCTGCGCGCGATCCAGGATCATCTCGCCCACGACCTGGCGCACCTCGGCGTAGGAGAGCGCGAGGCGGCAGTCGATGTAGAAGCGGCTGGTCGCGCCCGAGGCGAGCTTGAAGATGGGCTCGGGGCTGTGCTTGAAGGCGCCCGTCTCGAGGAGGAGCTGCATGAGGCGTTCGCGGGTAGCGTTCATGCTCTGGAGGGATTCGCCGGGCACGGAGCGTACTTTATCACTTCGCTCCGCGGCATCGCTACTCCTCGTCGCGGCTCTCGCTGATGAGACGCATCTGCGTGAGGACCGCGTGGCCGGCGAGGAACACGGGCGATAACGTGTGGAGTCGGTTGCCCAGGAGCTTCTCGTCCGCTTCGGCGGTGAGCGTGGAGTCGAAGGTGCGCACATAGAACCGGACGCGTCCTTCACGAGGTAAAGGCGTCTCGCTCGCCGGTTCGAATTCCGCGAGGTTCTGCTGGACCACGAAGAGGAATCGCTCCGCCTCGTCCCGAACGGGCTGGTGCTGCCCCGCTCCGATCATGCCGCCGCCCGAGCTGATGTACATGGAGGCGCTTCCGTCCGAGAAAGCCGCCAGCGTCGCGACCGCGTCCCGGAAGCCCATTTCCATGAGGACGCCCCAGACATCCGGCCGGGGCCCCGTGGGTCCGAGCCCGAGGTCGGCCGCGGTCAGGTCGAGCGCCTTCTGGCGGAGCTCGCGCGACACGGCCGCGGGGTCTTTCTCTTCGGGGTCGTCCCCCTTCTTCTTACCGAACAGGCTCATGGGGTATCTATCGGCCGCGGGTCTTGCCAGCCAAAGCAATTCCGAGCCCGCCGATGATGAGGGCGGCGGAGACGACAAGACGGGCCGTGACGGCCTCATGGAGGAAGATCACGCCGCCCGCCGCGGCGATCACCGGGACCAGAAGCTGCACCATGGACGCGCGGATGGCGGTCAAACCACGAAGGGCGGCGAACCACACGGTGTACCCCAGCCCGGACGCGAGCGCGCCGGAGACCGCGGCGAGGATCAACCCGCGCGTGGTCGCCGCCGTGTGGGCGAAGCCCAGGGGCGCTGTGATCGCGGCGGGCGCCCAGCGCGCGGCGATCGCGAGCGGGATCGAGAGCACGAAGTTGTTCGTGGTGTCGCGAAGCGGATCCTTGGACCCTCGCCCGCGAAGGGTGTACAGGCCCCACGCGATACCCGCGACGGCCATGAGCGCCGATCCCACGGGTGAAGGTGCTGCGAGCCCGGGCTTCACGAGGTAGATGAGACCCGCGATCGCGATGCAGAGCCCCACCCCCTCCAGAAGACGGAAGCGCTCCCCCGAGCGGAGCGCGCCGAGCAGCATCGTGGCCTGCACGGCGGTAAAGAGGATCAGAGCTCCGGCGCCCGCGCCGATCGAGACGTACGCGAGGGAAAACGGCAGCGCGTAGAGGAAGAGGAGCAACGCCGCGATCAGGGCATGGCCGAGCGGTCGTGCGCCCGCGCGCGATCCTCCGGACCACGACCGCGTGACGATCGCGTGGATGAGGAGGAGCGTCAGCCCGCCCGATCCCAGCCGGGTCAGCGTGAAGTTGGCGGGATCGATCTCGTGCGGCGCGAGCGCCAGGCGGCAGAGGATGGAGTTGGACGCGAAGGCGATGAGCGCGAGAAGCGTGAGCGCCGCGGTCACCCGGTGATCCGTTCGAGAAGGATCGATCCTCCCCAGGGCTTGGCCCCGAGCCGGTTCGTGTTCTCGGGGAGCTTCGCGATCAGCCGGAAGAAGAAGTTCACGCGCTTCACCGAGGCCGCCGTCTTCAGCATCGAGCGGACCTGGACCGGCCGCCACCCATGGGGCGTGAAGAACTCCGGCCCTTCCTCGGGGCTGAACTTGAAGGGCGCGTTCGCCTCGTCCAGGAAGCGGCCGAACTGCCCGGTCATCCGCTTGCGCAATCCCGGCGAGACCATGTCCACGATCCAGCGCTTGAAGCCCGGTGCTGAGGCGAGGTCGTCGGCCAGAGCCTCGACCTGCTCGCGCGGCAGATAGATGAGGAGCCCTTCCGTGATGACGAGCGCGTTCTTGGCCTGGACGCCCAGCTCCTTGAAGAGCTGCTGCCTCGCCCCGCGGTCGGCGAGGTCGAGACGGATGCGCCGCAAGGCGCATCGCGGGCGCTCATTCGCGAGGATGCCTTCCTTGTAGCTGAGAATCTCGGGCAGGTCGACCTCGACCCAGACCAGATTCGGCGGAAGATCCATGCGGTAGGGCCGCGCGTCCAGCCCCGCGGCCAGGTTGACCACCACGTCGACGCCGTCCCGCAGGCACTCGGTGATGTACGCGTCGTAGAGATACGTGCGGACCGGGAGCGGCCAGCTTTCCGGGGTGAGCTTCTCCATGACATTCGCGATCTCTTCCCCGCGATCGCCCGCCAGGCGCCGCGCGAAGGGATCCTTGAAGAGCCCGTCCGGCCGCTCGTTCTCGCGCGCGCGATACACCGCCACCCATCGGGCGGTGTCGGAGATGTTCCGTATCAGCGGCGCGGGTTTCGACATGGGCCGTGCAGGATATCACCGCGAACGTCGCCAAGAATCATTATCGATCCGAGCCGGCCTGCAGTAGGATTTGTGCTCGCGTCACACCCAACCGATGGAGAAGCGATCTCATGACTTACCAACGAGTTCTGCCCCGTCCGATCCTTCTCGCATGGCTCCTGACCCTCGCGACGTTCACGGCGCTCGTCCTGCTTCCGGGACCGGCCCGGGGAGCCGCGCGGCCGATCTCCGGCCTGACGTGGAGGCCGGGCTGGCTGCCGGGTGAGACGGATGCAGGGCTGACTAAGATCTCGCCCGTCTGGGCAAGGCCGGTTCACGGAACGCGCGCTTCGGGGCTCTTCATCGCGATCGATCCGGTCACCCACCGGCCGGTGGCGCCGACCCTGGAGCAGCGACGCGCGTGGGCGGCAGGCCAGGCGGCCCAGGACGCGCTTCTCGCGCCGACGCGCCCGCTGACCGTGCAGAAGCTCCCGAACGGCGGCCAGATCATCCATCTGGACGGCGCGTATCGCTCCTACTCCATCGCGCGGCGCGACGCCAACGGCCGCATCGTCACGGACTGCGTCCCGGATCCCGCCAAGGCCCGTGAGCTTCTGACGCAACCCGTGACGAAGCGGGAGGAGAAATGACCGCCCGCGCGCGCACCACGGCGATCCTCGCCGCGGCGATGATGCTCGCGGCGGCCTCGACCCACGCCGCCACGTTCCAGCTCATCAACAACGACGGGGCCGGCGAAGGGTTCAACGACCCGACCCCGGTCTCCCCCATCGGGGGGAACGACGGCACGACCCTGGGCCAGCAGCGCCTCAACGTCTTCAAGACCGCCGGCCAGACGCTTCCCGACAACGTGACCATCGTGGTCCAGGCGACCTTCGATCCGCTCACGCCCTGCGACGCCTCTTCCGGCGTGCTGGGCAGCGCGGGCGCCGCCACGCTGGCATCCGACTTCCCCGGCGCGTTGATTCCGAACACCTGGTACTCGATCGCGCTCGCGAACAAGCTGAACGGCTCGGACCTGGCACCCGGCACCGCCGACATCGTCGCGCAGTTCAACTCCAGCGTGGACAACTCCACCTGCCTGGGCACGACCAGCTGGTACTACGGCTACGATCACAACGAGGGCACGAACGTGGATCTTCTCGCGGTCGTGCTCCACGAGATGGGCCACGGGCTGGGGTTCCAGACGTTCACGAACATCTCCACGGGCGCGTTCCAGAGCGGCATCCCCGACATCTTCGCCCGCAATCTCTTCGATCGCACGTTCGGGCTAAGGTGGGATCAGATGACCGACACCCAGCGCCAGAACTCCTCGGTCAACACGGGACAGCTGGTCTGGAACGGCGCGGGCGTCAAGAACGCCGCCCCGCGCTTCCTGGGCGCGGCCACGATCGTGCGGATCGACAGCCCGCCCAGCGTGGCGGGTGAGAAGGAATTCGGGACGGCGTCCTTCGGTCCGCCGCCGCCGACTCCGGCCATCCAGGCGGAGGTCGTGCTGGTGGACGACGGCGTCGGGACGACGAGCGACGGGTGCGAGCCGCTCCAGAACGCGGCCCAGCTTCCGGGGAAGATCGCGCTGATCGAGCGCGGAGTCTGCAGCTTCACCTTCAAGGTCGCGGCCGCTCAGGCGGCCGGCGCGGTCGCGGTCATCATCGGGAACAACACGTCCGGGCCGCCGCCGGCCATGGGCGGGACCGATCCTTCGATCACGATCCCGGCGGTGAGCATCGGAATCGACGACCTGGTCGTGATCGAGGACGAGCTCACGTTCGGAAACACCGTGGTGGCGACGATCGGCGGCGATGCCTCGCGTCTCGCGGGGACGGACCCCGAGGGTCGGCCGAGGATGTACGCGCCGAATCCGCCGCAGCCCGGCTCCTCCGTGTCCCACTGGGACACGCCGGAGACGCCGAATCTTCTGATGGAGCCCTTCATCAATGGTGATCTGACGGGCGTGGATCTCACGCAGTACGCGTTCGCGGATATCGGCTGGCTGGGGACGATCACCGCCGTGGCGGAAGCCGTAGCACCGGCTGCACCGCGCGCGTTCGCGGCGCCGAATCCGTTCTCGACGTCGACCGCGATCCATTTCTCGCTGACACGGGCGAGCCACGCGACGATCGAGATCTACGACCTTCGCGGAGTCCCGATCCGCCGCATCGTCACGCCGCCGCTCTCGCACGGGCCGCAGTCGATCGCGTGGGACGGGCGGGACAACCACGGCCGCGCCGTGTCGAGCGGGGTCTACTTCTGGCGCGCGAACGCCGGCGAATCGAGCTACTCCGGCCGGTTGGTGCGGATCCGCTAGCTAGAGCAGCGTCGCCTTCAGCGTGATCTGGGTCCCCGCGAGGGCCTTCGAAACCGGGCAGTTCTTCTTCGCTCCTTCCGCGCGCTGCTGGAATTCCGCCGCGGTCAGCCCGGGCACCTTGGCCTCGGTCACGAGATCGATCTTCGTGATCGCGAATCCATCCGCGACCTTGTCCAGCGAGACGCTCGCGACCGTATGGATCCGCTCCGGCGGCTTCCCCGCCGCGGTGAGATCCGCGCTCAGCGCCATCGAGAAGCACCCCGCGTGCGCCGCGCCGATCAGCTCCTCGGGGTTGGTGTTCGTTCCGTCCTCGAAGCGATCCCGGAACGAATAGGGGCCCTCGAACGCCCCGCTGCCCAGCTTGAGATTGCCTTTCCCGTCCTTCAGACCGCCCTTCCACTCCGCCTCTGCCTTGCGTATCGGCATCCGTCGCTCCTTCCGGGAACGTGGTAGAATCAAGCCGTGATCAGCGACGACATCTCGGACCTCAACGATCAGAGCGTGGGGGTCCGTATCAGCGAGCCCGCGGCCTTCGGCGTGGAGCACGGCACCGGCCCCTTCGCGGGACGGATCACCGCCGTCCGGGACGTGACCGTCGTGATCGATCTGGAGGAGCCAATCCCGTTCCGCGGGGAGCGGATCGTCAAGATCGTCGCGACGCCCCGCCACCAGCACGATCGCCTCACCCTGGGCACCCTGGACCGGAGCATCGCGGTCACCTTGGTACCCGTGACGTACATGGACATGCTCGAGATCGGCGACGACTTCACGATCGCGGCGTCGCGCCGGAGCTGGGCCATGGCCGGCGATCTGATGCTGGCGGGCGGCCAGGATTCGCGCCTGACGAACACCGCCATCCGCCCCAGCGCCCGCTAGTACTGAAGCTTCGGGTGCCAGTCCGTCCCGCGTCCCTCGGACGTCCAGTCGAAGAGATTCCATAGCGGCCAGATGATGTCCACGTGCCGCCCTTCCCCGCCCGGCATGTCCACGTCGATCAGCTCCGAGCCCCAGGTGTGGTGGAGGGCGCCGTCCTTCTTCACGAACACGTTCGCCATCGGCCACTGGCTTTCCTTTTCATCCTCGCCGAAGTAATCACGGTTGTACGTGTTCTTCGAGGAGCTCACGAGGCGAGCCTTCTTCCAGTCCCGGCGGCGCGCCTCCTGCATGATCCGCTCGATCGGTGACTTCGCCACCACGACGAGATTCATCCGATCGTTCACGTGCTGCGCGCTCGCGTCCAGGGCGTCCACGATCGACGTGCACATCACGCACGGTTTCGCCATGGCGGGCCCGTACATGTAGTTGTAGACGATGAGGGTGTCTTTCCCCGGCGCGAAAAGCTCGGACATCTTCACCGAGCGCACCGTGCCGTCCGGCGTCATCTCCTCGAAGACGTAGTCCTCCGGAACTCTCCCGCCCAGCGGCAGCGCGCGGCGCTGACGCGCGACGTCCTCGGTCATCGCTCGGAGCGCGACCTCGGATTCCAGCAGCTTCTCGCGCGCCTTGCGGTATTCGGGCGATTCGTTCTTGAAGTGCTTCGTCGCCTTGCGATTCGCTTCTTTCAATTCCATGATGTTGCCTTTCCTATTTCGGCCAGAGCCACCCGAAGATGCCCGCCGTGAGAAGGCCGTAGATGAATCCGTCGATCGTGTTCTTGATCGTCGTGCTCCACTTCCGCTTGTACCAGATCGAATCCTGCCAGAGTGCCACCGAGTACGCGATGAACGCCGTGCAGCCCGCGAAGCGAAAGACCTCGAGATACGGCGAGCCGGGCGGGAGCGCGCGGCTCGTGATGTACGCGACGAACACACCGACCGCGAGGAGGTAGAGGAACCACTGGAGGAGACTCTGTCCCATGTTCTGGGCCGCCTGGCTGAAGACCGTCATCACCACAACGGGGCCTTTCTTCAGCTTCTCGATGAATGCCGGGTCCTTCATCCCTCCGGGTCCGCACGCGCTCGGGATCATGTAGTCCCCCGGCGGGATGTTGAACCCGCGGAGCGCGTTCTGCACGGTGTCCTCGTTCGGCACCGGGAGGAAGTCCTTACGGTGGAACGGCAGCAGCATGTGGAGGAGCCAGCTGGTGAAGAACACCAAGACCGAGGACAGGAGAATCGGAAGCCACAGCGACGGAATGGAAGCCATGTCACCCCCTGCGGACGGAGTTTCGCTCCGGGTCTCCCCACGAGACCCCGTTCGAATATCGCACAGGATGATCTTGCTCCGCTAGTCGCGCCGCCCCGAAGCCCCCGCACCCCCAAGATCGGGCTTATTTCTAGAGCGAACCGTCCGATAACTAATAAGCTGGGGCAGAACTGTCCCCCCGAGCAGGAGGTATGCCAATGAACGACACCGGGAGATGGGGACGGGCGGGATTGTTACGTCAGGAAGCGGTGCTACAAGAGACGGAGGAGCTCGAGAAACCGAAGGTCCTCATCGTCGAGGACGACGTGGCGTTGGCGAGACAGGTCCAGGGTCTGCTGCAGCGCGTCGGGCTGGACGTTCACGTGGAGAACGAAGGCAAGCCGGCGCTGGCCTTCGCCGCGGAGCATCGGATCGATCTGGTCGTCCTGGACGTGATGCTGCCGGACATGAGCGGATACGACGTCTGCTCCGAGCTGCGCCGGATCTACCACCCCTGGATCCTGCCGGTGGTCATGATGACGGCGCTGGGAGAACCCAAGAACAAGCTCCTGGGCTTCGGCCACGGAGCCGACGCCTACCTCACGAAGCCCGTGGCGACCGAGGAGCTGATCAGCACGGTCCGGACGATGCTGGACCGAACCGTCCGCGCCTGACCTGCCGTCAGGCGCTCTTCGCGCCCGCCTTCTTCTTCATCTCCCTCTCGATGCACCGGACCACCTCGTCAACCGTCGTCGGCTTGGCGAGGTAGGTCTGGCCTGCGATCATGTTCCCCTTCACCCGCGTGGTTTCCTTGGAGACCGCCGCCGTCAGGAACACGATCGGGACGTCCTTCAGCTTCGGGTTGCACCGGATCTTGGCCGCGACCTCGCCGCCGTCCACGTCCGGCATGATCACGTCCAGAAAGACGAAATCCGGGAGGAAGTCCGCGGCGACCGTGTGCGCGTAGGCGCCGTTGTTCTCCGCCACCACCTCGAACCCACGCCGCTCCAGGCTCATCTTGAGCATGCGGGTGAAGCTGGGCTCGTCATCGACGAGCAGAATCCGAAGCTTATCCATCTCGAGGAACCTCCATTTCGGGCCGGACGCTGCGCAGGACAACCGTGGCCCGAGCGCCACCGCCGCCTTCCTTGTTTGCGACTTTCACCGTGCCTCCATGCAACGCGACGATTGACTTGCAGACGGCCAACCCCAACCCGGTGCCTTTTCCCGGCGGCTTGGTCGTATAGAACGGATCGAACAAGCGCGCCTTCGACTTGTCGTCGATCCCGGTGCCGGTGTCCTCGATCTCGATCAGGACGACACCCTGGCCCACCCGGAACGTATCGGTCGCGCGAACGCCCACGTCGGGCCCGCCGACCATGCGGTCCTTTCGGGTCCGGACGATGAGCGTCCCTCCCTCCGGCATCGCGTCTACGGCGTTGATCATAAGATTCACCAGCACCTGCTCGACCTTGTTCCGATCCAGCAACGCCGGCGGCAATCCCTCCTCCAGCTCCTCGACCACGAACACGTGGCCCTTGGTGAAGGAATGCTTCACCAGCCCCATCGAACGCCGGACCAGCGCGTTTATGTCCTGTAAATCGGTCGTGAGCTCGGTAGCCGTGGAGAAGTCGAGCAACCCTCGGATCACGGAGTCCGCCCGGATCACGGCTTCCCGCGCGTCGGTCAGCGCGACCGTGATGTTCTCGTCCTGATTCGGGACGGCCTCTTTCAGGTAGTCCACCGCGAACAGGATCACGGCCAGTGGATTCTTGACCTCGTGCGCCACGCCCGCGGCCAGGCGTCCGATCGACTCCAGCTTCACCGCCTGGACCAGCTGCATCTGCGTGGACTTCGCGGCCTCGTGCGTCTTCCGCAGGGCGGAGAGGGCGCGCTGAAGCATCTGCTCCCGCTCGTTCAGCTTGGCGCTGCTCTCCTCCACGGCCTCCAGCGCGCGATTCGTCTCCGAGAGGTCGCGCACGACGGTGACCGCTCCCGTGACGCGGCCGCCTTTCCCGATCGAGGCGATGCAGATCGACACCGCGATCGGAATCCCGTCGCTTCGCATG
>WNFL01089646.1_pt2 | contig 13181 bp, 10 predicted proteins | sample 5400361 | NCBI WGS metagenome assembly WNFL01 (sample SAMN13153351, study PRJNA577476) | soil metagenome | isolation source: 40 cm soil on Douglas fir-dominated hillslope | place: USA:California | collected 2013-09-17
TTAGGCCCTATGAATGGTGCAGCCATTTCTTAATAATATCGGGCGTGTAGAACTTGCACGTCCAAAAGGGTATTTCCTCTAGGTGAGGACATATATCCTCGTATGATTGGATCCTTCAGTTTTGGTTAGCCAGAAGTTGCGAAGTGAAAATTGAACACAATGCGACATGAGACTGAAGCACCACGAAACACAGACTTGAGAGGGGAGCCCTACTAAATCGTCTTATGAGAGCCTGGGTCAACTAGGGAAGAGTTGGCGACGAAGTTGCACGGTGTGTCGAACGAAGGGATGGCCAAACAATCAACACGACCGAAAAATAAGTGGCCTTTCCAGTCCTTGTGAGTACATTTGAACGCGTTATCCCGGGAACCCTTCGATGGACCAGAACGCAGCACAACATTAATATTACAGAACGGACGATTACGCGTCGCATCGCGCAGTTGACAGAGACGCTAAACCCGCTTCCTAATTTTTGCGTCATCATGTCATACAAAATACGGAGGGTCCCATAGTACCGGAGATGTCTGCGCCGAATACTTCGGCAAAATCCGGAGTGTCCCGAGAGAGACAAAGAACTATCCTGCAATTACCCTGCAATCACACAATTGAATGTTCCGTCTGCGTCGTGTTTACCAAGCGCTAGCTGATGAAAGGGCCCGGTGCTCGATTCAGAGAAAGGGAAGAACCGTGAGGATCTGCCAGCCTCTAGCTACGCACTATAGACGCTCGCAGTGTTAAATTTTCACGTGGTACAGATTGGGGTTGTGTGCGGAGATTGTGTAGGAGAGAAATGCGTGGGGAATGGGGTTTGACCAAACAAACCAAATCAGGGTGACGTGGTACTCAACGACTAGAGCCTGACACGATCCGTAGTGGGGTTATCCGTGAACCGAAGTCCACTCTCCTGACTACCCGACTCTTCCTACTCCCCGTAGTCGCTGTTATTCCGTCTTCCAATGATATCGTACGTACGTAGGCGCACGGGTGGAGCACGGCTGCTCTCGACGACTCCCTCCTTTCGGCGCATAATATTATCGGTGTCAAGGGTGCAACCTCATCTGGAGAGAATGAAAGACGCGCTGGTGGTGTTTTGTCCTCTCCCATTCTGCGGCGATCAACGCCAGATGTACTCGCATTGTATATATCACCAATAAGCTTGCAAATTGTACGAAGGATAATTGGTATTTGTTGCTCTGCTCAAATTATGAGGAGCGTTTTATAGAGGAGCTGATTCGGGCGCGCGGCGCGCAGCTGGTATAAAGTTTCTTCACCTCGTTCTGTCTATCGCACGTCCCTCCCCCCCTATTACATCTATTGTGATTTGGAGTTGAAAACCTCAGCCTCTCTTGTTCACCACTGCGGCCGCTCAGATAGATCGAGTGGTCGATTGCATGCATTGAGGTTCTCGATAAATCTCTCGGTATCGTAAACGGAAGAGCTGAGTGTTGCCATATTCTCAGCAGGGTGAGTAGATAATCTCGAGACCACTTGATATCTCATCTCGTACCAAAAGCCACTTTGTGGTTATTTAGATGCGCATATAGAGACTCCATACACAACACATGTTTTCTGTCAGGACTGTTTGTCGGTTGACTCCTCACTAGTCCTTGTCTGATATCTTACCGGACTCGGCTGTGGCAGAATTTCCCACTCAATTTACTGCCGGTCGTATATATGTCCTCGCTACTACTGTCCACTCGTTCCATACCTGGGAGTGATCTAATAAGATGTTCCCACATTTGGTGGCTCGGGCACAAGGATCCTGGTGAAAGACACGAGCAAACCTCATCCGGTCGACGATGTGTGCCGGCGGGATGGATACGCTTTGTGAACCACTTGACGTCTGTGTTGGAATATTAAGTCCACCGTCACTTACTGTCTGGGTAGCCTAGTGGTTAAGGCACCCTTCTAGAAAATGGGAGGTCCCGGGTTCGAATCCTGGCCCAGTCATTTTATGTACTTTAACAGTCTGTAATGACAAAAGAGCGCGCCACCTATCCCTGTGGGCAACGAACCCGTGTGTGAGTTTGACGAATCATCTGCACCAGTTGTAAATATCGCACCGATTTCTTGATGCAGAGAGGATTTTCAACGTTGTCAGCATTCACTGCAAGCAGAGGGCACGTGAGCAGCCCATATAGCGTTGACTTTCGCCATTATACAGGGCTTTGCATGGATTAGCATACGCCAAGCACTGTATAGTGGCCAAAGTCAGCGCTATACGGGCTGTTTACGTGCCCTCTGCTTGCAGTGATTGGCGCTGACAGCGAAGCCAGTGAATAAATCAATGCACTCCCACTCAATTTAATTTGTCAAACAAATTGTCAGGCTCGTGATTGCGATATTATCGGGACTCAGCCGGGGTAGCTGAACTGTGCAGTTAGGAGGTTTATGCCAACCGAAAAGTATTGCACTATCAGAGGCCCACTTGTTGGATTGTGAGCGCGACCTGTGCGCTCTTGCCTGGAAATATATGTTTGGAGACAAGACGGGTCCTGTGTGCATATAAAATAATCTATATCAGGCGTTACTAAAAGAACGTGAGGGGGTACTCGGGGTGTTAGAGGATTAAATGAAGACGGTGATAGTGTGAGCGCCATGGGCAGGTGTATTCAAAGTTTGCGCCGTGCCTCCCGAGACACGGAGGCTGAAAGTGGAACTTTAATCGGAAAGAACTCAGTGCGAAGTTCATCCAACCTCAGATGCAGTTAATGCTCTAGCGCCAATTAGTTCCCAGAAAGGTGCAGTGCCAGAACAGCAGGTGTTCACTGCCACTGTGATGTAAATACCACTACACAATAGTGCTAAAGGAGAGAAATGGGCCACTTGACAAACCAAATATCCTTGCATGAATACCTTGGAGCATCAGTAGCATTTATCACAAATACCAGGGTGACGCACGAAACTCCCCTATCAAGAAACAACAGAATAGATGCCGGTCGTAAACGCCCACGTCGGTTAACCGGAGGTGTGTGCTTAGTTTTACACCGGAAAACCGTGCGTAGGTTACTTTAACAACTCGCGGTGATTAGCACTTGCGCAATCTCCGACCTTTAGCCACAGTTTGGTCACTCTTGATTTCCAAATTTCTTGGCTATCAACCAACTTCCCTAAATTTGTGCTCCTCCCCTGTCTGGTGCGCTAGAGAGTTGTATATGATATGGGACAATGTGAAATCGTCGCTGTATTCATTGAAACCGCTCGTGTCGCTCGTTTGTGCGGGTTGCGATTTTTGTAGCTACTTCAAACCAACAGCGAGCTGTGTAGCTATGTGGTGCAGCTAACGCGTCTTAATTAAGCCCCTGGGGCTACGATTCCCGGCCATGCTCATCCCCCGGCAAGTTATCGTTCGCCTTCCTGCACACTCATCGGTTGCACACTGGCCGGCTTACTCGGCAATAGTATGGGTCACAACATATGCTGATGGTTGCATAAATGACCACTAAGCATGGAAAGTCAGAATCAGTGGTTGGGCGAGAGATTCGGCACGGTGTGGTACGTGTGTTGTCCAGATCCTCGTCACCCTCGCATCCCTCGTACTCCATCTCAGGCGGTGGGACCACAGCCATTATCACCCATGTTGAGTATTGACGGCGAATCGCACCTCCACCACAGATACCCATTGCGTACTGAAAGGCAGTCGTGGGGTCGCTGTGAAAGATGTGCTCGCCTACTCCAGAGAGACATTCTACGGCAAAAGGCAGACATGACCTAATAAGAATGGCAGAACGCAATTGACTTGGGTTATAGGCTAATGAAAAACCCAACCACCCGCTGAGGTTTGTCTCAAAGACGATGCAAGGTTAAAATCTCAGCATCCCACGCTCTGTTTGTCAGGAAATCATATGTTTCGCACTCTAGATATCGAGGCTACAATAGGAAACAGGTGGTTCATCAATAAGCCCTATGTCGCTTCTTCGACTTGGTGAGGCCTGTTATTGCAGGACTCGCGTTTGTGGCGAGCCATGTTCTGCCGGAGTTCTAGCTCTCCACTAGAGAAATAACACGTCATTACGAGCTGAATCGGGTGAGAGGGTCCCTTACCACAGATCGCAAGGCCGATAATCGGGTCCCTTCTGGTGAGCGCGACGTTTCTCGCTAGAATGAAAGCGCTGGACGCTACATTGGGGTTAGCTGATGGAAAGCATCATTATAGGGAAAACTCTGGTACATACCATCCTTCGGTGCCGCAATGCTCTTCACAAGGAAATGGTTTGAGGTTGAGGTGCTTGCGTACGTGCGCAAGAGCGCGATCAATACGCCCGAAAGGTTTATGATCACACCACCTTCCCTCAACATCCAGCGGCACGCAGCACGTCCAGCCTTGGCCTTCATCGTTTAACCATCGGACAAGGATCGACTTCCCATTGTGAGGCAAATACGGTTCCTCGCTTTGGCCCGTGAACCAGTCCTCTTCAGCGTGCTCTTTCCACGCCTTGCGATCGGCCTTCCAGGACTCTTGGTCGGTATTTTGATTCCGCAGAATAGGCGGGGCAGTGTGCAAGATAGGATAAATAGGAACAGCAAATCCATTATAATGCTGAAGGTTGCCTGCGGTCGTAGTGAGTAATGATGATTGAACATCAAAGCTAAAAGCTTTGTACTCACTGTTAGGATATGACATTCTGATCTTGAGAGTTCGAGACCTCAGGTTATGGTGTAGGAGGTCTACTACATGGGGTATTTATACAGTGCACCCCACCGGAGTGGTAGGGAGAGCCGGTCGACACCCAACTCATCAGCCTGACTTTCCTGAAAGCAAGCGCCTGGTCGGTTGATCATTTTTCTATGTTCGCCTCTCCACGTGCACTACACCTCGCCTAGACCGAGGTATCGGGCCTCAAGACCTCTGGTGCTTCGACTCGGCCCCTGCCCGTTTCAGGCTCGAATTTGGAGGCGGACAGGAGGCGGATCAGTTATCTATACATCGATTTTGGACTCCCGACACATGTGGCTGTATTCACCAACTTGAAAGATAGGAGTGTGGAAAGATTGCGGCTCGCGTCCCGCTGTGGATCTCGTACCACCGGGCGTTAGTCGTGATGACCCTGAATGATATCCCAAAATGCAGGTGGGGTGAGCGCTTGCATTTACTGTACGATTTGCAGGTGCTGCCATCCGGTGCGCGACCCGACTCGAAAAGAGACATTCGGGGAATCGTGTGCGGGCTACTAAAAAGAGGTGAAATCACAAAAGACGCATCAGGAATGGCAGTGTCTGTCACGGGTTTTGAGATAGAGAAGCAAAGAGTGTGTATCGCGTGTGGTGCTCCAATCACAAGACACATACATCGGAGACGAGGCGGTTTTCCCCGTAGGTGGATGAGCACAGCTTGCGAAACCCTCGTCATATGCATGCCACAATATTATCTCAGCGCCCCGCTTCACGCTAAACCAATCTAGATTAAATTGTATGATGATTAGCGGTCAAGCCCTGATCTCCCATAGTAGAATAATGATAACCTCGTCAGTATTTTATCAGAAATGTATGTGGATCGAAGATAGACACTCACATTTCTCCTAGCCGTGGCGACATTCAGCCCAAGCTTGCACCACACTTTTGGTGCTGCTCACATATGTTCATGTGATCTCTTCTCGTTGGTGTCATTCTCAAACACGCTAAGAACCTTCGTGAAGGTTCTAAACTCCGCTAAACCAGGGTCACGGTGTGGACTCAGTTAGCCAAACCTAACTCTTGCAAGGTGTAATCTTCCATCCCCTTGGTTCCATATAGACTGTGTCAACCTGTCTCCTGCTTCATGTGGTTATGCTCCAATGCCTTGTAATTGGCCCGGTCACAAACTGCCCGAAGGGTGAGCTGTCGACGCAGTCACGCTCAATCAAAGATGCGAAGCGGATCAAGAGCTGTATCAGGCGCCGGGGCTAGATATGCGAATTACAGCAACGCCGACCGGCGGAATGGGCGAGGCCGCTGGGATATTCCGCTTTGAGTGTCTAAGAGCGACTGGGCGTGTGTGGGCGTGCCCAGATTTCCCGAGCTTTGGTATAATTCCTAGTTGAATGAGAAACGAGCTCCTTCCAAAGCCGAAGTAAGTTACTTCGCCTCTCCGCCTCTCCCGAGCTCTTAGCTCTGACCTGGCCTGACAAGAAGCCGTGTCCATGGGTCCAAAGGCTTCTGCAACCAGAAACTGTTGACCGAGTCTTTGTCTACCACGCAGGCCCTAAGCTTTCCTTTTCGTTCTCTACCGTGACGCCAATCGCAATCATACTACTATCTACACCGGCCAGAAGCACAAATTGAACGCCAACATGTCGTTTCGATGTCTTCTTCGTGGCTCGCATTCCTGAATACCAAGCCATCGGCACTCAGAAAGAAATTTCAATGGTACACAACCAGAGACTCGATGCAGGTACCATTGCTCCTGATCACATTGAGGAGCCGGTTGGGCACGTTAGGGGATGTCCATGTTGATTGAGTCCTCTGGTTCTTAGCGTCATAGCCGAGAGGATGGCGAGAGTGTAATTTTGTGAGAGAGAGGAAAGCTATCTGAAAGCACGAGGTTCGTTGTAGTATCTGTGAGCAGGGGACTCTACTAAGGTCTGTAATTCGCTCGCCATTTGGATGACTGTTCCGGTGGTTTTGAGCTTTGTGGTGTGTGGTATTGATATGTGGTCTCACTCGTTCGTTGTGACAGGTAAAATTGGTGAGGACCCCTCCCTTATTCCCAATCTAACCCTCTCTTGAGCGATACGCGACATGCAACTCGGTATAACACTCAAATAGTCGAGTCCCATTCACAGAGACGACCAAATTCATCGCCTGCAATGCAGCTCGCCAGTCTAAGCTCATCCCGAGTCAAAATGAGACTCTGGCAGGTATGGGGGCTGCTGCGGCGCCCACTTCGTGGCCCATCATTAGTCCCTTTCAACTTCGGGTTTGCCCAGTCGATTGAAAATGTACGAAATATCAAAAAATATATCCTTTCTGTCCGTCATTTGGAGGATGCCTACTGCTGGTATTCCTCGCACAAGCCGTGATGATCAGCCGTGTGATTGGTGCACATGTTTTTAGATAGGGGAAAGGCGGAGAATGCGCCGTACGCCATAGCGCCCTAAGGGTCCGTGTGTGGGACTCCAGCAGGGTTTGCATGCCAGTGGGCCTAGATGGTTTGTCTCCTGACCTACCCACTAAACACTACCCCGCCGGTGCAACCCCGGCTACACCCCGTAGGGTCCAGGTGGTATCAATCTGTGGCGCTAAACTGGGGAGGGAGGAGTGGGATTCGAACCCACGACCTAACCTCAGTGACATGCCGCTGAGCTACCATCTAGACCACGTTTCCTCCCCATTGGTGCACATCCTGACGCCACATTCACAGGAATACTCCCTAAATACCTTGACTCCCATGATGCTCGAACACAGCAAATAGTAGCCCTTTCTACGATAAGGCATTGTCGCCCTGCCTTTTGCGGTTACTGTGAGATTTCGAATGGCTGCTCTGTGTAACCTCCCTGGCTTCTATCCACGATATTCTCAACTACCTTCACCCTTTCCTCCAAAATCCGACCAAGTCGTCCTATCCAACATTATGGTGAGTCCTGTTGCATCGGATTCGTTCCACTCCCATACTGCGATCGACCTATTGTTATTACATACAATCCATACTGTTACATCGTATGGCCTTCCTTGGGCCAATCGGTTCTCTGTCGAGCAAACTACCCGTTTACGGCGCCGTATTGTTCAGACGTCCATTTCCACGACCAACTCAACATGTGCGTGCACCGTGTGCCATTCAATGTTTAAACATTAGTGGCACTGTTCAAGTAGAAGCCCAGCCACTCACCGCCTGTCCCTGTTTCCATTCCTATGCGCCCTTCCGGCCCAAGACCCCGGTCCTTCGCTTTCCACCTATCCTGGTTTTTCGAAGTAGCCGGTGGGAGCATTAGTGGCTCCAGATCCTTGACACTTCCTATGAATGTAGGGGCAGTCTGAGTGATAGAAATGAAAGCGCACTACCCCAGTCTGGTGAACTTAAGTTCTAGTCCTCCCACATTTTTATAGTAGTTCAGCTACATAATGACTACTCGATGACAAGCTTCAAGGCGCTTTGGATTGGGTGGACTGCTCGGAATATTTGGCTCGGTGATGCAGAACCAAGAATTTCAAAAGGTTGGCACCGCCAAAGAAGAGGTGCAAAGTAAATCGCGATGAGAACCTGCAGGGCGAAAGGGAGGCGTGAAGGCAAGCATAGTTCCCGGCGAACGGGTGCAGGTGAGCCACATTAAGTACCCTGGATTCAGATAACTGGAGCATGGGGTTTAGTGTTCGAAGGAGGAGGGGTTAGGAAGTGGTCGATGAAAAGTCCAAGATGGCACCCTCAAGCGAGGAAGTGATTCCATTAGAGAATATAAGCGCGTTACACTGGAAGTTATATGGATATCACCAGGACGTGTACACAGAGTCCGTATAGAAGTAGGGCATAAATCATCGACCAGAATGGCAAGAACATATTGAGTCCTACTACAACATCCACTGCCAAGGCGGAGATGTACCATACCCGAATGTGATGTTCCCAATCGATACATTTGGTTGATGGTGCTGAGAGACAGCTACAGTGTTCAACTGTGGTTGGGCATTCATAAACAGCGGTTGCTTGCGGGGGGTTCATATCGAGCTATCCAATCAACCAAACGATGAATAGCCGTCCGAATTGGTAAGCGAACCAGTAGTTGAAGACGAACATTAATATTTGCCCCTTCAACTCTCGGATGAGTAATGAGTCGCACGCATGGAGGTTTCCTGCGGGTTATCCTCTCTGATAAATTTCCGGTATGACAGTATTATAGGAAGGTCGAAGCATATCCTCTATTCGATATTTGTGAACGGCCATGCGAACCACTGCTTGCCAGCGGGTTGGGATCATCCTGATCACCCATCCGCACCATCGTCGAATACACCGAATAAGTGGTATTGTTTGACTGGCCCTCCGAGACAGACTAAGGTAACGAAATGTTCCCCTATCGCTCGTGTCGTGTCGTCTTGTGGTCGCGGCCACATGTTCTAGGACTATCGAGGGTTGTTGAGGAATAAGGAGTAATCGGTGTGTTCAGCTTTTGTTAGTAAGAGGAGCCTATGTGCGCTGAGAAGAGGTTGCAGACTTGAAATATTGCGTTAGCAATGGGAATTGCGGCAAGGTAGAGGCAGAAAGGCAAGTGTCCGAGACGTGCTTTTCCAGTGGTGGAGAGGTGTCGAATAACTTTCGGACTATGGTGGTGACAGGATGCGCAGGGAAGGAAGACACGTACACACCCACGGGTGGGATTCCACGTGTAAACAAATGGGTAAGCCAGGTTAGAGGGTCATCTACACAAGCCGGTCAATATAAGATGTTGGATGGATACACTGAACGGGCTGCGTACCAAGACATCACTCCTCTAGAACGTGCAGAGAATTTGTCGAACCCAGCAGGATCCCGCCCCGTAGATGAGCGCACTCTGAGGTGTTGATTGGTTCCCTCGAAGGCATGCAAATTAAGACTCCAACCTGAGCGTTGGGTCCTGAACTCGATTCTGGTGGCTCGGATGACAGGAAGGAAGCATACACGGGCTCACGATAACAGGTAATGTTAGACTCAGAACCTGATGAGTAAATTGGGTGATGGCTTCTCACCTTGATGTCTGACCAGCGTAGTTTCGCCACACCGTCTTCAAGTTGCACGTGTGCTGAGTGCAACTCAGGAGCAGTTGCCAGGGAATCCAGAGATATATTTCGTGGTGTTATAGCGGAGATGAGGCCGGCCCAACGTTCCTCTCGAGATATCTGATGGCGCCGCCAGCACCAGCAGATGAACACGACGATGAACGCGACAGGCAGGATGAAGAATATTGCGCCTACTACCTTTTGACTCGTGGGTGGCTGCTTGTCGCCACTGTTCGAAGACATGATTCGGTTGTAGGGAAGTTCAAGGCGTGTTTAGCGCCGTGGCAAGCCTGCAGAGGCAATGGCAGAGTTGAGACCGACGACTGCTGCTGAGAGACTAGTTTGTTTGTTGGTCTTGTGTTGCCGAGTGAAGCGAAATGAGATGGATTTGTACTGAGCTGGATCCGCGGCTGGCCGCGAAGGCGAGGCCACATGGTGATTAGATGTGTGGGTATGAAGCATATTCGAGCGAAGAACATATATGGAACCTTGTTGCTTTGAACACTATTTTACACCTGAAATTATGAATCAACAGCGTCCATCGGGTGATCGCCAACGCCGTATGTCATGTGTCGGTTGAGAATGGATAGTAACCGTCTCCGTCGATATAAAAGATAGGCCGTTCAAGCCTGGGCAAGGCTCATGAAAGCATTCCTTGATCTGCCCAATTGAAGCCGGCTCCGAGGACCAGGCACACCTCCCAGCCCGGTCCGTCTCAACGCCCCAACGCTCTTATTACTTATCATTTGTCGGCCGGCGTCACTGCTGGGTCTTTCACATCGACGAAGGATATATTGTCACAATGCGTGTGTAGCTTATTGGTTTGCATCAAAGGCTGAGAGGGCGTCACTCTTGATGTCGGGCGTTAGAAGGGGTCGATCGGGTGTCCAAATAAAGGCATTCAATGAGCTATGATTTTGAGGCAATACCCGGAGCGGCAGCAGCACCTGTCAGCAATACCCAGACTGCATTGCACTCGCATTATGAACAGCGGCCATAGAGAGCCAAAACAACTTTGGATACGGTAGTCCTGTTGTGAGGGATTTACCTTGTTTGGGAACTAACTAGTACAGTGTCATGTAAGATGGCCGGAAAGTGTTTGTACCCTGTCTACGGCTATAAATTCGGCCTGAACTGCTTGGTAATTGTCTGACTTCCATCCTTTTCTTCCCGTGTCGGTGACTTCTAGGACCGTGTCCATGACTACCTTGACTGGATTCGCCTCCCATACAAACGTGCTAGCTATAGGACCAACCAGGCAGAAGGATGTGCGAGTGTAAAAGAAGAATAAAATGCATTCGTTTATCATCTCTAAGGTTCATAGGTACTAGACCCGTATGACCTGGGCTCAGGATGGACTGTCGATGCAGACGTCCGATGGCTTTGGGCAATATTCTCTCCTAACTCTTGCTTTACTCACATTGTCATTGTAGGGTAACAAGAGGTGGCCCTGCTCTAGAAATATGGTACTTCGGAGTAGTACGTTTATATCTCTCGCTTTCTTTAACTTGTGTCTACTACGGTCAACGTAAACCAAATGCACTTGCAATAGCGTCAGAAGGAATTTATAGCTGTGAGGGGCGTGGCCATGAGTACACGTGCTGTGTGCGCGACATACAAAGAATTCGATTTTTGTCCCGCTCCACAATCATAGTTTTTTTTGGCTCAACAATCGTGGAGGCCTTACATACGCAACATTTGGTACGCCTCACCTTTCTTGGAGCAGAAACCCTGGAATCGTGCCCCTTGTATCGGCATACCTCTTCCGCGTCGTCTTTCATCTGACCAAGAAAGCGGTGGACATTCGACTATATTCAGGAGCACCCAATATCAATGTCTTGTGTAGTGCACGTCGAGAATGCGCCCCAAGAAAGGAGAGTATTATTTGGAATGTTTGGCGGCAAGGATCGTGAGATGAGGATGTGAGCAACAGTCAACTCGCTGTTCAGATGAAATGCTGTTCTAATAATTACGTGTTTGTTTATCCAGACGCGAGGCATACCATGTCAAGGATCAATCCTGTTCGACAGGGATAGCAGCGATTATCGAGTACGAGAAAATGTCAAGCGTCTCGACCGCTATATCAGCATGGAATGGACGTCCTCAGTATATAAACGGGCCTACTCTGAAGGTATGTGCATGGGATTCTATTTGGCGGCTCTAACTCTCACCACACGATGGTCATCGCGCTGCTTCTAGGTCCAAGAAGTCAACCTGGAATTCTACTGCTCTATACTCAAAAAATTATACGAGAAGGACATAGCCCTTCGAGAACTCCAGTAGGAACATGATACACTCCGCAAGACTCTGCAAGCTGAACTCCCGAAAGGCCCGAGGGCCATGACATCCCATAAATTTGCGGAAGGGTCATCAAGTTATCACGACACAACTCCTAGTCGCCCGACTTCGGAGCAGGCACCCAGTCTATCTGTGCAGAACTCTCTTCATATTCCGATTAACTCCTGGCAAGTCGACGAAAAAACGCACGTTGCGCCTCATGGAATGGACCTTCCTCACAAAGTAGCACCGGGTGACCTCTTTCCGTCGATGATTGCCGCGTTCGACCACGTTCAAGAGATCGTGGAGAGGGGATACAAGGGCGCAAGTCACGATGTGGGGCAACCATTGAGCAACATTGAGATCAAAGACGTGAATCGGGGTTCCATGTTTATTCGAGAAGGAGATGAGCGGAGAATCGTCAGTTCACTTGGCGAGGAACGCGGCCACAGGAGAAGGAAAACCCATGAAGACATTCAAACCGATGTGTTGCATACCTACAGCAGCGGTCGGATTGGAAAGCAGGCATCATCCTCGATACGATCTTTTTCGACCGATCCCTACACACGTATCCGTAAACTTGGCCACCCCATCGCAATCCCTTCGAACACATGGCAGACGCCGACACCTACCCCCGCACATCCATCACTTCCATGTCGGAAGAGACTGGGGGGTTCATTAAGAGAGGCTTCGGGTATTGGGACGGTGACCGCGAGCGAAGCGATCCTCAAAGGGTTAATCGCAGGCCAGGGGAAGGATACGCAACAAGATATACGGTATAGGATTCTAGGGTATCACCGAAGTCTAGCATGATTGGCTTTTTGTCTGTTTGGAAGTCGATGAGCGGACCGCCTCTTCTTTTCCGACACCGTTTCTGTGTATTGTGCTGCTCGTCCTTCTTGTCCATTACCTTCTTGTCCGTTATATGTTGCTAGTCTTTCGTCCACTCCTCCGGTTCGGTGGTTTATAAGGTCATTTCTGCTTTGCCCACGCGTACGTACGTATCGCCTCAATCGAGCCATCTTTGATTGACAAACGTCGACCTTCGACCTGATGATCTCTGAGGGCATAGTCGCTCTGTGGCTGACAATGCACAAGTCAACCTTGTTCTTCGACACCTCCGACCTCACGAACCTCTTTATATAAGGGCGGGTATTCCCAGCAGTTTTCAATTTTCGTTTTCCTCTCCTGCTTTGAAACGAAAGGGTCTTTTGCCGTCTACGCATTATCACTGTTGATGGGCG
>WNFL01437397.1_pt3 | contig 13181 bp, 13 predicted proteins | sample 5400361 | NCBI WGS metagenome assembly WNFL01 (sample SAMN13153351, study PRJNA577476) | soil metagenome | isolation source: 40 cm soil on Douglas fir-dominated hillslope | place: USA:California | collected 2013-09-17
GCCGAGGATGCTATACCGGTCGTTTCGATAATGTACCTGGCCCGATTCAATCTGATGATCACGGAGATATTTCATGAAATCGACGCGTTTATCAACCAGCGCTGTGCACAACCAGGCCGCGTGGGTCCGGTCGGTAGCGTCCGCTCCAATCAATTTAATTCCGTCGATGCCGGAAAGGCCCAGGCGATACGCCTGAAAAAGTTTTTGGCGATAAGCCAGTGTGGCGTCAAATTCGCGCAACGCAGCAATGCCCATGGCTGCCGCAATGTCTGTCATTTGGTATTTATAACCCACTTCCCAAATATCATTCTCCCAGGTGCCTTTTTGCTTGTTCGATCGGTCGATGCCAAACCAGCGAATCCTTTCCGCCTGAGGAACCAAGTCCTGGTTTTGCAAAACCAACATGCCACCGTCTCCCGTCGTCAAAGCCTTGATGGCTTGAAAAGAAAACATCGTGAATTGAGAAATTTCACCCACAATTTTTCCCTTGTAGGTTGCTCCCAGGGCATGGGCAGCATCTTCAATCACCGGAATCTGGTATTCCTTTGCAAGGGCGTGAAGTTCATCCATGTCACAAGGAAGGCCTCCGTAGTGAACACACACAATGGCCCTGGTCTTTTCGTTGATGAGCTCCCTCACGTGTTTCACATTGATGTTGAGCGTTTCGGGATCGACGTCCGCAAACCTGATCTTTACCCCCATATAAAGAAAGGGGATACTGGTAGCGGTACACGTGAACACGGGTGTAATGACTTCGTCCCCCGGCTCGAGGCCGGCAAGGAGGTAAGCAAGATGCAGGGCATCGGTTCCGGACCCGACCGCCAAAGCGGAACATCTTCCGCAAAACCGATCGGTAAACTCTTTTTCAAATTGAGCGACCCTTGGTCCTTGCCCAATCCAGCGGGAATGCAATACTTTGGTTACCTCTTCAATGGCGGATTGTGGAACGTGTGGATAAAAAAGCATAATCCCCTCACCCTCCAGCATGACGGGCATTTCATTCATCGGTTTCTCCTTATGCAGATGGTGCACCACTTCGGCACTGTTCATGTTGCTCTTGATTTGACTGCAAATTTAGTCCTATTTTATAATTTCACCGCAGACCTGTCAGGTCCGTGTGAGATCCATTCTGAAATAAAAAAGCCCCGTTTCGGGGCCTTTTCATTTCATACTTCTGCTAAACAGTCCTTCAAAGATTGGGCTGCGGTGTGGTTCTCAAATAGGGCTTAATACGTTTATGTCCTTTCGGGAATTTGGCTGGAACATCTTCGTCTTTCACAGCCGCTACGATAATCACGTCTTCACCGTGTTTCCAATTGGCTGGCGTAGCCACACTGTAGTTGGCTGTCAGTTGCAAGCTGTCAATGACACGAAGAATTTCATCAAAATTTCTCCCGGTCGAAGCCGGATAGGTGATCGTGAGTTTTACCTTTTTGTCGGGTCCGATCACAAATACCGAGCGAACGGTGAACTTGTCGCTTACTTGCGGATGGACCATATCGTATAGGTTCGCAATCCTGAAGTCCGGGTCGGCGATCAACGGATAGTTTACCTTTGTATTCTGGGTTTCATTGATGTCGCCAATCCATTTCGTATGGGACTCCAGCGGGTCGGCGCTGATGGCTATGACTTTTACATTGCGTTTGTCAAATTCCGCCCTGAGTTTCGCCACGGCTCCCAACTCGGTAGTACAAACCGGCGTGAAATCAGCCGGGTGAGAAAACAAAACGCCCCAGCTACTGCCCAGCCAGTCGTGAAATTTAAGGGTCCCTTCAGTGGTTTCCGCCTGAAAGTCAGGCGCAATATCTCCTAATCGTATTGCCATAATAATTACCGTTTAAGTTTTGAAATAATCGCAAATATAGTTAAAGTCTATAGATTTTATAGGATATTCTGCACAGGTGAAATTTAGCGTTTTCCTATGGCTTTCTGACGTTTCACGATTTGGTCCAGAGTGCTTTCCGATAGTATCCGCAGGGTTTCATCGCGGACTCCCAGGAAGGCAAACCGGATGCCGCATGTCTTTTCGTCGATGCACTCCTCGCAGGGTTCATAGTAATTGAGGGAGACGCAAGGAAGCATGGCAATCGCCCCATCCATAAGACGTATAATTTCAATCAAATTGACCTCCTGGGGCTTTTTGTAGAGATAATACCCACCTCCTTTGCCCTTCTTGCTGTGCAAAATTTTGGCATTCCTCAATTCCAAAAGGATAGCCTCCAAAAACTTTTTGGGAATATGCTGGGCCTCAGCAATGTCCTGGATGTGCACCGGGCCCTGCTGAAAGCGCTCAGCAAGGTAAACCAGCGCATGAATGGCGTACTTACATTTTCTCGATAGCATAAACTTCGTTTCAAGTTATACTTTTTATGAATAATTCTAATTTAGCGCTGGAGTTCTTTGTCGTTTGCCATTGTCGTAATCTTGGCAATAACTCAGTAGCCGGGATAGCTCAGCGGTAGAGAAGCTGTTTCGCCGCGCCTGCCGGAGCCGAAATAGATATACTATTTGAGTTAGTTACATTTGATCAGGTAATTTGCCGAGATAGCTCAGCGGTAGAGCAGCTGTTTCGTAAACAGCAGGTCGTGGGTTCAAATCCCATTCTCGGCTCAACCAGGATTTACAGGATTAGAAGGATTACCCGGATTGGGTTGTGCCCTAATCCTTTAAATGCAGATTCTTAAGTCCTGATCTTGTAAAATCCTTTAACCTTGACAATCCTGATTCACGAACGCACCAAAACGAGAAAGCTCAATAAGAAATCCCTTATAGTCAGCCCGGGCCTATTTTCACCGGTTGGTTCCTTGCTGGAAAAATCAATAAAAAAATCCTTAACCTGACCGGCTATCCCCTGGTCACAGGATAAACTCCTCAACCCGCCTTGTCGCAAAAAAAAGAGACTGCTTTGTTAAGGCAGCCTCTCTTTCTTTCAAAAGTGCCGAAGGCGGGACTTCCGCCAGTTGGCGGATAAACTTCTCGTCCCGCCCGTTCCAAAAAAAAGAGACTGCATTGTTAAGGCAGCCTCTCTTTCTTTCAAAAGTGCCGAAGGCGGGACTCGAACCCGCATACCTTGCGGCACACGCCCCTGAAACGTGCGTGTCTACCAATTTCACCACTTCGGCATCAAAACTATTTTGTACCTCCAAACCTCACTCCCCTTCTCCTACCGTCGAGGGTTGGGGCAAAGCCCCTCTCCTTGAGGAGAGGGGTTGGGGTGAGGTGGGTGCCCAGGACTGGACTCGAACCAGCACACCTTACGGCACTACCCCCTCAAAGTAGCGTGTCTACCAATTTCACCACCTGGGCAAAAACTTCAATCATTAAGTGAGGGGTGGCAAAAGTATAAAGGTTTTCAGATTTTGCCAAAACAAACAGTAGGCAAATAAGTAGGCAATAGGCAAAAGAAGTAGGCAATGTTTGCCCCTCTCCTTGCGACTCAACCACCGATCAGTAAACAACTCTTAATGGCACTCAACTCTTTGCCTACTGCCTATTGTCAATTGCCTACTGATTATTTCCTGTCCACCACTATCCTTCCTTCCCGGTTTGCAATTTCCCAGGCCGTGTAAAAGATACATTGCGCCCGTACGGCCAGTAACTCAAAGTCGATTTTGGCTATTTCATCGCTGGGGCGGTGATAATCCTCGTGGATCCCATCAAAATAGAAAATAACCGGTATACCGTTTTTTGCAAAGTTCCAATGGTCGGATCGCCTGTAGAGGTTGGTAGGGTGGTTCTCGTCATTGTACGTATAGTCAAATTTCAACTTGGTATAGGTGGCATTCGTCTTTTCACTCAACTGATGGAGTTCTGTGGAAAGCCTGTCGGAGCCGATCACGTACACGTACTGACTACTGTCTTTGTGTTCCGGATCGGTTCTGCCGATCATATCGATATTCAAATCGACCACCGTATTGGTGAGTGGGTAAACAGGATGCTCTGTATAATATTGCGAGCCCAACAACCCTTGCTCTTCGGCCGCGACGGTCATGAACAAAAGGCTTCGCCGCGGGCCTTGGCCCTCATTCTTTGCTTTGGCAAAATTTTTTGCAATTTCCAGGACCGAAACCGTTCCCGAACCATCGTCATCGGCCCCGTTGTTGATACGGTCGTCTCCCGTTGCTGAGGTACCAATATGATCGTAGTGGGCGGTCACCACAACCAATTCATCTTTCTTGTCGGTTCCCTCCAGGAAACCCAGCACATTTTCCGTTTTTACGGTATTCACCCGAACGTCTACACGGTAAGCAAGTTTACCAGGCTTGATTTTTTTCAGCGATTTTTTCTTTTGATCATCGCAGGCGCTTTTCAGTTTTTCCAGGCTGGTATTAAAAATCTCCTCAGCGACCGGCCGGTGAATCAGAAATACACCCTTGTAAGAGGATTCGGACGCGGGTTTTTTCAAACTCAACCTACCGGAGGAGGCAAAGACTTTTATCCGGTCGGCGATCGTACGAAACTCTTCAGAAGAACACTCGGCAAGTATGAAAACCATCGTCGCTCCCCTGTCCCGGGCACTTTGCGACAGCGTGCGAAACGTAGCCGACAGCGAGCCCTTGGGCACAAGGCTTTGTATACACACGGCCCTGCCCGAAACGTCAACCTGCCTGTAATCCTCATCCGTTCCTCGTCCGGCAAAAATAATTTCTTGCGGCACCTCGCCCATGGTATCGGTTGAGCCCAAATACGTTATGTCTCCATAGTTGTCGTAACGCGACAGACCGATTTTAACGTAGGCATTTTCAACGGATGAAGAATACAAGTCAAACGGTTGATAATACCCTCCCTTGACCGGTGGGGTCAGCGCGTTTTCACTATAGGAATCAGCGATAAAAGCGGCCGCCATTTTTTGGCCTCGCGTCCCGGTCTCCCGCCCTTCCAGCGCATCGGAGGCGATGATGGACAGGTATTCTTTCAGGTCGGCCGGCGTAATTTGGCTGCCATATTTTTTTGCAATTGCATTTTCTTGTGCAATCGGCACGGCGTCTCCGAACAAAGCAGTAATGAACGCGAAGGCGATCCAACGCATAGGGCTTCAGGATTAGTCCCCAATATATGGAAAGTCTCGAGTTTATAGCACAGAAGGCAGACAACAGACATGGACTATATACTATATACTATGAACTATCGAACCATTAAAGCTCGGTAGAAAAAACGTCCAACAACCTCAATTGATTCGTTGCGCGAACAAAATTCTGTTCAGGGTACGTGATGTGATAGTAAACGTCGCCGTTTAGAAAATCGGCAAGCATTCGCAATGCCATGATATAGGTCATCATCATGCCGGCGTAGGGGAAAAGTTTCTTCTCTGTGTCGGTGAGTTTCTCCCCCATTTGGGAAAGATACCCCGCCACCAACGCATCGTAAATAGGCCTTCGAAACACGACTTTGCTCAAATCTTTTTCCTCCTCGTTGGCCGGACTTACAAAAGTCCGGATCATGTCGCCTACATCGTAAACAAAGTAGCCGGGCATGAGGGTATCCAGGTCAATAACACATACCGCTTGTCGCGTTGTGGCATCCAGTAAAATATTATTGATCTTAGTATCGTTGTGCATAATGCGCAGAGGAATGGAACCCATTTGAATAAGTTCAAGATACCGGTCGACCAGGGGTTTGAATCGCTTGCATATTTCAATGGCACCGTTGCCTTTGCGCAAGCGCTCCGGGGAAGCTTTTTCCACGGCACGCTCAAATTGTTCATAGCGCCACGACAAGTCATGAAACCGGTCAATGGTGGGATGGAAAAGACTAATATCTACCCCATCGAGATGGTTGGTAAGGCGGGCAAACTCGGCTGCCGCATGATAGGCTTCCTTTTCGGTTCCGACCTTGTCTATGGTGATGGAATTGTCTATGAAGCGAAACAACCTCCAGGGGTAGCCTTCCTCGTCAAAACTCATTTCCTCGCCTTTAATGGTTGGCAAGGCCGAGAGAAAGAGATATCCCGGGTGTTTTTTCTTGAGGTAATCGGCCGCAAAGCGAAGGTTGCTGGCGATAATCCGGGGTTGAATGAAAACCTCTTTGTTGACCCGCTGAAGAATGTAGCTCGGGTTGCCCACCAGCTTATAGGTAGCGTGTATATGCCCGGAAGGAATGCGCTGGACTGTAAAATGATCCGGGTCGAGCCCAAACGATTGAATGATTTGCCTCATCCCCTCCGAATTAATTCCTCGTGTTGAACTCACCACAATTTTGCAGGGTACGAACCTTTTTTAACCAAATCCCTGATCTTTCCCGAGACCAGGTCTTTATCCTCCTTGTACGTAACTCCAAACCAAATACTCCCTCCCGGTATTACTTTTACTTTACCCAATCCGCGCTTGATCATGTCGTTGACGACCAGGGGTATGAAGAACTCAGCCTTAGAGTTCTGATAATTATTTTTTGCAAACTCGTCAAACATTTTTTGCGTCAGGGGCAGGATCGTTGGGTGAAAACCCCAAAAGTTCATTGAAGTGGGAGTTTCAGGGCTCATCTCCAGGTCCCCCCCCTTTTCCTTGGAAATGATTTTTCCATTTTCCTTAATAATCGTAGTCCGTTCTACCACACTCTTCAGGAATCCCTTATCGTCGCGCTCGCCGCACCCGCGCGAAACGCTGCCGTGCTCGGACAACACATTTTTTAACGTGTATCCTACCATAGCGTGAACGCCGGACGTTTCCTGCTGGAAAAAATCAGCCACGGATTGGAAAGCTTCGCGGCCGTAAAAATCGTCGGCATTGATGACGGCAAAAGGTTCATGAATTACTTCTTTCGCACACAGCATGGCGTGGCTGGTTGGTCCGTGGGCTATTTCGGTATTCAGAAGGAACAAAAGTGTCGAGGGACTGGGTTACAAATTCGACTTCGACCTTTCCTTTCAGCTTCGGCAAAAACATTTCTTTAACCGTATCGCGAATTTCGTCGCGGACAATCATGACAACTTTCGTAAACCCGGTCCGAAGGGCATCAAATAGCGAGTAATCCATGATGGTTTCGCCGCTCGGGCCAAATCCGTCAATTTGTTTGATGCCTCCGTAACGACTGCCGATGCCTGCGGCCAGGACGACCAACGCGAGTTTTTTACTCTCCTTCATGGTATTACATTTGTTTCTTTTCGTTCTGAATTGTTACTTGCTTTGTCCAAAATTATGGTTTTAACGGTAAAGCGTGTGCGAAAAGACACGCAAACTTTAGATTTAAATATCCGTCATTATTTTCCATTGTCCAACCCCATCCTCTTATGCCGTCCATGAGCGCCCAGCAAAAATCCTATGTCGGCCCGATGATCATCATCGGAGCTTTGTTTTTTATTTTCGGATTCGTCACCTGGGTCAATGGTACGCTTATTCCGTATCTCAAGATTGCATGCCAGCTGAAAAGCGATCTACAGTCATTTCTGGTAGTTACGGCTTTCTTTTTTGCTTATTTCGTAATGGGCATTCCTTCGTCGCTGGTATTAAGAAGGACCGGGTATAAGAAAGGGATGGCCCTGGGATTACTGGTCATGTCGATCGGTGCATTTCTTTTTATACCCGCTGCCAGTACCAGGGAGTTTAACCTGTTTTTGATTGGATTATTTATTATTGGTACAGGCCTGGCACTGCTTCAAACGGCTTCCAATCCTTACGCCACCATTATCGGGCCGATCGAAAGCGCCGCCATGCGGATCAGCATCATGGGCATCTGTACAGCCGGCATTATTGCAGGTCTCATTTTCGGATATATCGCATTGAAAGATACCGACGGTTTTGAGAAGAAATTGCAAACCCTGAGTGACGCTGATAAGAATACGGCATTGGCCGAGTTGGCAGAACGGGTAGTTACACCGTATATCGTTATTGGGAGCGTCTTGTTATTCCTGGCCGTCGCCATTTTATTCTCGGGCTTGCCCGACATAAAAGACGAGGGCGAAGATGAAAGTGATAAGCCAGCGACGGGTTCGGCAAAAACAAGTGTTTTTCAATTTCCTCACCTGTGGCAGGGCATCCTTGCTATTTTTCTTTATGTCGGTGTTGAAGTGATGGCGGGTGACACTATTATTAGTTATGGCAAGTCCCTCGGCATCGAGCTGTCGGAAGCGCGGTATTTTACACAATGGACGTTGGCCGGCATGCTGGTAGGGTATATCATCGGCATTATTACCATTCCTAAATATGTTTCGCAGGCGTTCGCATTGCGAATTTGCGCGATCATCGGCGTTGTATTTACCATTCTCGCCGTTTTGACCAGCGGTAAGACCTCCGTCCTCTTTATTGCTTTGCTGGGACTGGCCAATTCGTTGATGTGGCCGGCTATCTTTCCATTGGGCATAGACGGGTTGGGGAAGTTTACAAAAATCGGTTCCGCCTTGCTCATTATGGCTATTGTCGGCGGTGCTATATTGCCTTTGCTGTACGGCAAGCTTTTACAGGTTTGGAATCCGAAGGATGCTTACCTGATAATGGTTCCCTGCTATCTTTATATTCTCTACTTTGCAACGAAAGGATATAAAGCGGGAAAAGCGCAAGTGCTAACGGGTATTTGAAAACAATCATTTTTGACATGCGGATAAGCCTCTTTTTCTTTCTCGTCTTTTCTCCCTTTTTTCTCTTTGCACAAGAAAAGAACGACTTCCTGCTTTCATTGTACCAGGCCCGCGACGCAACGGCGGAAAACCTTTTCTCGCAAAACATCGAGGGACCCAATTTTGATAAATCGGGAAATCTCTATGTGGTCAATTTTCAAAAAGACGGAACCATCGGGTGGGTCCATCCGGATGGATCGGTAGACTTATTCGTCACCTTGCCGGAGGGCAGTACCGCCAACGCGATCCAGTTTGATGCCGCCGGGAATATGCTCCTGGCCGATTTTACTGGCCACAACATCCTCCGGGTCACCATGCAAACAAAGGATATCTCGGTCTTCTGCCACAACGATCAATTCAACCAGCCCAACGACATTTGCGTCAATAAGAAAGGACAACTTTTTGCCTCTGATCCCAATTGGAAAGCCAGTACGGGTAAGTTGTGGAGAATTGAGCCTGACGGAAAAGCGATTCTACTGAACGGCGAGATGGGCACCACCAATGGCATCGAGCTAAGTCCCGACGAAAAAACGCTCTATGTCAACGAAAGCGTCCAGCGCAAGATCTGGGTCTTCGATGTCGATGCTCAGGGCAACATCGGCAACAAAAGACTATTTAATAAATTCGATGATTTTGGCATGGACGGGATGAAGTGCGACCGCGATGGAAACCTGTATGTATGCCGGCACGGCAAGGGTACCGTTGCTGTTTTCTCACCGACGGGAAACCCGCTGAGGGAAGTGCCGCTAAAAGGAAAGAAAGTAAGCAACATTGTTTTTGGTGGAGAAGATGGACGGACCTGTTATGTGACCCTTCAGGATAGAAAAGCGTTGGAAATGTTCAGAAGCGAGGTGCCCGGTAAGAAATGGAGTAAATAATGCTTTGTTCGCCGAAGCTTTATCGCAGGCAGAGTAACTTGAGCTGCGGCTTCCCCCGCGCACCCTTACCCTAAAGGGCGCCTGCGCGCTGGGGTTCTCCCTTTAGGGAGTCAGAGGGTGAGCGTGGGCCGGCGAAACACCAAAAGTTCTCAACCCTACTTGACTTAATCCAAGGATGGCAAGTTTGACGGAATTATAAATTTAAATCAGAATAATCTGCTCAACGCTCTTTTGATGATTTGCTCTCTGTCTTCGTGATTCCCATGAACGTGGACAAAAGGAATCTTTCTTTTTAGCAATTCTTCCTTAAACACGGCGTACATCTGCTTTCTTTGGTTTCCCAAATCGCGCAACCCGTCATCCACCCACGGTAAATCGACGTCAAACAAAAAATATAGATTGTACGTTATTTGTCGCTCCAATTCGTACAAAATGCCCGGCACCCGGTGAAGATACGTTTGCGAGTAAATCTGGGTAGTGATCAAATCCGTATCACAAAACAAAATTTTGTTGGCCGTTTTTACTTTTTCAAGTACACGCTGCGTTTGGGCATAGCCGATCCGGATAATGTCTTTTTCCGTGAAGTCGTTGGAGGTAATCATTTCACGCGACACTTCCGGTACATATTCTGTTTGATAAACCTCCGCCAGGTGCTTCGCCATGGTCGTCTTACCCGTGCTTTCCGGACCGTAAAAGCATATCTTTTTTACAAAGTAAGGACGAACGATTGCCGGAATGAAGTCCCAATACTTTCCAATGACGAGTCCCCGTTTCACGCGGTTCTTGCAGAATACGAACGGTATTCCTTTATCCAATTCCGCAATCCGAAAGCCGCTATAAAACAAAACACAAAATACTCTGCACCCACAAACCTGACCCCTTTGACAAAGTACATTCCAGTGGCGACAGCATCAATCACTATCCAAAGGACCCAGCATTCCACTTTCTTTTGAACCATCCAAAATGTGGCTACGACGCTCATCACGGTTACAAAGGAATCCAGAAATGGAAAAGCGCTGGGTTTGTTAAAAATGGCCGGCAGCCATTCGTGAAGGTGGCTGGCCAGGTTACCTGAAACAAAAGTGCCCACCCCTCCCACGGCGGAAAAGACCAACAATTGCCTGACCGGCAGGTAGCTCACCTTCAATTCTTTTTTCTTGTCCTCCTCTTCCTTTTTCGGATTGGCCCAACGCCACCAACCAATAATATTGGTGATGCAGAAGAAAACCATCAGGAACATATCCGGGTAAAGCTGTACCTGAAAGAAAAGAAAGAAAAACAAAACAACATTGACGATGCCGAGCGGCCAGCTCCAGATGTTTGCCTTTGCGGAAAGCCAAACCGCAATCCCTCCGGCCAGCGTACCGAAAAATTCCAGGTAGCTCATGGGATAACCCCAGAGCGTAAAGAAGATGTGATCGATGTCAAAGAAACGCACGAGTCAAAGTTTAATACAGACGTTCTTCGCTTCCGTAAAAAACCGCAAGGCCTCCCACCCGCCCTCACGTCCCACGCCAGATTGTTTCATCCCTCCGAAGGGAGTGCGCAAATCGCGGAACAACCAGCAGTTGACCCAAACGATACCGCTCTTGAGTAGATGCGACACCCGGTGGGCGCGTTTCAGATTTTCCGTCCATACAGTTGCCGATAAACCATAGGCCGTACTATTGGCTAATGCAACAGCCTCCTCTTCTGTATCAAACGGCATGATGGTAACTACAGGACCAAAAATTTCTTCCTGGTTGGTCCTGCAGGTTTGACTCAATCCAATGATCACCGTGGGTTCAACAAAATAGCCGTCTGCGCACCGGCCCGCCGTTGCAATCCTCCGTCCTCCCGCCAAGACCTTTCCCCCTTCTTGTTTTGCCAATTCAATGTAAGAAAGTACTTTGTTCATGTGACCTTCTGAAACCAAAGCTCCAACGGCGGTTGATTCTTCAAGAGGGTCGCCTACCCTCAATGCTTTTGTTGCTTTCACAAATTCCTCTGTGAAGCGGGTATACAAACTTCGCTCCACCAGGATGCGCGACCCACAAAGGCAAATTTCGCCCTGATTGGAAAAGGAAGATTGCAAGGAGGAGGCAAGTGTTTTTTCAAAATCACAATCCGCAAAAATGACATTCGGATTTTTGCCTCCCAACTCAAGCGAAAGTTTTTTGAGCATCGGCGCGGCGGTGGCAGTAATTTTCCTACCCGTCGCCGTTCCACCCGTGAACGAAATGGCAGTAATCTCCGGACGCTCGATGATCGCCTGACCTGCTTTATTTCCCAAACCATGGACCACATTCAAAACACCCGGCGGAAGACCGGCTTCCATACAGAGTTGTGAAAATAAAAATGCAGTCATAGGTGTAAGCTCGGAGGGTTTCGCAACCACCGTATTTCCGGCAGCCAGGGCGGGGGCAATCTTCCATGTAAACAAATACAGAGGCAGGTTCCAGGGTGAAATGCACCCGACCACGCCGATGGGCGACCGTGTTGTATAATTTAAAGCCTCTGCATCGGTCATGTGTGATTCCGATTCCGTATGGAGAATTGCCGTCGCAAAGAAGCGAATATTGGCCGATGCGCGCGGAACATCCAGAGCCCTGGCTTGCTTCAGAGGCTTGCCATTGTCTACGCTTTCGGCCCGCACCAGCTTCTCCAGATCGCGATGGACTAAATCGGCAATCTTTTGCAGAATCGAAGATCGCCTGTTGACCGGCATCGAAGACCATGCACCGAATGCTTTTCCCGCTGCCACAGTAGCTTGCTCCACATCGCTGGCGTCGGAATCCGGAACAAGGCTATATACTTTTCCTTCGGCGGGATTGTAATTGTCAAGGTACTTACCGGATTTCGGTTCGGTCAATTCACCATCAATATAGTTCAGTATTTTTTGCATTTCCGCTTTAGATATTTTGAATGAGATTATTGTAATCTTCGTGAGAGCCAATCCAAAACCAAATTATGGTTTCATCGTCTTTCACGCCCAAAGCACGATATGACAATCCTATTCGTACTGAATAGATCGGTTTTGTAAAATGAACCTGTTTGAAGTTTAACGAGTAGTGATAGGGATCAATTTTCCAAAGTTCGTAGGCCCTTTTGGCATTCGAACGAACCTTAAACGGCAGTTTTTCTAATGCTTTTCGAAATCGTTCCGTTGTTACAGAGTACACCTTTACAGGTCTAAAGGTTTTGTATCTCCCTTTTTATATTCGTCCAATGCCTCTTGAGCCAAGAAAGAGAGCTTTGACTGAGAGCCTGCAAAATTTTCCTCCCAACTTATTTCGTCTAGAATAATTTTCGCAACCATCTTTTGGTCTTGTTCACTTAACCGCTCCGCCTTTTCTATTGCTTTTTTCAATTCTGAAATCATACCCAAAGATAAAAATTTTAGTTATAAACTCCCCGTTCTCCCACCGTCCACCGGAAGACTAACACCGTTGATATAACCCGCTGCAGGAGAGGCAAGGAAAGCCACAGCTGCTGCTACTTCACTCGGATCGGCCATTCGCCCCGCCGGAATCTCAGCTATCATTTCATTTCTGATTACATCGGGTGGTCGCCCCGATTTTTCTGCCCGGGTTTGAATGATCGATTCAATCCTTCCCGTTTTCGTGCTGCCCGGCAAGACGTTATTGACGGTGATGCCGAAGGAAGCCAGTTCCAGCGACAACGTCTTTGACCAGCTCGCCATCGCCCCGCGAACCGTATTGGAAACCCCCAGCCCTTTGATAGGAATCTTTACCGATGTGGAAATGATGTTGACG
>WNFL01292242.1_pt1 | contig 13180 bp, 7 predicted proteins | sample 5400361 | NCBI WGS metagenome assembly WNFL01 (sample SAMN13153351, study PRJNA577476) | soil metagenome | isolation source: 40 cm soil on Douglas fir-dominated hillslope | place: USA:California | collected 2013-09-17
TTCGATTTGCTGGCGCCGAGGGCCATGGCGGCTTCGCGCAAGGCGTTCGGCACAGGGCGCAGAAACTCTTCGGTGCTGCGAAGGGTGATGGGAATCATCATCAGGCCTAGCGCGAATCCGCCAGACAGGGTGGAGAAATGCTTGAAGGGCAAGACGACCAAGCTGTAAGCAAAAATGCCGATGACGATGGAGGGCACGCCGTTGAGCAAGTCGGCGGCGTAGCGAACGACAAAGGCGGTGGTGCTGCCGCTGAATTCCGCGAGATAGATGGCGCCAAAGAAACCGACAGGAACCCCGATGAGCGCAGCGAGCAGAAGCAGTTTGCCGCTGCCGAGGATGGCGTTGGCCATGCCGCCGCCCGTTTCGCCGACAGGCGCCGGCAACTTGGTAAAGAAGTTCCAACTGATCGATGTTCCGCCATGAAAGACAAGGTAGCCGAGGATCAAGAAGAGCACGGAAACGGAAACCAAGGCGCATACGCCGGTCATGGCCAGCATGAAACCGCTCACAAACTTGCGCCAGCGCAGCCGGGAGTTCATGCGTTCCCCATTCCAGCGCCGCGCTGGGAAGTGGCCACAATCAGCAGGCGAGCGAGCCCGTTAAGAACGAAGGTGAGAAGAAAGAGCACGAGTCCCAACTCAATAAGGGATTGATAGTGCAGATTGCTGGTGGCTTCGGTGAGCTCATTGGCGATAACGGCGGCAATCGAATACCCGGAGGAAAACAGAGAAGCGCTGATGGCAGGAGTGTTGCCAATCACCATGGTGACGGCCATGGTTTCGCCGAGGGCGCGCGCCAAGGCAAGGAAGATCGAGCCCAGGATGCCGCCTCGGGCAAAGGGGACGACCACCTTCCAGGTGGATTCCCAGCGCGTGGCGCCAAGAGAGAGAGCGGCTTCGCGCTGATCGCGAGGAACGGAGAGGAGCACTTCACGCGAAACAGAAATAATATACGGGATGACCATGATGGCGAGGACGATGCCGGCGGTCAGAAACCCGACTCCATAGGCCGGGCCTTGAAATAGCGGAAAGAAGCCGAAGGAATGTTTGAGGGCCGGCTGAATGTATTGGCGCATCAGGGGAACGACGATGAAGACGCCGAGGAGGCCGTAAATCACGCTGGGAACGGCGGCGAGAAGATCAATGAAAAATTCGAGAGTGTCGGAAACTCTCGCGGGTGCGAGTTCGGCGAGAAAGATGGCCGCGCCGATGCCTAGAGGGACGGCGATGAGAAGCGAGACGGTCGCGGTGACCAGCGTGCCGTAGATGAAGGGCAACGCGCCGAAATGGTCGAAGATGGGATCCCAGACGGAGGTGCGGAAAAAATCAAAGCCAAACTTGTGGCGGGGAAGAGCGGAGCCTTGCCACAAATCGAAAACGAGGAGGAGGGTGACGAGAACGACGGAAACAGCAAACAAGAAGGTGATTATATGGGCAATTTCATCGCCCTGGCGGAGACGGGAAAGAAACGAGCGCGAGCCCGCAACAGGGCCCGCGCTCGGAACAGTGGTAGTCGTTGATGCCACTCTGGTCGCTCAAACTACTGGATTTTGCTGATGGCTAGCACTTCCTTGGCCACGACTTCCTTGGGCAGTTTTGCGTAGGACAACGCCTCCGCGTAGTTCTGACCGTCCGCCAGCATCCACTTCACGAAGCCCTTTATAGCATCACGCTTGCCCGCATCGGAGAACTTTTCTGGAATCAACAGCCAAGTGAACGTGGAGATCGGATAAGCAGCTTTACCTGGCGCGTTGGTGATGGAAACGCGGAAGTCATCCGGCATTTCCTTGGCCGCGCCGGCAGCGGCGGCACTGACGGCTGCAAGCGAGGCTTTGACGAATACGCCCGAAGCATTCTTCACATTGCCGTAAGGTATTTTATTGGACTCGGCATAAATAAGTTCCACATAGCCGATAGAGTCTGGAGTGTTCTTGATCGTGCCGGTGACGCCTTCATTGCCTTTGCCGCCAAGGCCCACGGGCCAGTTGACGGAACCGCCTTTGCCAACCTTGGTCTTCCATTCGTCGCTGACTTTAGAGAGATAGTCGGTCCAGCAGTAAGTCGTTCCGCTGCCCTCCGCGCGATGCACGACGACGATGTCGTCGGCAGGAAGCTTGACGCCTTTATTGGCGTCGGTAATGGCCGGATCATTCCACTTGGTGATTTTGCCGAGGAAAATTCCGGCAAGAGCGTCGGGAGTGAAGTTCAACTCCGCGGTGACTCCGGGAATGTTGTAGGTGGGAACAACCGCGCCCAACACGGTGGGAAAATGAAGAATTCCGGAGCCGTGCTTGTCCTGGTAGGCCTTGAGCTGTTCGTCGTTCATGGGGCCATCGGTAGCGCCGAAATCGACGGTGCCTTCGGTGACCTGTTTGATGCCGCCGCCAGAGCCGATGGATTGATAATTGATCTGAAGGTTGGCGTTTTTCTTGTGATACTCGTCAAACCACTTGGAATACATGGGATATGGAAATGTTGCGCCCGCACCGTTGATGGAGAGCGCGCTATCGGCCCACAGAACACCAGCAACGGCGAGAACTACCACGAGCAAACCCGCAATTCGCTTCATGCTTATCTCCGTGTGAAATCATTGGTCTTTTTCCCGGGGGGAGGAAAGTATGACTTCTGATTGTTACGGTATTGTTACAACGGGTTGATTGTTGGTTGAATCGGCGAGAAGCGAGGGGCCGGAGGCGTGTTAAGGTTTTTGCGATGAAGGATTTAGAGCCCCGATAATGACCGGGAAATAAAAAGGGCAGCCCGGGTGAGGGGCTGCCCTTTTTCCGCCCCCAAGGGAGGAGCGGAACGCGATTGCCTGGCCGGAACTACGGTAGGTAATAGCGGAAGGAAGTGAACACCATGTTGTCCACGGCCTTCGGCTGGATGCCCCCGGCACCGGACCAACCGCTCTTCGTGATGTACGAGTATTGCAAGCCCCAACGAACTCCACCCTTCGGCCCCTGGTACATCTTATGCCAGAAGCCGAGAGTGCCTTCCTGGATGAAGCGGATGTCGCCTGCACAGGCGCCGGCCCCAGGTGTTGAAGAACCGGCAGGCACAGCCTCATTCCCGCAAGTATTGTTATTGGCAGTCGGTCCACCATAGCCCCCCCCTCCTTTGTTGGCAGTCGGTCCACCATAGCCCCCCGCTCCGGTGGTCCGCGCTACGACCGTGTTCACCAAGAGCGGCGCGCCAGATCCGGTACCGGTGACGGACGTTGCGGTGATTTTTACGCTGTTATACCCAGTGTAAGCAGCGCGCCAGCCGTATTCCCCACCGTAGTTGAAATAAATATCCAACTTCGGGGTTGGATGGAACTCAAGCGTGCCGAGGCCATGTGCTGTACGGATCAATGCCGCTGTGCCGTCCGGACGGAACGTCATGTCCGCCAGTTGTGCGGCGCCGTAACGACCAACGCCGTCTCCGGCGAGGCCCTTTACACCGAAGTCCAGCTTCTTTGAAAACAGCGGGATTCGCATAACCGCTCCGAAACCGCCGCCTGTGCGTGAATCATTGAATGCCCCTGCAACGCTGGGCGCTTCCCCAGCAGCCAAGGCCGCGCAGGTAATTGGGTTACCTGTGAAGGTGGTAGTGTTCCCGTTCGCAGCGGTTATCACCGTCCCGTTCGCCGTGTAGCTAATTACACCGCAGGGATAAATCCTGTTCCGGAAGGTGCTGAGGATTCCGAATAACTCATAATGTCCGTACCCAGGATCCGCCGCTGCCTTGAAGACAAAATCCGGAGCTTTGTTAACGGTATAGCCGGTAGCGTCGAACGCATTGTACAGGCCACCGCCAGCACCAGGGGCGTTGATGAAGAAGTTTTGCGTGACCGCACCAGCCGCGGTTGTAAATGACGAGAAGCCGCGCCCGCCAAATGTTGATTGCGGGCCTTCGACGGAAACGCCGACCGCGAACTTGCCACCGAAATCCTTGACAGCGCGGAAGCCGTAGCCCCGTGCGTAAGTGAAGCCCACGGTGTAGTTGACGTCGATGGTCATCGGGAGAACTTCCTGGCGGTTCTGGATGCCCTTGCGGGTCTCGGTCGCTAGCGTCCACATTTGCCCGCCGGTAAACTGCCAGCCGTTATCAAATGCCGCCTGTCCCCACAATTGGCGCTGGCGGAGCACGTAGCTATTGGTCTGCCGGTTGTTGGAAGTCGTGCCGGCGCCGAAGAAGTCCGCCTCGTAGTAGGCGCTTACTTTGGCGCTTCCGACTTTCGTGTCGCCGAGCAAGCCGATTCGGGATTGACGACCCGAGAAATTGCTTTCGGTAACTCTACTTAGAGCGTTTCCGGGGTACGGGATGGCGTTCATCGGAGTAGGAATGTCCCCGCTGGTGGCCCGCTGGCGGAAAACCGTCTCTGCCGCGATGAACCCGATCGGAGTGATGTTGATGCCCTTGTACTTGATCGTGGCGGGGCCGGTTTCCTCGGCCTTCTTGGCGTCGGCTTGCTCCGTGGCCACGGTGGTCTTGAGGACTTCGTTGCTGGCCTTCAAGGCACTGACCGTGGAGTTGAGGGAAACAGCGGTGGACTTCACTTCGGCGGTGGTGTTCGCGGCCTCGGTGGCTTTGGTACTCGCTTCGGCCGCACGAGAGTTGGCTGCCGCCGCCGCTTCGCGCGCCTCGTCAATCTGACGATCGCGCTTGGCGAGCTCTTCCTTCAGCAACTGGAGCTGCTCCTGCTGAGACTGCAGAGTCTGGCGAAGCTCTTCGAGCTGCGCCGCGATGGCCGCATTGGAGTTCTCAGCTTTCTTGGCCGCTTTGGGCTTGGCCGGCTGAGCCTTGGCAGGTTGGGCATCGGCGTCCTTTGGTGTATCGGCAAAAGCAGTTCCGGAAACGAGGAACAACGATAGTGTGAGCGCTGCTAGTTTTTTCATTTCCTCTCTCTTTGGAGCAAAATTCGACCTGGTACCGAAAAGAATGCGTACCACCCCGCGCCAAAAGGTAAGGGCCCCGTCTTACAACTGCGTCAATCGAATGTGAATATCCTGTAACAATCATTGGGAATCCACGGGAAACCATTGACGTATCAGAGGTTGCGGATTTTCCGGTTTGTTAACGGCAGCAAACAGAGAACGAGGCGAGCCGAAAAAAACGATGCAAGGGCCGCATCTCGTCCACTGCCTGGCTGCAGGACAAACCGAGCCATCCGCAATCTCCAAAGGGCGGCTTCCCCTCGGCACCGCGAGGAGGGACCTATTTCGGTGAGGAAATCGTATAGGCGAGGACGATTTGGGTCAAGCGATATTGGTATTTGGCGCCGGTACGGACGATATCCTGCAGTGGAAGAATTCCCGGAAGATCGTCCCCCCACATCCCCTACGGTCTGCTGTATCATCCCTCGGCACGGACGCTTGGAAATTGAGGTTTGCATGAGGCGCCGGAACTTGGGGGCGTGGGGAAATCATGAAACGAATACTCTTTGTGCTTGGCATACTGGTCGTAGCCATTCAGCTCGGGACCTTCATGGCCGCTACGGCCTCGGCGCAGACACCAGTGCCGCCGCTGATTTCTCCGGAGGTACATTCCGATCATCGCGTGACGTTCCGGTTTCGCGGTCGCAACATTAAAGAGGTGGCGGTTTCGATTGAAGGCACAGCCAAGCCGCTACCGATGCAGAAAGACGATCAGGGGGTCTGGAGCGTAACCACGGAGCCGCTCGCCCCTGATTATTACGGATACTCGTTCATCGCCGATGGCGTGGGGCTGCTTGATCCTTCCAATCACGCGATCAAGCCCAACTTTCTTTATCGGGCGAACGAGTTGCACGTGCCTGGGCCGTCGTCGCTTTCCTGGGAAGTGGGCGCCGTGCCCCATGGCGAGATTCATCATCATTTTTACAAGTCGGGAATAGTAGGGGACGATCGCGACTTTTATGTTTACATGCCGCCCGGGTACGACCCGCGCGGCAAGCAAACCTATCCCGTCCTCTACCTTTTGCACGGATTCAGCGATGACGCGAGTGCGTGGACAGCGGTTGGCCGCGCCAACGTGATCCTGGACAACCTGATTGCGCAAGGCAAAGCAAGGCACATGATCATAGTCATGCCGCTGGGCTATGGCGCGCCGGAGGTTCTGCTTCCCAACTCTGGGGTGTGGCGCGATCGCACGATCACGGAGCGAAACTTCAATAAATTCAGCGAGGCGCTGCTCACGGAGGTGATCCCGCGCGTTGAGGCTGATTATCTGGTGACTAAGGACCGCAACTCCCGAGCCATCGCGGGCCTCTCCATGGGCGGCTCCGAATCTTTGCTGACCGGCCTGAATACACTGGACAAGTTTGGCTGGATTGGGGCTTTCAGCTCCGGAGGGATCACCGAGGATTTTGACAAAGAATTTCCGGCAGTGGACTCCAAGACCACGGAACAATTGCATTTGCTCTGGATTGCGTGCGGCACGGACGACCGCTTGATGGATATAAATCGAAGATTCCGCGGCTGGCTGGCGTCCAAGAATATCAAGCACGTGGACATCGAGACGCCCGGCGCGCATACCTGGATGGTCTGGCGGCGCAATTTGACGGAATTCTCTTCGCTGCTTTTCCGGTGATTTTCGGAGATGAGTTTCTAAATTGCGACGCTGGTTTCAATCATCGTCGTTCCTTTTAGAGCCGCGGGTTTCATCTTCATCCACTCTGGCGATTCCGAGCCGCATCGCTTGATACGCGGGAAGCTGCGCCGCTTGTGGAACGTTTGAACCGTTTCCCGTGCACGCGAACCAGATCACCGCGTTCAAAACTTTCGGGTCGGCCATGTCCGCGTGGGCAAAGTCTTGCCGGTTCGATTTTTTCATCCATTCGGCGGCAGCCTTGTTTTTTGGCTTCTGCGTTATCAAGTTGTCCGCGGCGATGGCCGGCAAGACGGCTTTGTAGGGCGTCAAATCCGGGGTCTCCTGGAAAATATCCATGGGAATCGCCGAGGCATCGAGTTGGTTCATGGGCGCGATTCCCAGCAGCAACTCGATGGTGCGAATCATGCTGACGGTGTTGTGAAATTTGTGGATGAGAGCTCCCGGCCGATTGTAGGCGCTGATCGCTAGTCCAACAGATCGATGCGAATCGACGTGGTCCGGCCCGGCCTGGGCGTCGTCTTCAACGATGAAGACCGCCGTGTCTTTCCAATAGACGCTCGAGGAAACCGCCTCGACGAGGCGTCCGACGGCGTAGTCGTTGTCTGCAACCATGAATTGCGGCGTCGGGAATCCATTTTTCATTCCAGTGGTATGGTCGTTGGGAAACCGCATGACGGTAAGCGCGGGCATGGAATCAGCGCGGCCCGCTTCGCGGTCCTTGACGAAGCCGCGAAACTCAGCGAGCCATTCGCCAAATCGCGAGTTGCCGCGGCAGTTCGAATTAGCGTTGTCCTGAGTCACGGCCGGATCGGAGGAGGCTGAAGGATCGAGAGCGGCTTTGTAGCAATCGACCGTGATGCTGTCCGGCGCGGTCACGTCAAAGCTTCGGAAACTCAGGCTGTGATGCTTCTGCAACGATTCTTTGTTGGCTATCGCGCGCACTGCGTTTGAAGTGTCGGGATAGCTCTTCTTGCGTTTTTGACCGGCAGCTTCCACGTCTTTCGCGGAAATCACGGTTACGAATTCGCCGTAATTCCGGTAAGTCAAACCAGCGCGTGCGACGGCGTCCCAAAGGTAGAGGGTCTTCGGTTCGCCGAGGTCGGTGAAACCCTGGCGGTAGGGAAGATGCGTTTCGAGGAGATCCGTCAAGGCGGCCAGCACATCGCCCTTGAATTTTCCGACTTGCAAATCACCAGGTGGCTCGTAATCCGGCAGCCGGTTGTAACCTTCCCAGTCGTAGGTGCGGCCACGGTCGGAATACTGCCAGCGGAATCCTTTGTCGACGTAGTCGGTGGAGAACGCGGCGGTGGCCCAGTTGTGTCCGTCCGGGCTGGCTTCGGAATTGACGAAGAAGCGGTCAAACAAACCGAAACGCTGCGCGAGCGCACGGTGGTTGGGCGTCACGGATTGCCGCGTGCCGTCCGCCCGCTGCGCGGTAACGCCACTGCCGAAAATGGCCAAGGCGGCCTCGCCATCGGCGGCGTGCCCATCGCCGGAAGCTTTCACATCGCCGAACACCTGATCATAGGTACGATTCTCCTTGATGATGTAGATCACGTGCTTGATCGGACTGGCTCCTGCAAAAAGCTTCGGCGGAGCAAAATCCATCAGGCCGTCATTCTGCATGGTTTGCTGCGTGTAGCGCGCCAGCGCCGGGCCGTCCGGCAACGGGACGGCGCTGATGTTTCCCGAAACAATCGAGCCGCTGTATTGACCGCCCTGGCGATTTTTCTCTTTGTTCGGAGGAAACGCGGCGTTGGGCGGATTCGGAGTGCGGCCGCTATTGTTCGCGCGCATCGATGATGGCTCGAATCCCGTTCCTTTGCCATTTCCGACGAAGAGTTTGCCGTCTGCAACGGCGACCGCAGAAGGATACTGACCGGTTGGAATAAAACCCAGGATTCTCGATTTTCCGGATTCGGAGATTTTCTCCGCTGGCTTTGCGCCGCGTGCTTTTTCGGAAAGGGCGACGATCGCGACGGCGTTGCTGTGAGCATTCGCTACATACAACGTTCTCTCGTCCTCACTGAGGGCCAGCGACTCCGGACTTGCGCCGGGTAAGGCATCTTCTGCGAGCCGAACGTCGATGCGCTCGATCTCTTGATCCGTAGTTGTGTCAATTACCGAGACGCTGTCCGCATTGGAATTCGCAACAAAGAGCCGTGTCCCAGCAGCATTCGGCGTCATTGCCGTTGGGTGGCGGTCAACGGTGATGTACTTCCGAACAACGCTCTTGCCGCTCAGCGGAATGACTGCCACTGATGAGTCATTCCAGCACGATACGTAGGCCCGCGCGTCCTTGCCGTTTCCCAGCACCACTACCCCGTAGGGATAAATGTTTTCGTTCAACTTTCCGGGATGGTGCAAATCCACTCTCTCCATCCGGCGGGTATCGTGGAGACGGCGCACGATCGTAACGTTGTCTCCCAGGTTGTTGGCCGTTACCAGCGTGTTGCCGTCCGGAGTTAGGGCGAGGCCCGTGGGATAGAGCGCCGCCTTTCCCTTGTTGTAGTCCGGGCGCGAGACTTCACCTGGTTTGCTGATTTCGAACGAGGATGCTTGTACTTTCGTATCCGGGCCGCCCGATTCCGGCTGCACCGGCGCCGCTGCTTTCGGATTAAACCGGAAAATCCACACTTTGTTTTCGAATCCGCCGGAAACGTACATTTCAAAATTTCCATCCGCGCCAGCGGCCGGCGAAAAGGCGACGCCAACATTCGCACTTTGCGGCGTAGGGAAATAAATATTTTGGATTACCAGGGGATCAGGCACTGCATTCAGGTCGATCACGGCAATCGATTGCTGCGCTCGATTCGTTTCTTCGCTGAACTGGACGCCAAACCCGCTGTTGACCACCAGGAGATAGCGGCCCTTGCCGCCGTGCCCGAGAGAATCGGGACTACGAAGCATGGTCATAGGCATAGCCCCGACAGCCGGCAAATGAGTCGCAGCATCCATCACCAGCGAACCGGCGGGTGTAATGGGGCGACCCTCGCCGGCAGGTTCTTGCTGGCACCGCACGCTTCCGCAGAAACCAAAGCAAATCACAAGAAAACCACCGGTTATGGCTCGCGATTTCATATGCCTGCTTCTCCGATCTCTGATGTTGGTACTGTCTGCCATCTTTTGGTGCCGCCCTAATTTACATGCATCCGAGTGTAAGAAAAAATTGTTTCGCAAAGTTTACAATTAGCGTGCCGATGCGGCGCGACGCCTGGCAACGGATTTGACGCTAAACGCTTCTACTTTTAGGATGAATCTGGCGCCTTCCCCCGGTCTTTGACAAGCCGCCAGCGAGCCCTCATGAAAACCAGATTGCCCTGCCTCACTGTGCTCTTGTTCTTGCCGCTGGCAGCGGCTGGTCAGACTGCCGACGAAATTGTCAAGAAAGCGCTCGACGCGCGCGGCGGAGTCGAAAAGATTAAAGCCGTCCGATCCGAACGAATCAGCGGCCGCGTCTCCTTTGGGCAAGGCGCGGAAGGCACGTTTGTGGTGGAGCTTAAGCGGCCCTTGAAGATGCGCGCCGAGATCTCCATTGAAGGGCAAACAATTGTTCGAGTTTACGACGGGAAGTCGTCCGGCTGGATGATTAATCCTTTCGCGGAAAACAAGGAGGGTCAGCCGTTGTCTCCCGAAGACCTCAGGAACATTTCCGATGAGTCCGACTTTGACGGCCCGCTGGTGGATTACAAGGCCAAAGGCAACCAGATTGAGCTGGCCGGCAAAGAAAAACTGGACGACAAGCCCGTCTACCGGCTGAAACTCACGAACAAGAATGGAGACGTGCGGTTTTACTTTATTGATGCCACGACTTTTTTGCTCTTGAAATGGGAGGGCACACGGAAGACCGAAGACCAGGAACTTCCCTGGGAGTCCTTCTCTTCGGATTTCCGCGAGGTCCAGGGCCTGAAATACGCATTCCGGATCGACCAGGGCAGCCCGGGCGAATTCAAGCAGACTCTCACGGCGGAAAAAATCGAGATTGATCCTCTAATCGATGACTCCCGGTTTGCCAAACCAGTTCCGCAAGTTGCGCCACCCGCGCCAGCGCCACTCGCAGCTCCGGCACCGGCCAGTCCTCCACGCTCAAATTAGCTGGCATGCAGAGGGATGCTTCTCGCCTGAAAAGCAGGTTGAAGGCTAGTTCTTCGTAGATGGGTGTCGCGAATGCAGGCGGTACAGATTTGCGATGGAATAGGTGAGGCCGGCAAAAGCTGTAAAGCGTGGCAATTGTCCGTATACGGCGATGTACGCACCGCCGTCCAGCACCAAACGAGGCGACAGGCTATACGTCGCGGCGTTTAGCAGTGTCATCGTGGCCGGTGTCGTAATGTTCTGCCGGCTGAATCCTGCAATCTCCCCGGTGTACCCCCATTTTCCACTCAAGGGACGGGAATACGAGAGCGCTGTGAAGTATCTGCGGTCAAATCCGCCGAGCTGAGGTCTGCCCACAAATTGCACGCCTTCGTTGACGTCAAAGTGATGCTTGCCAAAATCTTTGCTTACAAGAATTTGCCCCAGGTGCGCCATCGCACCGTAGCCGAGTTCGGGCCTGGCCGTCGGTAGTGTCGCCACATAGAGAACAGCCAATGTCGGCCGAGCCTTGCGCTGCGGAAATAACTTGTACTTGAAACCGGCTCCGGAATCTCCCAGGCCGGCGGTGCCCGCATCCCTCTGGATGGGATTGTTGAGAAACCACAACTCAAGGTTTTTGACCGCTCCCCATTTCAACAGCCCGTTAATGTTCTGGTGCCCCTTGGCCGCCTCGAATCCATATTCGATCTCGAATACTCCGAGTTGCACCATCTCGGCGGTCGATGCGAACGTCGGCCGGTTTGGCACGGCGGTGATTTCTTCAGCTTTTGGATCTTTTTGCTGGTTCTCTGAGGTGGCCGGCGACGTATCCGGCGTTTGCCCGCGAACAATCACTCCTGTAGCAAGCAGGCCCAAACCGACCAGTGCGACAATGCGCATCCGCTAATCCCTGTAAGACGTGTTCGAGCAACGATTCATTCTAGCAATCACCGCACAAACACACTGCGCTATCCTTGTTTACATGCCTGATGGGCAACAGCAGTCGCGTGACTCACTTAGTGCCGGCCTCTGCGCCGACTGCGTTCATTCTCGCCGGATCGAATCGGCGCGCGGCTCTGCCTTCATCCTCTGCAATCTTTCTCAAACCGACCCGCGCTTTCCCAAGTATCCGCGTCTACCGGTGGTCTCCTGCGACGGTTACAAAAAGAAGCTCTGACGCCGGGCCGTAGTTTAATAATTAATTTTCTTCATACCGTTAGTTCACTGTGTGGTAAGTTATGGATGGGTTCATCGTCACGGCGAGGTCTGCTAATGGCTCCCCGTTCGCAAATCGCTCTTTGCGCGGTCTTGCTTTCCCTTTGCCGTCCATCGAACGCGTTCGCCGACAAACTGCAAATTACCAGCACGCCGCCCGGCGCCACGGTGGAACTCGATGGCGTCGCGGCCGGCATCACGCCGTTCGAAAGAGATTTTCCCGGCGGCTATTTTCGCAAGACGAGAACTTCCATGGGTTCGCGCCTCGAGCATCCTGTCGTGGCGCGCATCAGTCTCATCGGTTACGCCAGCAAGGAAGTCAAGCTCACCGAAGGTCCCATGAACTGGATTTCTCTCAACGGGCGGAATCGAGGCGAATACTGGCTCTTTAAGTCCGATCATTTTCACGTGGACTTGCAGCCGATTTCCGAAACTTTCACGGGCGAAGTCGCTGTCAAAGTGTCCGACGACGGCGCCAGTCTTCAGCCCGAGCTTTCGCTCGAAGAGCTTGTTCGCCAAACCAAGCCCGCTGTCGTTTACTTGAAAGGGCTGGACAAAGCCGGCTCGGGGTTCTTCGTCACTGGCACGGGAATCATCGTCACCAACGCCCATCTTGCACGCGGGGAAGAAATTCTGGTCACCATTCTTTCCAACGGCCAGCAACTCGAGGCCCAAGTCGTGCATATTGATCCAGACTTGGACATCGCTCTCGCCAAGGTGGAAGTCCCCTCCGGCAAATTCGATTTCCCCCATTTGACCCTAACGGACGCAGCGGGTGTTCATCAGGGCGAAAATGTACTCGCCATCGGCAATCCGGGCGATGCCATGCTTTTCAGCGTCACGAAAGGCATTGTCAGCGCCGAACGGAAAATTTCGCCGAACGGAAAATTTCTCGACGCCGGTCCGGGAACGTGGATCCAGACGGACATGCCCATCAATCCCGGCAATAGTGGCGGTCCGCTTCTGAACGGGCGAGGCGAAGTGATCGGGATCAATACGCAAAAGCTCATCAAGAAGAACGTCACGGGGATCGGATTTTCCCTCAGTGCCACGGATCTTCTCGAGGTTCTTCACCGCTTCTATCCCAACTTGGCACCGGCGAACCACGGCACTACTCAAGCCGCAAGACCACCGGTCCTGGCCGACAATGGCGAATCTTCCGAACCATTGAAGACTGCCTCCCCGTTCATCGCGGACGCCGTAGGCACCGTTTCCGTTTCCTCCGAACCGGACGGCGCGGAAATCTTTGTTGACGACAAATTCCTGGGCAACGCTCCGGCCACACTGAAGCTTCCAGTTGGACCGCACAGTATCCTGCT
>WNFL01210090.1_pt1 | contig 13179 bp, 10 predicted proteins | sample 5400361 | NCBI WGS metagenome assembly WNFL01 (sample SAMN13153351, study PRJNA577476) | soil metagenome | isolation source: 40 cm soil on Douglas fir-dominated hillslope | place: USA:California | collected 2013-09-17
CAGACTTAGCTGAAGCTTGAGTGGCTGTTTGTTGGCTCGTCGGCTTCGTTGTCTGGCGCGGGCGGGCATTGGCGTTAGATGACGTTGTCGTCCCGGGTGGCTTTTGCCGGCCTGATTGCGAGCGGGTTACTAAAGGTGAAGCGGCGATCAAAAAAGAAAGGAGGATCAGTGGGAGGGTCACCAAACCCGAGCGCAGAACTTGAGTAACGCCACAGTAGCGATTTGTAAAAGCAATACGGAAATCGTCAATGAGCCATCGGAGATGACGACAGAGTGTAGCCCCGGGCGTAAGCCCGGGGTATACGGTCCCTTCTGATCGTAGAAGCCCCGGAGGGACGACAGATACTTCTGTCGCCCTCTTCGAGGGCTGGTACGCATTAAGATTCTCATACCCCGGGCTAACGAGTCTTCCAACTTTGGCAGCTTCATTGGGTAGGAAGGCTGCGCTCATCGTTTCGTGCGATGGTTTGTCCTTTAGGCGAGAACACGAATATCTTTTGCGCGGATTATTCATGTTGCCGCCGCCAGAATTGGTTCGGGTTCGCTCCCCGTTGTTTGCAGCCACCGGTCCCACTCTTCCAAAGCCAGCTTTACCTGCAGCAAATGCCGGTCACGCTTACGACGCACGCCCTGGGTCAGTTCAGTGTTGAGCGGCTCGAGCAGCGCGAACGTGATATTTACGGGTTGGTAATTCTTCGTCTGTGCTCCTGAAACGTATCGCGCCAGCGCGCCAATCGCACTACGCGGGGGCGCCAGCAAAAGTTCGTGGCCCAGCAGACATCGCACAGCATTGTTGCCGGCCAGCCAACCCATCGCCACCGACTCGACGTAGCCTTCGACGCCCGTGATTTGTCCGGCGAAGAAAAGGTTTGAGGCGGAACGCATCTGCATGGTTGCCGCGAGCACGCGCGGCGCGTTGATATAAGTGTTTCGATGAATCTGTCCGAACTGTAGAACCTCTGCCTGCTCGAGACCCGGAATCAGGCGCAGCACGCGCGCCTGCTCGCCATAACGAAGATGGTTCTGGAAGCCCACCATACTGTACGCGTCGGCCATCAGATTTTCCTGTCTCAGTTGCACCGCGGCGTACGGCTCGCGCCCGGTCCGCGGATCGACCAGACCGACCGGCTTCATCGGACCGTATCGCAAGGTGTCAACCCCACGCCGGGCGAGTTCTTCGATGGGCAGACAGGATTCAAACCAGCGTGTTTCTTCAAAGCGCTGCAAGGGGACGCTGTTGGCCGCGACCAATTCCGCGTAGAACTGCTCGTATTGCCCTGGATCGAACGGACAATTCAGATAATCGTCGCCGCCCTTGTCGTAACGCGCGGCGGGAAAGACAATCGATCGATCGATCGAATCAGCCGCGATGATCGGGGCGATGGCGTCATAGAAATAAAGCTGATCGTCACCCGTCAGTTTCATAATCTCCGTTGTCAGGGCATCGGAGGTCAGCGGTCCGGTGGCAATGATCGTGATGGAATCTCGTGGAATGGTTGTGACTTCTTCGCGCACGATTTCAATCTGCGAATGCGATTCGATGCGCTCAGTTATGTATTCGGCAAACTGTTGGCGATCGACAGCCAGGGCTGCGCCGGCGGGTACGCGTGTCGCTGCGGCTGCTTCCATGGCAGTTCTTCCTTAAGCAGATGAGAAGCGGAGCCCTGCTCGTCAGATTTCAAAGAGTTCGAACAGACGATTTCGGCGAGCTTATCGGTGCGGTGTGCGGGTGTCTGCTTTACCGGCCGCATTTCGTGCAGGCGCACGTGTGCACCTGCCCGCGCTGCCTGCCAGGCAGCTTCAACTCCCGCTAAGCCACCGCCGATAACGATGATTTCCGTCATTATGTGGCGCAAGTTGTTAACTTGCGCAGCCTGACCCGGAACACAAGTTAACAACTTGCGCTACAGCTAACGTCGCTTCTTTCTGCGCAGAACTTTCGCGTGCGCCTGTTTCATGACCTCCGCGACTCGTTCAGCTTTGGTTTGTACTTGACCCGCGGCTTGTTCCTGTTGATTGTCACGATGCTCCTGCATCTCGCCCTGATGCTTATGAAAATCAAATTCGTTTACTCGTGTCGATCCGACCTTGAATGTTTCGATGTTGCGTGTTTGACCTTTCATGGCCCTCCGTTCCTTGTTTCACGAACTATGGAGTGCGCCTGTAATGCGCAGCAGCGATATCACTCCACCCCAGGATTGGTAGTTTGCTACACGACTTGACACTCAAAACCAGCGGTTCGTATAGTCAAAGCTCAAGTTGGCCGGCTTAGCTCAGTTGGTAGAGCGTGCGATTCGTAATCGCAAGGTCATCGGTTCAACTCCGATAGCCGGCTCCAGATAATCTATACTCCGACTATCGCTGATCGCAAAGATGAAGGTGACTCTCCGGCCGCTTTTATTAATTTTGCATGTCTATCTTGCGCCAGCCAGCGACAAATAGGATAGATAGAACCGCGGCAGCGTACTCTGTGTGTTAACGCACAGACGGGAAAATAGAGCTGGTATAAATTTTGTCGCCACCCCTGAATAGATCCAGCATAGTTGAGGAAGTGAGGCTTTGCGGTCCGCCTTAGCCTCTTCTATTTCATTCGCCCCCTAACTGTCGAGAGCGCCGGCCGGAGTTGTGCCAGGATTTCCAAGCGTTTTCAAAGGCTACGGTCATCCAAATGACCGTTTGGAGGCACCCCTTATGTCCCAATATTCACCCACTCCGCAGGCGTCCAGCTACGCATTTGGCCGCCGATCGTTTCGGCAAACGGATGCCGTGCATCCCGTGGTATTAATAGTGGAAGATCAGGCGGATGCACGATCCGAGTTGACTCAGATCCTCGAACTAAACGGGTATCGAGTCATTGAAACTGATAACGGACTGGACGCGGTCAAGCGTGCCTTATATGTGCATCCGGATCTGCTGTTGGTCGATCTCAATGTGCCACTACTCTATGAGATGATGGCCGCGCGCCAGATCGTCAAGAACGCGCGATTAGGCAGTTTGCCGGTTGTAATTGCCACTCATGAAGACTCCCTGGACGCGGCCGCAATTATGGAGCTGGGCGTTCGTCGCAATGAATTTGTGACTCGACTCTCCGACTATCAGCAGTTGGAATGCTTACTTGACTATTTGTTGACGGTGGCGCCTCAAGCAGCTTGATCTCCTCAGTTTTTGGCTTCTCACATTTTCGAGCATACCTATTGCACGCGTCGAAATCCCTCAGACTGCGCGAAGGATCATTTCGCCCGGAGCTCCATGATTTCGGAATGGTCTCCGGCGAAGCGTATTTACTTGAGCCGAATCTGATTTCCTTCTTCGTGCACCCTTGAAACAATATCCAGGCAGTGCACGTATCCAGTCCGATCGACCATCTATGATTGAGCGCATTTTAGACTCGCAAAAAACTACGCGGGTAATGGAGCCTCATTCAGAAAAAATCGAATTTTGCAGGAGCGAAATAAATGTCCACCAGTAGGAGAACCTTTCTCAAGCTTTCAGCCATCGCGGGTGGAAGTGTCGGCCTGGGGCTAATGCCTGGCGCATCAGCTTTCTCAGAGGTGATCAATGGGACAGTTGGATCATTCGGCAAGGCCGTAAAGCCTTTACGAATTTTGTTCCTCGGTGGTACTGGATTCACCGGCCCGCATCAGGTTCGTTACGCGCTCAGCCGCGGACACAAAGTGACGGTGTTCAATCGCGGCAAGACCCATCCGGGTGAGTTGCCGAAAGAAGCTGAACAGCCAATAGGCGGTCGCAATGGCCAGCTGGACGCTCTCAAGGGCCGGACCTGGGACGTCGCGGTAGATATCCCAACTAGCATTCCGGTCTGGGTCCGCGATGCAGCGCAAATCTTGAAAGGGAACGTGGATCGTTACGTTTTTATTTCAACTATTTCGGTGTATTCGGACAACAGCAAACCTGGAATGGATGAGACGGGACCGCTGGCCAAATATGAAGGCGCGGACGCCATGAAAGAAACCCAGGCAACTTTGAAGGCTTCCAATTACCGTCTCTATGGAGCACTCAAAGCGCTTTCTGAAGTCGAAGCTGAGAAATGGTTCCCCGGGAAGACGCTCATCATTCGACCCGGATTGATCGTCGGACCTGGTGATGAAACCGATCGCTTCACCTATTGGCCCGTACGTCTTGCTCGCGGCGGCGAAATCCTCGCGCCCGGCAATCCCACCGACCCAGTTCAGTTCATCGATGCACGCGACCTGGCGGAATGGACGATACGCATGGCCGAACAGGGCACGACGGGAACTTTCAACGCGACTGGGCCCAAATCGACACTGACGATGGCGCAAATGCTGGACGGCATCAAGAAGGTGACGAAGACCGACGCCCAGTTCACCTGGGTGGATGCAGACTTCCTGGCCGCGCAGAAAGTCTCGGCATGGTCGGACATGCCTGTCTGGGTTCCGCCGCGAGGCGACGAAGCCGGCTTTTCCAGGATTAGCATTAAGAGAGCACTCGATAAGGGACTAACCTTCCGATCTGTTCCCGATACCACGCAAGCAACCCTGGATTGGTTTAGAAAGCAGCCCGCCGAGAGGCAAGCAAAGTTGCGAGCAGGGATCAAGCCGGAGCGCGAAGTTGAAGTCCTGGCGGCCTGGCACGCCAGCAAGAAATAGAGGGTCCAGGCAGAGACGCAGCGCGGCGCCCCACAACCAAAAAGGCGGGGTTCAACGAGCCCGCGGAGCGGGCGGCAGAATTTAGCCCAGGCCCTAAAATTAAGAAGCCCGCTCTTTAGCGGGCGACAGAGGGATCGATCGGGTATTGTCTGTCGCTCCGCTAAAGGAAGCTGTCGGGAAAATCGGTCTCTGTGGATCTCTGTGTAACCTCTGCCACAGAGCATCACAGAGTTTCAAAGAGAACCCCCCTTTTTCCGATAGACTCCTAAAGCGGGCTTGAAAGCCTCTGTGTGATCGAACCCGGGCTTACACCCGGGGCTACTAAGATGCCGCCTGCTTTCGCAGGCTGATAGAGTGCTCCATTGAAGTCAGAGGTTGTTAGAAGAAGAACAAGCACATTAGGCAGAGACTGAATCAAACCAACCACTTCAAGAGGATTTCTTGAACAGCGACAAGTACGAACCAGGAAATAACGAACCGAACTCTTTCCTGCGCCTTTTACGGAAGGCCGTGGATGTGAAAGCCGAAGAAGTCCGGGCGCTTGGTCTGGGCTTCACCTATTACTTCCTCATTCTCTCCGCTTATTACGTCATTCGTCCTATTCGTGACGACTTTGGCGCGGCTGGCGGCATCGAGAATCTGCCGTGGATGTTCACGGGCACGCTGGCCACAATGTTGATTGCGAACGCTCTGTTCGCCGCCCTGGTAGCCAGGTTCTCGCGCAGACGCTTCATCCCCATCGCCTATCGATTCTTCATTGCCAACCTGCTGATATTTCTGGTGCTCCTGATGACCATTTCCAGGGGCCACCAGGTCTGGGTTGGGCGTGCCTTTTTTGTTTGGACGAGTGTCTTCAATCTCTTTGTGGTATCGGTGTTCTGGGCGTTCATGGTTGATGTTTTCAGCACTGAACAGGGGAAGAGGCTTTTCGGCTTTATCAGCATCGGCGGAACGCTGGGCGCGATAGTGGGCGCAGCGATCACCGCCAGTTTGGTCCAGAAGGTTGGGACTCTCAGTCTTCTGCTCATTTCTGCGGCTTTGCTCGAGTTGAGCGCTCAATGTGTCCGCTTCTTCCCAAACACATTTGCCGGCCCGGGCCCCTCAATCAAAAAGAAGGCTGCGGAAGAATCGCCGGTCGGCGGGCGGATTTGGGCCGGTATAGTACACAACGCCAGGTCACCGTATCTGCTCGGCATCTGCGCTTACATGCTTCTATATGCGATCACCTCGACGCTTCTGTATTTTCAACAAGTAGGTATTGCCGCCAGCGCTTTTACGGATCGCTCGGCGCGGACGGCGTTCTTTGCCCAGATTGATTTGCTGGTCAACGTTCTGACTGTACTGGTGCAGGCGTTCCTCACTGGAAGACTTCTTAAGTGGTTCGGCGTTGGAGTTACATTAGCTATTCTGCCCGCTTTAAGCGTCGTCGGGTTTACTACAATGGGTGTCGTGCCGACGCTCGCGCTCCTGGTGATCTTTCTGACTCTGCGAAGGGCTGGGAACTTTGCTATCGCCCGGCCGGCGCGTGAAACTCTCTTCACGGTCGTAAGCAGGGAGGACAAATACAAGGCGAAGAACTTTATTGATACGGTGATCTATCGTGCCGGTGATCAGATCGGGGCCTGGTCGTCTCCGGCTTTGGCCTGGCTGGGATTGGGTCTAACCGGAGTTTCGTTTGTCGCGGCGCCGATCGCCGCTATCTGGCTCGTTGTGAGCCTCTGGCTGGGAAGAAAGCAAAGTGCATTGGCCGGCGAGGCACAAGCCGTCCGGAGCGGCTCTGCCGCCTGAGGTGCGGAAAGGCTCTGCCTTTCCGGAAGACGGTTGTTCATTGATCCCGAGGCTACGCCTCGGAATCAGAGGCTGAGCCTCACGAGAAGAATGATCCTGTCGGAAAGCCGAAGGCTTTCCGCAATCAGCCGGCAAAGCCGCGAAAATCCGCCCGTTATTTCTTTTCCGGAAACAGCATCACCTCAACATAAGCGTTCGTGTTGAGATAAGTCTTCGCGGCTTGCTGAATCATCGCCTTGTCGATCTTGTTGTAAAACTCTGTGATGCGCCAGACCCCGGCCGGGTCTTCGCCGTTTTGATATCGCGCGGTGATCTGAGCCACTAGATAGTTATTCAGCTTGGCATTGGTTTCGAACTCTCGCAGGAGCGCTTCCTTCTCGTCGCTTAACTGTTTATCGGTTGGACCGTTCGTTTTGAATAGTTCGATCTCCTGGAAGACTCGCTTGATCAAATTCTCGGTGCGGTCAGGGGCGCTTCCAAACCGAATAGTAATGGAGTAAGTCGGATTGGGGATCCGCTCATAGCCGGGAACTGCGGTGATCCCATAGGTGCCTCCCAACTCTTCGCGAATCGTCTCCAACAGTCTGGTTTGCAGAATCTCAGCCATCGCCCGAATGGAGATACGGTGCGTCTGATCGAACTCGAACGGTCCGCTAAACACGATCGCCGTCTGGCTCTTGGGCTCGATCCCTTTCTCAACTTTTTTCTCGACAACGCCGGCCGGCGTTCGCACGCCCACGTCCTTCCACGATTCTTTCCGGCGGATCGATGGCAGCGAACCCAAATAACGCTCGACGAGCGGCTTGATCGTTGCCGGTTCGAAACTTCCGACGAAGATGAACGTGAAGTCACTGGCGTCCGCAAACCGGTCCTTATAGAAGGCCAGCGATTTGTCGAGGTTCCATTCATCGACTGTCGCCGGGGTTGATAGGCGCCTCCGGAGGTGATTTTGGTATCTGGTTGTATTGAGCGCGTTGAAAAATGCAAACTCAGGAATCGCGGTCTGATTTGCGAGAAACGTCTTTGTCTGGGTAGTCTGGACCGCGAAAGCGGTCGCGTCAGCGCGAGGCTGGGTGAACCTGAGGTAGATGAGCTGGAACATCGTCTCCAGATCTTTCCGAGAGCTGCTGCCATTCAGTCCTTCTTCCACCTCGCTGATATATGGCGTTGCGGATGCAACTTTTCCGGTCATGAACTTTCGCAGATCGATAGCGCTGAATTTGCCCACACCACTGGCGTTGATTACCTGGGTGGCTGAGCTGGCCGGAATGTAATCCTTGTCGCTGGCCAGAGAAGTTCCGCCGGGACTGATAGCTCGAAACAGGATTTCATCTTCCTTGAAGGTTGTGGGCTTAAGAATCACCCTGACGCCATTGGATAGTTCCCACTCGGTGATACCGATGGCGTCTTTCGTCGTGGTCTTTGTGATGGTGCCCGGTGTCGGCGTCGATTCGAGCAGAACTGCGCTGCTGACCGTGTCCACGTATGGCTTCAGATCCTTTGCCGCCGCGCCCTTGATCACCGCGACGAGCTTTGATTCGTCCGGAATTACAAGACCGCTCTTCTCCGGAGCTGTAACCAGCACTGTCCGGTTCCGATCGGGAAACCACTCCCTCGCAAGTTTGTTGATCTCATCGAGAGTGATCCCTGGCAGGAAACGCTTTTGCAGTGCATATTCGTCGTCAGCAGTCGGCAGACTCTCGTTCTCGAGGAAGTTTCGCACGTATTCATCGGCCCGGCTGCCGGACAGCCGGTTTTCCTTTTCGAGGGCATTTCGCTCGTAGCTCCGCAGAACACTTTGCTTTTGACGATCCAGTTCGGTGGAGGTGAAACCGAAGCGCGCCACTCGCTCGGCTTCGCTGAGCAAAGCATCCAGCCCACGCTCGATGCCATCCTCCTTTACCAGAGCGCCGAGCGTAGCCGAATCCTTTGAGCGCGCAAAGAAACTGCCCCGGAACGCCCCGGCACCAATGAATGGAGCGTCAGCCTTCTGCGCCAGTTCTGAAAAGCGAGCCGAGAGCATGCCGGAGAACAGCGCGTCAACGGTCTTCTGCCGATAGACGCCGACGGATCCCTGTTCGCGGCCCGGCAGGAGGGTGTCAATCTCGACGGCCGTCGTATTAGCTTCCTTGTCCGTCGCAATCGCGTAGGCGGTACCGGAATGATCTGGGACGTCGTAGTAGGTACGCGGCCGCGGTTTCGCCGCCGCCGGTATCGATGCGAAGTGAGTTGTGATCATTTTTTCAATCGCAGCCTTGTCGAAATCGCCAACCGCAACCACGGCCATTAGATCGGGCCGGTACCAATCAGCATAGAACTGCTTTAATCGCTCTTGCTTACCGTTCTGAATAATCTCCGGCTTACCGATTGGCAGCCGATCGGCATAACGCGAGCCCTTGAGCAGCACTGGAAACAACTTGTCCCGCATCCGCGCGCCCGCGCCGCGTCCCAACCGCCATTCTTCCATCACCACGCCGCGCTCTTTGTCGATCTCGACCGGATCAAAAGAGAGATTGTGCGCCCAGTCTTCAAGAACCAGCAGCCCCTTATCTATCGTCTCAGGTTTGTCGGTCGGGACAGTGAGCATGTAAACCGTCTCGTCAAAGCTGGTGTAGGCGTTTACGTCAGCGCCAAAGCGCATTCCCAACGACTCGATGAACGAGACGAGTTCGTTCTTGGGAAAGTGACTGGTGCCGTTGAAGGCCATGTGCTCGACCAGATGGGCCAGCCCCTGCTGGTCATCGTCTTCCAGAATCGACCCGGCCTTAACGACCAGTCGCAACTCCGCGCGCTTTTCAGGTTTTTTATTATTCCGGATGTAATAGCGCATGCCGTTCGGGAACTTGCCCATGGTGATCTGCGGATCAAGAGGCATTGGCTCTGATAGCGCCTGGGCCGCGGCTTGCGCCTGGGCCGTAACAGTCGCAGCGTGTTGCTGCGCGCCGGAGAGGCAGGCTGCCAGCGCAATGGCTGCGGCCAGAAACAGCAAATGTGTGCGGGTCCGAAGGGTCATGATTTTTCTCCTGAAGACGGGTAAGACGGTTTTCATGTGAGAACCCCTAAAGAGGTAATGGTCAAGGGAAGACGAGAAGCTCTTATATCATCAGCGTGCAATCGCAGGCAAACGAAGGTGGTGGCCCGGAAAAATGGCTTTCGATCTCGGATCTCAACTTGCTCGTATCCGCGCCAAGAGTTCGGCAGGCGTAATAATCTCCAGACGCAGTCTCGCCTGTACTCGTGGCGAGATTTCCAATAGGTCACGATCGTTAGTCACCAGAAAGCTAGCCTTGCCGGAACGTGCCGTTGCGATCATGATGTTATCGTAAGGATCGCGGCTTAGCTTCGGGCGCGAGCCCAAGCTAACGTGAGTCACAGTTATTCTATTGGCGAATCGTTTCTCCAGTCGTTTGACTAAGGCTTCTGGAACTCCGAGCCGAAATAGAACCTCGAGATACTCTCGAACGACATCGTCGCTTACTATCAACTGAAGTTGTCTTTGGTCGCGTCATAGGCGGAACGTCTGCTGGTTTGCCGATCCGGGACTACGGCTGAGATAAAAACCAACAAGAACGTTCGTATCGAAAACGACGGGTATGCGACGTTTACGAGGTGGCACTGGGTCTGCTTCTGTGCGCACGGTGACGGCGCACTAGCTGAACGGCGTCTTCTTCGCGCCGACCACTGCGGAGCGCTGCCTTTTTGACCTGTCGATCAAGCTTCTGATCTTCCCAAACTTCGAGCCGTTCTTTCATAAACTCTTTGAGCAGACGAACAGGATCGCGCCTTTGCTTCCGAGCGGCTTCTTCAAAGCGATCCCATAGAGCAGAATCCAAAATCTCCTTAGCCATGCAACGCATTCTATCACCTCTACCACGTTACTACTGAATCTAATTGACGTACTCAAGCGAGGCGGCTTAGATCAATTGAGAGAGCGCGCTTTGGCGCTCGCTTTTGTTTGCTGGTGTCTTATCTTCCAGATCGGACAGCAGACAATCCAGACTAAATGGATTTGGTCTTACTCTGCAAATGGAAAAACCTCGGGGAATAGTTGCCATTGATTATGTCTACCGATTGACTAGGCACGGTAAGCACCTGATCGACATAGTGCAAGGCGTACCTTAAATTGATTTTGGCCGTGAAGTCTCCTCAAATTTCATAGCCATGCGCCTTCGCCGGCCAAGCGACAATGAACAGCACCGTCCCGATCACTGCCATGACAATCAATCCTTCAAAGCCTACGTCCCATCCATAGCGTTGCACCAACGCTCCCAGACCCCAGCCGGAAAGCACCGTGCTCGCATAGCCGAAGATGCTCGTCAGTCCGATGGCCGTGGCCGCGGCACGTTTGGTTGCCAGGTTAGCCGCGGTCACCGCGAGCAAACATTGCGGGCCATAAACGAAGAAGCCCGCGGAACCGAGCACTGCGGTCGTTAGCAGTTCAGAGTGCAGCGGAAGCTTCCAGAACGCGAACAGCGCCACGCCGGCCAACGCCATGTAAACGACGCAGGCACGCACGGCTCGTCCGCCCAGATATCGGTCAGTCAGCCAGCCACCGAACATTGCGCCCAGGGCTCCGCAGAATTCAAATGCGGCCACCATCCAGCCGGCGTGCGTAATCTGCACGTGCTTGAACTCCGTCAAAAGTGTCGGACCCCAATCCAAAACGGCGTAGCGGATGATGTATACGAAGAAGTTGGCGAGCGAGACGATCCAGATGTACTTGTTGAGAAAGACGCGATCGATGACGAACCGTCTGAACTCTGCGCTTGACTCGTGCGTTTGCGAGTGACTTTGCGTGCCCTCGACTTCGGGCAAGCCGACAGATGACGGCGTATCGGGGAGCGTCAACCAGATGAAGATCACGCAGATGAGCGCGATTGCCGCGGGAACAAAGAACGCCAGCCGCCAGCTTATTACTACCAGATATCCGCAAAGAATAATGATTAGTCCGCCGCCAATAGAATGCGAGATATTCCAGATCGACATCCTGCTCGCGAGTTGCTTTGGCGGAAACCAATAGGCCAACAGACGCGCGCACGGTGGAAAGCCCATGCCCTGGAACCAACCGTTCGCCATCCAGATCAGCCCGAGCGTTACTACGGCTGAATTTAAACCAAAGAGCACGTTCATCAGCGCCGACGCCCCCAGGCCAAATGCCATGAAGGCGCGGGCGTTGGCGCGATCACCCAGAAACCCGTTGGCAAACTTTGACACGCCGTAGAGCAAACCATGCAGAGTGAGGAACAGACCCAACTGAGTTTTCTTGAAGCCGAGACTGCTTTGCATTACCGGCATCGCAATGCTGAGGTTCTTGCGAACGAAATAGAAGGTCGCATAACCGATGATGGAACTAAAAAGCACGCGTTTCTGCCAGAAGCGATATTTCTTCGCGACCTCGTTAGGATCGTTTGATTGAATGGGCAGAGCAGGCGCCGGCGCGAAGATCCTGAACAAGCGTTCGCCGAGGGACGACTGAGAGACTGATGCGGCACTTACCTGATCGGACACGGTTAGATCCTCTCCGAAAATGCAGGGAGTCTATCGTGCGCGTCGTCTTACGCAAAGCTCCAGCTACGAGGATCGGATCACGGTGTGCTGGGAACGCGGACGTCCCGTCCGCACAGCGTGCGCAGCAGGCTCGATCGTTGCTTGAAATCTAACACCAGTGTTCGCGCTTTGCGCTCAGTGCGGACGGGACGTCCGCGCTCCCAGCAAACGGGATATTCTCGTCGTTCACTTGATCTAGCCTGCACAAAATCTGAGAATGCCTTGCCAATGAAACTCGCTTCTGAACAAATCACCTCGTACGATCGCGACGGCTTCCTGGTGCTCGAAAACTTTGTAGACGCTCAAGCCTGCGATCAATTGCGCGCCCGCGCCGCGAGACTCGTGCGCGATTTTAATCCGCAGGGCGTTGTGTCAGTTTTCTCGACTCACGAGCAGACCCGCACCAGCGACGACTACTTTCTGGAGTCAGGAAACAAGATCCGTTTTTTCTTTGAAGAGAACGCGTTTCACTCCGACGGTACCCTGCGGCAAAGCAAGGAGCATTCGATTAACAAGATCGGCCACGCTCTGCACGATCTCGATCCGGTCTTTGATAAGTTCTCACGCACACCTCAAATCAAACAACTGGTTTCCGATCTGGGCTTGGTTGATCCACTGCTACTGCAGTCGATGTACATCTTTAAGCAACCACGGATTGGCGGTGAAGTCACCTGCCATCACGACGCGACCTTTCTCTACACCGAGCCTTTGCGTCTGGTCGGACTATGGTTTGCGCTCGAAGATGCGACGATTGAGAACGGATGCCTCTGGGCGATTACGGGCGGACACAAACTGGGATTGAAATCGCGCTTCGTCAGAGTCGAGGGCGGCGGCACACGCTGCGAAGTGATTGATGGCACACCCTGGCCCGAAGCGAACTTGCGGCCGCTGGAAGTAAAGCAGGGAACTGTGATCGTGCTGCATGGCCTGCTTCCACATCTCAGCCGCGAAAACCGATCATCAAAATCGAGACACGCCTACACGCTCCATTTCATTGATGCTTCGGCACACTATTCGACGAACAACTGGTTGCAGCGATCGGCTGAGATGCCGCTGCGAGGATTTTGATCAAGGAGGTGCGGCATGGCCAAGCGTGTGATCGGATCTTTCGCGGATCTTGGAAGAAGGTACGAGGTATAATACGCGGCACACCGGACTTCGCCGCGCCGCGTGGTCTAATACGTTGGCATCCTAATTGTGATTGGAGGCATGGTAT
>WNFL01445291.1_pt1 | contig 13177 bp, 13 predicted proteins | sample 5400361 | NCBI WGS metagenome assembly WNFL01 (sample SAMN13153351, study PRJNA577476) | soil metagenome | isolation source: 40 cm soil on Douglas fir-dominated hillslope | place: USA:California | collected 2013-09-17
CCGAGCACGACCACGTCGGCGACGCGCGCGCGCAGATCGCGCGCCAGCGCGCCCAGGGGCTCGAGATCGTCGGTGCGCGCCGGCAGGGTGAGCAGCGGCAGGGAATTGTCCCGCTGGGCCGCGACCAAGCGCTGGATGCCGTCCGCCGTCCGCCGCCGCAACCCTTCGAAGGTCGTGCGGTCGACCGCGCCGTCGACGAAACAGCGATCGATCCGATGCTCAAACGGCATACGCGCGCTCCTGTGACTGGCCCGCAGGCTTAAACGCACTGAGGCCTAGGTTCGCCGCACATCCTTTTCGTCATGACCCCTCGCCCCGGCACCGGGGTTCGTCCCTCACCCGCCGGTCGGCGTGGCCTTGGTGGCCTTGAGCTCGCCGGCCGGCCCGACGACGACGGTCGACAGCGCCGCGGGATCGAACAGCCGCTTGGCGACGCGCTGCGCCTGATCGAGCGTCACCGCCTCGATCAAGGCGTTGCGGCGATCCAGATAGTCGATGCCGAGCTGGTCGATCTGGAGCTGCACCAGGGTGCCGGCCAACCGCCCGGTCGAGTCGAGCTGGAGCGGGAACGAGCCGGTCAGAAAGAGCTTGGCGTTGGCCAGCTCGTCGGCGGTCGGACCGCCCTGGCCGAAGCGCGCCCACTCGGCACGGATCAGCTGAACGGCCTCGGTGACCGAGGCCGCCTTGGTCGCGGTCTGGACTTGGATCAACGGCACGTGCTCGTAGTTCGCCAGGCCGCTCGACACCGAGTAGGCGAGCCCGCGTTTCTCACGCACCTCGTCGGTCAGGCGCGCGGTGAAGCCGCCGCCGCCCAGGATGTGGTTGAGCAGGTAGGCGGCGTAGAAGTCGGGATCGCTGCGCTTCATGCCGCCCTCGGCCATCAGGACGACGCTCTGCGGGATCGGCAGCGGGATCAGCATCATGGCGCCGGGGTCGGCCGGCGCGACATCGGTGATGGTCGCGCGCGGCGCCGTCTTGGGCAGCGCCCCGAACACCTGATCGAGCAGCGGGGCGAGCGCCGCGGCGTCGATGTCGCCGGCGACGCCGATCACCAGCACGTCGCGGGTCAGGTGCTCGCGCGTCCAGGCCCTGAGGTCGTCGGCCGTGACCGCGGCCATGCCGGCCAGCGTGCCGCGGCTGCCGCGGCCATAGGGATGGTCGGGAAACGCAGCGCGGAACCAGGCCCGCTGCGCCATCGCATGCGGATCCTCGGCCTCGCGCGCCAGGGTGATCTGCAGCTTCGAGCGCATGCGCTCGATGTCCTCGGCGTCGAAGCGCGGCGCCGTGACCGCGAGGCGCAGCAGGTCGGCCGACGGCTGGAGGTTCTGCTTCAGGGTCTTGAGGCTGCCGGTGACCGCATCGAGCGTGGCGTTGAAGCCCAGCTGGGTGACGAGGTCCTCGAGCTTGCCCTGGAATGCCTGGTTGGGCAGGTCGCCCGCGGCCTCGTCGAGCAGCGCCGCGGCGAGCCGCGACAACCCCTCTTTGCCGACCGGATCCAGCACCGCGCCGGCGCGGAAGCTGAGCTCGAGCGACACCACGGGCACGGTATGGTCCTCGACCAGCCAGGCCTCGATGCCGCCCGGGCTGGTGACCCGCTGGACCGTGACGGCGTGCGCCGGTGCCGCGGCAAGCAGCAGCAGCGCGACGAAGGCGAGCACGATGCGACGCATCACGAGGTCCTCGCCGGCTTGAGCACGGAGGTCACCGCGATGTCGTCCTTGAGCACGGCGCGCGCGGCGTCGCGCACCTGCTCGGCCGTGACCGCGCCGATGCGGTCGGGCCAGCTTTCGACGTCGTCGACCGTCAGCCCGACGGCGAGCGCGCTGCCGATCGTGCGCGCGCCGGTGCTCAGCGAGTCGAGCGCGTAGATGGTGGCGGCCTGCAGGCGCTGCTTGGCGCGCGTGACCTCGTCCTCGGTCACGCCGTCGGCGAGCAGCCGCTTGACCTGGGCCTCGACCGCGCGCTCGAGATCCGCGACCTCCTTGCCGGGCCGCGGACTGGCGTGGATCACCACGGTGCCGAGGTCGAAGCGCGTCGCGTCGTAGTCGGCGCCGGCCGACGCGGCGACCTGCTGGTCGATCACCAGCGCGCGGTTGAGCCGGCTGGTTTCGCCGCCGCCGAGGATCTCGGTCAGCACCTGGAGGGCGTAGGCGTGCTTGGTCTCGCCGGCGTGGTCGCTCGGCGCCACGTAGCGCCGCGACCACGACGGCTGGCGCACCCGATCGCTGGTCATCTCAACCCGCGTCGCGGCGACGTGCGGCGGCTCCTGGACGCGCATGCGCGCGGGCACCGGCCGCGCCGGGATCACGCCGTAGAACTGCTCGGCCAGCGGCTTGACCTGCTCGGGCGTGACCGCGCCGGCGACAATCAAGGTCGCGTTGTTGGGCGCATACCACGTCTTGTAGAACGCCAGCGCGTCCTGGTAGTCGAGCCCGCGGATCTCGTGCTCCCAGCCGATGATCGGAATGCCGTAGGGATGATGGATGAACAGCGCGGCGGTGGCCTGCTCGTAGAGCTTGGACGACGGCTCGTTGTCGGTGCGCGTACGCCGCTCCTCGAGCACGACGTCGAGCTCGGGGCGTGCCACCGCGTCGGTCAGGCGCAGATTGGCCATGCGGTCGGCCTCCATGCGCATCACCAGCGGCAGCCGGTCGACCGCGAGGTTCTGGAAGTAGCCGGTGTAGTCGTGGTTCGTGAAGGCGTTCTCGCGGCCGCCGTTCTGCGCGATCGTGCGGCTGAACTCGCCGGGCTTGATCGTGTCGGTGCCCTTGAACATCAGGTGCTCGAGGTAGTGCGCGATGCCCGACTTGCCGCGCGGCTCGTCGGCGGCGCCGACGTGGTACCAGACCATGTGGGTGACGATCGGCGCGCGCATGTTGGTGATGACCACGACCTCGAGCCCGTTGGCGAGCTTGAAGGTGGTCGGGCTGAAGACTTTTGCCGACGCCGGTAGCGCGGGCCCGACGAGCAGGGCGAGCAGGAGCGCGGTGCGGAGCAACAGCGGGAAACGCATGGGGCCTCGCCTGATTCGCCTAATTCCGGGGGGGCGCAGTCGCGTCAGAGGGGACCGGCTACGCAAGCGTCGTGCCCATATGGCGACGCCGCCGGGTCGTGTCGAGATCGAGATACGCGCGTGACGGCCTAGAAGATCCCCTCGAGGATGCCGCGGCGCTTGCGCTGGATGACCGGGGTCTCGCCGGTGGTCGCCGGCTTGCCGAGTGCGGCGTTCTCGCGCAGGCGCTGCTGCTCGGCGATCGGGTCGACGACGGTGCCGGGCGGCGGCGGATCGCGCCAGAAGATCAACCGGTCGGTGAAGGAGCGATCGGCGGCGGCGAGCTGGGCGCTCTCGCGGTTGACGGTCTCGCGGATCGCCTCGTCGATCTCGACCGCGCCAGCCTAGCGCAGCATCACCGACTCGCCCTCGGTGCGCCCGGCGACCACCTTGGCCGCCGGCGGACCGCCGAACACGGTCTGCTTCGCCTGCTCGCGCACGGTCGGCTCGTTGGGCCGGCCCGCGCCGGGCTGCGGCGGCCGGAGCCCGAACTCGGGGGGCAGATCGAGCGGTGCCCGGGCGACCACCCGGAACTCGTCGGGCCCGCGCATGTCCAGCCCGAGGCTGCGGCGCAGGCCACCATTGTCACAGGCCGACAGGGCGAGCGCGGCCGCCATCAGGAGCGCCGCCGACGTGGTCCGCCTCATTCCGTCGAATTCTCCCTGTTTTCGGCCGTTTTCAGGCCGCGCGGATGATACACCGAAAGTCGCCTCCTGGCAGGTGTGATGGCGGGTCCCGGGGTAGGCCAGATGGGGGGCCGATTGCCGCGCCGCGTGGTCCGATCCCAACGCTTGCTTCGCAAGCGTTGGGTGAATCGGCCCACTCAAGTGAAAGACTACGGGCGCGGCTTACCCACCAGAATACCGTCCAGAAGCAGCAGGCCAACCCCGATGGTGATCGCCGTGTCGGCCAGGTTGAAGGCCGGCCAGTGCCAGCCGGCAACGTGAAAATCCAGGAAATCGAAGACCTGGCCGTAGCGCCCCCGGTCGACCACGTTGCCGAGCGCGCCGCCGATCACCAACGCGAGCCCGAGCTGCAGCAGGGTGCGCTCGGCGCGCGCCAGCCAGACCGTCAGGCCGGCCACGACGGCGAGCGCCAGGGCGGTCAGGACCCACGCCATCGAGCCGTCCGGGCTCGCCAGGATGCCGAAGCTGACCCCGCGGTTCCATACCGGTACCAGGGCCATGAACCCGGTCAGCTGCATGGCCCGTGGCGGCTCCAGGAGCAGGCCCATCATCCAGGCCTTGGTCAGCTGGTCGAGCCCGATCACCACCACGGCCAGCGCCAGGCCGCCAAGCAGGGCGCGCGGCTGCCACGTCATCACGAGGCTCCCGAGTCGGCCGACGCCGCCGGCAGGCCGAAATGCGCGCGCGCCGCAACGCTGTCGGCCGCGATCTGGCGCTTGAGCGCCTCGAGGTCGGGAAACTTCATCTCGGGCCGGATGTAGCGGCGCAATGCGACATCAATGTGGTGGCCGTACAGGTCGCCGGAAAAATCGAACAGGTGCGTCTCGAGCCGCACGTCGCGGCCGCCGACGGTCGGCCGCTCGCCCAGATTGGCGACCCCCGGGACCAGGCGGCCGTCGGCCAGGCGCGCCTCGACGGCATAGACGCCGAGGCGCGGCCGCAGATGATCGCCGAGCGCCAGGTTGGCGGTCGGGAAGCCGAGCAGGCGGCCGCGGTGATCGCCGTGACGGACGTGACCGGCGATCACGAACGGCCGGCCGAGGATCGCCGCCGCGGCCTCGGGATCGCCGGCGCGCAGCAGCTCGCGGGCGCGCGACGACGAATACGGCGCGCCGGTCGGATCGCGCTCGGGCGCGACCGCGGTGACGCCGAAGCCGGCGCCCGGCGCCTGGTCGCGCAGAAAGTCGGCGGTGCCGGCGCGGCCGCGGCCGAAGCAGAAGTTCTCGCCGATCACGACGTGGCGCGCGCCCAGCCCGGCCACCAGCACGTCGTGCACGAAGTCCTTCGCCTCGATGGCGGCGAACGTGCGGGTGAAGCGGAACACCACCGTGGCGTCGACGCCGAGCGCGCCGAACAGCGCGAGCTTCTCGCGCCGCGGCGTCAGGCGGAACGGCGGATCGGCGGGCCGGAACACCGCGCGCGGATGCGGCTCGAAGGTGACGACGAGATGCGGCGCCGACAGCGCCGTGGCGCGCCGCCCGGCCTCGGCGATCACCGCCTGGTGGCCGCGATGGACGCCGTCGAAATTGCCGATCGCGAGCGCGGCGCCTTTCAGGCCCGCGGGCAGATCGCGAAGATGACGGATGACGCGCACGGAACGGAGTCTGGAACGGTGGGATTCAGGAAGGCGGGCTCAGCCGGCGCGCGACGGAACCATGACCATGGCCTCGCCCTCGATCACGACGATCTCGCCGATCTGGCAGGTGGTCGCCAGGGTCACCCGGCGCTTGTCGATCGCCGTGATGGTGGCGCGCGCCACCACGGTCTCGCCCGGGCGCACCGGCGCCTTGAACTTGAGCGTCTGCGACAGATAGATCGCACCCGGGCCCGGCAACTTGGTGCCGAGCACGGTCGAGATGAAGCTGGCCGACAGCATGCCGTGCGCGATCCGGCCCTTGAACACGGTCTGTTCCGCGAACTCCTGGTTCAGGTGAACCGGGTTGGTGTCGCCCGAGACGCCGGCGAACAGCACGATGTCGGCCTCGGTGACCGTCTTGGCGTAGCTCGCGCTCTGCCCGACCACGAGGTCCTCGACGAAGCGGCCGGCCTGATCGTCGACGGCGGTGGACACCAGCAAAAATCCTTGGTGATGGGGCGTTGTGCGGCGCACAAGGCGCGGCACTATACCGCCCGGCCTTTGGGCTCGCAACGGGCCCCCGGGCTCGGTATACCTGGGACATTAAAGCCATCGCGACGGCCCTTCGGCTCTGCGTTTTTCCGGGGCGTCATTAAGGGGACACGGGTGGGCCTCGACCGGCTGTCGGTCCTCGTCGTCGAGGACCATAGTTTCGCGCGCAACATGATCGCCGAGATTCTGCGGGCGATGAAGGTCGGCCGGGTCGTCACCGCATCCGACGGCACCGAGGCGATCGGCATGCTGCGCCAGGCCTCCAAGCACCGCGCCGCGCAGGTGCTCGGCTTCGACTTCATCCTGTCCGACTACCTGATGTCGCCGATCAACGGCTCGATGCTGCTCCGCTGGGTGCGCCAGCACGACGACAGTCCCGACCGCTTCATTCCGTTCGTGATGATCAGCGGCGTCGCCGACGGCGACGTGGTGCGCGAGGCGCGCGACATGGGCACGACGGAATTCCTCGCCAAGCCGTTCTCCGTCAAGTCGATCGGCGATCACATCCAGGCCCTGATCGACTCGCCGCGACCGTTCATCTACACGAACGCCTATTTCGGGCCCGAGCGGCGCCGCCGCAAGGCGGCCTACAACGCCGCCGACCGGCGCGTCACCAAGCCCGAGGAGACCGAGATCGTCTACTCGACCTCCAAGCTCAAGAAGCCCGATCCCGCCATCAAGGTGTTCTATTTCAAGCTGCAGAACCGCTTGCGCGAGAAGGTCATGGGGCTGGGCAACAAGACGCCGATGGTGATCGATCCCGAGATCCTGAAAGCTGCCGAGCAGCAGCTCGACCGCATGGAGACCGACTACTCCGACTGGGTGCGCGGCACCGTCAAGCAGCTCGCCGACGCCTACGAGAAGGCGCTCGCCGATCACCGCGCGGCGGTCGCCATGGTGGCGCAGATCAACCGCATCTCGCACGACCTGCGCGGCCAAGGCACGACCTTCGGCTATCCACTCATCACCGTGTTCGGCACCTCGCTGTACGACGCCACCGCCAAGATCGACAAGGTGTCGGACAAGCTGCTCGACTTCATCAAGGCGCACAACGACGGCATCACCGCGGTGATCCGCGACAAGATCAAGGGCAGCGGCGGCGAGATCGGCACCGAGCTGGTCGAGAGCCTGGAGCACGCCCGCGACCGGCTGGCCAACGCGATCTAGCCAAGGCGGCCAATCGCAACCGGAAATTGATCCATCCAGGCCCTCGACTGACGGTGCGTAACCCTCGGACTTTGCTATGGTAGGGCGCCGCCGACCGGGCGGACGGTACGGGGGTGCCGGGAGGCGGGGGAACGACGATGAAGCTGCGGCGCAGGGAGTTTCTGCAGGGCGCGGGCGCACTCGCCTTGGCCGGCGCCCCGGCCTGGGCCGGCGACGCGCCCAAGCTGTCAGAGGAACTACCGGCGGGCACCCGCGACGTCGCGATCCTCGACGCGCTGCCGGGCAAGCAGCCCCTGATCAAGCTGACCTACCGGCCACCCAACTACGAGACGCCGCTGGCCTACTTCAAGGACGCGATCACGCCCAACGACGCGTTCTTCGTCCGCTATCACGTGGCCTACATCCCGGAAATCGACGCGTCGACTTGGCGGCTCAAGATCGGCGGCGCGGGCGCGAGCAACCCGATGGAGTTCGGGCTCGAGGATCTCAACCGCATGGATCAGGTCGAGATCACCGCGGTGAACCAGTGCTCGGGCAATCGCCGCGGCCTGTTCAATCCGCACGTGCCGGGGGTGCAATGGGGCGTCGGCGCGATGGGCAATGCGCGCTGGCGCGGTGTCCGGCTCAAGGACGTGCTCGCCAAAGCCGGCCTCGCCAAGGAGGCGATCGAGGTCGCGTTCAACGGCGCCGACGAGCCGGTGGTCGATCAGACACCCGACTTCACCAAGAGCCTGCCGGTCTGGAAGGCGCAGGACGAGAACGTCCTGATCGCGACGCAGATGAACGGCCAGCCGCTGCCGCATTGGAATGGCTTCCCGGCGCGCCTGGTCGTGCCGGGTTGGACCGGCACCTACTGGATGAAGCACCTGGTCTCGGTCGACGTGCTCGACGAGCCGCACGACGGCTACTGGATGAAGGGCGCGTACCGCGTGCCGCTCGGCCGTTTCCCCATGGTCGACCGCTTCCTGTCTCAGGAGACCGCGGTCAACACGCCGATCACTGAAATCATGGTCAACTCGGTGATCACCAGCCCGCTGCCGGGCGCCAAGGTCGCCGCCGGGCAGCCGATCGAACTGACCGGTCTGGCGTGGGATGGCGGCTACGGCATCACGGGGGTCGACGTCTCGGCCGACAACGGCGCGAGCTGGATGCCGGCCAAGCTGGGCGAGGATCTCGGGCGCTTCTCGTTCCGCCCGTTCTCGCTGCCGCTGAGCGGGCTCAAGGCGGGCCCACACACGTACCTCGCCAAGGCGACCAACCGGCTCGGTGCCTCGCAGCCGACCGCGCTGATCGCCAACCCGGCGGGCTACCACCACAACCTGGTGGCGCGCGTCGCCGTCACGGTCGCGTGAGGAGAGCCTCGATGAAGATCCGCACGCTGGTGATCGCCGCGCTGACGGCCGTCGCCCTGCCCGCGCTCGTTCCCTTCGCCTCGGCGGACGAGCAGCCAGTCGAGATCAAGGCCGGCCCCGAGAAGGATCTGGTCGAGACCACCTGCGGGGCCTGCCACAGCCTCGACTACATCCGCATGAACTCGCCGTTCCAGACCGCCGCCGGGTGGGATGCGACGCTCAAGAAAATGATCACGGTCATGCACGCGCCGGTCGAGCCCGACGACGCCAAGAAGATCCTCGACTACTTGATCAAGAATTACGGCTCGTAAGCCCCGCGGAGAAAGCCCCCATGCTGCACCGTCTGATCGCGGCGGCCGTCGTCGCCGCGCCGCTGCTCGCGTCCATCCCGGCGCACGCCCAACCGGCGCGCATCGAGATCCATCCGCTCGAGAGCGTGCATCTCACCAACCAGACGTTCCTCACCGGCCAGCGCAACGGCCGCAGCGTCATGCTCGCGGGCGAGCTCAGGATCGCCAAGCCGGGCACCGACAAGCTGCCGGCCGTGATCCTGATCCACGGCTCGGGCGGCCTCGGCGCGTCGACCCAGCGCTGGGCCGACGAGCTCAATTCGATCGGCGTCTCCGTGTTCATCCTCGACTCGTTCGCCGGCCGCGGCATCGTCAGCACGGTCGCCGACCAGACCCAGCTCGACTCGATCGCCATGATGGTCGACGCCTTCAAGGCGCTGGCGCTGCTCGCCGAGCATCCGCGCGTCGATGCCCAGCGCATCGCCGTGATGGGGTTCTCGAAGGGCGCGGTCTCAGCCGTCTATTCGTCGAACCTGCGCTTCCAGCGGATGCACGGCCCGGCGACCGCGAGCTTCGCCGCGCATATCGGGCTCTATACGCCGTGCAACATCGAATGGCGCGAGGACACCCAGACGAGCCGCGCGCCGATCCGCCTGCATCACGGCATCGCCGACGACTACGTCTCGGTCGTGCCGTGCCGCGGCTATGTCGAGCGCCTCAAGTCCGCCGGCGCCGACGTCGTGCTGACCGAGTACGCCGACGCGCACCACGCCTACGACAACCCCAATCTCGGCGCCCCGGTCGCCAACCCGCGCGCCCAGACGACGCGCAACTGCTTCCTCAAGGAAGGCAACGACGGCCAGCTCCTCAATACCAAGACCGGCCAGCGCTATTCGCTGTCGGATCCGTGCGTCGAGCTCGGCCCGCACGTCGGCTACAACGCCGCCGCCCACCAGGCGACGGTCGCGTCCGTGAAATCGTTCCTGACGGCGACCTTTTCGCGCTGACGCGCGGGGGACCTTCGCGCGCTAGCGCGCGCGACCGCCCAGGCCGAGCTGGACCAGCGACAGCGCCATGCCGACCGCGGCCTGGGTCGGGTCGACCACCGGGATGCCGAGCGCGTCCTCGAGCGCCGCGCGATAGCGCGTCATGCCGGCGCACCCCATCACCAGCACGTCGGCGTCGTGCTCCTCCTTGAGGGTCCTGCCGACCGCGAGCATGCGCGATTTGGTCTTGGCCTCGTCCGACAGCTCGACCACCTGGAGGTCGACCGCGACGTCGCCGGCGATACGGTCCGAGACCCCCATCGCACGGAAATAGCGGGTGTGGCGCGGGATGCCCTGACGCATCACCGCGATGATGCCGATGCGCTGGCCGAGATTGAGCGCGGTCGTGATGCCGCATTCCGAGATGCCGAGCACCGGCCGGTCGGTGGTCTCGCGCGCGGCGTGCAGCCCGGGATCCGAGAAGCACGCGATCACGAAGGCGTCGGCCTGGTTCTCGGCGGCGATGCGCTTGCACAGATGCGGCACCACGAAATCGACGTCGCGCTGGGTCTGGATGCCCGGCGGCCCTTCGGTGAGCGTGACGCTCTTGATCTCGGGCCCGCCGGCACTGCGCAGCGGATCGAGCGCGGCGTCCATGCTGCGCGTCACCGCCTCGGTCGAGTTCGGATTGATGACCAGGATCTGCTTCATGTTCAGGTTCCTTGGGGCTTGTAGGTCCCCGTGTTGGGATCGAAGCCGCTCCAGAACTGGCCGCGCGGCTTGACCATCGGCGACAGCGCGCGCGGCAGGAATTTGCCGCGCCCGGCCTTGCCAAGAAACTTGCCGTCGCGCCACACCGCCTCGCCGCGGCTCAAGGTGATGGCCGGCCAGCCCGTGACCTCGATGCCCTCGTAGGGCGTGTAGTCCATGGCGTCGTGCAGCATCGACTGGCTGATCTTCACTTTCTTGTTGGTGTCCCAGATCACCAGGTCGGCGTCGCCGCCGACCGCGACCGAACCCTTCCGGGGCGCCAAGCCATAGAGTTTGGCCGGCGTGGTCGCCGTGATGGCGACGAAACGGTGGATGTCCATGCGGCCCTTGCCGACGCCCTCGGAGAACAGCAGCGGCATGCGGACCTCGAGCCCGGGCACGCCGTTCGGCACCTTCTTGAAGCCGTCCTGGGCGCCGCGCATCTTGCCGTTCTCGGGGTCGCTGTAGCGATAGGGCGCGTGGTCGGACGAGATGATGTTGAGCACGTCGGTCTCGAGCCCGCGCCAGACATAAGGCTGGTTGGCCTTCTCGCGCGGCGGCGGCGAGCACATGCACTTGGCGCCTTCAAAACCCGGCTGGTCGAGATCCTCGGCCGACAGGAAGAGATATTGCGGGCAGGTCTCGGCGAAGATCTTGAGGCCGCGGCTCTGCGCCCAGCGGATCTGGTCGATCGCTTCGCGGCCCGAGACGTGGACGATCAGGATCGGCACGTCGATCAGCTCGGCGAAGGTGATGGCGCGATGGGTCGCCTCGCGCTCGACCGGCTGCGGCCGCGACACCTCGTGGAACTTCGGCGCCTTGTGGCCGGCATCGAGCAGTTTCTGGCTCAACCAGGCAATCGTGTCGTGGTTCTCGGCATGGACCATGACGAACGCACCCTCGCGGCGCGCCAGCGAGAACACCTCGAGGATCTCGCGGTCGTTCAGCTTCAGGAGGTCGTAGGTCATGTAGATCTTGAACGACGTGTAGCCGTCCTTGATCAGCGCCGGGAGCTCCTGGCCCAGCACCTGCTCGGTGGGATCCGAGATGATCAGGTGGAAGCCGTAGTCGATCACCGCCTTGGGGCTCGCGAGCGCGTGGTAGTCCTTGACGACCTGGCGCAGCGACATGCCCTTGTGCTGGGCGGCGAACGACAGGACCGTCGTGGTGCCGCCGCACGCCGCCGAGCGCGTGCCGGTAAAATAGTCGTCGGCGCCCGGCACCCCGAACGACGATTTCTGGTCGATGTGGCAGTGCGCGTCGATGCCGCCGGGCGTGATCAGCTTGCCGCGCGCGTCGATCTCGTCCTCGCCCTTGGCGAGGTCGTGGCCGAGCGCGGCGATCACGCCGTCCTTGACGCCGATGTCGGCGGTGAAGAGATCGGCGGCGGTGGCGATCTGGCCGCCCCGGATCACGACGTCGAACGCGGCCATGGGACCTCGGCTGTGCTGCGGGTCACCCAGGAGTAGCGCCGAATTCGAGGCTCGACAANNCGCTGAGGCCATGGATGACGACGCCATCGCCGCGCAAGCGCTCGCCGGGCTGGCGGGCGGCGGCCCCCTGACGCCGTTCACGGCGCGCGACGAGACCCTCGATCTCGCCCGCTCGTACCGGGTGGCGGCGGCGCTGCGGCGGCTGCGCGTGGCGGGCGGTGCCCGGCCAGTCGGGCGCAAGATCGGCTTCACGAACCGCACCATCTGGGCCGAGTACGGCGTCTACGCGCCGATCTGGGGCGACATGTACGACACCACCGTGGCCGACCTCGGCGACAGCGTCGCGCTCGGCGGCCTGGCCGAGCCCAAGATCGAGCCCGAGATCGCGGTCGCGCTGGCGCGCGCGCCGACGCCGGACATGGACGAGGCGGCGCTGCTCGGCTGCGTCGCCTGGGTCGCGCATGCCTTCGAGATCGTCCAGTCGCCGTTCCCGGGCTGGCGCTTCCAGCCGGCCGACACGGTCGCGGCCGGCGGCCTGCACGCCGCCTGCCTGCTCGGGCCCAAGCGCGAGGTCGACGACCCGGCGCGCTGGCTCGCCGCGCTGTCGCGCTTCTCGATCACGCTCGCGCGCGACGGCCAGACGGTCGATCGCGGCGTCGCCGCCAACGTGCTCGACGGCCCGCTGTCGGCGCTCAAGCACCTGGTCGGGCTGCTGGCCCGGGATCCCGACAACCCGCCGCTGGCCGCCGGCGAGATCGTCACCACCGGCACCCTGACGCGCGCGTTCGACGTCAAGCCGGGCGAGAGCTGGCGCACGACGCTCGACGGCATCGACCTCGCCGGCATCGCCGTGCGCTTCACCTGAGCGGGAAGCGGGATTATCCTGGGCCGAACGCAGGGAGGATCCGATGCCCGATAGCGCAACGCCGACGCCGCGGCTCAAGCTCGCGTACCTGTCGCACGGCACCTTGGAATCCAAGGATCTGGAGCGCTCGCGCAAGTTCTACGCGGAGTTTCTCGGGCTCGATGTCGTGCGCACCAGCCCGATCTCGCTGCTGATCCGGCTCGGCGGTACCAACACGATCGCGGTGGTGCAAAGCTCGAACAAGGCCGAGATGACGTTCCTCAACCACAACGGCATCGACGTCGCGACCCTGCCGGAGGTCGACGACGCGCACCGGATCATCGAGGCCGAGGGGGCGGCGTGGGGCGTGCACAAGCTCACCCGGCCGGCCCTGCAGCACGGCACCTACAGCTTCTATTTCTGGGATTGCGACGACAACGCCTGGGAGATCCTGTCGAACCCGCCGGGCGGCTATTCCTGGCTGTTCGA
>WNFL01051467.1_pt2 | contig 13176 bp, 9 predicted proteins | sample 5400361 | NCBI WGS metagenome assembly WNFL01 (sample SAMN13153351, study PRJNA577476) | soil metagenome | isolation source: 40 cm soil on Douglas fir-dominated hillslope | place: USA:California | collected 2013-09-17
CGCAGCTCGGCCGGCAGGCCAGGGATCTCATCCGCGGCGAGAAGGGCGCGGCCAAGCGGCCGGTCGTCGTCGATTCCGGCTGCTGCCCGCGCGGACCGGCCAAGCTCGGCGAGCCGGCGGGCGAGCGCGACCTGTCCGGCCAGGCGGTCATCGACCAGGTGAGGCAGGGGGGCCGGCCAGCTTGTCAGGTGCACCGAGTCCGGCGCGCCGGGTCGTGCGTCACATTCCTGCAACCGCATCCAGACGTAGTCGGCCAGGAAGGGCGTGATCGGTGCCATGATCCTGGTCAGCACGTCGAGGCAGTCCCGCAGGGTGGCCATCGCGGCAGCCCCGCCGACCGTCCGCGCGCCGTCGCCGAACCGGCCGCGCGAGGCCGGCACATACCAGGTCCACAGCGCGTCGAGGAAGCCGGCGATCCTCGCGCCGGCCGCCGCCGTCTTGAACTCCTCCAGCCCGGCGGTTACCTCGGCGACCAGCGTCTGCAACTCGCTGAGTATCCACTGGTCGGCCAGCGGGCGTGCCGACGGAGGCGGTGCGCGCAGCCCATCCTGACTGCCGGTGCTGGCCGGCCGGCCAGCCGTCTGCGCGAAGTCGAGGAAGAACGCCGCGGTGTTCAAGTAGGTACCCAGTACTGTCTCCGCGATGTGCTCGAGCGCCGCTTCCGACAGTGCCTTCGGTGCACTGAGCGGTGCTGACACGGTGCAGAACCACCGGACCGCGTCGGCACCGTAACGCTCGATCAGCGGCAGCGGCTCGACCAGGTTGCCCAGTCGCCTGCTCATCGTGCGCCCGTTATCATCAAGCACGGCTCCGAGGCAGAGCACGGAGCTGAACGCCGGCCGCCCGGGCGCCGCCGCGCCGATCGTCATCGCTGCGGCCAGCCATCCATTTGCGTGGCCTGCATCCGCTGCGACGACCCGCGCCTGAGGTCCGTTATCCGATCCAAGCGCGGCGCCCGCAGCCTGGTGCTGCCGCGCGAACGGCATCCATCCGGCGTCATACCTGGCGTCAAGCACCTCGGGCACGCGTGGTGCCGATGCGCCGCACTGCGGGCAAGTGATGATCACGTCGTCGAGCTGCGGCCGGTGCGGGTCGATGCCTGCCAGGTCCCTGCCTGCCAGATCGGACAGCTCGGCAAGCGAGCCGGCGCACGTCAGATGACCGGCTGAGCACTCCCAGAACGGTAGTGGCACGCCCCAGTACCTCGTACGGGACACGACCCAGTCGGCCTCGTCGCTCTTCCAGTCCGCAGGCCGCTGGTCGCCGTCTGTGGCAGGTTCTCCGGCGATCCGATCGCGGGTGGCCCGCACCTTGTCCGTGATCGCGGTGCACCTGATGTACCAGGCAGACAGGGCACGGGAGAGCAGCGGCGTGCCGCACCGCCAGCACTGCGGGCTGGGGTCTTCGTGCTGGCGCGTCGCGACGAGCGCGCCAGCGTCCGAGAGCGCGGCGGTCACGATCTTGTCCGCGTCGGCGAAGAAAGCACCACCGACGATCGGCAGGTCGGCGGCAAAGCGGCCGTCCTGAAGAATCGGGTCGAGCACGGGCAGGTCGTGGGTCACAGCGGCGGCGAGGTCGTCCGCGCCGAAGGCAGGAGCGAGATCCTGCAGGCCAGTGCCGCGTCCCACGGTCACGAAATAGCCGCCGACGACGGGCCGCGGCCCGTCGGCGCCGGCGAAGTCAAGCACGGGATGATAGCTGGCTCCGACTAGCTCGGCGCCACCGATCCGCGCGGCGACGTGCCAGTCATCGCCAAGCACGCCGGCTAGGCACGCCTCGGCCACAATGACGCGGTCGTCACGGCCGGCCTGGCGGGCGAGCGCATAGACCTGGTGCGGGTGCACGGCGATCGCGGCGTTGCAGACGAGCCGCCACGGCTTAGTGGTCCAGACAAGCAGGTCGGCACCGTCCAGCCTCGGGTTCGCGCCGCCGCGAACGCCAGCCAGCCGGAACCGCACCAGCGCCCCGCTACCGCCCGCGTTCACGTGCGCGTCAGGATGGGCGAGGTCGTGCGCCGACAGAGGGGTCTGGCAGCGGGGGCAATAGGTGGTCACCCGGTGACTCCGCTCCAGCAGGCCCGCATCGAAGAGCTGCCGCAGCGACGACCATACCGACTCGATGAATGCCGCCTCCATCGTCCGGCACTCGGCATCCTGCCAAGCGCCGAGCCGGGTACTCAGATCCGAGAACGCGTCGCCGTGGCGCATCGCGGACTCGCGGCAGCGAGCATTGAATCGCTCGAGTCCGTAGGCCTCGATGTCTGGCTTGCCGGAAAGACCGAGTTTCCGCTCCACGGCGACCTCGACTGTCAGCCCGTGGCAGTCCAGGCCCCCGCTCCGGGGAACGGCGAAGCCCTGCATCACCTTCATCCGCCTGTAGGCGTCCGTGACGGACTGGTCGCTTACATATTGAATTCCTGGCAAACCGGACGCTGCGGGCGGCTCGCAATCCCAGATCCAGGGGGGCCGACCGGCCTTCCTGCCCAGCGCCATCGTCCGGCTGGCCACAGCCCGGTCAGTCCAGCGCCCGAGTACCTCGTGCTCGACGGCGGCTAGAACGGGGCCAGCCCCCGGATCGGGCCCGCCCGGCAGATGGCCTGGTCCGGGGGCCGGTCGATTCACGTCGCGCACCGCAGATACTTGCCCCTCAATCAGCACACCCCGTATGTGCCCGCGCAGCGTTCACGATAGCTGACCCGGCCCGCCCGCCTCATGCTGCCAGGCCGTGCCAGCCTGAGCTGCCGGGATTGGCCGTGTCGTCGCCCGGGCCTGTTTGCGAATCGGTACGGGAGCACTTATCCTCCGGTGACGCTTGTCAACCAAGATCATCATGAGCTCTGCGCCAGGGGAGGCCGGTAATGACTGCAGCCGCACAGTCTGATGCTGCCGGCTTCCCCGTGCGGCAGGGCGAGCGGCGCTGGACCGCTGCCGAAATCACCAAGGTCAGAAATCAGCTGGCCGGCGAGGCCGCAGAGCTGAGGGAAGAGATCGAAAAAGCCGAATCGGACATCGCTGACCGGCTAGGCGATTCCATCAGCAATGCCGGCGACGACCAGGCCGACGTGGGAGCGAAGACCTACGAGCGGGAGCATGAGCTTTCGCTGACCTACAACGCGCGCGATCTGCTGGTCCAGACCGAGCGGGCGCTGGCGAGAATTGATGCAGGCACCTACGGCTCGTGCGAGTCGTGCGGTCAGCCGATCGGCAAGGCCCGCCTGCAGGCGTTCTCCCGTGCGACCCTGTGCGTGAGCTGCAAGCAGCGAGAGGAACGGCGCTGACCAGCAAACCGCTCGCAAGTAACAGGCAGGAGCCTGGCACGATAGCTTCCGTGACTTCGCCGACCAGGCACCGCCGCCGTATTGCCGTGCTGCTCGCTGTCGCCGTGACCGTGCTGGTGACCGACATCATCACCAAGGCAGTGGTTGTGGCGACCCTGTCGGCTCGCGGGCCGGTCAGGCTGCTCGGTGGCCTGCTGAAGCTGCGGGTAACCCGCAATCCGGGGGCGGCGTTCAGCATCGGGCCGTCGCTGACCGTTGTCTTCGCCGTGATTGCTGTCGGGGTGATCGTCTTTATCCTCCGGACCTCGCGCCGGATTCAGAGCCTTGCCTGGGCCGTGACGCTCGGCCTGCTGCTCGGCGGCGCGACCGGCAACCTCACCGACCGGGTGCTGCGCGCACCCGGCCCGTTCCGTGGCTACGTGGTCGACTGGATCCAGGTACCGCACTGGCCCGTCTTCAACGTCGCTGACTCCTGCATCGTCTGCGGCGGCCTGCTCGCCGTGTTCCTCGCAGTCCGCGGCGTGAGCATCGACGCAGGCTCCGATCAGCAGCAGCCAGCCCCGCGGTCGGAAGAGTCGCGGCCGGTTGACCCGCGCGGCGGCGGCGGGGCGTGACTGCGCCCGTCCAGCGCCGGGTGCCGGTGCCAGACGGTCTTGACGGCGAGCGGCTCGACGCGGCGATCGCGAGGATGTTCGGCCTGTCGAGGACCCGTGCCGCCGAGCTGATCGGCGCGGGCGCCGTGCTGATCGGCGGGCGGCCCGCGGGCAAGTCCGACCGGGTTCCAGCCGGGGAATGGCTGGACGTGACGCTTCCCCCGGCCACGCCCGTCCCGGCCGCGCCTCGCCCGGAGTCGGTGCCGGGGCTGGTCGTCACCTACGAGGACTCCGACATCGTCGTCATCGACAAGCCTGTCGGCGTGGCCGCGCACCCCACTCCCGGCTGGACGGGGCCGACCGTGCTGCAGGGGCTGCTCGCGGGCGGGCACCAGATCGCCACGAGCGGTGCTGCCGAGCGGCAGGGGATCGTGCACAGACTCGACGCCAACACCACCGGGCTGATGGTGGTCGCCAAAAGCGAGCGAGCCTACAGCGTACTCAAACAAGCGTTCAGGGACCGCGACGTCGACAAGCGCTACCATGCGCTCGTCCAAGGCCATCCCGATCCGCTGCGCGGCACCATCGATGCCCCGATCGCGCGGCACCCGTCTGGCGACGGCAGGTTCGCCGTCATGGCCGACGGCCGGCCTGCGGTGACGCACTACGACACGCTGGAGGCGTTCCGCGCCGCGAGCCTGACGGAGATCAAGCTGGAGACCGGCCGCACCCACCAGATTCGGGTGCACATGGCGGCGGTCAGGCACCCGTGCGTCGGCGACAGACTGTACGGCGCGGACCCGGTACTCGCCGCCAGGCTAGGGATCACCAGGCAATGGCTGCACGCGGTGAGGCTTGGCTTCGCGCACCCCGCAGATAGCCGGTGGGTCGAGTTCACCAGCGACTACCCCGTCGATCTCGCCGGGTCGCTCGACCTTCTCGCCGCGGAGTCGTAGGTTCTGTCGCGTCGCCTGGCGCGTCCAGGTGCTCGCGCCCGCGAGGGTGAGTTAGATTCGAATCTCATCCCGGCGCTGGTTTGCTGGCAGCATGCCTGAAGGAGGCGGTACTTCATGGCAATTCCGGCATCAGCGGCGGCCAGCGGGCGCGACGGCGGGTTCGCCCACCTCCACGTGCACACCGAATACTCGATGCTCGATGGCGCGGCCCGGCTTGACGACATGTTCGCCGCGTGCGCCAAGGCCGGCATGTCAGCGATCGCGATCACCGACCACGGCCATGTCTACGGCGCCTACGACTTCTACAAGAAGGCGCGGCAGGCGGGGATCAAGCCGATCATCGGCACTGAGGCCTACGTGGCACCGGAGCACCGCGGTCTCAAGCAACCGGTCCGCTGGGGCGTTCCGGCCCAGAAGGACGACGACGTCTCAGGCGCCGGCGCCTATACCCACATGACCCTGCTGGCCGAGACGACCGAGGGCATGCACAACCTGTTCCGGCTCTGCTCGCTGGCCTCGATCGAGGGCTACTTCCGCCGGCCCCGGATGGACAGGGAACTGCTCGCCAGGTATTCCAAGGGCATCATCGCCACCACCGGCTGCCCTGGCGGCGAAGTACAGACCAGGCTCAAGCTCGGCCAGTACGACGAGGCGCTCGAGGCGGCGGCCGCCTATCGTGACATCTTCGGTCAGGGAAATTTCTTCGTCGAGCTCATGGGCCACGACCTAGAGGTGGAGCAGCGGTCCGCCGCCGGGCTGCGCCGGATCGCCGCCGACCTCTCGCTGCCCTACCTCGTCACCAACGACTCCCACTACGTCGCGCCGGGCGATGCGCAGGCACACGAGGTGCTGCTGTGCGTCCAGACCGGGACCAACATGGCCGATCCGAAGCGGTTGAAGTTCGAGGGGGCCAGCTATTACCTCAAGAGCCCGGCCGAGATGCGCGCGGTCAGCGATGCGGAGGAATGGCAGGCCGGCTGTGACAACACGCTGCTGATCGCCGAGCGCGCCGATGTGGAGTTCACCAAGGCCAACTTGATGCCGGACTTCCCGCTGCCCCAGGGCGAGACCGAGGTGACCTGGTTCCGCAAGGAAGTCTGGGTGGGCATGGACCGCCGGTTCCCCGACGGCTACGACGAGGAGCGCCGCAGCAGGGCCACCTACGAGATGGGCGTTATCGAGCAGATGGGGTTCTGCGGCTACTTCCTCGTGGTCGCCGACTTCATCATGTGGGCGAAGCGGAACGGGATCAGGGTTGGTCCGGGGCGCGGCTCGGCGGCCGGCTCGATCGTGTCGTACGCGATGGGGATCACCGACCTGGACCCGATCGCTTTCGGCCTGATGTTTGAGCGCTTCCTCAACCCCGAGCGCGTGTCGATGCCCGACATCGACATCGACTTCGACGAGCGCCGGCGCGGCGACGTGATCAGGTACGTCACCGAGAAATATGGCGACGACCGGGTCGCTCAGATCATCACCTACGGCACTATCAAGGCCAAGGCGGCGGTCAAGGACTCGGCTCGCGTGCTCGGCTATCCCTACGCGCTCGGCGACCGCATCACCAAGGCGTTCCCTCCCGCCGTCATGGGCAAGGACGTGCCGCTGTCCGGCCTCTTCGACCCCGATCATCCGCGATACGGCGAGGCCGGCGAGATCCGTGCGCTGTACGAGGCGGAGCCTGAGGTCAAGCAGGTGGTGGAAACGGCGCGCGGCCTGGAGGGCCTGATCAGGCAGGCCGGCGTGCATGCCGCCGGGGTGATCATGAGCAGCGAGCCGCTGCTCGATCACGTGCCGGTGTGGAGGCGCGAGGCCGACGGCGCGATCATCACCCAGTTCGACTACCCGAGTTGCGAAGACCTCGGGCTGCTCAAGATGGACTTCCTCGGGCTGCGGAACCTGACCATACTTGACGACGCCCTAGTCGGCATCAAGGCGAACCGCGGAGTCACCGTCGACCTCGAGACGCTGCCCCTGGACGACAAGCCGACCTATGACCTGCTGGCGCGCGGCGACACGCTCGGCGTGTTCCAGCTTGAGGGCGGCCCGATGCGGGCGCTGTTGCGGTCCATGCGGGCCGACAGGTTCGCCGACATATCAGCGGTGAACGCCCTGTACCGGCCGGGTCCCATGGGCGCGAACGCCCACAACGACTACGCGGACCGCAAGACAGGCCGCAAGCCAGTTGCTCCTATTCACCCTGAACTGGCCGAGCCGCTTGCCGCCGTCCTCGGCGACACCTACGGCCTGCTTGTGTATCAGGAACAGGTGCTCGCGTGCGCCCAGGTCCTGGCTGGCTATTCGCCCGGCAAGGCGGACCTGCTCCGTAAGGCAATGGGCAAGAAGAAGAAGGAGATCCTGGACGCCGAGTTGGAACCCTTCGCCGCAGGGATGCGCGCGAACGGGTACTCGGAGCACGCGATCAAGACCATCTGGGACGTGCTCGTCCCATTCTCCGACTACGCGTTTAACCGAGCGCACGCCAGCTGCTATGGCATGGTCGGCTACTGGACCGCCTTTCTGAAAGCCAACTACCCGACCGAATACATGGCCGCGCTGCTGACCTCGGTGGCGGGCGACAAGGACAAGTCAGCCTTGTATCTCAGCGAGTGCCGCCGGATGGGAATCAAGGTGCTGCCGCCGGACGTGAACGCGTCGACGGCGTATTTCACCCCGGTGGACACCCACATCAGGTTCGGCATGGCTGCCGTGCGCAATGTCGGGGCGGCCGTGGTCGAGTCGATCGTGGCGACTCGGACCGCCAAGGGAAGCTTCACCAGTTTCTCCGATTTCCTGCGCAAGGTCCCCGTCAACGTCTGCAACAAGCGCGTGATCGAGTCACTGATCAAGGCAGGGGCTTTTGACTCGCTGGGCGCCCCGCGCCGCGGCATGCTGATGATCCACGAGCAGGCCATCGACGCCGTGATCGACGTCAAGCGCAACGAGGCAATCGGCCAGGATTCGCTGTTCGGCGCTGACGAGGACAACGCGGCAACATTCGACATACCGGTCCCGGACGGCGAGTGGGACAAGTCGACGCTCCTCGGGTTCGAGCGGGAGATGCTCGGGTTGTATGTCTCCGATCATCCGCTGCTCGGGCTCGAGCACATGCTTAGTGCCGAGACCGACTGCTCGGTGGTCCAGCTGCTCGGGTCTGCCGATGAGCCTGAACGGACCGGACGTGGAGATCGTGCCGACGGCCAGGTGGTTACGCTCGGCGGGATCCTGTCCGGCGTGCAGCGGAAGGTGACCAGGCAAGGCAGCCCGTGGGCGGCGGCGACCCTGGAAGACCTTGAGGGTGCGATCGAGGTCCTGTTCTTCCCCGCGACCTATCAGGCGTGCATGCATCTGGTCGTCGAGGACGCGATCGTGTTCGTGCGGGGCAGGCTCGACCGGCGCGAGGAAGTGCCCAAGCTGGTGGCCATGGAACTGCGGGCCGCCGAGCTGCCCGCCGGGGAGTCAGGCCCTTTCGTCGTGTCGATCCTGGAGGCCAGGTGCGTGCCGCCGGTCGTGGACCGGCTGAGGGACGTCCTGCGGACTCACCCGGGGCGGATGGAGGTTCACCTGCGCCTGCTGACCGGTAGCCGGGCCAAGGTGCTCAAGCTCGACGACAAGCTCCGGGTGCGCCCGTCGCCTTCGCTGGTCGCCGACCTGAAGCAACTGCTTGGCCCGGCGTGCGTCAGCTAGCTGACCGGTCAACTACGCTGTTTGGCAATGTCCATCACCGGTGAGTATCCCTTCGAGCCCCGGCCAGGCGGACCTGGTGGCGGCAGCGACCAGGCCTCAGGGGCCAGCTCCCTGATGGGCAGCCTCGTCAGCTCGCTGGTGATCCTTCTCGGCAGCGGGCTGATCGGGCTGGCCGGCGGACTGGCCTGGACAAGTTTCGCGCCCCGGGCGGTCTACGTGGTGGTCGGCCGCGGCTCAGCTAACGTGGTCAACCCCGAGACGTCCGCGTTTATCGCAGCTGACGCCTGGTACTGCCTGATCGGCGTCGCAGGCGGACTCGTCATCGGCCTGGCAGGCTATCTGCTCGGCGTGCGGCGCTATGGGCCAGCGCCGATGGCAGCGATCCTTGCTGGCGGCGTTCTGGCCGCGCTGGCCGCCCGCTGGCTCGGTGAGAATCAGGGGTTGCACCAATTCAACCGGCAGCTCCTGACCACGTCGCAGGGCACGTTGCTGCACGCGCCGCTCGCGCTGGCCGGCGATACGGCAGCGGCCGTCTGGCCACCACATGCCTCGTTGCCGGCGGTCGCGTTCTGGCCGCTGGCGGCGTGCACCGTGGTGGGCGGGATCGTGCTCATCAAGGTGCTCAGGGACCGGCCGGCGCGCGCGTACGGTCGGCCGCGGCATGGGGAAGCGCAGCTCTCTTCCTATCCCGGCCAGTAAGCCGTCCTCTCGCGGCCGGCAGGCTCTGGTTCACTGCCGCGTTACCCGCGCACGCTTGACTTGGTACGGAAATTTCCCTGACCGCCTGCCGAGAAGGGCGCATCCGGATGCAGCGTGTCGTCGTGGTCGGCGGGGGTGTGCTCGGCATGATGCACGCCGCCGCGGCGCGGCACCGCGGCTACCAGGTCACCCACCTTGAGCGCGAAGCAGGCTCGCGCGGGGCCACGGTGCGGAACTTCGGGCTGGTCTGGGTGAGCGGCAGGGCCCCAGGCGCAGAGCTGGCCCTTGCATTGCGCGCCAGGGAGCTCTGGGAGGAGCTGGCGGCGGTCGTGCCCGGCACGGGCTTCCGGCCGCACGGATCGCTGACCCTGGCGGCTGCTGACGCCGAGGCGAGCCCCGGCAGGTACCTGTCGCAATCCGCGACTACCTGCTTGCTCGGTGCTCTGGCGCCGGATATGCCTGGCTGCCCGGGCGGGAGGCGGTCGAGATCGCGCCAGGCGCCGTACGCGACCACAGCGGCATCTGGCACCGCGGCGATCTTGTCATCCTTTGCCCGGGCGCGGCGCACACTGGGATCGCAGGCCCGCACCTGTCGGGCTATGAGAAGCCGCCCGTGCGCCGGGTCAGGCTGCAGATGCGCCAGACCGAGCCGTTCGGCCGCCAGCTGACCACCTCGGTCGCCGACGGCGACTCGCTGCGCTACTACCCGGCCTACGACTTGCCGGGCCGGACCAGGCTAGCGCCGCGGCGTCCGGCCGCTGCAGCCGCTCACCGGTCCAGGCGGGCGTGGTATGACGCTCGCCCCGGCGATCGCCGAGCAGACGTTCGCCGCGGCATTGCGTGATCCACTAGGACGCAGCTGAGGAGCGTGAATGTCAGGGATCACCGTGGCTTGCCTCGACATGGCCGGAACGACTGTCGCAGACGAGGGCAGCGTTATGTCCGCGTTCCGGGCGGCGATGGAGCAGGCCGGGCTCCCCCGCGGCACCGACAGATACGACCGGGCCGCCGACATAGTGCAGGCCACCATGGGCCAGTCGAAGATCGAAGTGTTCCGGCGAATTCTTGGCACCGAGGCGGCCGCAGCGGCGGCTAACAGCGCCTTCGAGGCGCACGACGCGCAGGTCGTCCGGGCGGGCCAGGTAGCGCCGCTGGCCGGAGCCATGCAGACGCTGACCGCGCTGCGGGACGCCGGCATCAAGATCTGCCTCGCCACCGGGTTCTCCCCAGCCACGCGGGACGTGGTTATCGACACGCTTGGCTGGCATTCCCTGATCGACCTCGCGCTGTCGCCAGCCGACGCGGGTCGCGGCAGGCCCTTTCCCGACCTTCCTTTGACGGCCCTGCTCAGGCTCGGCGGGGGAGCGGTCAGCGAGCTTGCTGTGGTCGGAGACACGCCCAGCGACGTCGAGTCTGGCCTCCGGGCCGGAGCCGGAGTCGTCGCTGGCGTGCTGACCGGATCGGCGAACAGGAAGGACCTGGAGGCGGCGGGGCTCCGCACGTGCTGGACCGAATCGCCGACCTTCTGCCCCTGCTCGGCCTGAGTGACTGAGCGCAGCACGTGATGACCGACCAGACCCGCCCGCTCGCTGAACTGCTGTTCCTATCCTGGGGACCACAGCAGGTAGATGCTGAGGTATTCGCTGACCGAGAGGGTTACCGGCGCGACAACTCCGCAAGCGGCAGTTTCCATACGAGCATGCATTGGCCGCCGGTCAGGACCTCGGCGCGAACGGCGGCGAGGTCTTCAAGCGTTGCGCAGTGGACCGTGCGGCTGCCGCGGGTGGCGCGGGCGCTGAAGTGGCCCGGTTCGCCGCTGATTTCGAAGATCGGGCCGCCGTCGTAGGTGCCTGGAAAGATCGCGAGCTGGAGTTCGGCGGCGCTCATGGTCGGCCGGCTGCGATACAGTTTGGCCGCCTGTTCGGATGCCTGCTCGACCGCGGAGGTCAACGTCGCGGCGCGGAGGCGGCCCAGTGACTTGCCGTGGGCGACCCAGGTCACTATCCACCCGGCTGCCTGGCCTGATTATGCCCGTGAGCAGTGCCCTGTCGCTGGCGGAAACGGCCAGGCGTATGGCGCGTGGCACAAGCATGGATCTCATCGACCTCAGCCATAGCCATGCCGCCAGCACCGCTAGTGCGCTGTACGGCGGGATCATTAACGCGATCGCGGCGAGCTGGAACGCTGTCGTTACGGTCTCCGGCGGTCCGATCTGCGGCACGACCGCGCGGCGCGTGTAGGCGATGCCTGCGAGGAAGACCAGGCCAGAGCCGCTGATCAGGCGGGTGATCAGCGACGATGAGTTCCTGCGGCGCTGCCGGGCGGCCAGCCAGACCGCTCCGGCGTACCCTGAGAGCACGGTCAGCGATGCCGCCAGGCCGGCACCGACGGCGGGCAGCCAGGCAGTGTGCACGCTGACCCGCGCGTGCAACAGCCAATTGACGCTGATTCCCGCCACGTCGGCCACGGCCGCCAGGCTGATGCCGGCAGCCAGGCCTGGGTGCTGATCGAAGTAGCGGCGCAGTGACGGCCTGGCCGGCCTCACGGGACCGGGTGTTGCGGCGCCCGGCCCGGGTCTGGTGCGGTCTTGATGGCTCGGCGCCGGCGCCGCGCTCGCAGCGGGACGAACCACGCCCACAGGCCAGCCGCGGCCGCCACCAGCGACATGAGCGCGGCGTTGGTGATCCAGTGCCGGGATCCGTGCCGGGCGAACACGAAGGTGGCATCGCCGGTATCCAGCGCCGCAATCACGGCGCCCGGCCGGAGCTCCGGCGGCGGATCGGCGAACGTCACGTGCAGGCGGCCGATCTCGCCGTCGGGCAGCCTGAAAATGCCGTGGGTGTGATGGACGCAGACGAAGTAACCCTTGGTCCCGTGCCCGGTGGCCGCCTCGACAGACCGGTACGTGGCCAGTGAGCCAGCTATGGCGACGATGACCAGGCCTGCCGGGATTGCGACCAGCACAAGCCCGTTCCAGGCGAGCTGCCGCAACGGCCGGCCGTGCCGGGCGAGCCAACGCGAGCGCCGAATGTGCCAGCCGCGGCGATTCCCGGGTAGCAGCGGCAGCAGGTCCGGTTCAGCCTGGACTGGTTCTGCTGCCATCTGCTCCCGCTCCGACGGCATGTACTCGTAGACCAATCCGTCATCATCCACAAGGCGGGCAGCGAGTGCCCAGGCGATCGGCTGAATATGCGCGACGTCTGCCATCCGGTCCCGGCTAACGCCCGCGACGACGATCTCGGAGTTGAACCAGGTGAGATACATCCGGCTGCCGTCACCTCGCTCATACGCGAACGTCTCACCCGGCAGCTGGGGCGGCAGCCACGGCAGGAGGCCGGGGTTTCTGGCGACCAGGTCGGGCCTGGTAGCGATCAGCTGTCTGCTTGCGCGCATCTGGCGCTCCTGGACGGCCAGTCGCCGGACAGCCTTACTGTCATCTCGCTCGCCCGGCTTGCGCAGCGAGGACAGATACTCGCGCATGGCCCGCGGCTCGCTCGGATCGAATGCACGCAGGTCATCACGAGATTCGGCGAATTGCTGCCACTCGCCGAGCGAAATCGGCGCCGAGGATGTCTCCTGCCAGTTCGGTGCCCTGGTGATATGCAACGGGCGCTCTTGTTCGCTAAAAGCCATTCGTGCCCGCCACATCCTGGGCATCTGGCCGATGATCAGGAACGCACCTGCGCAAATCAGCACGGAGCAACACGCGAACTGGGCGGCCTCGAATCCGGTAGTGATCTTGCCCGGCGGACCCACAACCGGGGCGAGCTCCTGCCGCGTGGTAACCACGCTCGCGACCAATACCAGGGCAGGCGGCACCAACCAGAAGGTCACGTCCTGCCGGATACCGATGAACGCCAGCACCGTCAACGTAATGCCCGCGACCACACCGACGACAACTGCCGCCGCCTTGGCGCCGTGGATGTAGCTCCAAGACCCCGCCAGGGTGACCGCGAAAGCATAGGCC
>WNFL01089867.1_pt1 | contig 13175 bp, 9 predicted proteins | sample 5400361 | NCBI WGS metagenome assembly WNFL01 (sample SAMN13153351, study PRJNA577476) | soil metagenome | isolation source: 40 cm soil on Douglas fir-dominated hillslope | place: USA:California | collected 2013-09-17
GCTCAGATTCACGAAGCCGGTCGGCGCGTACCAGTAGGCACCGGGCGGCGGGCACGACGCGACGCACGCTGCGTTCGTCCCGAGTGAAAGCGTTCCGGCACCGCGCAGCTGGCCGAGTCGGATATCGACGGGTCCACTGCCGAACTTGCGCTCGAACGTCGACGTGCCGTACTCGTAGACGCAGCCGAACTGGTTGCACGTGAAGCGGTTCCATCCAACGCTCAGCTGCTCGCTCTGGAAAGCGAGCGTTCCTATCGGATCGATCCACAGCTTGGAGTCGCGGAGCGGGAGATTGGCGGTACCGCGAAGGCCAGACAGGCCGGTGTCGGACACATCGCCCGAAACGGTCGCGTTGCCGCTGACCTGGCCGCCGAGGATGCTGTTGAAGCTGACCTGGTTGAAGTAGACGCTGATGGTCCGGGTCGATGGCGCTGCGAGCGCCGTCGTCGTGAACGCGAGTGTGAGCACGAGACCGAGAACTGATGCGAGAGCTGATCTGCGCATTGCCTTCCCTCTTGCGAGCCCGACCGTCCCGGGTTCCGGTCCGCGTCTTCGCGCGGTGGCTCGAGGCCCACGGTCTACGGCCGACCCCGCGCTCCAGCCGTGCGCGCGCCGACGCGCTAAACGTGTTGTGCGCTACTGCGGCGTGGGCGAAGCCCACACGCCAAACAGATGAGGGCAGCGAAGGCTGCCCGATTAGATCGTGTCGGATGCGCAGCCCACCCTTGCGCCGCGCGCGGCCTTGGCGAGCTGCTCGCGGGCCAGATCGAAGCGTTCGATGGGAAGCAGGAGGCTGTCCGTGATGCGCTCACGTACACCGCCGGTGATCTGTTTGCCGATCCGTCGCGCCCAGCGCCGTCCCAGCCACCCGGCATGCAGGCGCAGCGACTGCGCGAGCAGGAATCCGACGACGAGCGTTGCGGCGAGCAGGACGACCGGCGTGGGTATCGCACCGAGGTAGGGAACGTCGACCGAGCCGACGGGTGCCTCGTGGATGAGGAACAGCGACGCGAACCATAGAGCGCAGAACACGAGCACGGCCGTCACCGCGTAGTTGCCGAGACCGATCAGCGACCACAGCGCGCTCGTCGGCACGCGAAACTCCGCGGCCTCGGTCGTGAGCGAACGGTCGATCGTTTCCGCGAGGCGCTGCTCGAACACGGCCGGCGTGCTCAGCGTGGCGAGCGATCCGCGCACCGATCCGGGCACGGTCGGCAGCGTCGTCGCGATGAGCTCGCGCAGCGGCTCGACCGCGGGCGCGAGCGAGCCGCGCATCTGCCAGCCGCGCAGATAGCGCGCCGGATCAGCCGAGGCGCGCGCCCGTCCCGAGAGGCGATACACGAGGCTGGTGACGTGACCGAAAGGTCCCGCGCCGCGCGGCCGGGCTGCGAGTCGCGTCGCCGCGACCGCCTGTCGCTCGAGTCCATTGATGTCGATGAGCGCGAGCACTCCGCGCGCGACGGCATCGAGTGCGCGATCCCGGCGCGCCGGATCGACGAGCGGTACCAGCTCGCCGTCGGCGACGCCGGCACGTGCGGCAAGCTCGAGCACCGACTGCTGCGCCTCGGCGGCGACTCGCGATGCGATCACGCGCTTCGCCTCGACGCCGCTGTCCAGCCAGCGGCGGAACTCTGCGACGCCGGCGGCGCCTTCGCGCGCGCGAGTGGTCACGATGCCGATGTCGGCGAGCCCTTCACGCTCAAGCTGCGCGCGCATGTCGTCCTTGACGCGCGTCGCGTCCTCCGCGCTCAGCAGGTCGCTGCGATTGAGCACGATGAGCTGCTGACGGAGACGTGGAGCGACCTTGCGCAGGTAACCGCTGTGCATGACCTCGTCCTTGTACTTCTCGGGGTCTACGACCCACGCGACGGCGTCAACGCGCGGGAGCAGCGCATCGACGCGCTCGCGGTGGTCGGGAGCGATCGAGTCGAAGTCCGGGAGGTCGAGGACGGCAAGCTCGCCGAGGCTCTCCGCGCGGTGCTCGCGCACCTGGGTCACGCCGAGCCAGCCGAGCAGGCCCGCGAGGTCGCGGCGCCGGTCCGCCGGGACCCACGCGACCGCCTCGGATGTCGTCGGCCGCCTCGCGCTGGCCGAGCTCACCTCCTGGCCCGCGATCGCGTTGAGGAGGGTCGACTTTCCGACGCCGGTGCCTCCGGCGAGTGCGAGTACGTAGGCGTCGCTCGGAAAACCGAGCCGCGTCCGCGCCGTTTCGCGCACCGTCGCCGCCGCGGTCGTATCAAGAGCGAGATCGGACGCAGCGGTGATGGCCTCGTCCAGATGCACGAGGCAGCCGGGCAGATCCATCAACGGGACTCCGACGCGACGGCGCGAAGCTGGGCCGCGAGCTCGCGCAGGGTCGCCGGTGAAGTGGCGAGCGCGTCGAATCGCGCGCGCTCCTGGGCGAAGAGCGAGGTCAGCAGCGTGTCGAGCCGTGCGCGCGCTTGCTCGATGAGCTGCTCCATCGCACGTTCACCGAAGAGCGCCTCGAGCAGCTTCTGATTCAGGAACGCCGTGCCGGCGGCGATCCCGAACTCCGTTCCGGTGAGGCCCGCGGTGTGTGCGAAGACGCCGAGCATCACGGCGACGCCGACGACGTTCACACCGAGCGCCGCGACCTGCGCGACCGCTCGTTTACGCCCGCCGGCCGTGCGCACGTCGTCGATGGTGGCGCGCATCCAGGTGCCGAGTCCTTCGCGGATCGCCGGCGCGAAGCTCTCCGAGGCTGACCACAGCGTCGGCTGCCCGCTGATCAAGGCGGCCGCGTCGGAACGCTCGGACCACGCTGATGCGGTGCGGCGCGCGGCATCGCTCGCGTGGCGCAGCGCGAGCGCTTCCAGAGTGCTCACCATCTCCTCCTCGACCATCGCGACCGGTGCGGTGGGCGTTCCCCTGAACGCCGTCATCAGCAGTCCGCGCAGCCTTCCGAGACCAGACGAGACGAAGCGCGTGATCTGATCGGCACCGACGAAGTCGTGCCAGCGGCGGAGCACCTCGCCGCGAAGCAGCACACCGCTGCGGAGATTGCTCGAGAGTGCGGCGAGCTCCTCGGCGTATGACGTCTCTGCGATCCGGCGGAGCGCCTCGGCGTCGATGGCCTCGTGCTCGAGATCGTCGGCGACCGCATGCGCCAGCGGATCAAGTCCGCCGATCGCCCCGGCGAGCGCGTCCAGCGCCACAGCTCGTCGCTCCGTGCTCTCGGAGGCGAGCTGCTCGATACGCTCGAGCAGCGGACGGACGCTTTCTCGCGCGAGACCGTTGACGCGCGAGTCCACCTGGCCCTCGGTGACCGCGATGAGATCCAGCGTGTTGTCCGCCTCGCGCATCCCCGCCTCCGCAAGCAGCCGTCGAGCGTCGGCCATGACTATGTCGCGGTCGCGCGCATCCGCGGGTACGCGGTTGATGAGCACCACCAGCGGCAGGCCCCGCTCCTGCACTCGGCGCAGGACCTGCCACGGAACGAGATCGGCGTAGCGGCTCGCGGTCGTCACGAACACGCAGAGGTCGCAGGCCTCGAGGAGGATGTCGGCCAGCTGGCGGTTGTCGCGCTCGACCGAGTCGATATCGGGCGCGTCGATCACCGCGACACCGCTCGAGCTCGCCGGAGCTGGCGCAAGGGCGATGCGGTCAGCGGAGATGAGCCGCAGCCGTGTGCCGGAGAGGATCTGCTTCGCGTCGCTATCGCTCGCGTACAGGATGGCCTCGCGCGTCGTCGGTCGCAGCACGCCGGCTCGACTGACTTCAGCGCCCGCGATCGTGTTGAGCAGCGACGATTTCCCGGCGCCCGTAGGTCCGAGGAGCAGCACGAGCAGCGGCGCATCGAGGTCAGCGGCGCGCGGTCGCACGAAGCCCTCGAGATGGTCACGGAGCTGACGCGCTCGTTCGGTCGCGGCGGCGTTCGATGTCGGGAGCGCCAGCCGACGCGCCGCGAGATCGGCAAGCCGATCGCTGCGTTCGATGAGGACGGCCGCGTCCGAATCCACCTCGCGAACTCTACTAATCGCAGGGGACAACCCCCTGCAACCCTCGAAGACCCGCCAGGGATGGCGGGTCTTCTCTTTGCGCGTCGAAGCACACAACATACGACCACTGCGCACGTTTACGCGTCCAATAGAGCTCGCGGTCTACGCACTGGTTGCGCTTACTTGCACGACGCCGCTCGTCACCGCGACGTCGACCCCCGCTGCGACGATCTCGGTCACGCCGGGGACGGCAAGCCCGACCACACCACCACCGACATCGACGCCCTCACCCATTCCGTCAGCCACTCCGTCGATCGCGCCGTCGCCATTGCCGACCGCGGCGTCATCGCCGAGCGCGCCGGATCCAGGTCGCGCATCGTATTGCGCGGTCGGCGATGTCCCCACGCCGAACCGCGAATACGCGCATACCGAACAGACCTACCTCGACTGGACCAACACGCTGACCGATTCCTACGCGCCGCCCGATCTGGTGTCCGCTCTCACCGGAGTGTCGCCACGCGCGATCATCGCTGAGCCGGGCCTGACCGCCGCAGACATCCAGGTGGTGCGGGGCAAGCCCGGCTATGAGGCGGTCCTCGCCGACGACAAGGGAGCTCTCGTTCGCCGGATCGCATTTCCGGATCTGATGGCGATGCGCGATGCCGCGCGTGCGGCCGCGGTTCGGCTGGTCATCGTCTCTGCGTACCGCTCGTATCAGCAGCAGGTCCTCACCTTCGACTACTGGGTCGGCATCGGTGGATACGCACAGGCGCTGCGCACCAGCGCGCGACCCGGTCACTCCGAGCATCAGCTCGGCACGACGATCGACTTCGGCGATGGTTCCGCCGCGCCGTGGGAGTACGACGATTGGGCGGCGACCACATCGGGCGCGTGGCTCGCGCAACACGCGGCTGAGTTCGGATTCGTGATGAGCTATCCGCAGGGCAAGAGCGCGGTCACGTGTTACGACTACGAGCCGTGGCATTACCGGTGGGTGGGGCGCAGTCTCGCTCTGTCCGTGACGGCGAGCCGTCGCCCGCTCCGAGAGTTTCAGACCGGCATCCGCTGACGCGCCGCACGCTGGAAACGTACTGTCGAGTCCGGCCGCGTCGTTACGTCAGATGGTGGGTCTCCGAGTATTCGCGCGTATCGCGGGTGTCCTCCTCGTAGCAAGCACGCTCGTGCTTGGTCAGCCCGCGCGTCCCGCGAGCGCGGCGTGCGTGGCGAGCACCGGTCCGGGGATCCCCGCGCCGACAGGTCTTCCGTCGGGCATTCCCGGTTTTCACGCGCAGTGGTACGGACAGAGTGGCTACCCGACGCTCTGCCCGGGTGGTCGATCGACGGCGACAGTTGCGTTCTTCAACAGTGGGTCCCTCGGATGGGTGAGTGGTCGACTCGGTCAGGTCGCGTATCTCGGGACGTGGGGTCCCGAGCCGGGACAGGATCAGATCAGTCCGCTCGGCGGCGACGGCACGTCCGGCTCGCTCGCGACCGGTTGGCCTCGCTACAACCGCATCGCGGTGCAGCCCGCCCCGTACGTCGGTCCCGGTCAGGTCGCGTGGTTCCAGTTCACGATCCAGGCACCGATGGTGCCGGGGTATTACCGCCTCTATCTGCGTCCGCTCATCGAAGGTGCGACGTGGCTCGAGGACTTCGGCGTCTTCTGGCTCGTCACCGTCCTCAATCCCGACGGGAGCGCGCCGCCACAGAACGGCGCGGTGTACAGCCCGCTCGGCTACAGCGACCTCAGCGTGCCGACCGTCCGCGGCACCTTCAACGTGCATCTCATCAAGGAGCGACTCGCGGATGTGACGGTCCGCACGCTCACCGCGAACAGCAGCGACTGCACAAGTGACTGCCCTGCGAAACCGCTCGCGCAGTACGTCGTGGAGAACGGCGCGTACGCCGGCATGAACGGCACGTATCTCTGTCCGCCCGACTATCCAGCGTGCGCGGGCAAGGTGAACTCGTATGACTACGCGATCTACAACAGCAACCTGCGCCGCTGGATCAACCGCCCGGCGCTGATCGGACAGAACAGCCTGCTCACGTTCAATGGCAGCGCGACCGCCGTCTACCGGCGGAGCTTCGTCTACGGACAGAACGCGTCGCTGGTGAACGCGCCGATCACGGCCGGCATCACGATGTTCCCGCTGCTGCTCCAGGGCGGTGCCGTCGTCGACTCAGAGTTCGAGCAGACTGCGGTGCAGAAGACGAAGGGCACAAAGGGAGCGATCGGTGTGGATGGCACATACGTGTATCTCACGATCGTGTCGAACGCGACGGTCACCGACTCCGCCTACGTGCTGCAGGCGCTTGGCGCGCGCGACGCGCTCAACCTCGACGGCGGCGGCACCTCGGCGATGTACATAAGCGGCGGGTACACGGTGGGTCCCGGCAGGCTCCTTCCGAACGCCATCGTTCTCACGAAGCCCTAGCCCGACCCGCCCGCCTTCTTCGCCGGACCGTCAACGATGCCAATGGCGTTCGTGACCGCGCCGGCGGCGAGCAGCCCCGCGGAGATCAGCATCGCGAGATGGAACGCCTCGGTCGACGCCTCGCGCTCGGCTGCGATGCGGGCCAGGTCTTCCGGAGTCGGTGACGCGAGTGGGCGTTCGACATTCAGCGGCGATATCCGGAGTCGCGTTTCCGGATCGTTCACGTCGAGGTTCGGCACGCGCGTCTGCAGCGCCGCATAGAAGCTCGCCGTGACAGCGACGAAGATGAGCGCGCCCACCAGCGGTGATCCAACGCGCGAGATCGCGTTGTTGACCGCGGATCCGACGCCGGCGTTGTGTACCGGCACGCTGGTCATGAGTGCGGTGGTCAGCGGCGCCACCATGATCGACAGACCAAATCCGAAGAGGAGACTTCCCGGAAGAATGTCGGTGAGATAGCTCGACGGTGGGAAGTAGGTCCGCGGGTCGCCGAACACGAATACCCACGCCTCGGTGGTCGCCGGGATGCGCGCGTACCAGAGGACCGCGCCCGTCATGAGCGCGGGCCCGAGGGCCATGAAGAGCCGGGGTCCGTAACGGCCGGCGAGAGCGCCGAAGCGTGAGCTGAGGAACACCAGGAAGAGGCCCGACGGGATGAAGCCCAGGCCCGCTGCGGCGGCGGTGTATCCGACCGTGCCCTGGAGGAACAGGGTCAGGAACCAGCCGAGCACGTACAGAGCGCCGTAGATCAGGAATGTCGAGATGTTCGTCACCGTGAAGTTCCGCGAGCGGAAGAGCGCCGGCGGGATCAGCGGATCGCGTCGCGTGACCATGAGGAACGGGACCGCCACGGTCGCGACGACGCCGATCAGCAGGACGGCGATGCCGAGAGCGTCGCGCCACTCGCGTTGCTGGCTGTAGATGGTGCCGAACGAGAGACCACCTACAGCAATGGCGACCACGAAGGCGCCGAGCCAATCGAACCTTCCGGTCGCGCTCTCGTCGCGGCTCTCGCGCACGAAGGTGAGCGTCGCCCACACGGCGAGCACGCAGAGAGGAACGTTGATCAGGAATGCGACGCGCCAAGACACCGTGTCGACGAGCGCGCCACCGAGGAACGGACCGAGGATCGTCGTCGCCGCGGACGCGCCGGCCCAGAGCCCGAACGCGCGGCCCTGCGCCTCGCCGCTGAACGTCGCGGTCAGGAGCGCGAGCGATCCGGGGACCAGCAGCGCGCCCGCCGCGCCCTGCAGGACGCGGAAGGCGATGAGGAGCTCCATCGACGGCGCGACGCCGCAGAGCAGGCTCGTCACGAGGAAGCCTGCGAGTCCGACGGCGAACATTCGCTTGCGTCCGAAGTAGTCGTTGAGCGCGCCCGCGAGCACGAGCAGCGCGGAGAGCGTGACGAGGTACCCGTTGGAAACATACGACTGTCCCTCGAGCACTCCGAACACCGACGAGGGCAGCTCGCGGCCGATGCGCGGCAGGGCCACGTTCACCATCGTCGAGTCGAGGAAGACTATCCCCGACGCGAGGATGGTTGCGACGAGTGTCCACCGTTGCACGCTGTTCACGAGCGCTCCCCGGCTGCCACCGCGGCGGGGAGACGGTTCGACAGCGGTGCGAGCGGGCAGGTCCATTTCGGGTCGTATACGCAGGACGGGTGATAGGCGAAGTTGAAGTCGAGGACGAGTGTGTCGCCGCTCGAGCCGAGGTCGGCGCCCTTCGCCGTGTCGAGGAGATAGCGTCCGCCGCCGTATGTCGTTTTGCCCGACGTCGCGTCGCGGAACGGCAGGAAGACGCCGCCGCTGTATTCGTCCAGCCACAGGACCTCGAGCGATCCGATCGGAATGTCCACGGCGCCGAAGCGCACGAAGCGGATCACGCCGCCGGTGCTCGTGTCGACGTCGTAGCTCTCGCGTGGCAGCGGGCGCACCGCAGCGGTGAACGCGAAGGCCGGGTCGTACTCGTAGTACGGAAGGCCGCGGAACGCGGCACGCTCCGACGTGGGTATCGCGGACTGCGGGTGGTGTCGGAACAGATCGTCGCGGCGCTCGCGCCACAGCTGATGGGCGGCACGGGGATCGCGGTCGCGCAGCAGACGGACCTCCTGGTACATCTGCGTCACGCTGCGGCGATAGTCCAGAAGGTCGAGGAGCGGGTCAGTCACCGCTCATGCGGTCTTCGCCGGCTGCGGCGCGAGCGCGAACGCGATCGCCTCGTCGGTCTTCATCGCGAATCCACGATCAAAGGCTGGTCGGTGCGTGGGTGGGACGTCCGTAGCCAAGGTACGGCCCTCTGTCACGCCGAAAAGCGTCGCTAGGCCGACGCCGGTCCGCTCGGACAGGGCGGCGGTCGCTCCGACCAGGGTGTACAGGCGTTCGAGGTCGCCGCGGGCCTTGGCGAGCTCGGCGAAGTTACTCAGGTTCAGGACGACCCCGCTCGTGTCACCCGCGTCGGCGAACATCTGGAGCGCCTCACGCCAGTCGCGCTCGCTGTTGTCGAGCTCGCCAAGCTTGAGGGCCGCAAGGCCCGTTCCGTAGAGATCCCAGGCGATGTCGAAGCGATTCCCCAAAGCGCGATGCTCCGCCAATGCCTCGTGCGCGAAGCGCGTCGCTTTCAAGAAGTCCTCGTGCGTCTTGTCCGGTCCTTCGCTGTACAGCGAGCCGAGGGCCCACGCGGTCCGCCCGATGCTCGCGCGATCGCCGCCTTTTCGGAATATCGCGAGGGCCTCTTCAAGAAGTGCGAAGGCCTTGGGGTGTTCGCTGGGTCCGGCGAACATGTAGGCGAAGGACAGGTTGTACGCGTTCTTCGCGCGCTCCGCCTCAGCGCCCAAGGAACCGGCCAGCTCGTACGCCTCGCGGTAGTAACGCTCGGTCGCGCCGATGTCCCCCAGCCAGTATGCGAGCCCTCCAGCGGACTCGAGAGCGCGCAGGCGTGATGACGCGTCCGGAACCGTCCCTGCCAGCACACGCTCGGCAAACAGCATCCCTTCGCGCAGGTAGCCGCGGACCTGCCAGAAGCGCCAGAGCGCGAACAGGAGGCGCGACGCGGCCTCGGCGTTGGCGGCGACGATCGCGTGCTCGAGAGCCGCGCGCATGTTGTCGTGCTCGAGCTCGACCAGGTCGAGCCAGCGCCGTTGGTCGTTGCCCTGGAGCTGCGGCGCGGCACGCTCGGCCAGGTCGAGATAGGCGGCGAGGTGGCGATCGCGGATCGTGGCATCCTCGCCGCTCGCGGTCAGCTTCTCCAACGCGAACTCCCGGATCGTGACGAGCATCCGAAAACGCGGTTCGCTACCTGCTTCCAGTTGTCGGATCAGGCTGTTGTCGAGTAGCTCAGAGGTTCGGTCGAGGACGTCGCCGCCGATCTCGGTCGCTGGTCCGCACACCGCTTCGAGCTCCCCCAGCATCGCGCCGGCAACGAAGACGCCGCTCCGCGCGAACAGGCGCTGCAGGCCTTCGTCGAGAAGGTCGTAGCTCCATGCGATCGCTCCGCGCAGCGTGCGCTGACGGTCGGTGCGGTCGGGTGACGAGCTCGCGAGAAGATCGAGTCCCTTCTTGAGTCTTGGAAGCATCGCCTGCGGTGAGAGGAGCTTCACGCGTGCGGCGGCGAGCTCGATCGCGAGCGGCAGACCATCGAGCCGGTAGCAGATCTCCGCGACCGCGGCAGCGTTCTCGGCCGTGACCATGAAGTCCGGTTTCACAGCGCGCGCGCGTTCGATGAAGAGACGCACTGCGTCCGACTGCGCGAGCGCTTCGAGCGATGGCAGCCGTTCCGGATCCGGGAGCTCGAGCGGAGGGACCGCGAACTCCTGTTCGCCCGCGATCCGCAGCGGCGCGCGGCTCGAAGTGATGACTTTCAGGTACGAACCGCTCGCGAGGAGCGACGAGACCGACGTCGCCGCAGGCAGGATCTGCTCGAAGTTATCGAGGACGAGCAGCATCTTCTTACCGCGCACATGCTCCAGAACGCGCTCGAGCGGATCTTCCTTCCCGTCGACGTGCACGCCGAGCGAGTGCGCGATCGTTGAAGGCACCAGATCTGGATCGGAGATCGGAGCCAGCGGGACCCAGAAGGCGCCGTCTGGGAATCCATTCGCCGCCTCCGCCGCGAGCTGCAGCGACAACCGCGTCTTGCCGGTTCCGCCCGGACCCGTGAGCGTGAGCAGGCGGGTGCCGTCGAGAAGGCGCAGCCCCTCGCGTAACTCCGGTCCGCGACCGATGAACGTCGTCACCTGAGTTGGAAAGTTGTTGGGCGTGCGATCGAGGCTCCGCACCGGGGCGAAGTCGTTCGGCAGACCGGCGATCACGACCTGGTACACGCGCTCGGCATGCGCGAGGTCCTTGAGCCGGTGCTCGCCCAGGTCGCGCAGCGAGATGCCCTCGCCGGGCTCCTGACCCGCGAGCATCGCGGTCGCGCCGGAGACGAGCACCTGTCCGCCGTTGGCGATGTTCGCGATGCGTGCCGCGCGATGAACGTCGATCCCGACGTAGTCGGCGCCGGCCTCGCGGCTCGCGGGCGTTCCCTGCCCGGTGTGCATACCCATGCGTACGCGCACCACCGCGTCGTGGGGGAAATGCGTCGACGCAAGCGCGCGTTGTGCCGCGACGGTCGCGAGGATAGCGGCGGCCGCGTCGGCGAAGACGACGAAGAGCGCGTCGCCCTCGATCCGCACTTCCGTCCCGGCGGCGAACGCGGCGCGCAGGGTCTGAGTGTGCGTCGCCAGGACCTCGTGGTAGCGGTCCGTCCCCAGCGCGTTCAGGAGCTTCGTCGACCCTTCGATGTCCGTGAACAAGAAGGTGAGCGTGCCGCTGGGCAGACCGCGGTAGTTCATCCTTTCGATTGTCCGCTCGCGACCAGCGAGTTGCCAACCGACCGGAGCAAGCCTAGACATGTCGCATGGCAACGATCCGCGGCGAGCTCGGCGACAAGCTTTCCAGCCTGTCCCTCTTTGCCGATCTCAGCGCCGCCCAGCTCGAGTCGGTCGCCCATATCGTCGACGAGCGCCGCTTCGCCGAGGGCGAGCGCATCCTGCGACAGGGACTTTCCGGATCTGGCTTCTACGTCATCCTGGCAGGCGAGGCGATCATCCGGGTGGACGGCCAGGAATACGGCCGGCTCGGGCGTGGGGATTTCTTCGGTGAGATCTCCGCGCTCCTTGGCGACCCACCCGTCGCGGACATCGTCGCCGCACGCGAGCTCTACTGCGCGATCATCCCTGGCCCCGCGCTCGAGCAGTTCATGGTCGGACACCCGCAGGTGATGTTCCGCATGCTGCAGAGCGAGGCGCGCAAGCTACGGACGGCAACGCGCTGGCGGAGCTAGCCGAGCAGCCATTCCCGCCCGGCGAGTACCCGGTCGTCGTCGTCGGCAGTGGCCCGGGCGGCCTGCAGCTGTCGTACGCGCTCAAACACCTCGGCGTCCAGCACGCGGTCATCTCAGCCGATCCCGCACCTGGCGGGATGTTCAGGCGGTGGCCGTTCTTCCAGCGCCTCCTGTCATGGACGAAGCCGTTCGCGCCGTTCGAGCGCGGAACACGCTTCTACGAGCGCTACGACTGGAACTCGCTCATCCCGGATGACGACGAACATCGCGCGATCCAGCCGCGTCTCATGGACGGCACGTCGTACTTCCCTTCGCGTGCGGAGATGGAGCAAAACATCGCGACGTTCGCGCGCGAGACGGGCATCCGCGTGCGGTACGGGTGCCGCTGGACCGGCACGGCCCGAGACGGTGAGGGCTTCCGCCTGCAGACGACCTCGGGCGAGTACCGCGCGCGCGTCGTCGTGTTCGCCTTCGGGCTGGCCGAGCCGTGGAAACCGAACATCGCCGGGATCGAGCATGTGCCTCACTACGCGGAGACGCGCGCGCCCGAGACATACGCGGGAAAGCGCGTCTTCATCATCGGCAAAGAAACGTCGGCGTTCGAGCTTGCGAACGGGTTTCTTCCGTGGGCGCGGCAGATCGTGCTCGCTTCGCCGCGTCCGACACAACTCTCGGTGGTCACGAACTCGCTCGTGGGCGTGCGCGCGCGTTACGTGCAGCCGTACGAGGACAACATCCTCGGCGGCGGTGTCGTGATCATGAACGCGTCCATCGACGAGGTATCGCGTGCCGTGAATGGATTCCGCGTGAGGACGACGCGTAGCGATGGCGGCGGATCGCTCGTGTTCGAGGCCGAGGACGTGATCGCGACGACGGGCTTCACGCCACCGCTAGGAGATCTTCCGGAGCTGGGTGTCGTGAGCTCCGGCCGCGAACAGATCCCGTCGCAGACGCCGATGTTCGAGAGCATCAGCGTGCCGCACATCTACTTCGCGGGCACCGCGACGCGCGGCGCGCCGGGGCTCAAGAAGAATGGGATTCCGAGCAGCTCTGGCGCGGTCCACGGCCACCGCTACAACGCGCGCATCCTCGCGCGCCACATCGCGCGAACGTACTTCGGCATCGATCCCGCGCGCCCGACGCTGAAACGCGACGACGTGCTCGACTACCTCCTCTCCGAGATGTCACGCGCGCCGGAGCTGTGGCATCAGAAGTCCTACCTCGCGCGCTCGCTTCTCTGGGACGGTACCCGTGGCATCGTTGACGACGGCATCGTTCCGCTGCAGCTGTTCGTCGACGGGGCCGGCCCCGACGGCGTCGCGGTCACCGTTGAGGCGAACCCGAAAGCAGAGATGTTCCCAGCCGTCTACATCCGCAAGAACAACGTCGTCACGGAGCATCTCCTGCCGACGAACCCGCTGCTCGACTTCGAGACCGCCGAACATCGCGCGCA
>WNFL01104293.1_pt1 | contig 13172 bp, 11 predicted proteins | sample 5400361 | NCBI WGS metagenome assembly WNFL01 (sample SAMN13153351, study PRJNA577476) | soil metagenome | isolation source: 40 cm soil on Douglas fir-dominated hillslope | place: USA:California | collected 2013-09-17
TGTGGCGGCAACGGAATGGATGGTGAAAGGACGGAAGATCTTAGCAAAGGAGATCAAAAAGCGGAAGGCGAAGCAATTGATTGGAGCGACAGTGCTAGCACTTGTCAATTACAGTGACATGGAACACCACCGGAAGAGAAATATACCGTTAGAGGCCAGAGACGAGCGATTCCAAGAGCGACTTGACGCTTGCGCTCAAGTCTATTTGCGATTGTTCGCGACTGCAATCGAAGACCTCGGAGAGAGAGCGAAGCCACACACTCAACATATTGTGAACTTCCTCGTGGATATTCCTGACGTGCTGTACAATGAAGATGCTATCAAGCGTATTCAGCGCGTACTTGAGATATAGAGGAATTTGTAGAGAGACACAGTGAGTTTTCAATCATATGATGAGAAGAATGGATACTGGAGCCTATCATCAGATTTATAGAGACATTTCGCTTGGTTCAAAATTTTGAGGCCGAAGAGTTCCATCGCAGGCAGATGGAGGAGGGCAAGAGGGTTCTAGCGTGTGAAGGATAAGCGATGATAATATGACGGGGGTCATTCCCGGCTTTTACCTGATGAACGAGATCCCCATTTTGATAATATGCATCTTCTCTCATTTTGCGATTGAACCGCGCACGTTTCTCGACATGTCCGACCATGATTATGACGTAGAAATCAATTGATCGTTCGGGGGGATAGTTTACTTCCGCTGCGTTCTTGATTCTGCGAGGTCAATCATATTGGATCTCCCTTTTCTCCACGTCTCGCGATCCCCCAGCTTTACAAACTACATTTCATGGTAGGGATTGATAGAAGATTAAAATCGATAGTATGTAGGGCTGGCGACAAAATAAATAGGCCTTCCCCAAACAGTTGCCAAACAATCGATTCGACCACAAACCGCCTAATTTTATACCCGCTTGCTCAGCCCTACTATCACCAGCCAGAGTACCACCCCTGCGGCTACTCTGCTCGCCGTCCTACATCTAGTTACGACGACTACGAGCACGAGCACGAGCACGACGACTGTGCCGAAGCTAAGCGTTTCGAATACCTCGAAGCTCACCGCCAGCGATAGCAAAACCACGATTACGAACGTGCAATCGCTCTCGAGGGTCAGCATCGCTGCTCGCTGCCCTCGCAGAGCAGAGCAGAGACCGAGGCATTGAGAAAACCATGTTCCCCTTGCAACCCTTGCCATTGAACGGCTTAGAAATGCCCCAGGTTTCCACTTTGGACGAGTTTGTAAGGGGTCGGCGGCCCGCGCCCAATTCTCAAGCACGCCCCGCCGTCATTTGGATGACCGGCATACCGGCTGCTGGCAGAACTGTACGGAATTTCTGCTGGGCACATTCATCTGCAACCTGAGAAGGTAAGTGTTCTTTGAGGTGCCTATTGGGTGCAATGAGCTCATTCGCCACCGCTAGGATCGTTCCGATGAAGAGGAAGACTCCGAACTAGAGGCGAACCACAATCTACTCTCTGTTCTCGGTCTCCACGCTGTTCTACTTTCATCCCTCAAACGCAAGCGCATTCACAAATTGCGTCCAAATCGCAGAAACTCCAGTCGCAGTCTGTCTGCGTTAACTCCCACACCCCCTCTAATTCCGAGTCCGACTCGCCTAAACGCACGCAAATGCTCACAAAAATCGCCAAGATCTCGCATACATTCGACAAGGTTCGCAAGTCCGCTCGTGCGTACCATACACCGTGCGAGAATGCCATCGATAGATCGGACCAAGGAACCCGGGTCTGCATCCAACCATACGGCCCCATTAATACTCGTTTATCTAATTGCGAGGCGCGGACGACCGACCTGCAACGTACAGGATGACGGAAGATTGTCTTTTACTGCGGAAGACAATAGTGTCTCAGGTTGTACTTCAGGAGTCTCTCTGCTGCCGAAGAAGGAATGACTGGACCGTTCATTTGCTATCTTTAGTTTCGGCTTGTAAAGAGTATTTCGCTTCTCGAGTCTGGCGATGATCAGTATCGGTTATCAATTTGTATTAGTATTTGCTGCCTCTCGAATACCCTTGCCCTGGACATATGTTGACCGTGCCTGGTGGGCCCTTCCAGCCTCTAATTGCATCAAAACTGCCCACATGCCCGCAAAGTGGACAGAGGTGACACCTCTGTCGACCTCAACTTCGACTGTACTATCTCCCTTCCTGTCTCCTAACGTGGACATCTGCACAGGGCCATCGAGTATTAAAAGGCAACGCCTCTTGGTAAGCGAAGGACAGGAAACCACCCAACGTTCCGAGATCCATCTTCCCCTCTCCTCGACTTCTAACTGGCTGAAGCGCCTGCGATGGTTCGTTCTCGTCGTGCTAGAGGACGCCCTGGTGACGCCTTATCCTTCAACGTCATATAAGGAGAATTGATTGCATTTCGCAGGCGACGAGAAGAGGAAAGGAATACAGCCACATGGTAGGTGTAGGATGGCTTAGAATCATGGTTGGTGCTCACATGTGCTCAGCGTCGCTTCATGGGACCAGAAAATCAATATGGGAGCATTACAATGAATTGACGGCCGAACTGGATGCAACGCAAGCAAGAGTATGGCACAACATGGCCGACACCACGCTTATGTTTGTGCGCGCTCATTCTCTTTATGCTTTACCTGTAGCTAACGTCCAAGTAGGCAGGTATCTTTGCCGCCGTCCTTTCAATATATATCGGCTTCGTCCTCCAACAGTTAAAGCCTGACACCGGAGTGGTGATTTTAAATCAAATCTCCAACAAACTCCGTAATACCTCAGACCCTGTCCCCGACGCCAGTGACGATGTGCCGCCTACGTATTTACCAGCCGCTATGGAATTGTTGTCCATGGGTCTGAATTTGATCTTGATCGTCAGTGTTCTAGCTCTGGTCTTAAAACACTGGCTATGGATGCACACGCCTAATTCGAGAACATACCATACCCCCGAGGAGCAAGCCAGAAAGCGAGAGTTGAATGCACACAGCTTTTGGCGATACCACATTCTATTTGCGTTTGGGCTCCTCCCCTTCCTCATGCAGATTGCAGTTTATTTTTTTTCCCTCGGGAGCTCTTTTACGGTGGAATCATTGGGCACCAAATGGGAAATAGCGTTGGGTTTCAATTGGTCAGGCACCAATAGGAAATTATACTTCATAGTGATCATTGCGCTTTTCACCCTCATGACCGTGGGTCTGTTGATCTGGTACGGCCTATATGCATTTTCTATCCTTTCTCGGGATTTGGAGCGCATATTGGAGCGAATAGCAAGGCGCATACTGGTCCGTATGTTCGATATAGCTCCTGACCCCGAGATCATTTATGTGGACATCTCAAACCTCCTATTTACCCATACCTCCATGGTGCCAAAGAATCTCTCCATTTTCATTCAACTTTTCAGCCTTCCTGTCGAGCATCCACGACTCCGTATCAAGTCTCTAGCGCCTTGGACCCAGCTATCCTCGCTCTTACCTTCCATACTCATGGAGGTATATTCGCATTCCAGATATAATCTTTTACCAGCACTTCGTCTGTGCCTCGTGGTCTCTGGTCAAGGCCAGATGCTGGTGAACAGAGAAGCGAAGAGGGTGTACAACACCATCAAGACCTCTGATCCGTTACAGAATCTGTACCTACACCTGCTGCTCTCACAACTCCATGCCACTGCCGGAGATACGGACCACTGGCAAGACGCGTGTCGAATCTTGAGGTGTTTGGAGCATAGTGAAGAGCACACATCGGAGCTCCTGTGGCTCGTCGACTCCATACAGCTGTATACACCGTGGATCAAAGAGGATTTCACAACCCGGATCGTTGAGTTCCTTCATGGAGTCGTCGTTTATCTCACTAAATGCCCCAGTGATGAGCATAATGGAGACCTCCTACGAAGTGCTATCATCATTGCAGCACAGTGGCTGATATCTCGCCAACTTCGCGATAAAGGAGACCTCCCATGGCAATACATTCTATGGTCTCGGGATGTCCACTCAAGCGAGGCAAATCGGGAGACGTTTGTTCTAGCCGATAACTTGAGACTCTCCCCGGTTGAGAGGCTGAGATTCACTATTTCAATTTACGAAATCCTACAGCTGGGAGTTTTCGACTGGGCCTTTGTCATGCTTACCCTGATTATCCCCGTCATGGCAATTGAAGGCTTTGTAGCTGAGAAAAACGGGGGGAGTATCTCTGATGCAGTCCCCCGTATCCAAAGCGGCGATCTTCGGTGGGCCCTGGAAGGCCTGTGGGGCTTATGGGAAGGAGGGTTCAATCAATCCGACCTCCTCCGATTTGTGGTGGTATTGGCTGTTCCACCGTCCCCATCTGTAGGAGACACGCAGAGCTCAATGGTCGTGCTTCTCCTGAAGGAATATCTTCAACAAATCAAGGAGTCGCCTGCTCTGATCACTGAAAAGGCATTTCGATTCATTGATGCAACATTGGAGTACTCGTTGACAACTGGAACCACGAGAGACGAGTTGGAGCTACAGCTACAGGATGTCCAGTCCCCGAATCCATGGATCTCGCTGCACATCGATAACATACTCGGACGTAGGTCTACGCCACGCGTAGTCGATCTGGAAGGGGTGACGACATTAGACTCTCGTGTTAAAGCCATCGTGTCCAGGAAGAGGCTGGACCTTTATATTTCCTCGAACGTCGAACCCGAGCCAGATATCCTGACTCTGCTTGTCCAATTTGATGATCCTGTGATTTCCTTGGAGGCATTTGGTCAAGGCGTGAATCCTCTGAACTCGCCTCTGTCTGACGAATCAGACGGTCGAAATACTGGATCACCACGTCCGTTTACCTTCGCGGTGTTAGACCAGGAGAAGCGATCCCATCTCATATCTCGTCTTTTCGATTGTCAACAGTCCAAATCTATGTGCCAGAGCATTTGTATAATGCTCACAGAGGATCTGTACCCAGGATGGGAGCGACTACCAACGGATTGGAGACGTGATATCGCCACTGCTCTTGTGGAGGCAACGGAATGGATGGTGAAAGGACAGAAGATCTTAGCAGAGGTGATCAAAAAGCGACATCGGATGCAAGCCTCCGGGAAGGCGAAGCAATTGATTGGAGCGACAGCGCTTGTCAACCGCAGTGACACAGAACCACGTCGGAAGAGAAAAATACCGTTAGAGACCAGAGACGAGCGATTCGAAGAGCGACTTGACGCTTGTGCTCAAGTCTATTTACGATTATTCGCGACTACGGTCGAAGAACTGGGAGAGAGCGCCAAGCCACGAACCCAACATATTGTGGCTTTCCTCGTGGATATTCCCGACGTGTTGTACGATGAAGATGCTATCCAGCGTATTCAGCACGTACTTGGGATCTAAAGGAAGTGTAGAGACACATTGTGAGTTTTCGAATGATATAAAGGGTTGGGAATCCATGGTTAGATTTATACAGACATCTCGCTTGGTTCAACATTTGGAGACCAAAGAGTTCCATTTGGGAGGGAGGGAAAGAGGGTTCTAGTGCGACAATAGTATGACAGGGACTGTTCTGAGCGTGTACCTGATGAACTATGTTCCAATTTGATTTTTGATGATATGCCTCTTCTGTCATTTTGCGATCATTCGGAAGCATGGTTTTCTAGTTTACTCCCGCTTCGTTCTGATGAAGTAGCTGTGCGCAACTCAGAAGGGGGGTGAACCGTAAAACCGTAAAATACACCTGTGCGCGACTCAGAAGGCCGAGGATGAACCGTGAGGACCTCCTTCTTCTCAGCACACTATATATAATACCAAACCCTGTATAGTGGCCAAATTCAGTGCTATACGGGCTGTTTATGTGCCCTCTGCTTGCAGTGACTGCCACCTCCAAGACAGTGGAAAACCTCCCTGTGTTCGCTGCATTGTTTGATCAATGGATACATACACGTTTCCTGCGTCCTCGGTCAATGGCACACTGGATTCCTCTCATTCAAGCATACCTATCGAACACATCACTTAGCAAAGATTTTGGGCTGCCTTCTGTGGCTCGGTTGTTCCTAATGGGCGGCTTGGCCGTTTGACGATCGATCGATGACGGCAACAGCCAGTACTGGGGCGGGTATTGCCGGGGGAGGCATGGGCACCGGCGGCCGCTAGCTACGGCGGTGGGGCGCTACTGACGGTGACGACCCTTAGAGGGGTCACCTGCAATAAGACATTAGAGTGGTTTGCAGTATTTCCTGTAGTTACAGGTTGCCTGAGACTAGAACGACGTGGGCGAGGGATCAAACTGTAAGGAATCCCGTGCCCAATCGTCACACTATAATATGGCAATCATAAGAGCCAGCACCCGATCCGATCCGATCCGTACGGAACTTCCACTGTAGATAACCCTGGTATAATGGAAGTCGCATCATAAATATTGAAGCATCCCCTATTTGCAAGAAGGGAACCGAATTATTTATAAAACGATGGGTGGGGGGGTCGACCTCGCACCCAAAAACAACCGTGACTGATTGCTCAGGCGAGTTATTCTCGTGCCCATACAGTCTTTTGTGGCTAAATCTAGCCAAAGATTACAGCAATAGAATGAGGGCATTCTTTGCGGCCACCTGCTCGCTTTTTGCAGCTGGCCTCATCAAGACAGCGGTCGGGTTGACATGCGGCTCCTCGTGTGCCGCTGGAAGGACGACGACCCCAATGGTGCAGATATCAAAATTAGTTGCTCGAGCGGCAAGGGTTATTGTGGAGAAAAATATCCGAAAGGTTACCACGACTTGCAGTACTGTGCCAAATCTTCCCGATGCTAGTAGGTGAATCATTCGAAAGGCGGTAGCTACCTGCTGAGCTAGTGTAAAATTCCACAAATAGCTGCGTTTGGCTTTGGGGTTGGGATTGCAGTGAACGTGGCCCCTGTGCATGTCCAAGTGGAAACCGGGATTGTGGAGACTATCAGTGCATTGAGCGACACTGGAGTCCCGTTTTGGAATTTATTCTGATGGAAATGGGCAATAAACTTTGACATTTGGCCGTTTCGTTGCTGCTGCTCCTTGGCGTATTTGAAATATCTTTCCAGACGTAATTGTAGAAAGTTCCGCCCCAGACATATAACTTCCTGTCCACACTACAGTCGTCAATATTGAAACCAAGCGTCAACCCATCGCCATCCTAGGTACTGCGAGGTGATAACATCCCCCAAGTCCGGAGCCTGGGTACGTCATAGCGTTACGCAACCGTGTGGCAAATAATCGTAGTAGTCAACAACATGTTGGTGGAGAAGGGGGACCGTCCTTGATGTAGAAGGTCAATTGTCGGGCGAGGGAGGTCGCCGCAATCAGGAATATCGTTCTTGATCCTAGACTACCCAACGAGTCGATCAACCTTGAGCGATCCAAATAGGATGCCGCTGCCAATTGTAGTGGAAGGGAATGCATGCGAGGTGTGTTACACCCCAAGTGAACCAAGAGTGGATTGTAGGTTTGACAGTATAACCGTTATAAAGATAATCTTAGGAATGGATATGTTATTTTCTGGGTGTTTTGCTTCCGAGCCACACCGTTCCGTTCGATACCGGAAGATCGAGAACGAAGGCAGGAAGGCTTGAGGTCTTATCTTAAGCGAGTTGAGAGAACAGAAGACAGAAGGAAGGAATGAGTCCAATTCGAGATCTAGACTAAGGAATTTACATCGGGGACCGTGGCCCTTGAATTCCTAATGGGAAGTGTTTCTGAAGATAGCATCTCAGCTCCGTGAGCGGTGGTCGTCGAATGGATGAAACGGGGACCACGAGGAAGCGAAAGATAAGAACAAAAGAAAGAGAGGGGCTATCACTGTTTGTATTCCAGTCCCACAACCCCGACGGATGCCATAAGAAGGTCGGTCTATCGATTTCGTATAGCCTATAACTAATGAAACGACGATATAAGCGGGTGGTATGTAAGAATAGAATGTTCTTATAAGCGGTTCCTCCCTATGTTGGGGCCCGCTACAAACAAGCCTAGGAACGATACGAGGCCTTATATACCCGACGCGTTGCCATGTGATACTCGACCGTGAGCATACGGTTAACAAGATCTCGACCGTCCGCCCACCGGTCACAAGGTCGCCAACACGAATCACGGGTCCAACGAGTAGACCAGGGAGAGCTGCTAGCCACACTGGCAGGCTCCGCGTCCGCGAAATGGAGCTTGAGACCGGTATCGACGCGGACCACGGCGTCACCGGCCTGCTGCAGCGAAGACAGTGGAGGGTTATGTGCCAGAAGGGCAGCCATAACCTGATGAGCTCAGGAGGATAAACCGTAAGGGACCTCCTGAGTTCTGAGCAGCACACTAATATTTACTCCTATCGTCCTATCGTCTCGCGCATGTCAGCCAACTTGGACCGTTCCTCCATTCGGACAAACAACGATAATGATAGCGACAGTTTCACGAACTACTATTTCCTCTATAACCTGCGTACTTGGCCCCTCGGTCCTACTACTCTCAGCCAGAGTACCATCCCTACGGCTACCCTCCTCGCCGCGACGACTCTGTCGAAACTAAGCGCCGCGAATACCTCGAGGCCCTCCACCAGCAACAGCAATCCCGTGAACACGAGCATACAGTCGCTCACGAGATTCAGTGTCACCGTGCCCAGGTCGCTGTCCTCGCAAAGTGCGATGTGTTGAGGAAACAAGTCTCCACCTACCAACTTCACCCTTTTTTCGGCTTGGGATAACCGCAGCTCACGACTCTGGAAGAGCTTGTAAGGCGTCGGCAGCACGCGCCCCGCCGTCATTTGGCGGCTGCTGGCAGAACTGTACGGAATTTCCGTTGGACCAATTCATCTGTAAACTGAGAGGGTAAGTGTTCTTTGAGGCGTCCTTTGGGTGCAGTGAGCTCATTCGCCTCCGCTAGGAACGTTCCAATGAAGAGGAAGTCCCCAAACTAGAGGACGAGCAACATGAACCACAAATGACTCTCCGTTTTCGGTCTCCACGCCGTCCCAAGCGTGTCGTCTCTACTCCCAAATCTCAAGCGCAAGCGTATTCACAAACTGCACCCAAACCACAGAAACCACAGTATGCTTACGTACGGATCATCTCCTCTACTAACGATGATCCGACTCAACTTCGACTTGCCTAAACGCTCACAACAGTCGCCGGGGTCATGCCTACATTCGACGCACTTCGCAAAAACATCTACCTTCCCGGCTGGTCCGCTCAAGCGTGACCTCCACTTGTCGACCCTGCACCTTGCGTACAACGTACAGAGCACTGTCGTGCAGGCATACGAGATTGCGTTCTCTGCGCTGTGGAGAGATGCGTGTTCAAAACTGATATGGACACGAGGAAGGTGTTGGTCGCCGGAGTGAGGGAAGCTGGAGGAGAAGGTGATTCAGGCTCTAGGAGTGGGCAAAGGTCGAGAAGAAATTTCGAGAACCGATGGATAAAGGCGAGGTCAAAGAAAGCGGCTGTAGAGGATATTCAAATGGAAGATCGACCCTCTGTCACGCTCGCGGAAGCGTCGGAAGTTCTCGAGACCTCTGCGTTGGAAGACATGGAGGCTCACGAGGCCCCCCAACCACAAGCCCTAGGCGGCCTGCAAACTCCAACATCCCAGAACCGAAGACAACCGATTGGACCACTGAACCCCCTTCTGTGTCCGACCCTATTGGAACTCCCCATCCAATTGTCGAGGAACCGCAAACGCCTGGCCTGGGCATGTACAGGATGACGGAAAGTGGATTGTCTGCCAGTCGACGTGCACATCAAGCGTTTTTCTGCTGCTGCAAAAGAAATGATTGGATCGTTCATGCATTAGGTCTCCTCGTGTACGGGTGCGTGTGTAGCTTAAGTCTGGTCACTACTGTGATAGGTTCTCTTGTATCAATATTTATTGTCCCTTGAATACCCTTTACCTAATTTGACCGAGCCTGGTTGACCCTTTTCTTCAGCGTCTAATTGAAATTTCCCACATGCTCGCTCGCTTCTGGCTTCTGTGAACCTCAGTTTGTCCCTTCCAGTCTCCTGACGTGGACATCTGCACAGCACCATGGAGGATTGAAGAGCGACACCTCTTGGGAAGCGAAGAGCAGGAGACCTCCCAACATTTTCTCATCGACTCCTACTCGAGGTGCCTGCTATGGTTCGTTCTCGTCGTGCTAAAGGTCGGTTTGTTAGGGGTTTCATCGTGCAACATCATACAAGGAGGACTGATTGCATTTCGCAGACAACTACAAGGGGAGAGGAATATTACAGCTACATAGCAGGTATCGGACTGGAAGCATGCTGGGTGCTCACATGTGCTCAGCATCGTTTTGTAGGACAGAAAAAACAGTATGGGAGCACTACAACGACTTGGTGGCCAAGCTGGATGCAACCAAAGAAAAAGAGTGGCACGACATGGCCAATACTATCCTCATTTTTGTGCGTCTCCCTTCCTCTCTCTCTATACTTCTCCCTACATCTAAAGTCTAAGTAGTCAGGTCTCTTTGGGGCCGTCCTTGCCGTTTATATTGGCTTCATTCTCCAAAAGACATCGCCTGACGATAATGAAGAAAATATGGTCACCATGTTAAATGACATCTCCAACATACTCCGTAACACCTCAGACGTTGTCCCCGAGACCAATGAGGTGGTATTCGCTTTTTCAACAGCGGCTATCGTATTGTTGACGATGAGCCTGAGCATGTCCCTGTTGGCCAGCGCCCAAGCCCTATACTTAAAGCACTGGCTATCGAGCCACATGGGTCATTGGGAAACACTCCATAACCCCGAGGAGGAAGCCAGAAGACGAGAATTGTATGCACAAGGCCTTAAACGATACGCCATACCAAGTTTGTTCGAGCTCCTCCCCTTGATCATGCAATTTTCGGTTACCTGCTTCTTCTTCGGTGCTCTTTTGACGATGTTCTCATACAGCAACTTCTATGTGTCTTTGACAGTGGAAATCGCCGTTTGCGCTGCCCTTCCGCTCTGGCGGCACGTAATTCAGGTGGTACGCAGAGAACCATATACACCCTTTGCCCACTTTAAGCCTCCGATCCTCAACGTATTCCGCACGTGGACGAAGGAATCCAGAAGCTCCTTGCATGACGACGCTCTCGACCCCGACATTGCCCACGTGTGCATCTTAAACCGCCTATTTACGCATACCTCCATGACACCAAATAATCTCTCTATTTTCATTCGACTTTTCAGCGTTCCGGTCGAGTATCCACAACTCCGTGTCAAGTCCCTTGCGCCATGGAGCCGGCTATCCACGCTGTTACCTTCCATGCTCATAAAAATATGTTCGCACTCCATATTTAATCTTTTACCAGCGCTGCGTCTGTGCCTGGTGGTCTCTGATCAAGGTCAGTCGGAGCAGCTGCTGGTCAACAAAGAAGCGAAGAGAGCGTACAGCACCATCAAGACCTCCAATCCGTTACAAAATCTGTACCTACACCTCCTACTCTCGCGACTACATGCCACTACCGGAGACATCGACCACTGGCAGGAGGCGTGTCGAATCTTGAAGTGTTTGGAGTATGGTGAGGAGCACACAACGGAGCTAGTGTGGCTCGTTGACTCCATCCAGCTGTATACACTGTGGATCGAAGAGGATTTCACAACCAGGATCGTCGAGTTCCTTCGAGGAGTCGTCGTTTATCTCGCCAAATGCCCCCGTGATGAACATAATGCAGACCCACTACGAACTGCTACTATCATGGCAGCAGAGTGGCTGATGTCTCGCCGAAGTGCTGATAATGGGAGCCTCCCGCGTCAATACATTCTATCGAGTCAGGATGTCTACTCTGACGAGGCGGACCGGGAGACGTTTGCTCTAGTCGAAAACCAGAGACTCTCCCCGTTTGAGAGCCTTCAACGTACCACTAGACTGTACCGAACCTCCCAAGAGAAGGATTCCAGCTCGGACTTCGTCATTCGCACTCTGCTTATCCCCATGATAGCAATCGAAGGCCTTGCGGCTGAGAAAAATGGGGAGAGTATCTCTGACGCAGTTCCCCGTATCCAAAGTGGTGATCTTCGGTGCTCCCTAGAAGGCCTATGGGACTTATGGGAAGGAGGGTTCAATCAGTCTGACCTTCTCCGGTTTGTGTTGACATTAGTTGTACCACCGTCTTCGCCGGTAGGAGACACGCAGAGCTCAATGGTCATGAAGGAATATCTTCAACAAATCAATGAGTCGCCTGCTCTGATCACTGAAAAGGCATTTCGATTCATCGATGCAGCGTTGGAGCACTCTTTAGCAACAGGACCCACAAGAGACGAGTTGGAGCTGCAGCTACAGGGTGTCCAGTCCCCGAATCCATGGCTTTCGCTGCACATCGATAACATACTCCGACGTAGGTCTACGCCATGCGCAGCCGATCTGGAAGCAGTGACTACATTAGACTCTCATGTCAAAGCCATCGTGTCCAGGAAGAGGCTCAATCTTTATCTTTCTTCCAACGTCCAACCCGAACCAGATATCCTGTCTCTTCTCGCCCGATGCGATGATCCTGCGGTCTCCCTGGAGGCATTTGGCCAAGGGGTGAACCTTTTAGAGTCGCCCTTGACTGGCGAGTCAGGTGGTCAAATTCCTGCATCACCTCGTCCGTTTATCTTCGCGCAATTTGAGAAGGAGCAGCGATCGCATCTTATATCCCGTTTCTTCGATCCTCAGCAGTCTACCTCCACGTGCCAGAGCGTTTGGATAATGCTCACAGAGGATCTGTACCCACGATGGGAGCTGCTCCCAGCAGACTGGAGATCTGATATCGCCGCAGCTCTTGTGGCGGCAACGGAATGGATGGTGAAAGGACAGAAGATCTTAGCAAAGGAGATCAAAAAGCGGAAGGCGAAGCAATTGATTGGAGGCGAAATGACATAACCTCTGCGGACTACATTTAGGATGATTTGTTACCTAATACGCTGCTCTGTCATGGACTCATTCTATTTCCCCGCTCACGATTGCTTTCCCTTGCAACCGAAGACCTCGGAGAGAGAGCGAAGCCACGCACTCAACATATTGTGAACTTCCTCGTGGATATTCCTGACGTGCTGTACAATGAAGATGCTATCAAGCGTATTCAGCACGTACTTGGGATATAGAGGTTGTAGTAGAGACGCGCAATGAGTTTTCAAATCATATGAAGAGAAGAATGGATATTGTAGTCTTGCATCAGATTTATAAAGACATTTCGATTGGTTCAAAAGTTGGAGACTGAACGGCCAGAGGGCTCTAGCGTGTGAAGGATAAGCGATAATAATATGACGGGGGTTATTCTG